>Ga0315551_10000106_pt1 | contig 65455 bp, 61 predicted proteins | sample SalMarSW160290MG_FD_203678 | JGI IMG/M metagenome (GOLD analysis project Ga0315551, IMG submission 203678) | Salt marsh sediment microbial communities from the Plum Island Ecosystem LTER, Massachusetts, United States - Salt Marsh Sediment SW1602-90 ...
AAAACAGGGAAGAAATGTCCAGGCTATCAGAGTTATTCTCGGTGCTGCTGGGATGAAGCTGAAAAAGAGATTTAATCTCGAGTTAATCGAAAAAGAGTAATTGGAGAAGCATAGAAAGACGATTCTCTATTGGCGCTTATGTTCCCATAATTTTTGATGTTAATAAGATCCCATTGTGGAGGAGGAGTCTTTCTTATATCAGACCAGCCTCGAAAAATCATCCTTGAATTCCTCTTTAGGGGTGATTGAAAAGCCCGAGAAATAACCTTTATCATCTGATACGAGTTTTTCGCTGAGAGGAGTGATTTTGCCCGAGATTTCCAATTCCCAAAAACTCCTTCGCTACCAAAAAAGAGCATTCTAACATAGTTCGTCATTTCAAGAAACGCTGCCTGAGCGACAAGACTTGATAAAAAAAAGTAGAGAAGAAAAACATGATGAGAAAGACAAAAATCCTGCTCGTTGAGGATGAGACCGTCGTTGCCCGTGACATCAAAAATATGCTCATCAGGTTAGGGTATGATGTCCTTAAAGTCCTCGCCACAGGCGAGGATACCGTGGAAATGGCAGAAAAGCTGCATCCTGCTCTGGTTCTGATGGATGTGAGGCTCAAGGGAAAAATGGATGGCACTGAAGCTGCCAATCGTATTTACAAAGACCTTGACATCCCGGTTGTCTACATCACCGCCTATGCTGATGAAAAAACCTTGCAGCGGGCCAAGCTTACAGAGCCTTTCGGCTATATTATCAAACCCTTTAATGAAAAAGAGCTCCAGACAAGCATCGAAATCGCTCTCTACAAATACCAGATGGAAACCGAACACAGAGAAAAAGAGCGATGGCTCTCCACTGTGCTCGAGAACATAGGCGATGCAGTGATTGCTACCGATAAGGAGGGAAAAGTCACCTTCATGAATCCATTAGCTGAGAAACTGACAGGCTGGAGACAAGAAGAAGTATCGCACACTCACCTGAAGAGGATTTTTCGGATAAAAAGCGAAAAATCATACAAATCACTTAAGCTATCTCTGGAGGAGGTGATTGCAGGAAAAAAAGTCTTTCTTCCCAACCAAGTTTATCTCGTCTCCAAAAGAGGCACAAGAACCCCTATCGACCTGAGGATGGTCTCTCTCTCCAACGACAGGAGAGAGGCTGCGGGAATAATTTTAACCTTTACCGATATCAGCCACAGGAAGAAAACCGAACAAGAACTGAAATTGAGCTGGAAAAAATTGCAAGAGGCCTTGGAAGCCACGGTCCAAGCCCTGGCCTTCACCATTGAAACCAGAGATCCCTATACCGCTGGTCACCAACGACGGGTCACCAAGCTCGCCTGTGCTATAGCAGAAGTAATGAACCTTCCCGAAGATCGGATTGAAGGTCTGCGCATGGCTGGAGCCCTTCATGACATCGGCAAAATCAGCGTTCCCGCGGAAATACTCAGCAAACCCGGTCCGATTTCCGATGTGGAATTTAATGTCATCAAAACCCACCCTCAGTGGGGCTACGAAATCCTCAAAAACATCGAGTTTCCCTGGCCCATTGCACAAATTGTGCATCAACATCATGAGAGAATGAATGGGAGTGGATATCCCTGCGGCCTGAAAAAGGAGAAAATCCTCCTGGAAGCACGAATCCTGGCGGTCTCCGACGTCGTGGAGGCTATGGCTACCCACAGGCCTTACCACCCTGCTCAGCCCATTGAAGTAGCTCTTGACGAAATCTCAAAAAATAAAGGAAAACTCTTCGATCCTGATGTGGTGGAGGCTTGTGTCAGGGTCTTTAAAGAGAAAGGATTCAGACTCGAGTAGCCCTCCTCCGAAATCACTTGCAATGCTGACTTCCTAAGAGTAAAAAAGAAGTGTGAAAAAGATACAGACCTGGCCTCTGCTCGCTGCTTCCATTTTAGCCTCCATAGGTGGTGTGGCAGCCTTTGTTTTTCTTTTTGTTCTGGATTTCAACATCTACTGGCTCATCCTTTCTCCCATCATCTTTGCCCTTTACCAGTGGCCTGCGGTGTATTTTTACTGGCTCTGGAAAAAAAAGAAAAGAACCTAAGATCTTTCCCTGAGAGCGAAAAGAGCCAGTATCCCAGCCTGATTTATCAAAAAAACACCTGAATCCCTAGAGTTGATTCCCCTCCGTCTGGAGACCATTGTGGGGGGTAGAGGGATCTTTGGCAAGGATGGACAGCAACCGCCGCCTCGCTGCATAACTGGATGAAACATCTTCACTCATCACCAAAATGAAAATGCGAAAGCAAGCATCTATAAATTCTCAACAGTCAGGTAAGCTGATGAGGAAGTCATCCGGAGACGAGCGGGCATGGTTCCTCGAAGAGGAGAGCGAGCCGAGGAATAAGCGAATTTTCCTCGCTGGGGAAAATTCGCGGGCTGACGATTCAGCTTGCCTGACTGTCCCCAAAATTATCACGGAAATGGAGATTCTTCCCGTGAGGACTGCCCCCAATTCTTGTTGACGTTGCATCATTTAACTGATAAGATTTTTCCGCTCAAATGTCTCCAAGATACACACAATCCAAAAAATAAGAGGGGAGAAAATGAAATTCATCAAGACAAAGCACTCTCTATGGATTCTTATTTTATCTATCGCCATCCTTGGCTTTGGGCAGGACACCCTTCAAAATCGCATCGATGAGATAGAAAAGCTGCTGGACAATTCTCTTTCCTTCTGGAAAATGACAAGTCAAAATGTCTCTGATGCAGAAAAGGCCAGCACAGAAGATGCTTCCTGGCAGTCCATAAGAATAGGATCCACAGTCCGCGATAAGGCCTTCTGGATGCGTCATCGCTTTGAGGTACCAGATGTCTTCTCCGGAGTCTCAACTCAAGGAAGCGAGATCAGTCTTTCCTGTCTCTTTCGGGGCATAGGAGTGGTCAAAGGCAAATTCTTCCAAAATGGGGAACTCAAGGAGAGTTTCAAGCTCGAATTCGGAAACCAAGTCGAAGAGATCCAAAAAGTCTTTGTCCTGACTCAAGAGGCTAAACCCGGAGAAAGGATGCTTCTGGCTTTTCACTTCGAAAACACCGGCTTTTTGCCTCTGATCAAAAGAAAAGAGGCTGAACTAGGCACATTCCTTCAACTTCAAGAGGCCCGATTTCTTGTCAAAAATGCCCAAAAGCCTTTTCAATGGCTCTCACGGTTCTTGTTGGATCTTAAAATCGGAGCCATCCTTCTCGATATGCAACCTCAAAAGAGTCCAGACCGCAGAGGTGAGAGACCTCTCTCTGAGCAGTACACCCGCCTCTTCAATTCAAAGGAATTCCAGAACCTGCGACAAAGGTTCCAGAAGGCTGTCCTGAACTTCGATCTGGAAGCCCTCCGACAGGGCAACCTTTCAGAAGCAAAGGCTTCTCTCCTTAAATTCTATCAACAAACAAAACCTGTTTCACAATTTTCAAATAAATATGAAATCGCTGTTGTGGGAAATTCTCATATCGACTTGGCTTGGTTGTGGCGATGGCGTGAGACTGTGGAGGTTGCCAAAGAAACTTTCTCTGCCATCATGGACAACATGGAGGAATACCCCGATATTATCTACGTCCAGAGCCAGGCCCAAGCCTACAAGTGGATGGAAGAATATTATCCCCAGGTCTTTGAGCGCATCAAAAAGAAAGTTCGGGAAGGCCGCTGGGAAATAGTGGGAGGCATGTGGGCCGAGCCGGATTGCAACCTCATAGATGGAGAGTCCTTCATCCGGCAGATTCTTTACGGGAAAAGGTATTTCCAGCAAAAATTCGGAGTCGATGTGCAACTAGGCTGGAATCCCGACTCTTTCGGGTATAATTGGAACATGCCTCAATTCTTCAAGAAGAGTGGGATCAATGCCTTCATCACCCAAAAGATCAGCTGGAACGATACCACCCTCTTTCCCTATTTCCTCTTCTGGTGGGAAGGCCCGGATGGGTCGCGAATCCTGACCTATTTCCCGCCGACAGGCTATGTAGGCCAGCTGATGGCAGAAAGGATGGCGGGCGGCCTCAAACAGTTTGAAAAAAATACAGGACTGAGGAATGTCCTGATCCTTTACGGGTTGGGAAATCACGGCGGGGGACCCAACCGCCAGATGCTCGATCGTCTTACAGAATATAGAGAACAGACCATCTTTCCGAAGATAAAACACCTCGGAGCTTCCCAATATTTGAACGGACTTCCCAAAAAAAATCTGGAGGCACTTCCTGTGTGGAAGGATGAGCTTTATCTGGAATACCACCGAGGAACCTACACCACCCAAGCTGAAACAAAAAAATTCAACAGAAAATCTGAGGCTCTCCTTTCCAACACGGAAAAACTGGCCTCCATATCATCTCTTTTCGGCAAGGAATACGATCAAGCTGGACTTAAGGAGGCCTGGGAAAAGGTTTTGATGAATCAATTCCACGATATCCTCCCAGGTTCAAGCATTACTCCTGTCTACAGAGACGCTAGAGAATCCTATCTGGAAGCTCACCGCACTCTTAACACAATCCTCCAAGAAAGCCTCCTTCATCTCGCCCAGAGAATAGATACAGCCCGAGAAAATAAAGGAACACCGCTTCTCGTCTTCAACTCTCTCTCATGGGCAAGGGATGGAGTAGTCAAAGTGGAGATACCGGACCCCCTGCAAGCCGGAGCCCTGGTTCTCGACGAACAGGGAGAAGTAATTCCCTCCCAAGTGCTTTCCTCTCAAAAAGGAAAATTTCTCTGCTTCATCGCCAGAAATATTCCCTCCCTGGGATACAAGATCTTCACCATCCAGGAAGGAAAGAGCTCCTCCTACGAGAGTTCCTTGAAAGTGAACAAGACCTCCTTAGAAAATCGTTATTTCTCCATCCATCTCCACCCAGAAACAGGAAACATTATCAGCATATTCGACAAGCTGGCGAAAAAAGAAGTCCTCTCTTCAGAAGCTTGCGGAAATGAACTCCAGCTCTTTGAAGATAAACCCGACCAATGGGATGCATGGAACATCGGTTATACCGGGCGCAACTGGAAGCTGGATAAAGCCGATGATATCAGAATCGTCCATGGCGGGCCAGTTCTGGCCTCCCTGGAAGTGGAGAAACATTTTCTGGGTCTTTCCAAAGCCCGCCGAGGACCGACTCCTGATTTTCCTTCTTCTTTCTTTTCTCAGGAGATCATCCTCTACGAAAATCTGCCCCGGATCGACATCCATATGAAGGCCGATTGGTGGGAGGATCATGTCCTCCTCAAGGTGGCTTTTCCAGTCGATGTCAGAAGCAACTGGGCTACTTATGAGATTCCTTTCGCTTTTGTCCAAAGACCCACCTCCCGCAACTCAGACTGGGAAAAAGCCCGCTTCGAAGTCTCTGCCATTCGCTGGGCAGATCTCTCAAGCGAAAATTACGGAGTCAGCCTTCTCAATGAGTCTAAATATGGCTGTGATATCAAAGACAATGTCGTCAGGCTCACCCTTCTGCGCTCCCCGAAATGGCCTGATCCCATGGCCGACAGGGGAAAACATCACTTCTCTTATGCTCTCTATCCTCATCAAGGTGACTGGCGAAGGGCTGATACAGTCCAGAGGGGCTATGAATTTAACCACCCTCTGATAGCCCTCTTCGTTGATTCTCACTCCGGTGAACTTCCACCCTCCCATTCTTTCTTCAAGGCCTCTCCCTCAAACATCATCCTGGTGACCATGAAGAAGGCAGAAGACAGAGAAAGTCTTATCCTCAGGCTCTATGAAGCAGAAGGAATACCCACTCAAGCTCAGGTTGAATTCTTCCGATCTCCGAAGAAGATTTTCGAACTGGATCTCATGGAAAACCGGCAACAAACCCTTTCTTGGAAAAAAAATTCTTTAGCACTCAAATTTGGAAAATCGGAGATCAAGACCATCGAAATCGTATTTTGAAGCTCTCAAAATTGCCCAATTTCTTTTTGATATGAACCCTGATATTCCTTAAACTCAAGAGCGGAAGCCGATGAGGATCAAGATAGCCCTGGTTTTCTTGGTTTCTTCTACCAAAGGGCTAGCCACTATGTTTCTGAATCCGAGGTGGTATCTCCCTTCGACGAAAAAAAACAGATGATCCTCTATCTTGATCTCAAAACCACACCCGAACACAAGCCCGAAATCAAAGCTGCGGGTATCATTTTTGAGATCGACAGGCTCCTCTTCTCTGGTGACGACTTCATGGGAGAGTATTGAAGAGAATTCAACTCCTCCCACAACATAAGGCGAGGAGTTATACAGAAACTTGCTTCTGAAGAGGATGGGAAGACTGAGGACATTCAGCTTGTATTTTGCCTCTGAGTCTGGGAAATCCGATGATTCAGATTGACTGCCTTTTTGGAAGTAGAGGATATCCAGTTCCAGAAGCATGAATGGATTCAAATATTTTTCCAGTCCGATTCCTCCCGAAAATCCTCTTTTATAATCCCACTGGATATTTGCTGACTCAGGCGAGACATCGTACCTGGAAATGTTCATTCCCCCCATTATTTTAAAATCAGCATAGAGGGGAAAAACAACCAAGGTCCATAAAAGAAACCGGAGAGCCAGATTAATCGGTTTTCCCCTGATTCTCATCCCATACTCGGCTGTCCGATGGACTCAACTCCTCAAAACGCCTTGATACCCACCACTAAGAGAAGAACATGAGTTCTTAAAGAAGAAAATTCCTTATAATCTCCATTCATATTCAACGATCCATAATGAAATCGCACCTCCACAAAAAGGTTCTGGAATTCTTTCATTCTTACCTCAAAACCGCAACCCAAAACAAGCCCCAGATCTGAACGTCTTGTCAACTCCTTTATGTCCCCTTGCTGCTTGCTTTCTCCGATCCTTCTCTCAAACGAATGAGATAAAACGAGCGAAAATTCACTCCCGCCCAGCATATAAAGGGGGAAGGAAGCCTTGGGTTTGAACCGAGCGAGCACGGGGAAACGAAGAGTGCTCATGCTGAAGGTCAATTCTCCATTTGTGGGCTTGCCATCCTCAATCCGGACACCCTTTTTTTGCACGATGAATCCATCAATTTCAATAGCAATCTTCTGACTCTCGCACAGATCAAACTCGAACCCACCGCCCACACACAATCCCAATTTTTGGCTCCATCGGAAAGTGCCCTCACTAGCCCTGGCTGAATATTTTAAAAGATTCAATCCAACCATAAGCTTGAATCCGTCCGCATAGAGACCGGACACGACAGTCACCATCAAAATGATGAAGAGAATTTTCTTGGCCAACTTTCCTCTCTCAATTAATCTCAAGATAAGTCATCATAATCGGATCAAGCTTACTCATCAGATTGTATATAATCAAACATGATTATATGGACATTGGCCATCATTGGCAACTTAATAAAAAAACGCCCCCGACGGGATTTGAACCCGTGTTGCCGCCTTGAAAGGGCGATGTCCTAGACCAAGCTAGACGACAGGGGCGTTCGTGACGTGGTGAGCCGTGCTGGACTCGAACCAGCGACACCCGGCTTAAAAGGCCGGTGCTCTCCCTCTGAGCTAACGGCCCGAAAGGAAAAAATATTTATAAGTATACAGAAAAAAAGTCAATATCAGCCCACGGGCTCGAATAGGACGATGACCCATCTTCCCCTGCGATCGAGGCCCATGGCTTCGTCTCTTAAGTCGTATCTTTTCAAATAAAATCTATAAGTCTTTTCCTCTCCCTCCTTTATCACAATCTTCACATCGACTTCCTTGGATTGGCTATCACCTGTTAAATCTCTGACATTGGGAATCTCTCCCGCACCCAGGGAAAAGAGGGTGATTTCTTCTTCTCTGGCCGCAGCAGCCTTGGATTCGTTGTATTGCCTCTGAAGCTCTTTGTGTTCTTCATATATTTCATCATACTTGGCCTGGAGTTCGTCTATCTTTGTCTGGGCTGCATTTTTCGCTGCTCTTGTCCGGGCATTTTCCAGCTCAAACTCAGCCTCATCCAAAGCATCTCTTGCATCGAGGGTGACCCCTACATGATCCTCCAATTTCTTCTTAAATTCCAATTCCTTCTTATTCAACTCTGGAAGCGGTGCAGGTTTGATTACTTCTTCGCTGACGCTGATAATATCCCAACTTTTAACATCCATGTCAAATGGCTCTAGTGCCATTGTGGACATGGTTGTTAAATCATTCAAAGAAACGGCATGAAAATATCTTTTGAGAAGGCCCTCTTCTGGATTATGCTTGCAGGTTTGCACGATGAACATGAGAAAAGCTAATCCAAGAATGATTGGAATTTTTCTTCTCATTCTTCCTCCTTCTTTTCTTTATGGTTTAATTTTTCTCATTTTACTTTTTTTTCCAGCAAAAAAGCAAGTTTAAATACATTTTTGATTCCAGAATAAAGTTACCCAAGATCAGTGAAAATATTTCTTCTGCCTAATATAATAAAATAAGATGTTCATTTCAATTTTGAGCTTTGTTCAGAAGTTACTTGACGACATCAATTATGGAGTAAATAATATAATACTTAACTTTTTATGTTTTGTTATGATAGAGAGCTAGCCTTTGTATTGTGAATTTTTTTTTTTTATCAGAGACAAAAGATTAAGTTTTGTGTTTCATAAATCACTTACATGTTAAATATCCGGCAACATTGGAGAAAAGCCTAATTTTCAGGAGTTCCTCCAAAAATTAAGCACAAAAAGACCTAACTTATTTTATTACTGACAATTAGATGAATTCCAAAGTGGAATCATAAAAAATGGGGATACTTTTTTCTCTTTTTGGATTAAATTGATCCTCACAATGCCAAGCCCGAAAAGCTTGCATAAACTCACTTTTCAGGGGAATTCCCAAATAAATTATGCCAGAACGGGTTCGAAATTGCGAGAAAAAATTCTCAAATCTTCGGGGGACTTTCAGTTAATTTTGTATGTTACGCCAACATCAAAAGTAGACGGTTTGCGAAAAACAAAAGTAGACAAGGGGGATTTTCAGGTAATAGAAGGCTCATGGTAGAACGCCTCATAAGGAGGAAGTTTTACCATTTTATAAACTTCGTCGGCGATGGTTACAGTGTATGATAGGGAAAAAACCATTTACGCTCTATTCCCGTAGCGAGAGTGCCTTCCATCGATTGCCTGAGGAGGTAGAGAGGTGGTTGCATGAAGAGCTGTCTTTTATTCAGCAGAAGGCTAAGGTTTATCGTGGTCGATTCAACTTCGCGCTTTTGGCTGAAGAGGCACAGAAGGTCTTTGGCTATCGGTTCCATCGAGAGACGATTCGTTATTTTGCCCTGCGTCATGGCTATTATCATGCACGGCCGGAGGAGAAGCACAAGCTCTATGTCCGTTTTGAAACCCCAGGCCCAGGGTTTCTATTCCAGCACGATGCTTCCAAACATCGTTGGGTGCCGGCCTTAGGAGGTTATCAGTATCTGATCTTGACCAAGGACGATTATTCGCGGCTTTTTGTTGGGGCTCAACTTGTTGAGAAAGAAGGCAGTTTTGAGCATCTGGAGACAGCTCGTCAGACGGTCAAAAGATATGGTAGGCCTCTAACCTACTATCTCGATCAACATAAGATTTTCCAGTGCTGGTCGGTTGAGACCTCTTCCAAAAAGGAGTTAACTCATGGGAAAAACATTAGTTATTCAACCCGTTATAAGAATTGAAGGGAATGCCAGGATTACAATCCAACTCGATGATACTGGAAATGTGAGCGATACTAGGGTCAGCATTATGGAGTTAAGGGGCTTTGAGCGGTTCTGTATTGGCAAACCAGTCGAAGAAATGCCCAGAATCACCACGCGGATATGCGGGGTTTATCCCCCGTCTCATCATTTAGCTTCTGCCAAGGCGACTGACGTTGTTTTTGGAGTTGATCCGCCTCCTGCTGCAAAAAAACTGAGAGAATTGTGTAACAGTATTGCTTTCATGGAAGAACACATACTCCACTTCTATTTTCTAGCTGGAGCAGATTTCATACTCGGGCCGGAAGCGGATTATTCAGTCAGGAATATTATCGGCATTATAGGTGCAGTTCCTGATGTGGCCAAAAGGGTAGTAAGAGTCAGACATATGGCAGCCAAGACGCTGGAGATGATTGCTGGAAAATCAATCCATCCTTCTGCTGCTGTTCCTGGAGGGTTTAGCCGTCCTTTACTAGAGGAGGAGAGAAAAGAGCTGAGGAAGATGGCAGATGAATGTCTCGAGTTTTCTAAATTCTCCATCTCTTTTGCCAAAAAGGACCTCTTTTCTAAATATTTGGAAGTCGTTAAATCCCTGGGTGTTATAAACACAGGATTTTTAGGAACTGTGACTGAAGATGGTTTGCTCGATCTTTATGATGGAAAGCTGAGGATGATGTCTGTCGACGGTTCTTATGAAGATTTCAAATGCGATGAGTACACCGATTATATCCGTGAGCATGTTGAACCCTGGACCTATTTGAAGTTCCCTTATGCGAAGAAAGCAGGTGGATTTTCTATGGATCTGGATAATCCAAATGGGATTTATCGGACCAATACACTGGCTAGAATCAATGTCGTTGATAAAATCGATACGCCTTTGGCTCAAGCTGAACTTGAAGAATTCAGAGAAAAATTCGGCCGTCCTGCCCAACAGACACTTCTCTATCACTGGGCAAGGTTAATTGAGCTGCTCTATAATGCAGAAAATATTGTGCGACTTCTTGATGATCCTGAGATCACTAGCACTGATATAAGAAAAACTGAATACTATCTATTTCAATGCTGAATCTATCCTCATTAGTTGGATAGATGCTTCGATTTCAAAATGGAAAAACTCCCTGTCTACTGTCGAAAAGAAATCTTAATAGCCGGGTGTGGGAACAAGCTTTTCGGTGATGATGGGTTCAGACCCGAAGTCGTCGAATATCTAACAAATCACTGCAATATTCCAGAAAACATATGCTTATTAGATGTGGATACGGGAATAAGAAAAATTCTATTTACTATTTCTTTAAGTGAGGTTCGACCAGAGGTCATAGTTATCATCGATGCTGTGGACAAAGGGAGAAAACCAGGGGAAATATTTGATATCTCTCTTGCTGAAATCCCAAAAGAAAAAACCGATGATTTCTTGATCCATCAAGTCCCTTCTTCAAATCTTTTAAAGGAATTACAGGACTTATGTTCGGTTAAAGTAAGAATAATGGCCTACCAGGTTAAAACAATACTCGAAACAGTTCAACCTGGATTGTCTGGACCGGTTAAAAAAGCCGTTCGCCTAATGGCTAAAAAGATTGCGGAAGAATACTTCTAACCCATATTCTTCATGAAAAATCAAATCTCTTATATTCAAAACAGGATAAATCCCATTAGATTTGCATGCCTTCTCTCTGCTTGCTAATATTGACTTCTGACTACCCGAACAGTTATCATATGAATTCCTAAAAGGAAGATTCATAGAAAGCCAGAGTAAGGGCGAATATGGCGTCGGCCAACATAAAAATAGCAAAAGTCATTCCTTTACTTAGAAGAAATGCCCCAGAAAACTAAAATGACTTTAAAAGAAATCAAGGAACTCCTTCAGGCTGAGGTCATCAGCGGAATTGACTGTCTTGACATGGAAATCAAATTTGCAGGAGGATCTGACCTGATGAGCGATGTCTTAGCTTTTGGTAAACCAGGAATTCTGCTTCTGACTGGTTTATCCAATGCTCAATCTGTCAGGACAGCAAATATAATAGATGCCAAAGCTATTGTGTATGTCCGGGGCAAAAAACCAGATAAAACGGGAATCGAGCTAGCCAGAGAAAAAAGAATCCCCCTTCTATTAACCAAATACATGATGTACACAGCTTGTGGCCTTCTCTTCAGTCATGGTCTTCCAGGTGTAAGTGGCCTCTCCCCAAAAAAACGATGATGAGCGACGAGAATAAATTATCTCATCAGTTTGAAATCACAGGCGGTGATTTCAGCAATGGAGGAAGGACATCCACAAGTATCAAAGAAATTCTCCAGGAGATTGGTATCGACCATTCTGTCATCGTCCGTGCAGCCATCGCCTCCTACGAGGCAGAAATGAATGTTGTTATGTATGCTCACAGAGGTGTGCTCACTCTGAACATTACTCCTGAGAAACTTCATTTTAAGCTCGAAGACGAAGGTCCTGGGATTGAGAATGTAGATTTGGCCATGGAGAAAGGTTTTTCGACCGCCACCGAGGAAATGCGAGAGATGGGATTTGGTGCAGGCATGGGACTTCCCAATATTAAAAAAAATGCTGATAAATTTGAAATTTCTTCAATCCCTGGCAAAGGAACGTCATTAGAGATAACGATCTGCCTGGATAAAACAGAAAAAAAATGAATCAATACTTTCATTCCATCCGGATTGATACGGAAAAGTGTCATGGCCGTATGAAATGTTTGCGGGTGTGTCCCACTCAAGCCATCAGGGTCAGAAATGGAAAGTCAACCATCATCGAAGAAAAATGTATCGATTGTGGAGAATGTATCACAGTTTGTCCTCACAACGCCATCATCCCTTTGACAGATCCCTTTGGAGAACTCACTAAATTCCGCCATACAGTTGCCATTCCCTCTCCTGCTCTATATGCTCAATTCGGAAGAGAAATTCTGCCAGAGAAAATCCTCGCCGGGATAAAAAAACTGGGATTCGATGATGCTTTTGACCTGGCGTTTACCTGCGGAGAAGTTAGTTTCGCCATCCAGGAATATCTCCGAGAATACAAGGGTCCCAAGCCGCTTATTTCCAATGTATGTCCGACTATCGTGCGTTTAATCCAGGTCAAATATCCAGCCCTCATCGACCAAGTTATACCCATTGATACTCCACGAGAATTGGCTGCCCGAGAAATCAAAAAGAAAAAATCAAAACAACTAAAACTTAAAGAAAAAGAGATCGGAATCTTTTATCTCACACCATGCCCGGTGAAAATGATTTCTATCAGGCAGCCTGCAGAAAAAGGGAAATCTTACATAGACGGAGCCATCTCTATCTCAGACATTTACGCACCTCTTCTTTCGGCTATGGAAGGCATAGAAAAAGGCAGCTACCGGAAAGCACTGGAGAGCATCTGCATTCTGGGAATCGGATGGGCAATGGTTGGAGGCATCTGCCGAACCCTGAGAATGAAAAACTCCCTGGCTGTTTCAGGTCTAGCTGAAATCTTAAAAGTCTTTGATGATATTGAAAGAGGAAAACTGAGAAACATTGACTTCGTCGAAGCCTATTCTTGCCCTCAAGGGTGTGTTGGAGGCTCTTTGACAGTGCAAAATATTTATATTTCTTACAACAAAATTCTGAAATTGATCGAGACCTTAGAGTTCGAACAAATAAAAGCCTGTCCAGACATCAGGGAGGTACGAAAGCTCTATGGCCAGAAATACTTTTTCATAGATGGAAAATTGGAGCCCCGCCCCCTCAAACCTCTCGATAAAGATTTAGCCAAAGCAATAAAGAAGAGAAAAGAAAAAGAGGATATCTACGAATCACTGCCCAAAATTGACTGCGGAGCATGTGGTGCTCCCACTTGCTTAACCTTTGCTGAAGACGTGGTTAAAGGAGAAGCAGAACTCACTGACTGTATTTTCAATCTTCCCCGAAGGTTTAAAAAACTCACCCAAGAATTTTCAAAATTGCTTAATAAATCTGCTTTCTTAACTCAATCCAAGTCTACCTTCAAAAAAACAAGCAAAAAAGGAAAGGCGATAAAATGAAACTTAAAGAGATCATTGAAAAATTACAGCTTAAAGTTTTGACAGGCCAAGATAAGTTGGATGTGGAGGTTACAAGCGGATACACGAGCGATCTTCTTAGCGATGTGATTGCCAACAGCAAAGAAAGCAATCTCTGGATCACTCTTCAGACCCATCAGAATATTATCGCTGTGGCCAAACTGAAAGACCTGTCTGGAATAATCATAGTCAATAACCGAGAGCCTGATGAAGACACGCTTAAAAAAGCAAAGGAGGAAAATTTGCCCCTCCTTGGTAGTGAAGAAATGGCCTTTGAAGTTTCGGGTAAATTGTATGAATTGATAAGTTTAAAAGATTAATTCATGCTCAGACCTTTCAAAGCGGACTTGCATATCCACACCTGCCTTTCTCCCTGTACTGAACTGGATATGTCTCCAAAGGGAATACTCAAGGCGGCAAAGAAAAAAGAAATAGATATCATAGGCATCTGTGATCATAATTCATCTGAAAATTCTCTGGCCATAATGAACGCTGCCAAGAAGATGAATATTAATGTTTTCCCCGGTATGGAAGTGACTTCTCAAGAAGAAGTTCATGTCTTGGCACTTTTTGACGAAATAGAAAACGCTCTAAAACTGCAGGAGCATGTCTATGATAAGTTGCCTGGAGAAAATGATGAAGAAGCCTTCGGGAAGCAAGTCATCGTGAATGAAAAAGAGGAAGTGCTTGGTTTCAATAATAAACTCTTGATTGGAGCTACGACTATTCCTCTTGAAAAAATCATCAAAATCATTCACTCTCTCGACGGAATAGCGATCGCCTCCCATATAGATAGAGAATCTTTCAGCATCATCGGCCAACTGGGGTTCATCCCAGATAATTTGGAATTGGATGCTTTAGAAATTTCTCCTGCAATCACTCCCGAAGAGGCAAAGAAAAGGTATTCAAAGGATTATCCGATCACCTGCTCTTCAGATGCCCATTATCCCGATGATATTGGAAAAAGCTTTACATCATTCCTGCTCAAGGACGGCACAGTGGCCGAAATAAAAAAAGCCTTGAAAAATGAAGATGGGAGAAAATTAATTCACTAACCTGAATTATTCACGAGTCGAGCTTGCCGCAGATGCAAGGCGTCGGCTCATGAAGCTGTGGCCTTTCACTGCGAATGGGCCGCAACGCAGTAGATGCAGTGAGATCAGCTCGCCCAAAAGGTAAAAAATGCCGATTATGATTGAGAGAGAATCTAACAAGAAAAGCGATTCCATTAATCTTGTGATAGATCATGCTAATAAGCAGATATCATTGAAAATAAAAATAGGTATCGGCATTTTTTATGAATAATCCAGGCTGAGGTTTTGATGGAAGATCTCTCTCTGCACATTCTAGACATCGTCGAAAATTCTGTGGCGGCCAAAGCCGATAAGATTGAAATAAGGATAAAAGAAGATAAAGAGAAAGATTTTCTGTCTATCGAAATCACCGACAACGGTATGGGTATGGATAAGCAAACCATGGAAAAGGTGCTTGATCCCTTTTACACTTCTAAAACGGTTCGCCGATTTGGCCTAGGACTGTCTCTCTTATCAGAAGCCGCCAAAGCAGCAAACGGTCACCTCTCCATAAAATCCAAAAAGGGAGAAGGGACTAAGGTCAAAGCCGATTTCCAGCACAGCCATATCGACCGGAAGCCTTTGGGTGATATTGGACAAACAATCATCACTCTTGTTTTAGGGAATCCTGAAATAGATTTAATCTATGTCCACAAAAAGAATAGTCACAAGTTCTGTTTAGACACAAGAAAAATAAAGGCTCAGCTCAAGGAGATGCCTATCAATTCTCCTGACGGGATAAGAATGATTAGGGAAAATTTAAAAAAAGATAGAAAATAAGTATAACAACTCATCAAGAAAAGATACAGAACATCACTGAATTGAAAACACCAAATAGACTGAGTTATTTCCCCCACTTCTCTTGCAGATAAGTAGATTAGAAAAACAGGGGGAATGAGATAAGCTCGATGTTTTTCTTAAATCCGCAATCAACCAAGGAGCGATCGAATCAAAACGGGTTAGGTAGTTGGAACAAATCGGATTTAGTGGTCACTTCGGGATGGATTATGCATCGTTGCCGCCCGGTCATACATTTTGGCCTGCTTCCTTTTTTGATTTGCGGCTTTAATGGCAAGTTGGCGGTCTACCTCATCCTCGATTGTCTGGTGAAATTCACAGCTCTCGCAGCGGTAAAGCCTATCGCAGGATCTGAGAGCAATTTCTCCACTCATAGTATATCTACACTGCTTTCTGCCTTTTTGAGAGTTAAGTTCGTCAAGAAAAGGTTTCATCCTTGGATCATTCCTGAATTCCTCTTTTTTCATCATCGCTACATGAAACTTACATGCATTATTGCATTGATAACCCAGGGTACACATCCGTTTTTTTACTAAGCCCGCTTGCATCCAGATGCATGGAGTTACAATTTTCTCTTCAACTATTGGTTCTTCAACAGGCGGTGTAGGGACTATTTCAACTTCGTAAGATTGGTTGATTATGTTTTCAAGATAGTCCAGCTCAAAAGGTTTTGGTAAGTAGTCAGTCGCACCACCACGTATAGCCTCTTTTGCAGTTTCAATCGAGGGATAAGCCGTGATGATAATAACTTTTGCCTTCGGATTCTTCGCTCTAATCTCCTTCAGCACGGAAAGCCCATCGCGCCCGGGTAATTTAAGATCGACTATCATGACGTTGTAATCTTCTAAATTAAATTTTTCCAATGCGTTATCCCCATTATTGGCGGTATCAACTTTATGGCCCCCGTCAGAGAAGTAATCGGATAATGCCTCCCGCATAATATCCTCATCTTCTACAACCAACATAGTTTCTTTTTTCATTGCTAACCTCCAATTTTTGTTTTATTAGTCAATTTCCACCAGGACAGCTTTGGCGACAGTGACTATCCTATCGGAATTAGTCATCTCATTTTATTTATATAGCAAGTAGCGTGCCAAAATAGACGCAGTTCAAAAATTTTTTTAGGAAAAGTGCTAACGCTCTAAATATAAATGATTTATGATAAAGGACAAGATTGCCGAAGAATGGCCAAAAAAATGAAAATGTGTTAATTAATTGGACACTTCATGTCTAATTTATGGACAGTTTAATTATATTTTTTCAGCTTATTATAAAGGGTCGTCCGCCGAATACCCAGTACCTTTGCTGCCTTCGAAACATTGCCCTTTGTTTCCTCAAGCACATTAATGATATGGTTTCTCTCCACTGCCTCGATGGTTTTTCCTTCTGCAGGAGTTGGGTGAATAATGTCATGTGGAACTTCGCCCAGAGTGATTGCTGCATTCTTAGTCAGAATTACACCGCGTTCGATCATGTTTTCTAACTCTCTAACATTACCAGGCCATGAATAATTCAGCATAAATTCTACTAGTTCAGGAGAAAATTTTTTGATGCTTTTATTATTTTCTTGAGCATACTTTTTCAAAAAATGCTCTGCCAGCAGTAGAATATCCTCCATCCTATCCTTAAGCGGGGGGAGGTCTATGGTTACTACATTCAATCGGTAATACAGATCCTCTCTGAATGCCCCCCGCTCAACCATATTTTTCAAATCTCTATTTGCGGCAGCAATGACACGTACATCAACATCAATTTCTTCATTACCACCCACTCTGGTAATTTTCTTCTCCTCAAGTGCTCTTAGGAGATGAATCTGGGTGTTGGCATTTATTTCGCCTATTTCATCAAGAAATAAAGTGCCTTTGTCTGCAGCTTCGAACTTGCCTTTTTTTCTCTCTATTGCTCCTGTAAAAGAACCTTTTTCATGACCGAAAAGTTCACTTTCCAGCAGACTTTCTGGAAGGGCCGCACAGCTTGTGGCAATGAAAAATTTTTTTCGACGCGGACTCTGATGATGAATAGCCCGGGCGATAACTTCCTTGCCTGTTCCCGTTTTTCCAATAATTAATACAGTGGCATTAGTTGGGGCTACCGTTTTAATAAGTTCAACTATCTTCAACATTTTAGGGCTTTTTGTGATGACACCCTCAAAGCGGAATCTATCCTCGACCTTCCGCCTCAGAGAAATATTTTCCTCAATCAGATCCTGATGTTTCACTAAATTCTTTATGAGAAGTTCGACCTTTTCCGGGCAGAACGGCTTTTCGACATAATCATGAGCGCCTTCTCTTATCGCGGTTATCGCTGTTTGAATCGTTCCATGGGCTGTTATAATGACCGTTGAGATTGTAGGAACTATTTCTCTTGCCTTTTTCATTAGTTCGATACCGTTCATACCTGGCATGATTAGGTCAGCAAGCATAATTTTGATCTTTTTCTGCTTGATTATCGGGAGTGCTTCCTCTCCAGATTCGGCAATTTCCACTTTGTAACCAACACTACTCAGCCAATCACGGAGTGATTCTCTTACTATATCTTCATCGTCAACAACGAGTATATTTGTCCTTTTTCTCATCCATGACCTCCAGATATACCGTAAATGTTGTACCTGCGTTTGGCTCACTGTCCACTTCTATCTTTCCTTTGTGCTGCTCAATAATCCCATGAACAACAGGAAGTCCAAGTCCCACACCTTTGCCTTTTTCTTTGGTAGTGAAGAAAGGCGTGAAAAGTTTACTCAGATTTTCTTTGGGAATTCCGACTCCAGTATCCCTGATATCGATTCTAACAGTATCTTTGAGTGACTCGCCGATTTTAATGCCTTTAGCGACTGATGTGGCGATCGTTAAGTTTCCGCCATCAGGCATCGCCTGAATCGCATTCATGATGATATTTATCAATACCTGCTGGATCTTGTCAAAGTCCGCAAGAACAAGAGGAAGCTGTGCATCCAATTTTTTCTCAAGCTTTATATTTTCAAGGCTAATTTGATGTCCCACTAATAACAAAGCTGCTTCTACTACCTTATTCACCTCAACTGGTCTTATGGCTGGTTCTGATTGGCGGGCGAAATCGAGAAGATTTCTGATTATCCGGGTAGTTCTATCCAGTTCTTTTTCCATTTTCAAAAGCTGCTTTTCTGTATCTTCAACCTGCAGTTTCTTTTCTTTATGCTTCTTGAGAAGGAGTTTTACATAGACCAGAATACCGGCTAATGGATTATTCACTTCGTGAGCAACGCTGGCGGCTAACTGACCTAAGGAGACTAGCTTTTCTGATCTGATTAATTCTTCCTCTGTTTGTTTGCGTTTGGTGATGTCTTCTCCTGAACTAAGAGTGCCAATGATATGACTCTTTTCATCAGTAAGTGTAGTGTTATGCCATGCGATAATCCTTTCCTCACCAGATATAGTCATAATTGAGTTTTCATAATCTTCAGCTTCTTCTGTTTTTCCAGCCATCACTTTTTTAAAAATATCTTTTCTTTCTTTTTTCTCTGTTTCCGGGACGCATAGATCAAACCAGTTTTTGCCAACAATTTCTTCTTCTTTGTAACCCAAGACATCGCACCCTTTTTTGTTAATAAGGGTGACTATCCCCTCGTCATTAATAGCAACGATTATAACTCCCGCTATGGTGAGGTACTGCTGTGCTTTGTTTCTTTCCTGGCGCAACTTCCCCCATAATCCTTTATGTTTGGTCAAATCCCTGAAGTTTTCTATAGCACCAATTATCTCATTATTGCTGGATCGCAATGCTGAAGTCGTTATGTTTACAGGAATTTTATTCCCCCTTTTACTGGTAATCATAATCTCATAATTGAAGACTGTCTTTCCAACTTTTAAGATCTCTTCTAAAGGACATGATTCTTCACAGAGATCGCTCTTAAGAATATGACAACATTCCTTATTCAGTACTTCCTCTCTCTTGAAGCCAGTGATCTCCTCAGCAGAACGATTGAATGAAGTAATCCTGGCATTTTTGTCTACAGTAAGGACTCCCCCGTCCATGCTTTCTAAGATATTTGCTAAGAATTCTTTTGTGACTTTATCTTCCTGTCTCAAGGCAATTTCTCCTTCTGATACCATTATATAATAACAAATTCTTTAGTAAAGATTTTTACTTCCGAGGGGGTATTACTTCTGTTTTTTAAAAAAAAGGATAGGTAACATTGGGTTCATAAACTCTCCTTCAAAACCATCATTTTCTAATTTCTGCATCATATCCTGGACCTCTTTTTTAGATTCATAAATAACACAATCCCATATGAATTATTTTTTCTCTTGACATTGCTTTATTTGTATATTTAAATAAACAATTAAAAAAATGATGCATATAAGACGCAAAAGTTTCACTATATTATTATATTCTGTCAAATAATGATTCTTTCCACAAATGAAATATAAATACAAGGATGAAAGTGAGCTCTTGAAAGCATTCGCTCACCCTGTACGTCTGCAAATAATAGAGCTGCTATTATTAGGACTTCATAAGGAAGGATGTAGCGTTAATTCAATACAGAAAATATTAGACATCCCTCAACCTACAATTTCTCAGCACCTCCAGATATTAAAGAACAAAGGTATAATTGATGGAAGCAAAAAGGGAGTAGAAGTATGTTATAAAGTGAAAGATAAGCGTGTTGTTAAAATCTTGCAAATACTAAAGAAATAATTTTTTCTTGAAAAAGAACATATCAGGATTTTCAGCAATATCAGGAAGTTATCTTGATATTGCTGAAATAACAAAAAGTGTCGGCATTTTTTATGAATAATTCAGGTTAAATATAAAAGATAGACGCAATAGAGGAGTGCCAAGATTCAAGTAATAAGGAGGAACAATGGCTGAAAGGATAGGCGTATATGTGTGTAAATGTGGACCAAACATAGGAGACAAAATAGATGTAGATGCTATTGTCAATGAGGTAAAGGGCATCGAGGATGTAGCAGTGGCAAAAAGTCATAATCTCCTGTGTTCAGGGGATGGGCTGAAATTTCTCAAAGAAGAAATAAAAAATGAGAAGCTTTCAAGAGTTGTGATTGCTGCCTGTACTCCAAAGCAATACGAGGTAAAATTTATGAAGGCTTGTGAGGAAGCAGGGCTAAATCCTTATCTTATGCAAATGACGAACATAAGGGAGCAGTGTGCCTGGGTCACTCCTGACAAATCTGCTGCTACTGAAAAGGCAAAAAGCTTTGTTATAGCTTCAATAAACAGGGTTTCTTTACAAGAATCTATAGAGAAAAAGAAAATTGATATTCAGCCTAATGTTCTTGTAGTAGGGGGAGGAGTAGCTGGATTAGAGGCATGTCTATCACTCGCACAGAAGAGCAGGAAAGTCTATCTTGTGGAAAAAAGCCCCTGTATTGGTGGACTCACAGCAAGATTTGAAGAAGTTTACCCAACTATGGAGTGCGCACCTTGTATGATAGCGCCTGAACTACAAGAAGTCCTTCAAAAAGAGAATATAGAAACATTCACTTACAGCGAAATAGAGGAAGTTGTTGGGTCGTTTGGGAATTTCACTGTCAAGGTTAAGAAGAAAGCCCGATATGTAAGCGAAGAAGCCTGCATTGGATGTGATGCATGTCTTGAGCCATGTCCTGTGGAGGTGTCAAATGAATATGATGAGGGATTGTCAACCCGGAAAGCAATATATCTTCCGTTTGCTGGTGGTCTTCCTAATGTGCCTGTTATAGATAAGGATAACTGCAAGAGATTCAAGGGAGAGGAATGTAGCATCTGCAAAGAAAATTGTGCCTTTGATGCCATTAATTTTGATGACGAGGACAAGACAATTGAGAAGAATGTAGGCGCAATTATTTTAGCCACAGGCGCAACACTTTTTGACCCCAAAGAACTTCCTCAATATGGATATGGAAAATATGACAATGTATTAACAGCCATGCAATTAGAGAGGTTGAATGCCTCAAATGGACCGACAGGGGGGAAGATTCAATTAAAGAACGGGAAAGAGCCAAAATCCATAGCTTTCATTTACTGTGTTGGCAGGGAAGAGAAGGGTTATTGCTCAGGAATATGCTGTATGTATTCACTTACATTGGCACATCTTGTGAAAGAAAAATTACCCGAGGTAAAGATGCATAACTTCTATACTGACCTATGTCTTCCGAAGAAGGAACATCAAAAGATATATAAAGAGGCTATGGAGAAAGGTATTGAGTTTATAAGAAGTGAAGAGGATGTGACTGTTACTGATGGGGGAGAAAAAATAATAGTAGGAACAAATGGAAAAAAAGTATCTGTAGATATGGTAGTACTTGCACCTGCAGTTGAGCCTAATGCAGATACTGAAAAGATAGCCGAAATCCTTGATATACCCAGAGATGACCAAGGCTTCTTTGCTGAGGAGCATACACTGATGAAGCCTTTTGCTACAGCACTTGAAGGCGTTTTTGTGGTAGGAAGCTGTCAGGGACCAAAGGATATTGGAGATGCAGTGGCTCAAGGGGGAGCTGCTGCAGGAAGAATACTTTCAAGACTTATACCTGGTGAAAAGCTTGAGTTAGAAGCAAAGGTATCAGAGATAAATGAAGATTTATGCAGTGGCTGTAACATATGCATTATTCTATGTCCATACTCTGCCATATCTCGGGATGCAGAAAAAAAGATTGCAGTTGTGGATGAGACTCTTTGTAGAGGGTGCGGAACTTGTGTATCAGCCTGTCCGACGGGTGCAGCGAGAGCAAAGCACTTCACCAAAGAGCAAATATTTGCTGAAATTAAGGGGGTAGTAAGATGAATGAGCCAACAATCGTTAGTTTTCTATGTAACTGGTGTTCATACGAAGGAGCTGATAAGGCTGGCGGCGCACGATTGAATTATCCTGCAAATATAAGAATCGTTCGAGTTATGTGCAGCGGTCGTGTAGATCCAGAGTTTGTGATACAGGCTTTAAAAGAGGGAGCAAGTGGAGTGTTAATTTTAGGATGCCATCCAGGAGACTGCCATTACAAAAAAGGAAACTATAAGGCATTACGGAGAGCACATCTTTTGAAGAAAACCCTGAAGCAACTGGGGATTGAAGAAGAAAGAGTTAGATTGGATTGGGTTGCAGCAGGCGAAGGAGAAAGATTTGCAAAAGTAGCAAATGAAATGGCAGAAACCATGAAAAATTTAGGTCCCTTAGAGTTATCCTAAAAAAGTAGAAATGATATCTATTTTAGAAGGAGGCAATTATGGCTAAACCAAAAGTAGCTTTTTATTGGTGCGCTTCATGTGGTGGATGTGAGGAAGCTGTTGTCGACCTCAATGAGGATATATTAAAAGTAGTGGAGGCAGTGGATATAGTGTTCTGGCCAGTGGCACTGGACTTTAAGAAAAAGGATGTGGAGGCGATGGGAGATGGAGAAATAGCAGCGAGTTTCATAAATGGTGCTATTAGAACAGAAGAACAGGAAGAGATGGTGAAACTATTGAGAAAGAAATCTGGGCTTATAGTAGCATTCGGGTCCTGTTCGCATTTAGGTGGAATACCAGGTCTTGCAAATTTTTGGAATAGGGAAACAATTTTCACGAAGGTTTATAAGACCGTACCCTCTATGGCAAATCCCAGTGGGATAGTGCCACAACAAAAGACAAATATCCCTGAAGGTGAGCTTACGCTTCCTGAGTTCTATGATACAGTAAAGACACTGGATCAGACAATCGATGTTGATTATTATCTTCCTGGATGTGCACCGCCACCAGATTTAATTATGAATGCAGTAACCGCTATATTGGAAAGCAAGCTTCCCGAGAAGGGAGCAGTTCTCGCACCTGAGAAATCCTTGTGTGATACTTGCCCACGTGGAGAGAAAAAACCTGAGAAACTCTCAATAAAGGAAATTAAGAGACCCTACGAGATAATACCAAACCCTGAGAAGTGTTTTTTAGAAGAGGGTATCATCTGTTTAGGCCCAGTAACCAGGAGTGGATGTGGTGAGAGATGCATAAATGCAAATATGCCGTGTCGTGGGTGTTTTGGACCGACAAAGGAAGTAGTAGACCAGGGGGCAAAAGGGATATCAGCAATTGCATCCATATTGGGGGTTGAAGACGAAGAGAAGATGACAGAGGAAGATACGAAGAAATTAATTGACCAGATAGTTGATCCGGCGGGTCTTTTCTATATGTATAGTTTGCCTTCTTCGCTGTTAAAAAGGAAGAGAATGGCATAGGTGACTGCTTGGAGCAATTTATTATTGTTTATTACGTCTATAAAACAATTGACCTCATTATGAGGAAAAGGGAGATAAGATGGCAAAAAGAATAACAATAGACCCAATAACGAGGCTCGAAGGTCATGGGAAAATAGAAATATTTCTTAATGACAAGGGAAATGTGGAGAAGGCTTTTTTTCAGGTTCCTGAACTGAGGGGATTTGAGAAATTTTCTGAGGGACGCATGGCAGAGGAAATGCCAAGAATTACTCCCAAGATATGTGGCGTATGTCCCACTGCCCATCATATGGCATCTGGCAAAGCGCTTGATGATTTGTTCCATGTAACTCCCCCGTCATCAGCCAAGAAGATAAGGGAGCTTATTAACTCTGCTTTCATGGCAGAAGACCATACTCTCCACTTTTTCTTTCTTGGGGGACCTGATTTTATTGTTGGACCACAGGCACCGGCAGGAGAGAGGAATATTTTGGGCGTAATTCAGAAAGTTGGTCTTGATGCGGGTAAGAAGGTTATTAATATCAGAAAGCGGCTGCGTAATATCATTACAAAGCAGGGAGGCAGGGTTATTCACCCCGTATGTAATCTTCCCGGGGGTGTATCTAAGGGAGTTACCAAAGAGGATAGAGAAGAATATATCCAGACAGGGAAAGATGCGGTAGAATTTGCAAGATTCGCTTTGAAAGCTTTTGAAGACATTGTTCTCAAGAACAAAGAGTACGTAGATGTCATTGTAGGAGATATTTACAAACACAAAACTTATTATATGGGACTTGTTGATGAGGACAATAAAGTAAATTTTTATGACGGAGATATTAGAGTCGTTGACCCTGAAGGCAAGGAGTTTGCCAAGTTCAAGTCTCGGGAGTACCTGAATCATATTGAGGAGCATGTTGAGCCGTGGAGCTACATAAAATTTCCATATCTTAAAGATGTAGGCTGGAAGGGATTCGTTGATGGAAAGGATAGCGGAGTTTATCGAGTCGCTCCTCTTGCAAGGCTAAATGCGTCCGATGGTATGGCAACGCCACTTGCTCAAGTGGAATATGAAAAAATGTATGATATTTTAGGTGGCAAGCCAGTACACAACACTCTCGCCTATCATTGGGCAAGGCTTGTGGAACTTCTCTATGCAACTGAAAGGCTTTTGGAGTTAGCACAGGACGAGGAAATTCTCGACCCAGATGTTAGAAATATTCCAACGGCTGTTCCTGATGAAGGAATTGGCGTAGTAGAAGCACCAAGGGGTACTCTCTATCATCATTATAAAACAGATGATAATGGTGTTATTACGGGCGTCAATTTAATAGTTGCTACCGTTAATAATGCTGCTTCAATATGTATGTCAATAGAGAAAGCGGCAAAAGGGCTCATAAAGGAAGGTAAGGTATCTGAGGAATTACTTAATATGGTAGAAATGGCATTCCGTGCATACGACCCTTGCCTTGCTTGCGCTACCCATTCACTGCCCGGGCATATGCCTCTTGAGATCAACATTAGAGATCATGAAACAAATATAATAGAGACGGTCAGAAGGCTGTAAAAATATTTGCAGCCCTCCTTCATCATTATTGCGGATTGATATTCTTCGTCTTCAAAAATGAAAACTCTTATATTGGGAATTGGAAATCCAATTCTTACAGATGATGCAGCAGGCATCTGTGTAGCAAATGAAATCAAGAAGCTTTTCCTTCCTAATGTTGAGGTGATAGAAACAAGTCTGTCGGGAATTTCACTGCTTGACTATGTTGTTGGATACGAGAGACTTATTATAATTGACTCTATAAAAACAGAAAAAGAAGCCCCTGGCACCCTTTACAAACTAAAACTGGAAGACATAGGCAATTCTGCAACTCCATCATACTCACATGGGATAAATATTAGGACTGCAATTGAACTCGGAAGGAAGTTGGGATATAAAATACCAAAAATTATTGAAATTTATGCAATAGAGATAAAAGATAATACTACCTTTGCTGAGGAATGTACTCCTGCGGTAAAAAGTAAAATTCCAGGAATCGTAGATGAAATAACAAAGATAATAAAATCTGATTCACCACCCTCTTAATCCTCTACGCTTGTCAATTCCTCTTCTTCAAATGTCGTAACAGGGATTTTATCCTCAATGTCCTTTCCGGGTATGTATTTGAATACATCCTGGACTGCCTTCCCCGTTTTACTGAAAATATTCGCAACTGGAATATCGGCAGGACACACGTCACTGCACATCCCGCATGCCACACAGGAAAGGCCGATATGGATCATCCGGCCTATCTGGAAGGCTAAGGAACCTGGAGGTGTTCTTACGCCTCCCCTTTTCTGAAGCTCGGTTTTATATTTTTCCGCCTCGTATTCGCTGCGGGAAGAATCAAATTCACATAAGCGGCAGTAACAAATCGGGCAGACCGACCGACATCCGTGACAGCCGATACAGGTACTGAACATTTCCACCAGCCCATCCAATCCCGACAACTTTTTTTCCAGATCAGCCAGTATCTTTTCTTCGTTTTTCTGCCGCAACTGCCGGATAGCTTCCGTTCCTTTTGTCTCCAGCTCGGATTCTTCTATCTTTCCTTCCATCTCTTTCAGCAGCTCAGCGCCCTTTTCGGTAAGAGCGAACAATTTGCATTCTTTCCCTGTATGCTGCTCGCCTGCTATGGGTACGACAATGTCAGCTCCGGCCGGAACAAAATGCTCACAGTACGAACATGTGTCCCGGATCCCCTCAGGCAGTTTTCCGTCTGCTGCCGCCGACCAGTAATCCTTCAACAGCTTGTCCTCGTTCTCACGAACAAATGTTTTCAAAGGATAAACTCCTGGACAAATCGAACTGATTGTTATGATATTGTCCAAACTGCCCTGCTGACGCTTTACAAGCTCCACGAAAGCTCGCTGTTCGCACGGACGTAAGACCACCGCAACAGGCTCATCGAACGGTCCTTTGGATGTGAGGAGAGAGAGATACTTACCGGCGTTGTACGGCATGACTGGATAAAAAGGCACCGTTTCCGCCACCTTCTCCGGATCAGAGATCAAGCTGTAGCTGACCCAGCCGGACGTCCCTTCTCTCGTCAGCACTGCCACGCTTCGCACTTTCTTGCTGTCCAGAAGATAGCGCAGAAAATCTCTGGTACCTGCTGACACCTCTTTATTTATCTTTAACACTTTCAGCATACCATATCTCCAAGCACGCGCGGTCGGTCACAGCCTCTTTATTTGTCTTCGACTTCTGTCAATTCATCCAGTTCAAATGTCCTGAGTGGCTGTGACTCATCGGAACTTTTGCCCGGTACATAGTCAAATATTGCCTGCGATCTCTCAGCCACAACGCTGAATATTTGTCCTACCGGTATGTCCATCGGGCACGCGTCTTCACACATTCCGCACGATACGCACGATAAGCTCATATGTGACATCCGGCCTAAATGGAACCGCAGAAGTGCATCCGTACATTTCATCACTCCTTGGGCCTGCGCGCGATCCAGGTATTCTCCGCCTGTTTCCCGGAAAGTTTCCTTATCAGAAAAGCAGAGCCGGCAATAGCAGATCGGGCATACACTTCGGCAGTTGTGACATTCTATGCACCGGCTAAATGCTTCCACCAGACCGTTCAGCCCTTTTATTGTTTCCTTTATTTCTGTCAGAGCCTTTTTCCTGGCCGCCGTACGTTGCTTTTGCAGCTTCTCTGTTTCCTTTACCCAGTTTCCGGCATCTTGTTTCTTATCAATTCCCAGTTGCTCCAGCATTCCTTCTCCCTCCGGGCTCATGGGAAAAAGCAACACTTGTCCTTTATCCACACCCATGGTTGCAGCATGTATATCAACAGCCTGGGCCTGTTCATCTCCAACAAGGCTGAATGAGGTGCAGATTTCGCAAAGAGGCCGGAATTTCTTTCCTGCGCTGGACGAATCCTCCAGGTAATCAGAGAGAGGCGTAACGCCGTTACAATCCACACTGATGAATAAAACGTTCTCCAAATCAGTCTGTTCCAATTTGGAAAGCTCTACGGCAGCCCGGATTTCGCACATCCGCATCACTGTGGCGATTTTCCCGCTTTTCCCGTGCCGTGTCAGGGCCTGCAGCACTTTGCCACCCTGAATAGACATCACCGGGGGCATTATCTCGGCCTTGTTCAGAAGGTCGGTGTTTCCCGTCAAAACATAGTTGTATCCCTCGTTTGTGCGTACGGGCACAAGAACGGCCTCAAAGATGTTCTTCTCCAACGAGCTCTTCAAAAGACCGGCTAGGGCTTTACTCGCCCCTTCATCCGCCTTGAGCACATGTCCTTCTTTCATCGCAATATCTCCATCACTTCCCTGTGGATCTGGGTCGGTGTGAATTGCTGATGTATTGCCGCTCCAGAGGGACATGCGGCTGCACAATTTCCGCATCCTTTGCAAAGTACCTCGTTAACCGTACAAATGCCTCTCGATTCATCATACTCGATTGCGCTGTAACAGCACACCGTCAGACAAGTCCGGCAGCCCGTACACAAACTTTCGGATATTTTGGAAGTCCTGGCTTCTGTTTCCAGTTTCCGACCCGGAACCAATGACGAAAGTATTTTTCCCGCTGCCGCTTCCGACTGCGAAACAGAGTCCCGTACGGTTTTGGGCCCTGAAACGGTCCCGGCCAGGAACACCCCTTCGACGGTTGTAGTGACCGGGCCTATTTTCTCATGTTCTTCAGTAAGAAATTCTCCCTTTCCCTTTTTTATACCCAGTAGTTCGGAAATCTTCGAAGTGTCTTTTGCCGGTTCTATCGCAGGTAGAAGGACCACCATATCTACGGCATCGAGTTTACCATCGTGATCTATTTGGATCTTTTTATCGGATTCCGACAATTTAACCGCTTCGGTGCAAACAAACTCCGTCCCTGCATTTCGGGTCTCCTCGTAGAATGCCTGCGCCACAGAGCCCGGGATGCAGAGATCCTGATAAAACTGCGTTATTGAAACGCCCGGAATTTTTTCCTTCAGATAGCGGGATATCTTGATGCCCACTCTGCAGCATACTTCCGAGCAGTACCCTTTCTCTTTTCGACCAACGCAATGAATAATCCCAACGCTTTTTGGTTCTTTTCCGTTCTCGAGAGCAATATTTCCTTTAAGATTCATTTCTTCAAGCTCGGGAGCCGTAACTACATTCTTTATCTTCCCGTACCCGTATTCCGCCAAGGCGCTGGGATCGAAAAGGTCCGCACCTGTGGCCAACACGACAGCCCCAACCTTGAACTCCCGGGGCTCGGATTCTTTTTCGCGGACAGTAACCACAAAGTTCCCGAAAAAGCCGAGGACATTCTCCACTGCTGCACCTGTTAGTACCTCGATATTATCGTCTTCTTTCAAGCTCTTGAGGCGGCTTTCCGTAATCTCACTGCCTCTGGCCATATCCGGAAAGAGCTTCTCGCATCTTGAAACCATTCCTCCGAGTTCTGTATTCTTTTCAACCAGAAATACTTTTCGGTCTGGACTGCTCAGCAGCAGGGCCGCCGACATTCCTGCTATACCTCCGCCTATGACCAGCACATCTGCATTACATTCAATTTCTTTTTGTTCCAACGGCGCGTGATACCGGACACGCCGGACAGCCGCTTTCATGTGCCTGATAGCCCGTTCGGTAGCTTTTTCTTTGTCTGGCGTTATCCATGCGATCTGCTCCCGGAGATTGGCCATCTGCATCAGGAAAGGATTCATCCCGCCTTCCTCACATACACCCATAAAAGTCGCCTCATGCTGTTTCGGGGAACACGCTCCAACCACCAGGTGCGTCAGTTTATGTTTTTTTATCTGTTCGGCAAGATATTTCTTCCCGTCCGGGGAACAAAGCAGTTTATACCTCTCGACAACAGCGACATTCTCCAAGCCCGACACAGCTTCGATGATCCTGTCTATGTCCATGGCATCTGCAATGTTCGGTCCGCATTCACAGACATAAACACCGATTTTCCTGTTCATTACACGCCTCTTCTCCATTACACGCCTCTCCGCTTAACCAAGTAATGCAAGTACCTTCCCTGCCGCTGCGTCGGCCTGGGCGATTGCTTTGCCAATATCTTCGGGCCCGAGAACGCACCCCGCAAGATAAATCCCCTCACGGCCGCTCTCCTCCGGTGAACGGTCACTCGATTGAAAACCAAAGAAACCGTTTTCATCCTGTTCGACGCCCAGTACCCCGGCCAATTCCGATGCTCCTTTGGCAGGCACGATGGCAGGTGCAAGAATCACCATATCCACATCCAGTGTTTTATCCTGGTCCGCCAAGGATTTATATTTAATCCGCACCTTACCGTTCTGATGCGCTATTTTCAGATCTTGGAACCGAACTGACTCCGTTTTATCTTTCAAATGCTCGAAAAATGGCTGGTAGCTCTTCCCAGGCATACAAAGGTCGCTGTAGAAGTCATACAGTGCTATTTCCGGCAGTTTGTCTTTCAAGTAATGAATAAACTTGAAACTGTACATACAGCATACAGCGGAACAGTAACCCGCCTTTTCGCGTCCCACACAGTGAATCATTGCCGCGGATGCCGGCTCTTTATTGTTTCTTAAAGTGATTTTTCCCTGAGTTGGCCCGTTCGACGCATACAACCTTTCCATCTCAAGTGCGGTATACACATTCGCTTGGCCATTGTAACCCCAGTCAGAAATCTGTTCCGAATCCATAAGATCAAACCCGGTAGCTACAATTATTGCCCCAACATTGAGTTCCACTTCTTCATCTTTCTGGTCGAAATCGATTGCCTCAAACATGCAGGCTTCCTTGCACAACTGGCAATCTTCTCCCTTCGTAAATCTCACGCAATTTTCTGTATCTATTGATGGAGCATTCGGCAGCGCACCGGGACAGGGGATATATATAGCCTTTCTCTTACCCAGATTCTCCTCGAACTCATTGCGCAGACTTACCGGACAGGGCTCAAAACACTCGTTACAGCCTATGCAGTCCTCGAGGCTCACGTATCTTGCCTTTTTTCCAATCTTTACCGTAAAATTACCCGCTTCTCCTTGAATTTCCTTTACCTTGCTAAGCGTAAGCAATTCGATCTTCTCATTCTGAAGCACTTCCTGCTGTTTAGGCGCTGCCATACATGTGGAGCATTCCATGTTGGCAAAGACTTCTTCGAACTTGATAACCTTTCCGCCGAACAGCGGCTCCTTCTCCACGAGGTAGACCTTCTTGTCGGCAGCAGCCAGTGTAAGGCTGGCCTCGATCCCGGCCATTCCCGCACCAATTACCAGAACCTGATCCTTCGCCTTTTGCTGTTTTTTAGTCATAGTCTTCCTCCAGCACCAAAAGGTGTTTTATGTCTTCTGCTTTACAGGGTTCGGGCCCAACTGCTTGATTTTTTCAGAAAACTCCCGCACTACCTCTGCGTAGCGCGGTCCTTCCGACGCGGAGACCCAGGAAAGCCTCAACCGCTCCCCTTCAAGTTCAAGCGTATCGAAAATTTCTCTTAAAACCGCAAATCGCCTGCGCGCATAATAATTGCCTTTGTCATAGTGACAATCTCCCGGATGACATCCGGCAATCAGCACGCCGTCGGCCCCGCGCAGAAAAGCTGTGATCACCATTACCGGATCAATACGGCTCGAACACATTACCTTCACGGGTGTTATGGTAGGCGGCATCTCGAGTTTGCTCGAACCCGCCACATCCGCACCGGCATATGAACACCAGTTGCATAAAAAAGCAACTATACGCGGCTCAAATCCCTCTCTCATCTTTTCTTCCTTTTCTTGTCCTTCAGGCAACACAGCCTCCACTCCGACAAGCTGATAGAGATAGCCAACGGGAACTCTGAATCCGATCCCCGTTAGCCATTAACTATCAATCATTAAAAACTAGAATTGAATCTGTGCTGTATGCTTGCTACCCTCGGTGTTACAGAAAAGCAGCGTCTTTCCCGTCTTCTGGCACCATGCCTCAATATCTTTGGGGAAAGACTCACAGTCGGCTATCACGTCCAACATGTCTCCGGGCTGCAATTCCTTTGCCTTCACTGCCACCTTCAGAACCGGCTGTGGGCATTTCAGTCCCAGGGTATCCAACGTATAATTAGCCATTATTCCTTCCTCCTTTTATTTTCCTATGTCGATCTTTAGAACGAGAACGTAATTGTTGCGTCCTTAATCTCGTTGACGAACGTTGTCGCCCCGATAATCTCAACGCCCTCCCTGAAATCTTCCTTCTTTAAGTCCTTTGCCTCAAGGGCAAGCTCGCATGCGTAGATTTTGGCCCCGAGTTCCACCAAACCTTTGTACAGCTCAATCAAATTCGGGTACCCTTTCATGTCCTGCATCTTTTCCATTTCGCCTTTCACCAGGACCGGTGCCCCACCCGGGGTAAAGAATAGGATTACCTCATCACCCGATGCTACTGCTGAAGACCCGAGAATGCAGGTTGGATAAATATTCGGTGCTGCCGAGCCATTACATGTAATTGCCATCTTTGCCATCTTTTTTCTCTCCTTATTTAATTTTTAATAATACGGGCACAATATCCAATTTTATTGCTTTAAACTATTACCTGTTTTTTCGACTTAACATACTATCTTCTTTAGATAAACACTTCCCTTCGAGCTGGGCTAGGACCTAATTTACGTATCTCCTCTGTGAACTCCTTGACTACCTCCGCATAGCGCGGTCCATCAGAGGCCGAAACCCACGAAAGCCGGAGACGCTCAGGTTCCAATCCGAGACTCTCAAAGGTCTTGTTCAAAACCGCAAATCTCCGGCGCGCGTAGTAATTTCCCTTCAAGTAGTGACAATCTCCCGGGAGGCATCCGGCTATGATTACGCCATCTGCGCCTCCGAGAAACGCTTTGACCACGAACATCGGGTCGACGCGGCTCGAACACATCACACGGATAACCCTGAACGTGGGAGGCATCTGCAGCCTGCTGACGCCGGCCAGGTCTGCACCGGCATACGAGCACCAGTTGCAAAGAAATGCCACTATTCTGGGTTCGAATTCCTTAGCCACTATTCTCTCCCCAGGCTGTTGCCGCATCAACAGCTGAAAGTATCTGGTCTCTCCTGAAGCCATTCTGTTCTATCGCCCCGCTCGGGCAGGCCGCTGCGCAGCAGCCGCAGCCTTTGCAGAGTGCTTGATTCACTTTGCATACTATCTCGCCTTCAGGTGTTTCGACAAGTTCAAGAGTGTCAAATTCGCATACCTCGACACAGGTGCCGCACCCGGTACAGATTTCTTCATTCACCGAAGAAATCGTGGCCTCGGTTTCATACTCGTCTTTGCTTATGATTGCTGACGCACGGCAGGCGGCAGCCTGTGCCTGGGCAATGCTTTCCGAAATCATCTTCGGGCTGTGCGCCGTCCCCGCGAGAAACACGCCGTCGGTGGAAAAGTCAACCGGCCTCAGCTTCATGTGTGCCTCAAGGAAAAATCCATCAGTGTTTAACGGAACTTTTAAAAATTGAGAAATTGTTTCGCTGTCATCATTTGGAACTATTCCTGCTGACAATACTACTAAATCCGCAGATATCTCTATCGGCATCGTTAAAGTCTGGTCAAAGACTTCCACCAGCAATCCGCTTCCGTTTTTTGAAACTTCTGGCTTCCGGTCTTCATCATACCTTACGAACACAACATTCTGTCGTCTTGCTTCTGTATAGAAGCTTTCGCTAAATCCATAAGTTCTTATATCTCGGTATAATATATATATATTTGTTTCAGGTGAAAGTTCTTTTATTTTTAAAGCGTTCTTTACAGCTTCTGTACAACAAACCCTTGAGCAATAGGGCCTTTCATTATCCCGTGAACCAACGCATTGAATCATTACAATGTTTCTGGGCATTTGATTTTTATCTGGAGTTGACCACTCTCCGTTTGTCCTTAGGCGCTGTTCAAGTTCAAGTTGGGTTAAAACTCTTTCATGCTGACCATATAAATACTCTTTTGGTTTATATTCCTGTGCACCGGTTGCAACAACCACAACTCCATGTTCAAACTCTATTGATTTTCCATTTGTGGCTATCGTTGTTTTAAAATTTCCAATTGAACCTTCAAATTTTTCTATTTTGGCTTCCGTATATAAATGGATTTTCTCAGCCTTTTTCACCTTTTCAATAAGCTTTTTTAATTCATCCTGCGGATTTTCTCCGGTTACTAAGTAGTGAATACGTCTCAGATTTCCACCCAGCTCTTTTTCTTTTTCCACTAAATATACATTAAATCCTTTATTTGCCAGTTCAACTGCAGATGTCATCCCGGAAAGCCCGCCCCCAATAACAAGCGCAGATTTTATTACTGGTACTAACATTTTTTGCAAAGGTTCTAATAATCTTGATTTAGCTACGGCCATTCTTACCAAGTCTTTGGATTTCTCTGTGGCTTTTTCAGGTTCATGCATATGAATCCATGAGCATTGATCCCTGATATTTGCCATTTCAAAAAGATATGGGTTTAGTCCTGCCTCCCGGACTGTTTGTCTAAATAGAGGTTCGTGAGTCCTTGGTGTACAAGAGGCAACGACTACACGATTCAAATTATGTTCTTTTATTTTCTCTTTTATTATTTCCTGAGTATCATTTGAACAGGTAAATAAATTATCATCTGCAAAAACGACATTAGGAAGTGTTTTTGCATATTCAACGACTCCTGGAACATTTACCACTCCACCAATATTTGTTCCGCAATGGCATACAAATACTCCGATTCTTGGCCCCTGCCCTCCTACATCTATTTCTGGCGGATATTCCTTTGGAATTATTAAACTGCCTTTAACATCTTTTAAAAGGGATAAAACTTTTGATGACGCACCTGATGCTTGCATTATGGTCTCAGGTATATCTTTAGGCTCTGTGAAAGGCCCAGACACATAAACTCCCTCGCGTGTCGATTCAACAGGTCTAAAGGGATTTGTCTTACAGAAATTAAATTCATTCAATTCGATGCCAAATTTTTCGGAAATTTCATTTACAGATTTTGGAGGTACTATACCGACAGATAAAACAACTAGGTCATATTCACGAGAAACTTTCTTATCATCTTCAGTCAAATACTCAATTATAAGATTTTTTGTTTGAGAAATTTCTTTCACAGCAGCTGGACGACACCTTATATAATCTACTCCAAGCTCCTTTGCCCTTTGATAATACGCATCAAATCCTTTACCGAATGCGCGCATGTCCATAAAAAATATATCACATTCTAAATCTTCACCAGCATGCTCTTTAGCGATGATAGCTTCTTTTGTGGCATACATACAGCATACGGAGGAACAATAATCCCGATCTACGTCGCGTGAGCCAACACATTGAATAAACCCTATCCTTTTTGGCTTTGTTCCATCACTGGGTCTTAAGACTTTGCCGAGATACGGCCCTGTAGCAGATAAAATTCTTTCAAATTCAAGCGAAGTAACAACATTTGGATAAAATCCATATCCATATTCTTCCTTGATTTTTGCATCAAATATATCAAATCCCGGGGATAAAACTACTCCACCGACATTCAAACTAACTTTCTTTTCTTTTTGTTCATAATCAATGGCATCTGCTTCACAAAACTCTTTGCAGACTCCACATTCATCCTTAAGCATGTGCACACAATATCTCTCATCAATAGTAGCTTTATTGGGAACAGCCTGTGGATAAGGGATAAAAATAGCTGGTCTGTTAATTAATCCTTCATTATATTCATCCAGTATGGGGACTTCTTTATTTTTGCTGACTTCCGCGAGCTTAATCCTTTCTGTTGGACAAATAAAAGCACAGGCGCCACATGTCTGGCATGTATCAGAAACCACATCAAAAGGCGGGCTTACTTTCTTATGTGGTCCACGATTAACGAAATTTATTGCACTGATACCCATTCTCTGATTACACATTCTTACGCATAGCCCACAAAGAACACAATCCTCATTTTTCTTCTTAAATCGTGTTTCCTTTACACCCAATTCTTCTGCTATTCTCTGTATCTCCTTTGAATCAGGACATCTAGCTAATAATAATTCAACTATCATTTTTCGCGATTTTATTATTCTTTCAGTGTCAGTGTTCACTGTTAAACCATTGATAGCTGGGTAAGTGCATGAAGTCTGAATTGTCGTTCTGTTGCCTTGAGTAACTTCTACTACACATAATCTGCATGCTCCATATGGAGTTAAAGCTTTATGATAGCAAAGAGTCGGAACCTTTATTCCACTACTCTCAATACATTCTAATAGTGTTTTACCTTCAGGGAATTCACTCTTCTTGCCATTTATTGTCAGCTCTATCACGCCAAGCCTCCGCTTATAACACATTTAATAAAATTCTCTATGTTTATTACTCCTGGTATCTTCTTGTCATCATGTGCCAAAATTTCAATTTCAAGAAGCATTAACTTTTTTCCCCTTCATGATTATTCTTGTTCCTTTGCTTTTGTTTCTTCTATTGATTCTTCTTTTTCTGCTACTGCTTCTTCTCTTTCTAGATCACACCGGAGACAACGCTTAGCTTCAGAAATCGCATCGGCTTCTGTGAATCCCAATTCAACCTCTTTAAAACTCCCAATCCTTTCATCCACAGGCATCACTGGCATTTCAGGTTTTTTGAGGCTCTTGATCTCCTCTTCTGTAAGTTCAAGTGCCTCAACGCGTAATGCAGGACGAGTTACTTCATATATTCTCTCTAGCTTATCTCCCCGAATATATTTATCTATCATTTGGGCTGCAGTTTTCCCGTGGGCCATTGCTTCTGTTACCGTATTCGGACCGCTCACCACATCACCACCTGCAAAGATACCATCCACATTCGTACTGAGAGTTTCGGGGTCAACTTCAATTGTATTCCACTTTGAAATATTCAATTTATTTCCACTTAATAAAGACACATCAGGCTCCTGGCTAATTGCAAGGATTAAAGTATCCACATCAACTTTAAATTCAGACCCTGGAATCGGGACAGGTCGTCTTCTACCACTTGTATCTATGTCCCCTAGTTCCATTCTGATACACTCTATAGCCTCCATTTTTCCATGACTCGATAGGACTATAGTTGGAGCTACGAGAAATTGAATATCTATACCTTCTATAATGGCTTCTTCGATTTCACTCTTTACAGCGGGCATCTCCGCCCTTGTCCTTCGGTACAATATTCCCGTATCCTTACCCAAACGTTTTGTTACTCGAGCAGCATCTATGGCTGAATTTCCACCACCAATAACTATGACTTTGTCCCCAATATTCACCTCACGGTTTAGGTTAACATCCCGCAGGAATTCCACCGCATCGATTACTCCTTCTACATCTTCGCCCGGGATTTTCATTTTTAAACCTTTATGAGCACCGACAGCAATGAAGATGGCTTCATATTCTTTCTTCAGCTTATCAAGCGTAATATCCTTTCCAATCGTAGTATTTGTTTTGATTGTAACACCTAATTTTTGTATCCTGTCTATTTCATATTTCAAGACATCCTTGGGTAACCTGAATTCCGGAATGCCTAATGCAAGCATACCACCTGCTATTTCCTGGCTTTCAAACACAGTAACTTTATACCCCTCCAGAGCGAGGTAATAGGCACAAGTCAGCCCTCCAGGACCGGAACCGACCACAGCAATCTTTTGCTCTTTTTCGCTTTTTGGTTTTTCTTCAACGATAACACCTTTCTTCATCTCATAATCTGCAAGGAAACGTTTCAGCGCTCTAATTGATACGGGGTCACCCCACTCCCCGGCCACACACTTTTGTTCACAAGGAGTATTACATACACGTCCGCAAATAAGAGGGAGTGGATTCTCTTTTCTAACTACCTTTATCGCTTCATCAAACTTTCCCTGCGCAATAAGCCCTATATAAGAGGGCACATCCTGTGATATTGGACATATATGCTGACAGGCGGAAGAAATTATACCTTTACATACTAAAGCGGAGCATCTCTTATATTTAATATGTTCGATATATTCATCTCTAAAATATTTCAATGTACTCAATACCGGATTCGGCAACGTCTGACCTAATCCACACATTGAAGTATCTTTTATCACAATGCTAAGTTCTTCCAGAGTCTGAAGATCTTGCTCTTCACCTTCTCCCCTGCTTATTCTTTCAAGTATTTCAAGGAGTTGGGATGAGCCTTCTCTACAGGATGAACATTTTCCACAGGATTCATCGTTTGTAAACTCGATAAAATATTTCGCTACATCCACTACACAGGTATCTTCGTCCATCACAATCATTCCACCGGAACCCATTATTGAACCGGCCTCAGTCAATTTTTCATAATCCACTGGTAAATCAATCAAACTCGCCGGAATACAGCCTCCTGATGGCCCGCCTGTCTGGACTGCCTTAAATTTTTTTCCCCCGGGAATTCCGCCTCCAATATCATAAATAATCTCTTTTATAGTAATTCCCATCGGGACTTCAACCAAACCTGTATTATTAATTTTACCGACAAGTGAAAATACTTTTGTTCCTTTGCTCGTTTCAGTGCCTATACGCGCAAACCACTCTGCTCCTCTATCAATAATGACTGGAACAGTCGCCCAGGTTTCAACATTATTTATATTGGTTGGTTTTCCCCACAGCCCTGACTGAGCCGGATATGGTGGTCTTTGTCTTGGTTCAGGCGGGCGGCCCTCTATAGAAGCTATGAGTGAAGTCTCTTCACCGCAAACAAATGCTCCGGCTCCCTGCTTGATATGAATATTAAAACTAAAATCAGTATCGAATATATTTTCACCTATAAGTCCATATTCTTTCGCCTGGTTAATAGCGATCTCTAACCTCTTCATTGCAAGCGGATATTCACCCCTGATATAAACATATCCCTTACTTGCGCCTATGGCTCTTGCTCCTATCAACATTCCTTCTATTACAGAATGAGGGTCAGCTTCAACAATGCTTCTGTCCATATAAGCTCCTGGATCCCCTTCATCTGCGTTACATATTATGTATTTTATTTCACCTTCTGACTTTCTGCATAATTCCCATTTCAAACCGGTTGGAAATCCTGCGCCACCCCGGCCTCGGAGACCAGAATTTTTTATCTCCGTTATAATATCTTCCGGTGTCATCTCTGTTAAAGCTTTTGCGAGGGATTTATAACCATCTCTTGCAATATATTCATCAATTCGTTCTGGGTCTATCAAACCTCTATTTCTAAGAGCGATTAATGTTTGACTAGCAAAAAAACCAATATCCATTATCTTTGGAATAACAACTTCTTCGGCAGGCGGAGTGAACATAAGTTTTTCTACAGGTCTACCCTTTAAGAAATGTTCTTCTACAAGATATGGAATATCATTTTCAGTTAAACTTTGATAAAATATTTGGTCCGGCATAACTGTCATTACAGGCCCCAAAGCACAAAATCCATTACAGCCTGTCATTACAACGAGAACTTCTTCATCTAATCCTTGTTTTTTTAATTCCTCTTCTAATACTTCCCTTATTTTAAAAGAGTTATTGGAAACACAGGCTGTTCCCGCGCATAACATTAAATGTAACCTGTATTTGTCGGTATTTTGTTCGTCCATAATCTATTTACCTATCGTTCTTCTGACTAGTCAACCATTCTAAATTGGAACTCATCAGGAAACTCTCTCGCTTCCCTTTGCCAGAGCGTACTCTTGAACTACTTTTCCACCATTCACATGTTCTGATAATATTTTGCGAATCTTTTCCGGAGTTAAATCAACATACTTGACAGGGGCTTCGCCTTTCAATTCTACTGTAGCCATAGGTTCTCTACTGCATAATCCAGCGCAGCCTGAAGTTGTTAAAATAACATCATCAATATTTTTCTTTTCAAACTCATCCAATAAAGCGTTCATTATCTTTCTTGCCCCAGCAGCTATCCCACAGGTTCCCATATGTACCGTTATTTTGGCTCTACCAGCCCCTTCTCGTAAAAGAGTTGTTTTTCTTACTCTCTGGCTGATCTTATCTAAATCTTTAATAGTCAATTTTGCCATAATCTCTCTCCCAAAAAAATCACTAGAAAATCCAGGTTAAATTGCAATTATTCATCCAATTTCTCATCACTTATAATCTATTCCTGAGCTATTACTAAGCACCTCTATACATCTCTATCAATTCCGGTACCTTCCCTTTAGACATTAAACCATGTATTTCTTCTCCTACCTTTAATACCGGAGCTAATCCACAACATCCAATACATCGAACTGTCTCAAGGGTAAAAAGCATATCTTCTGTCGTTTCTCCTCTTTTTATCCCGAGCTTATTTTCAAGAGCTGAAATAACTTTGCCTGCACCTTTCACATGACAGGCAGTTCCAAGGCACACAGTTATGATATGTTTACCTCTCGGTTCCAAGCTAAAAGCATTATAAAAAGTAGCTATCCTGTACACTACACTTAAAGGGATATCTAATTTCTCAGCTGTGTATCTCAAAACCGGTTCGGGTAGATAATTAAAAGTATCATTAGCTGTTTGAAGTACAGGGACTAATCCTCCTTCCGCATCTTTATATTCTTCAATTATCTTGTTCATTATTTCCATATCTTTAACAGAAATTTCTATTTTATCTTTTTCAGGTGTGACATAAATTATGTTATGAACAGGACAATTAGCAACACAAAGGCCACATCCTGTACACTTTTCTTCATCTATAAACCTCGGTCTCTTTTTAATCTTTACGTCAAAATTACCGGCAGTCCCTTTTATACTCTCAATATCCGCCAGGGTAATCACCTCTATATCTTTATGTCTGCCAACTTCAACCAACCTGGGCGCCATCGTACACATGGCGCAATCGTTTGTGGGAAAAGTTTTATCAAGTTGGGCCATCACTCCACCAATAGATGGTTTATTATCAACCAGATAGACCTTAATACCGGATTCTGCTAAATCGAGTGCTGCCTGCATACCCCCGATTCCAGCACCAACAACTAATGCGGCACCAATTTTTTCGTTCTCTGTTTTGTTATCAAGCATTTTCCGTAACCGCCTCTTCAGGCACCTGCTCTTGCTGCTGTTCGAGTGCCTTTTCTCTGACCGCCTGTAAGTAAATCGCCAGTGGACGATACAACATGTGGGCCCACTTGCCGAACGGCACCTCAACCGCCAGCATTGGCACAGCAATGATCAGGTGGGTGGCATACATGTAATAAGTTGCCAGCGGCAATCCCATATACCTGAAAATATGGACCGATATCCCAGTCACAGTAGTCAGTAACAACAGTATCGGGAACATCCAGTCGCTGAAGTCTGAAAACTTGTGAATTTGTTCGCGCTTTCTGATTCGGCCTATTAGGATTTCCACTGTGCCGAAGAGGAGAACAGCAGTGGCGTAATAGCCCAGCCATCTCTGAGGATGGTAAATAGGGTAAATATTGTCCGTTTGAAACCACAACAAGAGACCGACTACCAGAAAGAGCATGAGCATATATCCTGATACGAGTAAAAAGTGCTTGAGCCATCGACCTATGTTGTTAGTACATTTTAGGAAAAGTTTCTGGGTAATGAAATTCCATATCAATGTCCATGCTTCGGTGATGAATAAATGAAGGGGAATCCTGATCTTCTCGTCCTGATGCATAGTAAATCCAAAGCCATCCTTTATTATGCCCCGTATTACATCAGGTATTCTGGCACGGCTGCCCTGGTGCATGGTGAACCAGTACATGCGAAATGCGTTGCTGAGTAGAAAGAAGGCAAGAACGCAAAATAAAATCAGGTCGAAAATGTGTACCATATGGGCGGGGGCAAAGGTGTTGAGTTCAACCCGTTCTGTCACAAGGGGGCCGTGAAAGAACCATATCAGGAGCGACATGAAGACGCCAACAACGAAGAGCGCTCCCAATTCCCATGCCTTTGATTCGTACAATTTTGCAGAGAGGCCTGTCCAGTCGTATTTAGCCGTGAGGTAGCGTCTGAGTGTCATCATTGCTTCTGCGGGATCTGCTTCTCTGGGGCAAGTCGTAGAACAATCGCCACAGTAATAGCATAACCACGGCTCCAAGCCGCTTAGCAGCAGTTTCTTCAAACCAAATAGAGTATATCGAATTGTTCTGCGAGGGAATGAAGCCGAGTCCTTTGCTAAATTACATGTAACCGTACAACTTCCACATTGATAGCAGGCGTTGGTATCGAACTCGCCATACTTTCGAACCTCAGCCAACAAGGTAGGATCACTTTTAATAGTCGTCATGCTTACACCATGCTATAAAAGAAGTTCTTTGTTTTCAATCTATAGAACACCCCCCGTCTATTTATTGCTTTGGAAACAAATGTGGGGGGAAGGCAGCTTATTTTTTTGTATAATTGCATCCGTCAATAAATAGTCGGCGGTGTGTAAATATTGATTATTATCGTACCGCTCAAAACCTAATATTAGAGCAATTTTAAATGCTGTTGTCAAGAATCAGAATCGAGTCATCTAAAATCTTCTAAGGAATCCAAGGGAAAGATTCTGGATGAACTCTGCAAAGTATGTAAATACGACCGCAAATATGCCACTTGGAAGCTAGGTCGGCTGCCTATGGAGGATAAACCTAAATCTCGTTCAAAACGAAGGCGCTGCAGGAAATACGACCATCAGGTGTTAGAGGTTGTGGAGAAGATATGGAAGGCGGCAAATTATCCATGGTCTTTGAGGCTGAAGGAAATACTCCGTCTCTGGCTTTCCTGGATAAGGGTGAGGTACCGGACTACTCAGGACTAGATGAACTATCTTCAGTGGAAAGAGAAACGCTTGAAGCTCTCTCTAAAGCTTTGGGTATAAATATTTATGTGAGAACTCGAAAAGAGGGAAAGCTTATTGATCTCCATCATGGTTAGTTTTAAATGACAATATGATAGAGTCTACAGTTAGATTCTTAAATGACTTGACAGGGAATCCGCAGGCTCCTGCTCGTGGACTTGAAGGAAGCCCTGGAAATAAAGTATAATTTTTTTCAAGATTTACAATCTTCAGTAATTAAAATGAAAAGTCTTCACCTATCCCTAAGAACGAAGATTATCCTCAACTTTCTGATTGTTATTATCCTCGGAGGGCTGCTCTCCTTGAGCTTAGGCTCGAAACTGGTTAAGAATACAATCATCTCTCAAGCCCAGGCTAAAGTCAGACATGACTTGGCTTCGGCCTGGATGGTCTTCCATGAAAAGCTCAAAGACATAAAAGATATTGTCAGTCTAACGGCAGCCAGGGAAGGCCTTCGCAAAGCCATAAGAAATAACCAGAAGGACATCCTCCTTAAATATCTTGGCCGAGTGAGAAAAGAATACGGGTTGGATATATTAACCCTTACCGATGAGAGAGGAATAGTGATTGTCAGGACTCGTAACCCTGAGCTTGTTGGCGACGATCAATCTCAGGATGAAATCGTGAAAAGGGCTTTAAAACGCGAGGTACTGGCTCACCCCCAGATTGTTCCTCTAGAAGAACTCCTCAAAGAGGCTGAAGATCTGGCACATCAGGCCTATATGGAGTTTATTCCAACACCAAAGGCTGCTCCCCGGCCAGAAAATAAAGAGACCAGCGCCATGATGCTCAAAGCCGCTTCATCCATCGTAGATGAAAACAACGCTTTCCTTGGCGTCCTCTATGGGGGAATACTGCTGAATCGCAACTATGAGATCGTCGACCGAGTCAAAGAAATCGTCTACAAGGAAGAAAAATACAAAGGGCGGGAAATTGGAACAGCCACCATCTTCCAGCATGATTTGCGGATCTCTACCAACGTTAAAAACGAAAATGGCCAAAGAGCCATCGGCACCAGAGTCTCAAAGGAAGTTAACATCGCTGTGCTTCAAGAAGGCAAAGCCTGGATCGACAGAGCCTTTGTGGTCAACGACTGGTACATCACAGCCTACGAGCCCATAAAAAACATAGACAATGAAATTATCGGAATTCTTTATGTGGGGATGCTTGAAAAACCCTACATCGACACAACGAACCGAGTGATGCTGACCTTCACCATTATTGCTTCCCTCTGCGTGGTGCTCCTGCTGGTGCTTCTCTATTTTTCTACCACCAAAATCATCAACCCACTGCAAAAAATGGTGGAGGCTACTAAAAAAATCTCCAGGGGAGATTTATCCCATAGGGTTGAGGTGAGTTCCAAGGACGAAATCGGCTACCTTGCTGAGTCCTTTAATCAGATGACAGCGGACTTGAAAGCAGCCAATGAAAAACTCATTGAATGGGGAAAAACTCTGGAAAAAAAGGTTGAAGAGCGGACAGAAGAGCTGACCGAAATGCAAACTCACCTTCTCCAATCGGAAAAGCTGGCCTCCCTGGGAAAACTTGCAGCTGGAATCGCCCATGAGATCAACAACCCCCTGGGGGGAATCCTCATCTACAGTCATCTCCTCCTTGAAGATACAAGCAAAGACAGTCCTTATTATGAAAACCTGAAAAAGATTGTCAAAGAAACCTCACGTTGTAAGGATATCGTCAAAGGCCTTCTCGAATTTGCTCGTCCCAAAGAACCTGAAATGTCTCTCACTGACATCAACAAGCTTGTTAACCAGTCGCTCGCCATCATCGAGCATCAAGCGCTCTTCCAGAACATAAAGATCAGAAAACTCTATTCTTCTGACTTGCCCAAGATCGTAGCCGATAGAGCTCAACTCCAACAGGTTTTTACCAACATCATCCTCAACGCAGCCGAAGCCATGGAAGGAAATGGAATCCTCACCTTATCTACGTCTCTGGACGCAAATGGACAGCATATTAATATTCAGTTTACAGACACTGGTCACGGCATCAAGGAAGAAGACCTACGAAGACTTTTCGAGCCTTTCTTCTCCACAAAGGAAGTGGGCCAAGGGACGGGATTAGGGCTGGCCATCAGCTACAGTATCATCCAGAAGCATCAAGGGACCATAGATATAACCAGCCAGGTGAACAAGGGCGCGACATTTATGGTTAAACTTCCAGTCAATAGAAAAGTGAAACATGAATGAACCTGCAAATATTCTAATCATCGACGACGAGGAATCCATTAGAGATTCCTGCTCTCAAGCCCTTCATAAGACAGGTTATCGAGTCAAGGCAACAAAGGATGCCACTAATGGCTTAAAAGCGTTCAAGGATGAATTCTTCCACCTCGTTCTCCTTGACCTGAAATTGCCCGGCCTTAACGGTATGGAAGTCCTAAGCCAAATAAAAGAAGAAAATCCGGAAACTCCAATTGTCATCATTACCGGCTTTGCCTCTATCGAATCAGCAGTCGAGGCCATGAACCGGGGGGCGTGTGATTATGTAGCCAAGCCGTTTAGCCCTGAACAATTGCGCGTTGTGGTGAAGAAAGCTCTGGACAGCCGAAAAATCTATTTTGAAAACCTCTCTCTCCGTAAGGAACTCGAAGGGATGACTGAATTCGATATGATTGTCGGTAAAAGCAGTCCCATGCATCAGATCATGGATATCGTCAAACGGGTAAGCGTCTCTGACAGCACCGTTCTCATCACTGGAGAAAGTGGGACAGGAAAAGAGCTGCTTGCCCGGGAAATCCACAAACACAGCTTTAGAAAAAATGCTCCCTTTGTGGTTGTCGATTGCGGAGCATTGGTGGAGACTCTCTTTGAAAGCGAACTTTTCGGACATGTCAAAGGCTCCTTCACAGGAGCGTACCAGACAAAGCACGGACGGTTTGAAGTGGCCAACGGAGGAACCATCTTCCTGGACGAAATCAGTAACATCAGCCTCAATATTCAGGCCAAACTCTTAAGAGTAATCCAAGAAAGAGAGGTCAATCGAATTGGAAGTACGAAGTCCATCAAGGTCGACGTGCGTATCCTGGCAGCCACCAATGAAAATCTGACAGAGAGTGTGCGTGAAGGAAAATTCCGAGAAGATCTTTTCTACCGTTTGAGTGTTGTCCCCATCCATCTCCCTCCTCTTCGAGAAAGAAAAGAAGATGTTCCTCTTCTTGTGGACCACTTTCTCAGAAAATACAATAAAAAGGCAAAGAAAAAGATCAGAAAAATATCGCCAGCAGTGAAAAAGGCTTTGATGGAATACGACTGGCCAGGGAATATTCGTGAGCTGGAAAACACCATAGAAAGAGCCGTGGTGCTTTCACGGAGCAACGAGATCAAGTTGGAAGATCTGGTTTATCACGGCATCGGCTCAAGCCTCACGCTTTTGGATCCAGTTGGAGGAAACTATAAGACTCTGGAAGAAATTGAAAAAGAGTACATAAAACTAGTCCTCCAAGCTCAATATGGAAACAAGAGCAAGACGGCAAAAATCTTGGAAATTGATCGAAAAACCCTCCTGGCAAAAATCAAGAAATACAATATTCAATAATTGCACGATTTTTCCCACTTAAGATACCTTTATAAAAATCCTCATTTTTTCCCTCGAGCGACAAGAATGAGAATATACGTCATTCCCTGTCAGACTGAAACCCATCATGTTTATAGATGATGAATAATCGGCCGCCTCTTCAACAAGACACCATATATCTAAAAGGTATGTCAAAATTGAACAGCAGGTGGGGAAAATTCACCTATTCTCCGAGCCTGCTCGACGAAAATAATAAAACTTGGCTCAACCACATCTTTTTATTTCCTTTTGATTCAATAGGTTAGAAAGATTATGACTTTTTAGGGCAATCGGCATATAATTTGCATATTTTATAATGTTAAATTAACCTGCATTATTCATGAATAATCCAGGTTAATAAATCTACACAAGGAAAAAAAATGAGAATTATTAAACTTGAGAAGAAAAATCTATTTCCCTTTTTGAAAATCGTTTCTGAAGATGCTGATCTCTGGGCACCGGTCAGAAAGTACAAAGACAGACATGTTTTCAGCCTCATCGAAGACTTTTCTCAAATCGACCTCCGTTACACAAGAACCATCATCCCCCCCAGAAAAATCATGCTTCCTTCATCCCTCGACATGTATACTGCCACAGAAAAAAGATATGATGTAAATTTTTCTCATGTCTCAAAAAAGATTCTATTCGGCATACATCCATGCGATATCCACGGGCTACTCATCATGGATCGTTTTTACAGTCAAATCTTCGATGATCCCTATTATTCACAAGCAAGGGCGGATACCCTCATCCTAGCCCACTCTTGCTGGCCTGATGAATATTGTCTGTGCAAATCCACCCATACCCATATCGTGGAAGAGGGCTACGACCTGTTTTTCACTGATCTCGAAGATTACTATCTCGTCTGGATCGGATCAAGCCAGGGAGACGACCTTATCAGGGCAAAACCTGAATTCTTTGATGAAAATCTTACCGATAAGGACATACAGAGCTTCATGGATTGGGGAGAGAGAAGGGACAAGGCTTTTCAAACAGAAATAAACTTTGCTGCGATGCCCGATCTGATGGAATTGAAATACACCCATCCTCTCTGGGAAAAGCTAGGAACAGCCTGCCTGGCCTGCGGCAGTTGTACCAACGTCTGTCCTACCTGCAACTGCTATAACGTAACAGATAACCCTGTCCTCAACGAGGAAAAATCCATCATTACCCGCCAATGGGATGCCTGCACTCTTGAAAGTTATTCAGAAGTGGCAGGAGGAGAAAACTTCAGGGAAAAAAGATCTGACAGGCTGAAACTCTGGTATACGCATAAATTACAAGCCTACGTCTCCAAATATGGAAAACCCGCATGCGTGGGTTGCGGCCGCTGTCTTGTCACCTGTCCTGTTGATATCAATGTCAAGACAGTAGGCGATGCTCTGGAAGGTAAAGATGTGGATGCTTTTTGGAATCGTCTAAGCCGAGAGGTGACAAAATGAACGAGGCAAATAAATCTTTAATCCTCAACAACCCATTTATTCCTGAACCGGCGAGAATCGTCCGTACATACTACCTCACTGAAGATGTCAAATTCTTTCAAGTTCGGATAGCTAAGATGGAAAAAGCCCTTTCCTTCGATTACAGGCCAGGACAGTTTGCCATGATTTCTGTTTTAGGCGCAGGAGAGGCTCCCTTCTCTATTTCTTCAACTCCCTCCCGGCCAGGACTGCTGGAATTTTGTATCCGCAAAACTGGGGTGGTCACCAATGCTATATTCAGGTTAAAAGAAAATGATCTCATCGGACTCCGCGGGCCCTATGGCAACGGCTTTCCTATAGAAAAGATGATCAATAAGGATGTTCTGATTGTCATGGGCGGCTTGGGAGCAGCCCCCCTCCGTTCTGTTCTGCTTTACAGTTTGGATAACCGCGATCTTTTTGGAAGGGTTATTCTTCTCCATGGAGCCAAAAGACCTGCGGAAATGATTTTTCGTGAGGAGTTTTTTTCCTTAAAGGATAGAGATGACCTGGAATGTCTTCTCGCCGTGGACGGAGATGATACCGGAGAGTGGAAGGAAAAAATCGGAGTGGTGACCACTCTTTTTCCTCATCTTAAAGAAATCGAACCCTCAAACACCTATGCTATCGTTTGTGGCCCTCCGGTGATGTATAAATTTGTCCTAAAAGAACTTGTCAATCTGGACATACCCAAACACCAGATTCTGATGACTCTGGAGAGAAGGATGAAATGTGGCGTGGGAAAATGCGGACATTGTGCCATAGACTACATCTACACCTGCCTCGATGGACCTGTTTTCACCTACTGGAATGTTATCCACATGAGAGAGCTTATTTAAGGGGAAAGAAATGACAAAAGACAAGATAAAAATCGGAATTTACGAACTCACTGGGTGCGCAGGAGATGCCCTGCTTATCCTCGATTGCGAGAAGGAGCTCGTGGATATATTCAAAGCAGCTGACATCCAGTCTTTCTCCATGGCAAAAAGCGACAATATCGATGGAGAACTGGACCTGGCTCTTGTAGAAGGCTCCGTCTCAACAGAAAAAGAAGAGGAAGAGATTGCAGACATAAGAAAACGAGCAAAAATAGTGGTGGCCATCGGGATATGCGCAAGCTTCGGGGGGATTCAAGCCAGGTTTCTTGATCAAAAAGAATGGGAAAACAACTTCAAAAAAGTCTATGGTGATTTGGAAATGACGCATACCAAACCCGTCCATTCCAAACCTATCGATGCTTACATCAAGGTGGATTATTACCTTCCTGGCTGTCCCATCGGGAAAGATCAATTTCTCAATTTCCTCACCCGCATGTTGAAAGGAAATCCTCCAGAAAAATATCCTCGTCCTGTGTGCGTCACCTGCAAATTTAACCAGAACGATTGTCTCCTTAACAGGAATATCCCCTGTCTGGGACCGCTGACGGCCGATGGTTGCGGCTCAGTCTGTATCAATCACAATCTCCCCTGTGTCGGCTGTTGGGGCCCTGTGGAAGGGGCCAATTACACTTCTGAGTTTTACCTCCTGCTAGAAAAAGGTTTCGATCTTGAGGCCATCAAAAAAAGAATGGCCAACTACGCAGGGACGAGAATCACTGGATTCTTTGATCAACTCAATAAGGAGAAGCCATGAAAACAATCAGCGTTGATCACCTCTGTCGGGTGGAAGGCAATGGAGGTATATCTGCCACCATTGACGGCAAAGCTGTAACCGGTGTCAAGTTTTCTATATACGAAGGTCCCCGTCTTATTGAAAGACTGACCATCGGAAGAACGCCAGAAGAAGATGTCAGCATTTCCCCTCGGATCTGTGCCATCTGCACTCTTTCCCATAAAAACGCCGTTATCCGGGCTATGGAGAACGCCCTCTCTATTCAAGTTCCTCCAAAGGTGACTCTCCTGAGAGAGCTGATGCATATGGGAGAATTCATCGAAAGCCACTCTCTTCACGTTTATTATCTTGCTCTTCCCGACTATGTGGGCTTCCCCAACGCGATTGCTATGGCATCTAAATTCGACCTTGAAGTTAAGATCGCTCTCGAAATGAAGAACTATGGCAATCATATCATGAAAACCATCAGCGGACGCTATATCCACGGAGAAAATCCTGTAATCGGGGGATTCGGAAAATTCCCATCAAAGGAAGAGCTCCTTTGGATTAAAAACAGAGCGATCCAATTCATGCCATTTGTCTTTAAAACAGTGGATCTCTTCTGCGAGATCGAGTATCCCGAAATTCCTGAAGCGGCGACCCTCTATGCCTGCTGCGAACCGGGCAACAATGCCTACGGGTTCTGGGGAGATGAAATCTTCCTCTCCACAGGAGAAAAAATATACAAAGACGATTACAAAAAGCTGACCAACGAATTCATCGTCTCCCATTCTTATGCCAAGCGCAGCCGATACAAAGGAGAGCCTTTCTCAGTGGGAGCTCTCGCCAGGGTAAACAATCTGGGAGAGAGGCTGAAAGGTGAGGCAGGAAAGAAGTATGAGAAATATTTCAATTCCCGCTGGAAAAGCAATCCTCTTTTCATCAATGCTGCGCAGGCTCTGGAAATCCTCTATTGCTTTGAGAGGATTCCTCCGCTTGTCGACGAACTTCTCGAATACCAAGAGGATCCGGCCATCGTTCAATACACCTCTAAACAAGGAAAAGGAACTGGACTCGTCGAAGCGCCACGGGGCCTGCTCATCCACCACCACGAAGTAACTGATGGACTAGTCTCCTTCGCCGACATTATCACACCAACCGCCATCAACGCAGAAGACATCGAAAGGTATTGCTACATCGCAGCTCAAAAACTTCTGGATAAAGGGCAAGAAGACAAAATCAGAGACAGGATGGATCTGATTGTCCGTGCTTATGATCCCTGTATCAGCTGTTCGGCCCACATGGCCAGAGTAGAAAAAGCTCCTGAAGAAGATTGGAAAAATAAGCTGCGTCAGATAAAAACATCCTCCTCGCCTCTTTTCGTCGGAATCGGCAATCCAAACCTCTCTGATGACGGCGCTGGCATCGCCCTTGCCCGCCGACTGAGGAAACAGGGGAGAGAGGATATTATTCTGGAAGAGGAAATAGAGGAAAAAGGAATCCCCAGAGAAAAAAGAAATAACCGTTCCCTTATCTTCCTCGATGCTCTAGATTTTCAAGAGACACCTGGCAAAGTGAATCTCATCCCCCTCTCTTTTGTTCTCCAGAATGCCACCCTGAGCCATAAATTTCTGCCTTTTCTCAAAAGTCCTATGAGCAACGAACAGCTGAAGAACTCTTTCATCCTGGGTATTCAACCTGAGTCGATCGATCAGGGCAGGAAAATTTCCTTATCAGTCCGATTAACTTTGGAAAAGATACTGGAAGTGATACAGCAATGATTCCTGTCGCAGAATCAGGGAACTGTACTGATCTTCTGAGATCGGTAATGTGTCCCTTGACTTCCTCAAGCTAGCTATTTTTGTAACACAAATGGGGAATAATTCCTCACTTGGAAAGAGTCCTGCTCAACCGATTAAGCCTTGTCATTCCATTATCGTTTTATCTTATTTGTTTTCAATAAAATAATGTTTAGACACTTGTGCCCGATTCCTGTCGCAAATGGCACATTAATTGCATTTATTGCTATGTAAGGAACTGACCAGTGACTGACGCTGAGAAAAGGATTTTAATCATAGACCCAGATGAGAAGCAGAGAAGCCAATTGTCTTCTTTCTTGAAAAAAGAAAGCTACTATGTGGAAACTGGCAAAGGTCTCCAAGATGCGGTAAAAAAAGTATCAGAAGGCTGCTTCAACTGTTTAATCATGGATGTCAAGCTTCCGGAGATCAAAGGTTATGAGGCTGTTCCCATCATCAAGAACATCGACCCCAACATAAAGATCATCATGACCACAAACAGGAACACCAAGAAATTGGAAGCTAAAGTTAGGGAACAGGATATCTTTTTCTACTTCATCAAATCTTTCGGGAAAGAAGAATTAAAACTGGCCATCAACAATGCTTTTTATAAATAAGGAGGAAAAAAATGGATAAAGCGAGAGCAAAAATCTTAGTCATCGATGATGACCCGGACTTCTTGGACGCTGTCACTCCCATTCTTCAATCCGCCCTTTACGAGGTGGTGACCGCTGCCAATCCAGAGGAAGGGAAGAAAAAAATCTTTGACAAAAAGCCTGATCTTATCCTGCTCGACATCATGATGGACAGCCTGTTCGACGGATTTTCCCTGTGCCACAGCATCAAAACCTCCAAGGAATTCAAGGAGTTCAAAGACACGCCCATCATCTTTGTCTCTGCTGTGAAGGAAAAGACCGGCTCAAGATTTCAGTTCAAAGGAGAAGAACAGGGGCTAACAGGACCCGACGACTACATCGATAAGCCCGTAAAACCCGAAGATCTCCTTGCCCGTATTGAGAGGCTTCTCAAGAAATGAGAAGAGGTAAAAAAAGGAAGAAAGAATCGGAAATACAAGGCTATTTAGGTCCAAAAGAGAAGGAATTAAGAGGGTCATTCCTTCTCCAAGTTGCTAACATACCTGGAGGAGAAAGCATCAAAAAATGCATTCAGTGCGGGACCTGTACGGGTTCCTGTCCTGTAAGCTACACCATGGATATCACTCCTCGGGAGGTGATCGCTCTCTTCCGGGCCGGAGATATGGAATCCATCCTCTCCAGTCGAACTATCTGGATTTGCGCCTCCTGCTATGCCTGCACCGTCAGGTGTCCCCAGGGAGTCAAAGTCACAGACATTCTCTACGCTCTCAAGAGGCTGGCCATCGAACAAAAGATTTACCCCAAGAGATTTCCTGTGTATGCTCTATCAACATCATTCGTCACCCTCAGCAACCAATACGGCCGGAGTTATGAGCTAGGTCTCATACTTTACTATTTCCTAAAAACAAACCCCTTCAAATTAGGGGGGATGCTCCCCCTCTTTCTTAAATTATTCCCCAAAGGCCGTATCGGGCTACTCCCAAAAAAAATCAAAGGGGAAAAAACGTTTTCTCGGATTCTCAAAGAGGCAGAAATCATGGAGATGATCGTTCCTGTTCAGGAGGCCTGAAAAACAACCCTATCTTGAAAGCCAAAGTGGATCAAGCCCTCAAAAAAGATAACCTCAAGTACAATCTCACCCTAAGGGTACGTCATCCTCTGTAACGCCATAGAACCCCAGCCTGATGCAGAAAAAATTCAACGGCTCTTTGCAATCAGCCGAAGCCCCTATGGAGCCATCTCATTTGACGAAGAAAAAGAAATTTCCAAGGTCAATGAATCGCTCTGCAAGGGTTGTGGAACCTGTGTGGCGCCTTGCCCCTCATCAGCAGCAACAGCCCATCATTTCACCGATGAACAAATTTTTGCTGAAATCGAAGGGGTTTTGAAGTAAAATACACTGATAGCAGGCTTCGCTCAGTACCGGTTCAAATCCCTAAGAGGTAAAACCATATGAACAGAAATAAATCCCGCATTCTTGTCATCGATGACGAAGAATCGATGCGTGACTCCTGTGCCCTGATCCTGTCCAAAGAGGGCTATGAACCGGAATTAGCCGAAGACGGCACAATCGGCCTGGAAAAAGCCAAGGATTTCAAACCCGACCTTGTTCTCATCGATCTCAAAATGCCTGGTATCAGTGGGATGGAAGTCTTGGAAAAAATCCAAGAAATCGATCCCTATATCATTCCCGTCGTCATCACAGGATATGCCACAGTCGACTCGGCTGTTGAAGCCATGAAAAAGGGAGCCTACGATTTTATCCCTAAACCCTTTACTCCTGAACAGCTCCGGGTCATTATCAGGAGAGGCCTAGAGAAAAGAAAACTCCTCTTGGAAACGGAGTCCTTGAGGAGAGAAAAAAGACTGATGGAAGAAAATTTTATCACCATGGTCACCCACCAGCTACGGAGTCCTTTAGTGGCCATCGTCCAGTATTTCGAGGTGATTCTGGCTGGTATGGTGGGCAAAGTAGAAGAAAAACAAAAGGAGTTGATCTTAAAAGCCAAAGACCGCCTGGAGGCCCTGTTGCAATTGATCAATGACTGGCTGGATGTTGCCAGGCTAAACGGAGGAGAAATCATAGAAAAGGGGAAATCATTCCCTCTGAAAAACCTCTTAAAGAAGCTTGTTGATTTCATGCACCCTTATGCCAAGGAAAATGATATCTCTCTTGAACTCAAGCCTATTTCTGGATCTGCCTCTATCCATGGAGACGAAGAAAGTCTGGAACAGGTTTTTTCCAACCTGATCAGCAATGCCATCAATTACAACAAGCCAAAAGGTTCGGTTACCATTTCTGTCAAAGAAGAAAAGGAGTTCATAGCAATTGAAATAAGGGATACAGGTATTGGAATTGCTAAAGAACATATACCCCTCATTTTTGATCAGTTCTACCGGGTGAGCCGGAGCGAGAGCCAAAAACACAAAGGAACAGGCCTTGGATTGACCATTGCTAAAAAAATCGTAGACACCCATGGCGGCTCTATTCAAGTCTCAAGCGAACTGGAAAAGGGCAGTATTTTCACCGTCCTCCTTCCTAAATCTAAAAAAGAAAAAAATTAGCCTGCTCCGACATTTTTCTCTTATAAAAATGAAAACGCTTGTCCTGGGAATAGGTAATGAATTGTACGGCGACGACGCAGTGGGCATCCATGTTATCCGTCATCTGAAGAAAGAGCTTCGGACCGAAAAACAGGGCTCAACCTGGCTTAAACACGTAGACTTTGAAGAATGCAGCCTCTCCGGACTCTCCCTTCTGGATGTTGTGGCGGGCTATGACAAACTCATCATCGTCGATACGATCAAAAAGCCTCATCCTCATACTGGCCGCATCCATCTTCTCGAGAAAAAGGACCTGAGGCATATCCCCGGTCCCTCTCCCCACTATGTCTCTGTTCCCCAGACTTTGGAAATCGGGGAAAAGCTGGGCCTCAAAATGCCCAAAGAAATCAGGATTATAGCAGTGGAGGCCAAAAACATATATAATCTCGGAGAAAACTTGACTCCAGAAATGAAAGCGGCCCTTCCTTCCATCGTCAGGGAAGTTAAGAAAGTCCTTAGAGAGTGATGAAATGGTAAAAAAAGAAATCCTTGTCCTAGAAGAGCTTCTTGGATCCAACAAGAAGATCGCCTCGGAAATTCGAAAAAAACTCACCAAAAAGGGGATTTTAACCATCAACCTTCTCAGCTCTCCAGGCGCTGGAAAAACCACTCTTCTGGAGCGGATATCCGAGAAGTTGAAGCCACCCTACAAGATGGGTGTTATTGAAGGAGATATTGAAACAGAAAGGGACGCGGAGAGAATAAGGGCAAAAGGAATTCCGGCCTGGCAGATTCTCACTGGCGGAGCCTGCCACCTCGAGGCCAAGATGGTCGGCAAGATTTTCCCGAAAATTCCCGCAAACCTGGATTTTCTCTTCATCGAAAACGTGGGCAACCTGGTTTGCCCCGCAAGTTATGATTTGGGCGAAACGCTCAGATGTGTCCTTCTCTCTACTCCAGAAGGAGATGACAAACCGAAAAAGTATCCCAAGGCCTTCACCACCGCGGATTGTCTGATCATCACCAAAGCAGACCTCGTCCCTCTTCTCCCTTTTGATATTGAACGATCAAAAGAAGAAGCCTTAGAGCTAAATCCTGAACTCGAAGTCTTCATCACTTCTGCCCTCAAAGGCACAGGAATAGAAGAGCTGGTCAACTTCTTTCTCTCCTCACTCCAGACATTGCGGAAACAGTATGCATGAACTTTCCATCGTAGCCAACCTCTTTGAAATCCTGGAAGAGAAAGCCAGAGAAAAAAGAGCTAAAAAAGTCACATTAGTCAAACTTCGCGTGGGAGCCCTCTCAGGAGTCGTGTCTGAATTCCTGGAAACCGCCTTTGATATCTACAAAAAGGACACCATCGCCGCTGAAGCCATTTTGAAGATAGTAGATATCCCCCTCAAAATAGAGTGCCAAAAATGCCACAAAAAGACGGTGAAGAAAGACTTTGTTTTTATCTGTGAGCACTGTGGATCCAGGGAACTGAAGATGCTACAAGGGACAGAGTTGCTCCTTGAAAAGATGGAACTGGAGATTTGAAGCAGAGAAGAAAGCATTTTTTTCGTTAAGGGTGAGCGTGGGGGGTCGTCAGCACGCTGATTTTCCCCAGCGAGAAAAATCAGCTCCCGTTCGGACTTCGCTCTTCTCTCCTGCGGAGAGAAACCATGCCCGCTCAGTCCTCACAGGGGCTTCCTCACCCCCCGCCCTCACCCTCTTCAATCCATCAAATAAATCTAAATTCATCACGATTTTGATTATAGTTAAGAGAATAGGAATCTCTTGTTTTTAAAACCACAGTTGTGATAAATTAGCCACATGCAGAATCTCGGGGAAAACAAATGAGTATTCTGGAAATAACACTTAAACTTCTTCTTGCCGTCGGGTTAGGAGGCCTGATAGGCCTAGAAAGAGAAACCAGCCAAAAACCAGCGGGCTTCAGGACAAACATCCTCATCTGTGTAGGCTCGACCATGGTTATGATCGTATCAGGGCTCATTCTCCAGGGAAAAGAAGGAAGCGGGGGAGATCTCACCCGCATCGCAGCAGGAGTAATCACAGGCATCGGTTTTATCGGAGCCGGGACAATCATTCAAGCCCAAGGCGCCGTGGTTGGCCTGACCACAGGAGCTACCCTTTGGGCAGTGGGAGGGCTGGGAATCGTTATCGGAGCCGGTTACTATCTTCCCGCCATCATTTTCACCGCCATCATCATCCTGACCTTAGTCATTTTCCGACAGATCGAAGGACAATACATGAAAAAATCAATTTACCGTTATCACCTTAAGGCAAAATATTCAAAAGATGTCCTGATTCATATCAAAAAACTGGCCCTTCACGAGGGAATAAAATTCCGGGAACTTGCCCTCAAGAAGGAAGGAATCTTCTCTGTTGTCGATTTTTCCTTTACTGCCGCAGAAGAAAAGGAACAGCGATTTAACCAGGGACTTCTGGATATCGAAGACATTCAAGAAATCAAGATTGACTGAAGATCATCTTCTGATTGCCACCACAAATCGATCAAAAGCCAAAGAGATTCAGGCTTTCCTTACTCCCCTCCCCATCAAGATTTCCCATCTTGGCACTGTTCGCTTGGAAATAACATTTCCGGAGAACAAACACACCTTCATGGAGAATGCCCGAGATAAAAGCCTCTTCTACAGCCGATTTTGGCCCGGACTCACCCTGGCTGAAGATTCAGGACTGGAAATCGAACACCTGGGAGGAGCACCTGGAGTTTTATCAGCCCGATTTTCAGGGCCTCAAGCCACTGATGAAAAAAACATTCAGAAAGTACTGGAATTGATGAGAGAAGTTCCTGCCCTAAGGCGGAAGGCCCGCTTCGTCTCTGCTCTTGTCCTATCCCGAAAAGAAAATGTGCTCAAGGAAATCACAGAATGTGTGGAAGGTGTCATCGCCATTGAGAAGAAAGGCCGGTACGGATTCGGTTATGATCCAATTTTTTGTTATCCACCCCTTGGAAAAACCTTTGCTCAGCTTCGGCCTGAGGAAAAAAATAAGATCAGTCATCGTGGCCAGGCACTTAAGAAATTGAAAGAATTCATCACCGACTATCTTAAAAAATCTCCTGCTCCAAGATAAATGGGAGAGGAGAAGGGAATTTTTCCCTTCTCCTATTCGGCTTTCGCTCCAACTGTAATAAGATTTTTTATCCTTTCAAACGTCCTCTCACCTATTCCTTTTACCTTCATGATCTCTTCAATCCTCTTGAACTTTCCATGTTCCTTCCGGAAGTCGATGATTCTCTGGGCCACATTGGGGCCGATTCGAGGAAGCTCCTGCAGTTCTTTAGCCGATGCTGTGTTGATATTGATCTTGTTCCCGCTGGCTTTTGAAGCGGGCTGAGCAGAAAAAGCTAAAAAACAGGAAAGCAGAAAGCCGATCATCACGCTGAAAACCAAGCCTTTGACCTTTAAATCTCTCATGGTTACCTCCTTTCGCTTATCGTTATGCAACATTCAGGCCATCCAAGGAAATTCATATCTTATTTAATTTCAATCTATTACAGTTGATCCTGGGTGGGAGAAAGTCAACGATTGTTCACAAGGCAGGGTTTTAGAGGACAACCCGAGTTTGCGATATCTTTATGGAGAGAGGCAACTCTTCTTATGAAAGGCAGCCAGCCTTCTCTTAGGAACGGGGATGGCTTTTGCGGTAAACATCCAGCAATTGTCTTAGATCGATATGGGTGTATTTTTGGGTGGTGGCCAGGCTCTCATGACCCAAGAGTTCCTGGATTACCCTCAGATCAGCTCCCCGACTTAAAAGATGTGAGGCAAAAGAATGACGGAGGGAATGGGGGCTTATCTTGCGCCGAAGCGCAGCTCTCCGAAGGTACTTATCCACGATCCTCTCTACCGACCGAGCCGAAAGCCTCATACCGCGGAAATTCAGAAAGAGTGGTTCCTCCTCGATTCTTCCCTTATTGATCAGGCTTCTCTTAGGAATATAAGCCCTCAAACTCTCCTCTGCCTTCTTCCCAAAGGGCAAAAGCCTCTCCTTCTTGCCTTTTCCCCTGATTATGATCAACCGCTCGGCAAAGTTCATGTCCTCCAGGTTCGTTCCTACCAGCTCTCCCACTCGAATTCCTGTCGCATAGAGCAACTCCAGAAGAGCTTTGTCTCTCAAGTCCAAGATTCTTTCACTCTTGTGGGGCAAATCTAAAAAATGGCTCATCTCCTCCTCGGACAAAAAGGAAGGAACATGTCTTTCCTGCTTGGGAGTGGCCACCGCTCGGGCAGGATTGTCTTCCAGCCAGCGTCTCTTCAAGCAAAACTGGAAAAACGAACGGATGGATGCCAGTTTGCGGGCTATGGTGGATCTTTTGTTTTTCCTTTCATGGAGTCTGGCCAAAAAACCACGCAGGATAAAATTGTCTATTTCCTTCAAGGCCACCTTTTTTTCTTCCAGATAATCGGCCAGCTGGTCGAGATCTCTTCGGTAGCTCACCACTGTATGGGGAGAAGCGTTCTTCTCATATCGAAGATGGTCAAGAAACGCCTTAAGCTCCTTTTTCATGGTGACTCACTCATTTTAGGGAGCGAAACCATTTCCAAAAACCTTATCCTTGTTCAGAAGAGTCAGGTTCCTTCTCCCAGATCCTCTCCTCCTCTACTTCCTCCTTGTAATCACATCTCTCGTTACTACAGTATAGATAAGGCTTTCCTTTTATTGTGTGTCTGCGGAGGATAAACGCCTGGCCGCATTTGGGACAGGGGCGCGCTAAGGGCTCATCCCAAGTGGCAAATCTGCACTTTGGAAAGTTGCTACAACCGAAAAAGATTTTCCCTTTTTTGGTCTTCCTGCGGACTATCGTTCCTCCACAACCTGATGGACAGGAAATCCCAGTATCCACTTTTTCCTTCTTGGTGTAGGTGCACTGGGGATAATTCGAACAGGCAACAAAGGTTCCGTATTTCCCTGAACGAATAACCAGGTTTGAGCCACAAACAGGACATTTCTCATCCAAGGGTTGGACTTCCCTCTTGAGCATGCTTTCTCTATACCTGCACTCAGGGTATCCAGAACATGAGCGGAAACGGCCGTATCGCCCTTCCTTGATAACAAGCTGACGTCCGCACTCAGGACAGACGTCCTCCACAGGTATGCCTTTGCCTTTTACTCCCTCACTTTTCATGGCCTCGCTTAAGTCTTTCTTCAACAGTGAATAATAAGATTTCAGATAGGTCAACCAATCCAGCTGGCCCTCGTTGATATGGTCAAGCTCCTCCTCCAGCCGGGCTGTGAATTCAAACTCCATCAAATCAGGAAAATTTTTGATCAAATAATCGGTCACAAATAGCCCCAAATCTGTAGGGATAAACCTGCCCTTTTCGCTGACCACATAAACTCGGTCCTGCAGAGTAGAGATGATGGGAGCATAGGTGCTGGGACGCCCGATTCCCTTTGCCTCAAGCTCCTTGACCAGACTTCCTTCGGTGTATCGAGGCGGAGGCTGAGTGTAATTCTGCTGAGGATCCAGCTCAAGAAGCCTCAATTCCTCTCCTTCCTCTGCTTTGGGCAAAATTTTTTCTTCTTTTTTCAACCTCGGATAGAGCGCTAGATAGCCTTCAAACTTTACCACTTCCCCTTTGGCCGTGAACTGGCAGTGAGAAGCTTTGATCGAAAATTCCGTCTCTTCGATCAGGGCTGCATTGATTTGAGATGCGATAAAACGATTCCATATCAGGCTGTAAAGTCTATGTTCTTCATTTTTAAGATAAGGTTTCACTGCCTGGGGAGGAAGAAAAATGGTGGTGGGGCGGATGGCTTCATGAGCATCCTGTGCTTTTTTCTTATTCTTATAAATGCGAGCTTTCTTAGGAAGATAAGCAGGACCAAAACTTTTCTGAATATATTTTCGGGCCTGGGAGAGAGCTGCATCAGAAACACGAACAGAATCCGTCCTCATGTAAGTGATTAAACCAACCAGTCCTTTATCCCCGAGTTCCAGCCCTTCATAGAGCCTTTGTGCGACAGCCATAGTCTTTTTCACAGAAAAGCGAAGAAGACGAAAGCCATCTTGCTGGAGAGTGCTGGTGATGTAAGGGGGTGGAGGTGTTTTTTTCTTCTCCTGAACCTTGATCTTTTCCAGAAGAAACGATGATTGGCGAAGTTCAGTAACGACGGCGCTGGCTTCTTTTTCATTCTCTATTTTGGCCTTCTTTCCTCCGATCTTGCTCAGGGTAGCCTTGAATGAGGGAGGTTGACTTGCCTGAAGAAGGGCGGTAATCGTCCAGTATTCCTCCAAAACAAAATTTTTTATCTCCTTTTCCCTCTCGCAAATCAAGCGCAAGGCTATGGACTGGACTCGTCCGGCACTCAGCCCCTTTCCGATCTTTTTCCAAAGAAGAGGACTGATGAGATAGCCGACCAATCTGTCCAGGATTCTTCTGGTTTGCTGGGCATTAATCTTGCCCTGATCAATCTGTCCTAAATGGTCAAAGGCCTCCTTAATAGCTTTCTTGGTGATCTCATGGAAAAGAACGCGGCTGATGTTTCTATTCTCATTCCTCAGCACCTTGCTCAGATGCCAGCAGATGGCCTCTCCTTCTCTGTCGGGATCAGCAGCCAGAAGCACGGCTTCACACTGCTTGGCAAACTTGCGCAATTCCGCTACTGTCTTTTTTCTTTCGGGAATGACTTCGTATTCAGGCTCAAAATCGTGTTCAACATCCACTCCCAATCTTTGCTTAGGTAGGTCGCGGATATGACCCATGGAGGCCCTAACCAGATACTGATTTCCCAGGTAGCGGTGTACGGTTCTCGCTTTTGCAGGAGATTCAACGATAACCAGACGCTTTGCCATCACCAGCTCCTCTGAAAATATTTTCCCGGAGCTTGGGTGATCAATCCTTTAAGCTCCAAGCTGAGCAAGATGGACAAGGCTTCGGAGACGGAAAAATCGCTCCTCTCCACTAAATCATCGATGTGAGTCAGGGAATCCGTCTTCAAGAGATCAAAAACCCCCCTCTCCTGAGGGTTTATGGCCGCAGGAACCTCCTGCTTCTTTTCCTGTGAGAGAAGTTGCTCCCTGAGAGGAGAAGACAACTCTTCGACAACATCCTCCCAATTTGTAACAAGTTTGGCCCCTGATTTGATTAACCAATTGGTTCCCTGGCTGAGCTCGGAGGTGATATTTCCCGGAACAGCCATGACCTCCCTGTTCTGCTCCAGTGCCAGCCGGGCCGAAATGAGCGACCCGCTTCTTCGGGCGGCTTCCACCACCACCAGGGCATGTGAGAGCCCGCTGATGATCCTGTTTCTTATAGGAAAATGAAAACCTAAGGGAGAAGCGCTCAGAGGAAATTCAGAGACAACCGCTCCTTTCTCCATGATTTTCTCGAAGAGAAACCTGCTTTCCCTGGGATAGAGGTTTTCCAGACCGGAACCCAGCACGGCGACTGTCTTTCCTCCCTTCAATGCTCCCCTATGGGCGGCAGAATCAATTCCTCTGGCTAAGCCGCTGACCACAACCATCCCCCTCGATGCCAGATCACAGGCCAACCTGGTTGTCGCAGCTATTCCATAGGGAGAGGCTTTGCGGGCACCGACTATGGAGACCGAAGGTCCTGCGAGCGTTTCCATCCTGCCAGCACCGTAAAGGACGACCGGAGGATCAAAGATTTCTCTAAGATAGGCAGGATATTTCTCCTCCTCCTGAGTCAGAATGAAATAGTCCTTTTTCCTGCAAATTTCAATCTCCTCGGAAGCCTGATCAAGAAGCGAAGACGAAATGAGCGCTTGGACATTGTCTTCTCCTATGCCCAAGACCAGAAGGTCATCTCGGGAAGCAAGGAAGACATCTCTTATTGAATGAAAATGATCGACAACCTTCTTAACAGCCCGTAAGTTATCAGTTAAGGCAAGGTTTAAAGCGACCCAGTAGAGTTTATTATCTGCCACCTTTAACCAGCACAACGGGAAGGGGGAATGGCAAAGATAGGAATATGGGCATAAGATATTACTTTCTCAGTGGTGCTTCCTAAGAAGAACCGTTCCAGCTTGCTTTGGGTACAGGTGGATATGACGATGAGATCATAATGATGGGTCTCGGCATAATCCACGATTCCTATGGAGGCGTTGACGGCTCTGTATATATCTTCGCCGACCTTCAGGCCCTTTTTCTCTCTTTTTTTCCTCTGCTTGAGTCTTTTGAGCACCGTGTTAAACATCTCATCCAGGACTTTTGGTGAAAATTCATAATCATGGAGTTCCAGAACATGGAGAAGAGTCAACTCCGATGCGCCCAAACCCAAGGCCAATTTCCAGGCAAAATCTCTCTCCACCTCCTCTTGATCAGAAAAGTCCGTGGGCACCAGAAGCTTCTTGAATTGAGGCTTCCCTGTCTTCTTTTTGGTCACCAAGATGGGTATCGGTGAATTCCTCAGAACCTGGTTAGCCACACTCCCGATAAAGAGTTTCTCTATGACCGATAACCCCCTTCTCCCGATCACGATGAGATCCGCCTTTTTCTCCTGGGCAGTCTCTAGGATCTTTTTGGAAGCGGTTCCCTCCTGAACAATGATTTCGAAGGGAATTCTCTTTGCTTTTTTTATGGACTCAAGCCTTTTTTTAGCTTCTTTCTTCATTGAATCCACTTTTTTGGCCAATTCTCCCTGGATGACCGAGCCCATGTTATAAAAGGCAGGAGTAAAATCAGGGACCACGTGGAGACCGATGAGGCGTGCCTTAAAGGCTTTCGAAAAAGCCTGGGCATAGAGCAAGGCCTCTTGGGCTTCATCTGAGAAATCAGTAGCCCAAAGTATGGTTTTCAAAAATTTTGACATCTTTCTCACCTCTTCCTGGTTATCTCGACGCACGCAACAAATATTTTAACAATAAAAAACAAAAACACAAGGAAATCCCTTTTCTATTTCCCGAAGAGAATCGACCCTTTGGTAAAAAACAAACCCGCGACCGCTCCGGTCATGAGGCAGGCAAGAGTAGCAGCCAGCAGTGCCCGGAATCCTAAGCGAGAGAGGGCTTTCAACCTTTTGGGCGCCAGGGCAAGGCGTCCGAAAAGAAACTTAGCTCCGGCTGTGGCACTATCCAAGACAACAACAACGATCTTATTCACAAAGAGAAAAAACCTGGTCCCCACTGGGACCATGAATATGAAAAGAGCAAACAAAAGCTGAAGGCTGATTCCCCAGAAAACGACCCGCCAGTTGATTACTCTCTTGTTAGAGGAGCAAAGCCAGGCGAATCCGGCCAGGACAAAAATCCCCACCAAGCTGACTAAGTTGTAGATTTCCATCCTTTCTTATCCTTATCCGGGTTCCTTATCTTGCTTATATCCTGAAACCAGTCGTTCCTGCGCCTCGATAAGAACTCTTTTTCGCGGTGATTTTATCCCGCTTATGATCCTTATTTGAGATGGGGGAAGGTCAAAGTAAGAGGCCAAGGCTTTGACCACTTCTTCGTTGGCCTTTCCCTTGGAAGGAGGAGAAATTACACTGATTCTATATTCTGAAGGTCCTGTCTTTTCGACTCGGCGCTTTCGAGCCCGCGCTTTAACCTTTATGGAAAGATAGACCCTCTCGTCTTCCGCCATCATAACTCCTCTTATAGAGACGTTTGGATGGACTCGAATCTATCAAAATTGCATGGTCTGCTCTCTCAGCAGTTGATGAGCGTACAGAGAAAGAGATTTGACCAGGAATGAATCCACAAATAAGATGACCAAAATCACAAGGATGGGGCTGATATCAATCCCTCCCAGTCTATAGGGAGGCATGATTCTGCGGAAAGGACGCAACACTGGCTCAGTCAAATAATAGAGAATGACATGGAGCTGGTAAAGGGTTGGAATATTCACCCAGGAAAGGATGGCCCGCAGAATAACAACCCAAAAATAGATCATCAAGAGAATGTGAAGTATCCGGGACAAAGCGTTCAGAAAGTTGGCCAAAAAAATCATGGAGAACAGCTAATCTATAATATCCTTGTATTTTGCAAAAAGCTCTTTGAGCTGCCTCTTAGTCACTACATAACCGCTCAAATACAAGGAGAGAGTTCCTCGATAAGGGTCGTTGGATTTAATCAAGACATATTCCCGGATCAATCCGTTTTTCTGGCGAGGCGGGATCTTTATCTCCACTACTTCCTCCTTCCCCGCTGGGATTCTAAGGGGGAAAGAGAGCTCCTTCCCGTCTCGATAAAATGTTGCATCCTGATGAGAACAGTCCACTTTCAATTCCAATTCGCCTTTGTTTCTGATCTTTGTCTTGGCTCGGATTTCCTCTGTATCCAGGATCAGACCGATGTCTATACTGTAGTGATCCAGGTCTATTCTCGGGCGAGGAGGAACGTTTATCCGGGCTGTGACTGTCAGTTGTTTTTTCGGATTTTGAGGATCATTGGTCTCTACATAGATGTATTTGCTGACCTCGCCTTCATACCCCTGTGTGTTGAAATCGACCTTTATTTCACCCGTCTTTCCGGGCTCAACCTTCTCCTCAGAGACAAGGGCAGCCGTGCACCCACACGAAGTCCGCACCCTGTTGATATGCAGGGTATCATCCCCTTCATTTCCGAAAGGAAAGACATGGGTCAGCATCTCTCCTTGATTTACTCTGCCAAAATCCCAGGACTCATGCTCAAATTTTATCTTTGGAGCTTTCTCTCCGAGAAGCGTGCTGGTGGAAATCAAAAGGAAAAAAAGAGCAAAAAGGAATGCTATCGCAGTTTTTTGTCTCTGAGAATCCGTCATGGTCTCCTCCTCAGAATTTTAATAAATATTAGCACTTTTTCCAAGAAACAGCAAAATCAGGATAGCATTTCCGTTTCCGTGATGATTTTGGGAACAGTCAGGTAAGCTGATTCGTCAGCCCACAAATTTTCCCCAGCGAGGATTGAGAGGAACCATGCCCGCTCGCCTGCGGATGACTTCCTCATCAGCTTACCTGACTGTTTAGAATTTGCCGATGCTTACTCTCGCAAAGTCAGATTCCTTGACAGAGGAAAATAGCTTATCTATAATTTGGAGAGAATTTTCGCCTATGAAGAGAAGAATTCTCATTTTACCCTTTCTTGTCCTCTTCTTCTTAGTCATGGACATCCTCGCCCAGGAAGTCCCCTATAAGTTGAAGGTGGTTACCGAACAGGCCAACATAAGGCTTAAACCTGATATCGGAAGCATCATCATCAAGCAAGTGCCCAAGGGAACCATCCTTAACTCATCGGGCAAGGAGGGAGAGTGGTATCAGATCCGAATAGAGACCGATGAAGAAGAGTCTGCCTCTGGCTATGTTCACGAAAGCTTGGTTGTGGTGATCAGTCCTCTTCCTCCGAAGGGAAAAGAAAAAGCACAGGAAGTCAAGGAGGTAACCTCAAAAGAAGAACCGACCGAAATCAAGGTTTATCCGACAATACCTCCTCCCTCTCCGCCTATCAAGCACCGGTTTGATCTCTCCCTCTCTGGAGGCATAGGTTTCATCAATGGTGGAGACCTAAACACAGGAACCCGGGGTCTGGCTGATTTCTACAGGGGT
>Ga0315551_10000108_pt1 | contig 63932 bp, 67 predicted proteins | sample SalMarSW160290MG_FD_203678 | JGI IMG/M metagenome (GOLD analysis project Ga0315551, IMG submission 203678) | Salt marsh sediment microbial communities from the Plum Island Ecosystem LTER, Massachusetts, United States - Salt Marsh Sediment SW1602-90 ...
TACCGACCCACAATCAACGGCCGGAAGTTCTTCAAGGACGAGTACGGGGTGATACCCGGCACCGCGAAACGCCCGGACCTGACATAGGGCCATCATGACACTGGTCGAGTTCCTCGCCCCACTGAAAGACTCCTCCCTCAAGGATCGCGTCCTCGCGGTCCTGTACTACGTCGCTGTGGTCGACAGGGTTCCGAACATGCGTGTGTCCGAGATCCGAGAACGGATGATTGAGGCCCGAGTCCCGAAGGCCAGGGATTCGAACATCGCATCTGTCCTCTCACGAGCGGGGCACTACGTCGATCGGCGAGCGGGCGATGGTGGACCTGCATCCTGGAAGTTGACGCAGTCCGGATCCGACTATGTCGAAGAGGACCTCGGAATCGGTGTCGCGAATGGGACGCCCACAACCACAACATCATCAAACTCGCTGCACAACCTGATTAGCGGTATCTCCGACGACGTTGCCCGGGGATATCTGGAAGAGGCTGCAAGGTGCCTGGAGGTCCGCGCTCTGCGAGCTGCAATCGTCTTCGTCTGGGCAGGCGCCATTCGTACCCTTGAAGAACAAGCCCTAGCCGCCAATTCGCCGAAGGACGTGACTCAAGCGATCCGGAAACACGATCCGAGGGCTCGGGACGTGAAGGGCGTGAACGATTTCGCCCACGTCCAGGACTCAAAGGAGCTACTCGCGTTTGAAGCTCTCGAGATAATCGACAAGGCTGAAAGGCAGATTCTGGAGGAAGCCCTCGGGCTGCGAAATAAGTGCGGCCACCCGACAAGGTACAGACCGGGCGAGGCGAAGCTCGCTGGGTATCTTGAGGACGTGATCGGGATCGTCTACACCTGACTCTGGGCAGGTTCGGCCTGATGGAGTACGTGGCCCGCAATCCGATCAGGCCTAGAGATCACCTCCTCCGTGGCACAACCTAAAGCGCCGGTCTGAAGAACCGGAGGTCGCTGGATCGATGCCGGCCCTGACCACCAGAACGCCCGCGAGGCCCGATGATCGTTGGACCCGCGGGCGATCGGCTCTCTGCCATCGCTTCCCGGCCACGTGCCTTCGCGTGCCCGACCACTTGGAGGGACCGCCTCAGGGGGTTCCGGCGCTGCTGCGTCAGAAGAGGAGATGCAGCCGAGCCCATCCCCACGCCACGTGCCACAAGGCGTAGTAGACGAGGCGGGTCGTGTACATCGGAACGAACCCGAAACGTCGAAAGATGGAGAGCTGCACCGCACCGAACACCAGGAGGTGCAGGCCCGTGAACACCTTCAGGGCCGGCGAGGCCGCAATCACCACCTGGAAGATGGCCTCGATCGACACGACCCCGATCGCCATGGATCAGAACCGCACGTTCGAGTCGACCCGCCATCCCCCCCCAGGAGGGCGACGAGGACCGCGAAGGGCACGGCATGGAGGCAGACCTCAACGAAGAAGGCCACCGACGGATAGAAGAAGAGCGCATCGGGGAGGTGCACGTTGGTGTCCTGCGGGAAACGCAGCGTGAGATCGGCGATGACGGCGATCACGAAGAACAGCGGAGCAATCGCCGCCGCGATCTTGATCCCGGCCCACCAGCCGGTCGGGCTGACGACCTCGAACCACTCCCGCGACATCAGGTAGCCGAGGCTCCCGAAACCCAGGATCGACGCCACGGCGATCACGGCGATCGGATTCAGCTTGCCGAAGTACGGCTCGTAAACCGACTGATCGATCCGAGCCTGGATCACCGTAAGGCCGAGAACGACGACTGCGAGAAGGCCGAGCACGACGTATTGCCCGGTTGGAGCAGCTGCCTTGGAGATCACTCACACTCCCGCGGGTGCCGCGTTCGATCATAGAGAGGACGACCTTCCGGGAGGCCACGATCGCCGGATCGGCAGCGGCGCCGACCACCATTCCGCGGTGCCGCGTTCTCATCGACCCGGCGGCTCGATCACCTCTCCGATCCGGATCTGGTGGACCTCGACGATCTCGTCGCCGGACTCGGTCTGCAGACCATCACCGTAAAGGTCGACGGAATGGCGCCGGCCCTGTCCACCGACCGGCCGTGGCCCTGATGTGTCGATGCAGCCGGAGACATCGACGCTGATGCCGATCATCTTCCTGGTTGCGAAGAGCCCGATCCGGCTCGCCGGTCCCGCTCGCCGTGCTGGCCGCCCACCTCCGTAATGCGTTTGGGCGAGCAAATGATCGGATGAAGCTGACAGCGAGCCGCTCACGTGCTGTCGGTTCGATAGGCCGGTCTGGTCGGCCAGCCGTCGAGGACACGAAACGTCATAGGGATGGGTTCCGGCCGTTGGTCGAGTTCCGTGTAGAGGGCAGCACTATCGCCACCGCGTGCGGGCAGGAAGATTGACTCGCCATTGATCGCCACCGCGATGCACCTTGGTTCCGTTGTGCTTTCCAGGAAGGCTCTGCCGTCAAACCTGTCGAGTTCGACTGTGTAGCCGTTGCGTAGGAGAAACGGTCCGGGAAGTAGGTCCTCCTTTGGTTGCTGTATCTGGGCCCGAATGGGCTCGAGGTTCGTGGTGAAGGCGTACGAGTAGCCGAGTTCGGCGAATGCGACCAGGTAGCCGACACGCAGCAGCGCGACTCTGACTCGGCGCTTGTTGTAGCTGACCACCGACTGAGCCTGGGCTTCCCAGTTGCCGGGCTTCCGAAGTGCCGTGATCACGCGGTCTAGGGAGATTGGATCGTTGAAACGTCCAGACACTTCGAAGCGTGGCGCGCCAGCCTTCTCGTCGTGGTATAGCTGACCTTGAAGGTGCTCCCCAGCGAGACTGATCTGGATCCGCTCGGCGGGTGCTCCGGGTGCGCCGATCCGTCGGAGGCGCGTGCGCCGGTCAAGATGACTGTCGAGTTCGGTGCCGGCTCGACTATTGCATGAGTGGCACGTGAGCAGTTTCAGGAAGGGCCCGGACTGGTTCCGCGGCGGGACGTGCTCGATCGTGAGTCTGGGGGGCCTTGTGGCCAGAGCGCTCTCGGGGAAGGCTCCCAGGCATAACGGGCATACGTAGGCATCGAGGAGTTCCGGGTGCTGGCGAGCGATATCGGGTCGGACCGAATGGAAAGCGCTGGCCCCGTCGATGAACAGCTGGTGCCGCAGGTCTTCCTTTTTCACATCGCTAACGGTAGGTCCGCCTGCCCGTTTGGGACGCGTGGCGTCGCCGCGTCCGGAGGCGTCCCGACCCGATGCGGGAGCGCCTCCGGATGGCGCGGTGCCTCAGGCTCGCACCTCCTGTTTCATGAAGGCGACGTAGCCGAAGGCGAAGATGACGACGGTGGCCGCGGCGAGGCCGACGAGCTGGGGCCACACCAGCAACAGGCTCTGACCGAGGCTGAGGTCGGAGACCACGGCCCGGTCGAGCTGGGCGAGCGTGACGAGCCCGACGCTCCGTACCCCGGGGTCGAGGAGCGCGCTGGCGGTCCCGTCGTAGAGCTCGACCGGCGAGAAGCGGGAGATGGTCAGCTCGGTCCGGGCGTAGCAGACGCATCGCCCGGTCGGCGGGAACGCTGACCCGAAACCGGTTCGCCCCCACCATCCGGACCTCCTCGACGCCGATCGGCGCCGCCCCACCAACGGCCGCCTGAATCGCTTCCCAGGTGCTGTCGGAGACGAATTCGAACACGCTGAGGCCGCCACCGAGGTCCTTAGCGAGATCGGCGGCGCTGCCCTCGGCGACCACCCGCCCGGCGACGAAGATCGCCATGTGATCGCACGTCTGTTGCACGTGATGCAACAGGTGGCTGGTGAGCAGGACCGCTCTGCCCTCGACCCGGGCGAGGCGGACGATCAACGCCTGCATCTCGATGACACCCTCCGGGTCGATCCCCATCATCGGGCTCGTCGAGGATCACCACCAGCGGGTCCTTGACCAGGGTGTCGGCGAGACCGAGACGTTGCCGCATGCCCCGCGAGTAGCTGCCGACCATCCGATCGGCGACATCCGCCAACCCGACTTCGGCGAGCAAGTCGTCGATCCTACCCTCGGCCTCGTCGTCGGGAATCTCGTTGAGGCGAGCGGTGTAGCGCAGGTTCTGGCGGCCGGTGAGCTGGTCGTAGAGCCAGGCAAACCCCTCGAGGGAGGACCCGGGTACATGACGCTCGTCGAGGTCGCCCCCCTCGGTGACGGCGCCTGGGCGGTGGTCTCCTGGACGGGGTCCGGCTGCTGAGGAACGCCCGGCTGGCGCCACGGTCTACCGCATGGGGGCATCGGTCGCAGTGAAGAGCTGCACGTATTCGTCGTAGATCCATGAACGATTCCGACGGCGGCCGGTCCATTCCCTGAGGAGTCCGACATCTTCGAGTCTGGACAGGAGGCTGTCGGCAGTCGGTTGCGAGACACCGAGGATCCGCTGCACGGTAGGTGAGTTCACGACGGGTGTTGAGAACAGGGAGTCGTGAAGCCGGAGAGCGTTGCCGCTCCTCCCCCCCAGCCCCGATAGCGTCATCCTGTCTCTCTCCCGAAGCTTCAGGATGCTCTGGACGGTCTCGGTCGCTTCCGACGCGACGTCACGCACACCAGTGACGAAATACAGAAGCCACCCTTCCCAGTCGCCGCCGTCACGGGTCGCCTGGAGCCGCGAGTAGTACTCGCTTCGGTGCTTCCGGAAGTAGATCGACAGATACAGAAGTGGCTTCGAGAGGATCCCACGCTCCGTGAGGAGGAAGGTCACGAGAAGCCGCCCAACTCGCCCGTTCCCATCCAGAAACGGATGGATCGTCTCGAACTGGGCATGGAGTAGGCCGATATGGATGAGCGGTGGAAGAATCACGCTGGGATCGTGGATCGCCTTCTCCCATTGATCGAGTGCTACCCACATGTCATCCACGGTGGGCGGCACATACCTCGCGTTGGCGGGCGAGTTGCCACCTATCCAGTTCTGGCTGCACCGTATCTCGCCTGGAGTTCTCGCAGGCTCGCCACCGCGGACATCCCTCATCAAGCCGGCATGGATCTCCTTCACGAGTCGGAGGGACACCGGGAGCTCATCGAGACGTTCTAGACCACGACGCATCGCCGTCACGTAGTTCAGGATCTCCTGAACATCACTCCGCCGCTCCTGGGCGATCGACGGCTCCGCGTCAACCTCGAGTGCTTCGAGAAGCGTCGCTTGTGTCCCCTCGATCTGGCTCGAGGTCGTAGCTTCCTGAAAGACGTACATGGCGATGAAATGATCGACGGCGGGAAGGACCGACGCCGCTCCGTCGAGCCGGGCGAGTGCCCGATCTGCTCTGCCAAGTTCGACGAGGAACTCATCATCGATGGTCAGATCGGTGGGCGGAAACGGGGCCGGGACGAACGCGTCGTACCCGGCAGGTTGTCGCCGATAGAATCCGCTTCGGGTGCTGGTCTGTTCTGGCATGGACAAATGGGTCCCTATGTCCGAACGAATCTTAGACAAGATGAGAGTCAATGTCTTATATAGCACCGAGGGCAAGATAGCGCCGGTTATCCGACACCGAGATGAACCATCCCCACCGTCGTCGAGCCCGGCGTCGCCGTCATGATCGAAGCGTTCGATGCCGACGGATCATCGCTCGGAACCTGGGATTTCGAGATCCGGGCGCCGGTTACCCCGTCGGGAGCAGGTAGCGGATGACGTCGGACGCGGTGTAGGTCTCGGCGCCCGGCGGCAGGAACCGGGCCACGTTGGCGACGTCGTCGCCGGAGGTGACGAGCCGCCCCTCCGATTCGCCGGTACGGCGGATCTGCCCCATCCCGATGTTCGCCATCAGGGCGTTGCAGAGGCACTTGCGGCCCACCATTTCCTCCTCGGCGCCGCCCTTGCGCAGGAAGTCGGCCTCGGGCTCCGAGGGGCAACGCCACCCGAGGGTGCCGTCTTCGCGGCGGTAGGCGGTGCGGAGGTACCCGAGGTCGCAGATCCGGTTGCGTTTCTCGTACTCGGCGGGCTCGGACATGGTGCCCTCGATCGGGACCACCTTGAAGGGGAACCCCGTCGGCGATGCCACCGGGTCGGTGAAGACCCGGGCACGCTTGTCCTGGCTCAACTTGAGTACGTGCCGCTTCACGTCGTCCTCGAAACCCGACTCCTCGCAGTAGGCGAAGGCGGTGCCGACCTGCACCCCGGCTGCTCCCAGCTCGAGGGCTTCGGTGATCTTCTCGGGCTCGGCCCGTGACCCGGCGAGCCAGAACGGCAGTCCCAGCTCCCGGATCGCCTCCAGATCCGGAACGTCCCGCTCCCCGTAGCGGGGCTCACCCTCCTCGGTCAGCTCGAGGCGCCCGCGGGGTGGAGCGTTGTGGCCGCCGGCCGATGGAGCCTCCACGACGAATCCGTCCACCGGCGGAGAGACCTTGCGGGCCAGCATGATGGCCAGCACGTGAGAGGAGACGATGGCGAGGAACTTGGGCCGGCTCACGGGAGGCAGCGACCCGCCGGCGTACTCCACCGGGTCGAAGGAGGTGGTGTACTCCTCGCCCGGCATGGCGTCCTTCACATCCAGCTTCTGTTCCACCCGCAGCCCCCGAGCCAGCCGGTCGAGGAACGCGGGAATCGCCTTCGGGATCCCGGCGCCCATGAGTACGTAATCGACCCCGGCGAGCATCGCCCCGTACAGCGACGGCAAGGTCGGGAGTTGGATCTTCTCCAGGAAGTTGATGCCGACCGGTCTCCCGTGGCCCTCCTTCGCCAGGAACACCTCGACGAAGTTGGAGGCGACGAGGAGATCGAGGAGGCGGCGCGACGGCTCCGCCTTCGGGGTCGGCTTCGCCTTGTACGGCTCGGTGGCACGTTTGCCGCCGGGCACGAAGTAGTGGTCGAGGATGCGTCGCGCGACATCCGGCACGGGAAAGGCGCGGAGGGCGCGGCGGATGTGACCTTCGAGATCACCCAATTGCAGCCGTCGCACGAGGATGGTGTCGATGCCGGTGCCCGAGACGACGCCGAGTTGGCCCGCTCCCGAAACGGCACTCGCGAGCCTCCATCCGGAGACTCCCACCCCCATGCCACCCTGGATGATCACCGGGAGTGCGCGGGGCATTGCCGCATGCTAGAGGTCCCGGTGCCGATTCGGGTCGTCGATCTGGTACATGCCGGGACTCGAATGGATTCCGCCATCCGGTGTACTGTCACGAATTCGAGGAACCGTTCAAGCACCAATGGCCGAGGGAGGATCAGTGAACGATAACGGAGCTGCCGCAGAGCGCCTCTTCGGGGGCATCGAGGCAGGAGGCACCAAGTTCGTCTGCGTCGTAGGCACCGGCCCCGACGACATCCGGGCCAAGACCCGCATCGACACCACCCGCCCCGAGCCCACCCTCGACCACACCATCCGGTTCTTCCGCGAGTTCGAATCCTCCGGCGCCGAGATCGCCGCGATCGGGATCGCCTCCTTCGGCCCCGTCGAGCTGCGGGAGCGGGAATCGGACTACGGCTACATCACCCGGACTCCCAAACCTCACTGGTCCCACACCGACATGGTCGGCCCAATCGCCGCCGCCCTCGACGTCCCCATCGGGTTCGACACCGACGTCAATGCCGCGGCGCTCGCCGAGGGCCGCTGGGGAGCGAGCCGCGGCCTCGACACCCACGTCTACGTCACCGTCGGCACCGGCATCGGTGGCGGAGTGGTGGCCAACGGCGGGGCGGTGCACGGTCTCGTCCACCCCGAGATCGGCCACGTCTACGTTCCCCGCGTGGAGGGCGACACCTACGGCGGCGGCTGCCCCTACCACGACGACTGCCTCGAAGGCATGGCCAGCGGGTTCGCCATGAACGAGCGGTGGGAACGGCGCGCCGAGGAGCTGGAGGGTGACGCCTTCGACGCCGCCCTCGCCATGGAAGCCACCTACCTGGCGTCGGGGTTCCGCAACATCGTCTACGCCATCGCCCCGGAACGGATCGTGGTCGGCGGCGGCGTCTCCGAGATGCCCGGGCTCATCCCGCTCGTCCGCAGCAAGCTCGTCGAACGGCTCGGTGGCTACCCCGGCCTTCCCGAACACGCCGGCGACGATTTCGTGGTCCCGGCTCAGCTCGGCTCCGGCGCCGGTTCGGCCGGGTCCCTCGTCCTCGCCGAACTCGCCCTGCAGCGCCGGTTCGCCACCGGTTGACCCGCCCCCGCCGGCCGCGCCCGCGGCGGCCCTAGTTGACGTAGTTGAGCGACTGCGCCTTCGCCCAGCGGGTCGCCACCGCGGCGTAGGAGATCCCGGCTTCCTCGTACTCGTGCCGCACCAGGGCGTCGAGGCTCGCCGCTACCTCGGCGGCCGACTCGTCGAGGGTGAGGTCCCCGTCGCTGAACAGCCGCGCCACGCCGGCGTAATCCAGCTCCACCAGCGCCTCGCCCGGGAACCCTTCGAGCCAATCGGACAGCCCGCGAAGCTGGTCGATCACGGCCTCGTCGAAGCCGGCTTCGTCGAGGACCTCCACCGAATGATCGACCCGCTCCAGCCCGGCCGACACGGTGCACCGGTAGCGGATCGAAAGGCCGTCGCGGGCCTGGTAGAGCTCCCGCTCCCCGGGATCGAAGAGGGAGAACCAGCGCAGCGGCACGTGCCACGGCGAGGTGAGGATGTAGGACCGTGCCACCGGGGACGAAGCCCGGAGGCGGGTTAGTTCCCGTGCCGCCGACTCCACCTCGGACGGAGGCACCAGATGCGCTCCCGGATAGGCGTTGCTGAAGGCGAGGAGCCCTTCCAGCATGCGGAGGCGGGGGAAACGGGGACAGAGGTACTCCCGCCCCTCCCAATCGGTGCGGAACGCGTCGTCGACGGTCGGTTCCTGCCAGACGAAGTGGTCGTCGGCCCGTGCCACTGTGGCGGCACCTGCGGGGTCACGGTGCACCTCGAATCCCCCGGCCCGGTCGGCCGGGAGGTAGACACGGAGGAACGCCGAAAGGATCATCCGGGGGATGCTAGAAGCCTCGGATCGCTGCGAGAACCGGCCGCCGGCGGGTCGATCGCTAGGATGATGGGTCCGGGCCCAGCACTCCGCGGGTCCCGCCGCCACGAGGGAGAGCATCCTTGGGATCCGTCGAAGTCGCCGGCCGAGCCGCCCTTCGAGCGATCCCCTCCCCGTTCCCGCCCTCCCGCCGACCCGTGTCCCCGGCATGGAGTGAAACCTCCACCGCCGGCTGGAAGTCGAACCTGAAGGTGTGCGATCCCGGCCGGGGTGAGCCGCAACGATAGGAGCAGATCGGCATGCTCGAGCTCGACAACGTCCGGGATCACAAGGCGCTCGGCCTCGACGACGACCAAGTCATGGCCATGTTCCGGACGATGTTGCTGGCACGCAAGCTCGACGACCGCATGTGGGCGCTCAACCGGCAGGCCAGGGTCCCCTTCGTGGTCTCCGGCGCCGGCCACGAGGGCACCCAGGTGGGCGCCGCCCTCGCCCTCGATCCCACCATCGACTGGTCGCTCCCCTACTACCGGGACACCGCTTTCAATCTGGCGCTCGGCGTGTCCCCGCGGGATGTCTTCCTCGGGGCGTTCTCCAAGGCGACCGACCCCACCAGCGGGGGTCGCCAGATGCCGAATCACTGGTCCGAGCCGGATCTGCACATCTTCAGCCACTCCTCCGTCATCGCCTCCCAGTACCCGCACGGCTGCGGCATCGCCTACCGGCTCATGGAGCAGGGACTGCCCGGCGTCGTCCTCGTCAGCTCGGGGGAGGGCGCCACCTCGGAGGGCGACTGGCATGAGGCGATGAACTTCGCCGGCATCCACAAGTTGCCCATGGTGTTCCTGATCGAGAACAACCTCTACGCCATCTCGGTGCCGATCGCCGAGGAGGTCGCCGGCACCGTGGCCGGCCGCGCCGCCGGCTACGCCATGCCGGGGGTGGCGGTCGACGGCAACGACGTGCTCGCCGTCTACGGCGTGGCGTCCGCCGCGGTCGAGCGGGCCCGCAACGGCGAAGGTCCCACCTTGATCGAGGCCAAGACCTACCGCTACTACGCCCACACCTCCGACGACGACGACAAGGTGTACCGCTCGCCGGAGGAGGTCGAGCTGTGGCGTCGCAAGGACCCGATCGTGGTGCTGCGGCAGTACCTGGTCGAGTCCCGCCTCCTCGACGAGACCGAGGAGGATCGGATCGACCGGGAGGTCACCGAGGAGATCGCCGCCGCCGTCGCCGAGGCCGAGGCCGCCCCGGACGCCGACGACTGGTCGTCCCACGTCTACGCCAACCCGATCACCCCCTCCGAGCCGGCCACCGCGGTGGAGACCCCGCCGGAGGGAAAGACCACCAACCTGATCACCGCGATCAATCAGGCGATGCACGAGATCTTCGCCACCTACCCCGACGTCTGCCTCTTCGGCCAGGACGTCGCCGACCCCAAGGGGGGCGTCTTCAAGGCCTCCATCGGCCTCACCGGCGAGTTCGGCGAACGTCGCTCGTTCAACGCCCCGCTCTCCGAAGCGCTCATCGTGGGGGTGGGGATCGGCATCGCCGCCGCCGGGGGACGTCCCATCACCGAAATCCAGTTCGCCGACTTCATCCACCCCGCCTTCGACCAGATCGTCTCCGAGCTGGCCCGGATCCACTACCGCAGCAACGGGCGATGGACGGTGCCGATGGTGATCCGGGTGCCCTACGGCGGTGGGATCCACGGCGCCCTCTACCACTCGCAGTCGATCGAGGCCTTCTACGCCCACGTCCCGGGCCTCAAGGTCGTGGTGCCCTCGACCCCGGCGGATGCCAAGGGGCTGCTCTGGTCGGCGGTGGAGGACCCCGACCCGGTGCTGCTGCTCGAGCCGAAGAAGCTCTACCGCCTCGCCGAGGGTCCCTACCCCGCCGGCGAGTACCGGGTCCCGATCGGGAAGGCGGCACTGCGGCGCATCGGCGACGACCTCACCATCGTCGCCTACGGCACGATGGCCCATTTCGCCCTCGAAGCCGCCAACCGGCTCGCCGAGGTGGGGGTGGACGCCAGCGTGCTCGACCTGCGCTCGTTGCGCCCCCTCGACTGGCCCTCCATCGAGCTGGCGGTGCGCTACAACGGCAAGATCCTCATCGTCCACGAAGACAACCTGTTCGGTGGTTTTGGCGCCGAGATCGCGGCGCAGGTGGCGGAGAAGGCGCTGGAGTGGCTCGACGCCCCGGTGCAACGCTACGCCGCCCCCGAGGTGCCGTCGTTCCCGTTCGCCCCCGGCCTCGAGCAGCAGGTGTTTCCTTCGGTGGAGGGCATCATGGAGCGCGCCGCCGCCCTCGCCGCCTACTAGGAAGACGCTACGAAACCCTCCGGCGGGCAGTGGGAACCCGGAGCCATCATCGAGCGTCTCTATCGTCGGGGAGATGGGAGTCGTCGTTGACGGACGCTGAGACCGCTCCGGGCTTCGCTGCGGCGTACTCACGGCACCGCGGCACCCTGTACCGGGCCCTGGTGCTGATCACAGGAAACCGTGATCTCGCCACCGAGGCGGTCGACCGCGGCTTCTCCCGGTGGCACCGCCGGCTTCGCCGAGCCGGGGACGAGCCCGCCGCCCAGGTGCTCCGGCAGGCGCTGAGGTGGGCGCGGCGGCGCAGCGGCGGACGGAGGGCCGAGATTCAGGGCTTCCGCCTCCCCGGTTCGGAAGTCCCGGCACGAGGGCACGAGATCCTCGAGCGCTTCGACCGCCTCGACCTCGACGATCGCTCCATCCTCACCCTCCGCCACTACCTCGGCTGGGACGACGACGCCGTGGCGGCGGTGTCCGGACGGGACCCCGAGGAGGTCCCGGCACGGCTGGCGGCGGTCGAGGCCCGGGTCGCGCCCGACGGCGCCGTCCTCGGCGACGTCCTGGCCGAGCACGCCGCGACGTTCCCGGAGCCACTGGCCCGGATGGAGAGCTCGCGCCGCCGCGGCGCCGCGCAACGGGTCGCCACCGTGCTGGGTCTCGGGGTGCTGGCGGTGGCCGGGGTCGGCGGGACCGCCCTCGGCGTGGCGGCGCTGGTCGACGGCGGACCCGACCCTGCGGAGGTCGGACCCGGGACGACCATCGCCGTCGGCGCCCTCGAGATCGATCCCGCCGAGGTGGACTGGGTCGAGGTTCCGCTGGGGGTGCGCCAGGGCGACGTCGGCGCCATCACGTACGGCCCGGCCGGCTTCGCCGTCCTCGTCCACGACTACAGCCGGGGCAACGGGCAGACGCTGGTGATGCTGTCCGAGGACGGGTTGGACTGGACCGGCGGGATGGGTCCCCAGACTCCCGAGGATGGTTGGGTCGGCTACCTGGTGGCCCCCGGCGACCGTTACGTCGCCCTCGGCAGCAGTTGGAGTCGACCGGGAGGCGGCGAGACCCCCGTCGTGTGGACTTCCCCGGATGGTGTCGAATGGGCGACGAGCGAGCTGGCGAGTGACGACAGCCTCGAGGTCGACGGGAGGGTCATCCCCCTCTCGACCTCCGCCTTCGGTATCGCCGGCGACGCGTCCGGGCTCACCGTGTTCGGGTCCCAGAACGGCGAGGTCGACGTCATGGGCCTCCTCCAGGATGTGCTTCCGCCCGAGGCGTCGACCGGCGGTGGATGGACGATCGAGGGTGACGAGATCCTGATCATGGATCGCGACGGCTCAGTGACGTCCCGCCTCCCCGCGGCGGATCTCGGGGTCGATCCACAGCTCCTCTCTCTCCTGCAAGGGGGACGTCCCGTCATCTGGACCTCGGACGACGGTTCGGAATGGACTCGGGAGTATCCGGAGCTGCCCGGCGGCGAGGGGTTCAGCTGGGTCGCTCGCGCCGGTGACGCCGTGGCGGCCGTGGTGTACGGCAGATTCGGGGCGGAGATGTGGGTCACCGCCCGCGACGGGACGTGGGATCACGCCGATCTCCCGGCCACGGCCACGGTGTCCGGAGTAACGACCATCGAAGGACGCCTCGTCGCCTACGGGAGTGCCGGAGCGGCGGCGGCGATCTGGACCTCGGACGACGGCGTCACCTGGCAGCCGACCGGTGATGGGGCCGCGCTCGGCGGCCTCATCATCGACACCCTGTTGGGCTCCGCCGACGGTGTGGTGGCCCTGGCCCGCGGGAACCCGGCCGCGGGACTGGAGCCTGTCGTGATCGGGCTGGACGAGTTCGAGGTCACCGTGCACAACGACGGCCGGCTCGTGGTCACCGATGCCGACGGGGCCACCGTCGCCGACATCGCCGGCGAGGACCTCGCCACCGGGGAGGATGGGAGCATCGTCATCCCCGACCCTGAGACCGGGGAGCCCCTCGTCAGTATCGGCCGGGACGAGGTCGACATCGCTCGCGAGAAGCAGCTCGGGGGGCTCATGGGTTCCGCCCCCGACGTGATCGCGGCCGACTCCTCACTGGTGCTGCTGTCCACCGACCTCGAGCACTGGACCGCCATCTCGCTGTCCGACACGATCGGCGGAAGCTTCTACCCGAACAGCGCGGCCTTCAACGGCGACACCGTGGTCCTCACCGGCTGGCGGGAGTCCGGGCCCTTCGACAGCACCGGCCCGTCACCCGCCGTCTGGGTCGCCGACCTCACCGGAGACTGACCACACCACCCGCTCTATCCTCGCCGGGACATGGGATTCCACATCCGCGAGGCGAGAATCGAGGATAAACGGGCCATCGCGCCCTTCACCCAGGGCACGTTCTGGTGGGGCGACTACGTCTACGAGGTGTTCGAGGAATGGCTCGACGACCGGGAAGGACGGCTCCTCGTCGCCACCGACGACGGCGACACCGCGGTGGCGGTGGGCCGGGGCGTGCTCGTCTCGCCGAACGAGGCGTGGGTGGAGGGGATCCGGGTGCGCCCGGAGCGGCGCCAGGAGGGGGTCGCGGCCGCCATCGCCCGCGACGTGATCGGTTGGTCGCGTGGCGAGGGAGCCGACGTGGTGCGGTTCGTGGTCGAGGAGGGCAACACCGCCTCGATGGCGCTCGCCCGCAGCCTCGGGATGCGGGCGGTGAGCCGCTGGGACCGCGCCGGGCGTCCCGTGGAGGCTGCCCCTCCGGTCACCAGCGGGAACGGCGGGAAGCGGGTCCCGGCACGGGAGCGGCTGCGCCCCGCCCACTCCTCCGAGGCCGAGCCGGCCTTCGTGTCGTGGCGCTCGGGAGCGCTGCTGCGGGCCGCCCGCGGCCTGTTCATGGTGGACTGGCGGTGGCGCATGCTCGAAATGGACGACCTGCGCGCCGCCGGGCCGCGCCACCGGCTCTACGCCTCACGGTCGGGGTGGGCGCTCGTCGACACCTCCCCGGAGCAACTCGAGGTGGGCTGGCTCGAGACCGGACCTGACGACGCCGCCGACTTCGCCCGGGCCCTGGTCGACCTCAGCATCGAAGCCGGGGCCGTGAGCCTGGAGACGGTGTATCCGTCGGCGCCGTGGCTCACCGCCGCCTTCGAGAGCGCCGGATGCGAGATCCACCCGCTCGTGGTGTGGGAGCTGCCGCTCTGAGGCCGGGCCCGGCTCATCCCCCGGCGGACTGCTGCAGCGCCTCCCAGTACAGCTCGACCGGATGGGCGATCCGGTACCCGGCCTCGAGGTGGAAACGGAGCTGCATTTCGCATCCGGGGTTGGCGGAGGCGACGATGAGCGCCCCGGCACCGGCGATCTGGGCGGCCTTGCGCCGGCCCAGCTCGTCGGCCATCGCCGGCTGTTGGGTGAGGTAGAGGCCGGCCGCGCCGCAGCACAACCCGTCGGGATCGATCTCGACCGGCTCGTAGCCGGCCGCCCGCACGATGGCCCGGGGGGCCGCGACGATCCCTTGCACGTGGCGCAGGTGGCACGGATCCTGCACCGCCACCCGGCCCCGGGGGGTGGTGAGCGTCGGCAGCAGCCCCGAGTTGATGAGGTTCGCCACCAGCTCGGTGACGTCGCTCACCCGGTCCGCCAGCTCTGCCCCACCGTCGACCCAGTCGCCGTACTCCTTGAGGTGGGCCGAGCAGCCGGCGGCGTCAGCCACGATGAGGTCGGCGCCGGAGAAGGCGGCGAGGTTGCGCCGGGCGAGCCGCTCGGCGTCGGCGGTGGCCCCCTCGTGGGCGGCGAGCGCCCCGCAGCAGGTCTGCCCGCCCGGAGTGTCGACCTGGAACCCGGCCGCCTGCAGCACGCCGCGGGTGGCGGCGTGGACGTCGGGGAACCACTGGTCCATCACGCATCCGGTGAGGAGCGCCACCCTTCCCGCCGTCGCCGGGGTCGTGGCGGGCGCCGGGGTGGCGGTGTGGGGAAGCAGCCGTTGCCGGCGCAGCCCACCGATCCGTCGCAGCGTCCCCGGGAGGCGGCGCCCCAACCCGAGCCGCTGCACGATGGCGACCGCCGCGGTGGCGAGGGTGAGCAGCGGCCGGCTGGGAAGCACCCGCCCGACGACGAGCCGTCGCAGCCGCCTCCCGAAGCCGGGGCGCTGTACCGCCAGCTCGGCGCGGGCGCCCTCCATCATGCGACCGAAGGGCACCAGCGACGGGCACACCGCCTCGCAGGCCCGGCACTGCAGGCAGAGCTCCATGATTCCCTCGAAGGTGGCGTCGACCGGGAAGGAGCCGTCGGCGACGGCGGCCATGGCGGCGATCCGGCCTCGGGGGGACGCCACCTCGTCGCCGGTGACGCGGAACGTCGGGCAGTGGGGAAGGCACAGCCCGCAGGTGACACAGGAGTCGAGCTGGGACGGGGTCGGCGCCACAGCCGTGGCCCAGGGCATCACAGCCTGCCCGGAAGCCGGCCGGGGTTGGCGACGCCGAGCGGATCGAAGGCGTGCTTCACCTTCTGCTGCAGGGCGAGCGAGGCAGGAGGGGTGCCCCACGGGTCGAACGCCGCGGCGTAGCCCTCGGGAGCAGCCGCCACCACCAGCGCTCCGCCCTGCCCCTCGGCCCAGCTGCGCAGCTCCGCCAGCGTCCCCAGGTCCGGGGTGTCGTCGCCGAACCGGATCTCGCCGACGCCGTGGGCGGCGAGGAAGGCATGCCCGTGGTGGCGGACCTTGGCAACTGCCTCGCCGGTGAGCCGGGCCGGCACCCGGAGCACAAAGCGGTGGAGGGCGACGATGGGTGCCGGCCACCGGAGGCCTTCCCGCACCTCACCCCCGAGGGCGGCGATCTGGGCTTCGATCTCGCCGGGAGTGGCCGACAGGTAGACGGAGGCGCCGGCGGGGTCCTCGACCACCGCGAGGGGACGGAAGGCCGCCCGGGCCCGGCGCGGATCGTCGATCCGGACGGTGACGGCGCGCCGCCCCAGCGGCCACAGCTTGAGGCACACCCGGCCGATCAGCCCCAACGCCCCGAACGACCCGGCGGCGAGGCGGGGCAGGTCGTACCCGGTGACGTTCTTCACCACCGGCGCCCCACCCCGGACGAGACGCCCGTCGCCGGTGGCGAGCAGTACCTCGAGCATCCGGTCCCGGGTCGGGCCGTAGCGGAGGCGGCGCCAGCCGGAGATCCCGGCGGCGACCATGCCGCCCACCGTCGAGCCGGTGGCGTCCTCCGGCAACACCGCGGTCTGGCCGCCCTCGGCCAGCGTCTCCTCCAGCTCGGCCACCGGGCACCCGGCCTCCACGACCACGGTGAGGTCGTCGGGTTGGCAGTCGACGATCCGCCGCATCGCCTGGGTGGAGAGCACGATGTCGGGCGTCACCGGATAGCCCATTCCCTGGTGGGTGCCACCGCCGTAGAACAGCACGGTGAGGTGGTGACCGGAGGCGAACCGCAGCACGGCGGCAGCCTCGTCGAGCGATCGCGGCGCCATTCGGATCTCCGCCTCGGGGGCACCCGGGATCTCGGCGGTCACCGCGGCCGGGAGCAGCTTGGCCAGCTCGGACCGGATCGAGGTCACGTGGCCTCCTCGACGGCGAAGTCGAAGTCATGGCAGCGGGAGCCGGCCGGCAGCACCTTCCCCGGGTTGAGGACCCCGTCGGGGTCGAAGGCGAGCCGGAGCCGGGCCTGGGCGTCGAGGTCGACCGGGTCGAAGACCCGGGCCATCAGGTCCCGCTTCTCGAGGCCGACCCCGTGCTCGCCGGTGAGCACCCCACCGGCATCGATGCCGGCCACCATCATCTCCTCGGCGGCGGCGTGCACCGCGGCGCGGACACCGGGCTCGCTCCCGTCGAAGGAGATGAGCGGGTGCAGGTTGCCGTCGCCGGCGTGGTACACATTCATCATCCGGAGGTCGTAGCGGGCCGCGATCTCGTAGACCCGGTTGGAGACGGCGACGAGCCGGGTCCGGGGCACGACGATGTCGTGCAGGTAGTAGTCGGGTGCGGCCTGGGCGATCGCCCCGAAGGCGCTCTTGCGGGCCCGCCACCAGGCGGCGCGCTCGGCCTCGTCGCCGGCGATCCGCACCGTGGTGGCTCCCTCGGCGGTTGCGATGCGGGCGACGGTTCCCGCCTCGGCGGCGACACCCTCGGGGTGGCCGACGACCTCGGCGATCAGCACCGCCCCGGCGTCGGTGGGGAGCCCGGCGTGGAGGTAGTTCTCGACCGCGCCGACCATCCCCTCGTCCATCATCTCGAGGGCGGCCGGGATCACCCCGGCGGCGATGACCCCCGAGACGCAGGCGGCGGCCGCCCCCATGTCGGGGAATCCGAGCAGCAGGGTGCGTACCTCGGGGAAGTCCTCGGTGAGCTTCACGAGGATGCGGGTGATGATCCCGAGGGTGCCCTCCGATCCCACCGCAACGCCGCGCAGGTCGAGGCCGATCGGATCCGGCGCCGCCCCGCCGAGGACGACGACGTCGCCGGCGGCGGTCACCATCTCCACCGCCAGCACGTGGGCGACGGTGGTGCCTTCGGCCAGGCAGTGCGGGCCCCCGGCGTTGCAGGCGACGTTGCCCCCGATGGTGCTGGCGGACTGGGAGGACGGGTCGGGGGCGAAGTGCAGCCCGTCGGGGGCGGTGCGGCGGCTCAGGTCGAGGTTGATCACCCCGGCCCCGACCCAAGCGGTGCGGCTGTCGACGTCGATCTCGCCGATCTCGTCCATCCGGGTGGTCACGATCAGCAGCGACGGCTCGACCGGGACGGCCCCGCCGGCGAGGCCGGTGCCGGCGCCGCGGGCCACGATGGGTACCCCGTAGCGGCGGGCGATGCGGACGCACTCCTGCGCCTCGGCGGTGGTCTCGGGGAGAGCGACGGCCTTCGCGGGCCCTCTCGTGATCCCGGCGTCCTTGTCGTAGAGGCGCAGCTCGAGGGGGTGAGCCCGCACCCGCTCCGGCCCCAGTAGCGCCCGCAACTCGGCCACCATCGACATGGACGGGAGGTTACCGGCGGCCGCGGGGGTCGCTATCCGGGACGCGGCGTCGCTCATCGCGGCTCACTACGATCGGGGCGAGGCGAAGGCGAGGTCATGCCGGTCACTATCAGCGCCACCCCCAATCCCAACGCCGTCAAGTTCACCGTCGGGGTCGACGTCGGCGGGCCCAAGAGCTTCGTTCCCGGCAGGGAGGTCGACGATCCGGTGGCGGCCGCCCTGGTGGAGGTGCCGGGGGTGGCGAGCGTGTTCATGTCGGCCGATTTCGTCACCGTCTCCAAGCTCCCCGACGCCGCCTGGGACCCGATCGTCGCCGCAGCCCGCGACATCCTCGACGCCCACTTCGGCTGAGCCGGTCCCGCCGGAGGCTGCCCGCCACTCCCGGCGGCGCGGCGCGGCCCGGGACTCAGGCCGGAGCGGGCGTCTCGGCCGTCTGGCGCCTCCAACGGGAGAGGCCGTCGGCGGTGTAGATCACCAAGCCCGCCCACACGAACAGGAACCCGACGAGGCGGTCGGTGCCCACAACCTCGCCGTAGACGGTGATCCCGAGCACGAAAGCGAGCGAGGGGGCGATGTACTGCAACAGCCCCACCATCGACAGCGGGATCCGCTGGGCGGCGCCGCCGAACAGCAGCAGCGGCACCGCGGTGGCGACCCCGGTGAAGGCGAGGAGCAGGGTGATGTGCAGGTCGCCCGAGAGGAAGGCGGCGTCGCCTCGGGCCTGGAGGCTCCCCAGATAGGCGGCGGCAGGTAGGAACAGCAGGCCGACCTCGACGGCGAGCGCCTGGAGCGGGCCGACCCCGGGGACCTTCTTCTTGAGCAGCCCGTAGAGCCCGAAGGTGACGGCGAGGATGAGGGCGACCCAGGGCACCGTGCCGAGGCGCACGGTCATGTAGCCCACCCCCACGGTGGCGACCCCGACCGCCATCCACTGGACCCGGCGGAGGCGCTCGTGGAGCACGACGACACCGAGCACCACGTTGAAGAGCGGGTTGATGAAGTAGCCGAGGGCGGTCTCGACGATGCGGTCGTCGTTGACGGCCCAGATGTAGGTGCCCCAGTTGACCGCCAGCAGCGAGCCGGCGGCAAGCAGCATGAGCAGGGAGCGGCGGTCGAGGCGCCGCAGCCAGTCCCACCTGCCCCGCACCAGGAGCAGGCCGACGAGGAAGACGAGCGACCACACCATGCGGTGGGCCAGGATCTCGAGGGCGGGCACCACCTCGACGGCTTTCCAGTACACCGGGAGCAACCCCCAGGCGACGTAGGCCGCGATGCCGTAGGTGACGCCTTTGCGCATCCGGCATTCAAACACGGGACGCCGGAGACGCCGCCGTCGGCGGCTCAGCCTTGCCCGCTCTCCGGGTACAGCACGATCGGCCAGCGCAGGCCGCCCGGCCCGGTCACCAACATCACCACCCGCCATCCTTGGCCGTCGCGTCCCGAGCTCACCAGCTCGGGGTCGTCGCCGAGCCCGGCCGCCAGGTCGGAGGCGGCCGCCACGACCTCGGGCGGTGCTTCGGCAGCGGCAGGCCACGCCGGCGCCTCCCCCGCCGCCGGCAGTTCGGTGGGGGTGGGCAGGTCCCGCACCGCCACCGTCCCGTCCGGGTCGACCTCGAGGTCGAGTGTCACCGCCTGCACCGCGCCGCGGGAGAACCCGTTCCCGTCGGCCGATCCCAGGGCCCGGAACGCCACCGCCACCCGGTAGGAGCCGGGCCGAGCGGACTCGACCCGGAAGGCACGGGCCCACTCCACGTAGGAGGTGGCGGCCGGATCGTCGTGGGGCAGGGCGAGATCGCCGCTTCCCAGGACGCCACGGATGGTGGTGGCGGCGCTCGGGTCGCCGTCGACGGTGAAGTAGTCGGTAACGAACCACTCGGCCCGCATCACGGCGAGGCGGGCCTCGTCGTCGACCGGGGCGGCCATGAGGTCGGCTTCGGTGTAGATCGCCGGGGCGCCGACCTCGGCGAGGGAGGTTGCCGGCACCGTGGCGGGCCCATCCGGCGTGGCGGCCACCGTATCGGCCACCTCGGCCGGCACCGCGGCCGGCAGGGTGACGACGGTGTCGGGTGAGCCGGCGGCGAGCATCCGCACCCCGAACACCACCGCGATCACCGCCGCCACCACCACGGTCCCGATCGGGAGCAGACGGGTCCGCCAGTCGGGGGTGTTCGCCACCAGCGCCGACCAGGGGATGTGCTCGATCTCCTCGTAGTCCGGAGGGGGCGGCTCGGGGTGACGGTCCATAGCGTCACCGTATGCGGAGCACCAAGTGACATCAAGAGGGTTGATCCGAGCAAAGAACGGAGAGGCGGGCTACCCGCCGATGTAACTCATCTCGACCTTGGGCAGGCCGAGCGTCGCCTCCGAGCGCAACTCGGAGTAGCGGTCGGTGCGGCCCTCCCACACCCCGCGGATCAGGTCGATCAGCTCGGCGTCGGAGGCGCCGTCCCGCAGCGGGGCCCGGAGGTCGAACCCCTTGGCGGCGAACAGGCACGTATACAGCGAGCCTTCGGCGGAGAGCCGGGCCCGGGAACAGTCACCGCAGAACGGCTGGGACACCGAGGCGATGACCCCGATCTCCCCGGCCCCGTCCCGGTAGCGCCAGCGCCGCGCCACCTCGCCCCGGTAGTTCGGCTCCACCGGCTCCAGCGGGTAGCGGGCGCCGACGGCGGACAGGATCTCGGCGGCCGGTACCACGTCCTCCAGCCGCCAGCCGTTGGTGCGGCCGACGTCCATGAATTCGATGAACCGCACGATGTGGCCGGTGCCGCGGAACCGCTCCGCCATCGCCACCACGTCGCCATCGTTGGAGCCGCGCCGCACCACCATGTTGATCTTCACCGGATCCAGGCCCGCCGCGGCGGCGGCGTCGATGCCGGCGAGCACCGTATCGACCGGGAACCCGGCGTCGTTCATGGCGGCGAACACCGCGGGATCGAGCGAGTCGAGGCTCACCGTGACCCGGTCGAGGCCGGCGGCAGCGAGGGCGGCCGCCTTGCGGGCCAATAACGAACCGTTGGTGGTGAGGGTGACGTCGTTGATGCCGTCGACCTTCTTCAGCCCGGCGACGAGGTGCTCGATGTCCTTGCGCAGCAGCGGCTCACCGCCGGTGATCCGGATCTTCTGGACCCCGAGCCCGGCGAAGAGCCGTCCCAGCCGCTCGATCTCCTCGAAGCTCAGCAGCAGCTCCCGGGCGAGGAACTCGTACTCCCGGTTGAAGATCTCCTTCGGCATGCAGTAGGTGCGGCCGAAGTTGCAGCGGTCGGTGACCGAGATCCGCAGGTCACGCAAGGGACGCCCGAGGCGGTCGACGAGGCTCACGAGCGCAGGTTACCGGCCACCCGACATATGCAAACCGGTGAACATATCTTCACCACCGCACCAGGTCGAGCAGCTCGTTGCGGGTACGGGCGTCCGTCTTGAACGTCCCGAGCATGGCGCTCGTCACCATCGAGCTGTCCTGCTTCTGCACCCCCCGCATCATCATGCAGAGGTGCTTGCCCTCCATCACTACCGCGACGCCGTGGGGATCGAGGATCGAATCGAGGGCGTGGGCCACCTGGTTGGTGAGGCGTTCCTGCACCTGGAGACGGCGGGCGTAAACATCGACGATGCGGGCCACCTTGGAGAGCCCGATGATCGATCCCTTCGGCAGGTAGGCAACGGCCGCCTTGCCGAAGAACGGCAGCATGTGGTGCTCGCACATCGAGTAGAACTCGATGTCCTTCACCAGCACCATCTCTTCGACGCCCTCGGCGTCAAAGACGGCGTTGTTGACCACCTCCTCCAGCGACGTCGAGTAGCCGCTCGTGAGGAAGTCGAGCGCCTTGGCAACCCGGAGCGGGGTGCGCACCAGGCCCTCCCGTTCCGGGTTCTCCCCCACCTCCACGAGCTGCTGGCGCACCAGTGCCTCGAGCCGGGGGGCGTAGACGTCGGCGCCCTCGTCGTAGTCCTGCGGGACGCGCAGCTCGTAGGGCGAGGCGAGGTGGATGCCCTTGACCTCCCGGACCGGCACTCCGGACCCTGCGAGGCGATCTGCCACCTCCCTGGCGGTAGTCCCACTCACCGGATCCAGCCAATCGGGTGCCACGTCGGCGATCGGCACGGCAACGTAGGAAACGGTGGCGGCGTGAGGATCGGGGATGCGCCAATCGCCATGGTCCTCGACCCGATCGTCGTAGTAGGCGATGTCGAGATCGATGGTGCGGGGGGCGTTCTTGTCGCCGGTCCGTTCCCGGCCCATGTCCCCCTCGATGCGGCGCAGCTCGGCTCGGAGGTGGATCGGGTCGAGATCGGTGCAGATCAGGGCGGCGGCGTTGAAGAACGGTGGGGCATCCGCCGGCCCGCCCACTGGGGCGCTCTCGAACAGACCGCTCACCCGCTGCACGTCGATGCCCTGGTGGCGGCGCAGCTGCCGGATCGCCTCCGGCAAGTGGCGTTCCCGCTCGATGTTCGAGCCGAGGGAGATGACTGCGTGGACGGATCCGCTGCTCACAGGACTTCCTCCTTGGATTCCCGCTGTTCAACGCGGAAACGGCGGATGGTGATTCCCACCGATCGGGCGTGGCGCAGCGCTCCGGGCTTCTCCACCGTCAACTCGACGGCTTCGACCCGGGGATCGGTGGCGAAGCACACGTCCACCAGCTCCTGGGCGAGCCGCTCAACGAGCATCGGCGCCCCGCCCCGGATGTGGTCGATCATCGCCTTGGCGATGGTGCGGTAGTTGGCGGCGTCGACGATGTCGTCGCTGCGGGCGGCCGGGGCGGTGTCGACCCACAGGGTGGCGTTGACCAGGATCTCCTGGGGGGTGACCCGTTCGTCCGGCTTGATCCCGATGATGCCGGTGACACTCAGGTCCTTGATCTGGATGCGGTCGAGTGGCTCCATGCGACGAGGCTACCGTTCGCCGTCACCCGGCGGCAGCCGAGGCAGCGTCCGTTCACACCAGATGGCCGCCGCCGTCGACCCGGACGATCTCCCCGGTGACGAAATCGTTGGCGACCAGCGACCGCACCGCCTCCACCACCGGGGCAACGCCGCCGGCCCGTGCCAGCGGCAGGTCGGCGGCGAGGCGGGTCACGTACTCGGTGTCCTCGCCCGGCGGGGCCAGGATCACGCCGAGGGCGACGGCGTTGACCCGGATGCGGGGCGCCAGCGCCAGCGCCGCGGCCCGGGTGAACGTGTCGATGCCGCCTTTCGCCACGACGTAGGAGAAGTGGGTGCGGTAGGGAGTGACGGTGCGGACGTCGGTGAGATTCACCACCGCACCCGTCTCGTCCTCGGGCAGGGCGGCGGCGAAGGCCTGGGTGAGGAAGATCGGGCTCGCCAGGGTGAGATCATGGGTGCGGCGCCACTCGTCGAGCGTCACGTCGCCGAGGGTGTCGAGCGGGAACCCGGAAGCCGAGTTGATCAGAATCGAGACCGGCCCGAGCGCCTCGGTCGCCTCCGCCACCAGACGCGGCGCCTCCACCGGATCGTGCAGGTCCATCGAGCCGATCGCGGCTCGTGTCCCGCCCCGGCGGATCTCGGCGGCGGTCTGCTCCGCCTCCGCCGCCGACCGGTGGTAGTGGACGAAGACGTCGGCCCCGGCCGCCGCCAGACCGAGCGCGATCGCTCTGCCCAGCCTCTTGCCGCCTCCGGTGACGAGCGCCACCCGGCCCGTGATGTCCATGGCGGCAGCGTAGCGGGCGGCCGCGACCGCCTCCTCCGGGGAACGGCGTGCCCTTCCGAGCCGGCTGGAGAGCGCCCATCGCGGGACACGGACTATCTTGTCGCCGGTGAGCAAGAACGACCCCAAGCACGGGCGCTGGATCCTGCCCCTCGTGGTGCTCGGATTGATCGTCTTCACGTACTGGTTCGTCAACGCCCTGCCCGAGGGGGAGGTGGCGGAGTCCACCACCACCCTCGCCGGGGGCGAGACATCGACCACCAGCGGGGAATCCTCGACCACCACCACACTCCCCGCCGGCGTCCAGGAGTTCGTCGCCCTGGTCGACGGTCTGTCGACCCGCGTGTCCGATCTCGCCACCGAGTCGCAGACGATCAACGACGACTTCGACGCCGACGATGCCAACTTCACCGCGACCCGCGACGCCATGCGCGACCTGCAGACCGAGGTGGGGACGCTGACGACCGAGATCGGCAACGCCCACGTCCCCGAGGCCGCCCTGGTGGCATGGGACGACGTCATCTCCGTCTCCCAGGCGATGGCGAACGCCACCGACGAGATGTTCGACGGCCTGGTCAACACCGAAGGCTCGGCGAAACGCCTCCAGTGGGCCGGCACCCTGCAGGAGACCGCCACCCAGCTCGTGCAATCGCTGGCGAACGCCAAGGCGTCCGTCACCGGCGAGGGCTAGCCCGGCACCCGGCGCCGAGCGCCCGGCCGGCTCGCATTCTTCCCCACGCCTGATTGTGGATCCTGTACTCTTCACCTCCATGATTGGGGAAGGAAAGGATCCAATGATGCACGCACCCAAGTCGGCAACCACACGCCGCCGGCTCCGTATCTTGCTCGTCTTCGTGGTCGCCCTCGCGGTCCTGGCACCGGTGGCGGCCTCGGCCAGTCACACGTTCACCGACGTTCCCGACACCAACGTCTTCCATGGCGACATCTCGTGGCTGGCGGATGCCGGGGTCACGCTCGGATGCAACCCGCCCGCCAACGACCAGTTCTGCCCCTCCGACAGCGTGACCCGTGAGCAGATGGCTGCGTTCCTCCGCCGACTCTCCGAGAACCAGGTGGTCGACGCCGGGATGGTCCAAGGCGTCGTGCCCTCGGTCGGCAACACCGAGGTCTCCTGGGATAACGTCGTCGCCACGATCGCCACCACCCTCGATTCGTTCACCGTCGAGGTTCCCGGGCCCGGCATGCTCTACCTGCAGGTGGCGGGGAACCTGTGGATCGACGCCGACGCCACCTCGAGCAGTGCCATCAACGCGAATGCCCGAATCGGTGTCTGCACCGCGGCCGACAGCCTGGCTGCGGCCGATTGTGGGCCCGGCTCCACCGACGCCGTCTTCTACCAGGATCCGGACAACGCCGACGACTTCATCTTCGGCGGCTCGAACGCCACTCCCGGGTTCAGCAGGACCCTGCTGGTGGAGGCCACGTCCGCCGGGACGATGACCTTCTACGTCAACGGCGCGACGTCGAACGCCAGCTACCCGTACTCGAGCTACGGCGTGCACGCCACCGCGATCCTGCTCCCTGGAGAGCTCGTCGTCACCGCCGCCTCGGCCGGTTCCCCGATCCCGCGGCAGCCCGCCGAGTAGTCGAAACGCCGGCCACGACGCGAAAAGAGAGGGGGCGGCATCGGACGCCCCCTCTCTTCGCGTTCCTACCTCCCTAGCTGCTCTTGCTCTCCAGGAAGCTGCACACCGTGTCGGTGATCAACCCGGTGACGACGTAGGGATCCATGTTGGCGTTGGGACGCCGGTCCTCGATGTAGCCCTTGCCGTCGCGGTGGACCTGCCACGGGATCCGCACCGAGGCGCCCCGGTCGGACACCGCGTACTTGAAGTCGGTCCACGGAGCCGTCTCGTGCAGACCGGTGAGGCGGCTTTCGATGTCGGCGCCGTACTGCTTGATGTGCAGGTCGGCCTTCTGCCCGAGCGCCTCGCAGGCGGCGATGACGTCGTCGTAGCCGTTGCGCATGCTCTCGGTCGAGAAGTTGGTGTGGGCCCCGGCCCCGTTCCAGTCGCCCTTGACCGGCTTCGGCATCAGGTGCGCCGAGATGTCGTAATCCTCCGCGATGCGGTACAGCAGCCAGCGGGAGAGCCACAGCTGGTCGGAGACCGTCACCGGATCGAGCGGACCGACCTGGAACTCCCACTGGCCGATCATGACCTCGGCATTGGTGCCGGAGATGGCGATGCCGGCGATCATGCAGGCCTCGGTGTGGTGCTCGACCACGTCCCGGCCCCAGATCTCGTCGGCGCCGACGCCGCAGTAGTAGCCGCCCTGCGGGGCCGGGAAGCCACCCAGCGGCCAGCCGTGGGGACGGCCGTCCTTGAAGAAGGTGTACTCCTGCTCGATCCCGAACAGCGGCTTGTGGTCCTTGTGGCGCTCGAAGATCTCGGCGCACTTCGCCCGTGTGTTCGAAGGGTGCGGGGTCATGTCGGTGAGGAGCACCTCGTTCATCACCAGCTTGTCGTCGCCGCCGCGGATCGGATCCGGCAAGACCGCAACCGGCCGCAAGACACAGTCCGAGTTGCTCCCCGGAGCCTGCTCGGTACTCGACCCGTCGAAGCCCCAGATCGGAGGAGCTTCGCCGTCGGGAACGATCTTGGTCTTGGACCGCAGCTTGGCCGTCGGCTTCTGCCCGTCGATCCAGATGTATTCCGCCCGGTACGGCATGTGTTCTCTCTTTCCTGCGTGGCTGCACCGTCGTGCGAGCCGTTCAACGCGAAGCTGCGCTGCCTCCTCGGCACGCGGCGGTCACACTCACAGCAGCGCATTACATCGGCGTTGCCGGAGTGTGAACGTTGTGTTTCGGACGGTACCGCCAACTGTCCCCATCCGCCAAGGTGACGTACCATGATCCGGCCCAGGAGGTGCAGGCAACGATGCGGAAACAAGAGCAGTACGTGCTGAAGTCCGTCGAGGAGCGGGGCATCCGGTTCGTGCGGCTGTGGTTCACCGACATCCTCGGCACCCTGAAGTCCTTCGCCATCACTCCGGCGGAGCTGGAGACGGCCTTCGAGGAGGGCATGCGCTTCGACGGCTCCTCCATCGACGGCTTCTCCCGGGTTCAGGAGGCGGACATGCTCGCCAAGCCGGACCCGACGACCTTTCAGATCCTGCCGTGGCGCAGCGGCGACGCCGGTGTGGCACGGATGTTCTGCGACATCGTCACCCCCGACGGGGAGCGCTTCGAAGGGGATCCCCGCTGGGTGCTGCAGCGCAACCTGCAGAAGGCGGCCGACCTCGGCTACACCTTCTTCGTCGGGCCCGAGGTCGAGTTCTTCTACTTCGGGGACTCCGGCCCGGAGCCTCAGGTGCTCGACCGTGGTGGGTACTTCGACCTCACCCCCCTCGACATCGCCCAGGAGTACCGGCGCAGCACCATCGTCGCCCTCGAGCAGCTCGGGATCCCCGTCGAGTCCTCCCACCACGAGGTGTCCCCCAGCCAGCACGAACTCGACCTGCGGTACACCGATGCCCTGTCGATGGCCGACAACCTCATCACCACCCGCCTCGCGGTCAAGGAGGTGGCGATGGAGCACAACATCTACGCGACGTTCATGCCGAAGCCGCTGGAACGCCACGACGGCAGCGGCCTCCACCTCCACCTCTCGCTCTTCCGCGGCGACGACAACACCTTCTACGACGAGAGCGACCCCAACGGGCTCTCCTCCACCGGGCGCAGCTTCATCGCCGGCCTGCTCCGCCACGCCGGCGAGATCACCGCGGTCACCAACCAGTGGGTCAACTCGTACAAGCGCCTCGTCGCCGGGTTCGAGGCTCCCATCTACGAGATCTGGGGACGGAACAACCAGTCGGCCCTGGTGCGGGTCCCGATGGCCAAGCCCGGCAAGCCGTCGTCGACCCGGATCGAGTACCGCTCCCCCGACCCGGCCTGCAACCCATACCTGGTGTTCTCGGTGATCCTGGCCGCCGGCCTCGCCGGCATCGAGAACGACTACGAGATTCCCGAGCCGACCGCCAACAACGTCTTCGAGATGACCCGCAAGGAGCGCACCGCCGCCGGAATCCGGCGCCTGCCCACCGACCTCTCGGCGGCGGTGGCGGTGATGGAGACGTCCGACCTGGTGCGGGAGGCCCTCGGCGAGCACGTCTTCGAGTGGTTCATCCGCAACAAGCGCTCGGAGTGGGAGCGGTACGAGCACCACGTCTCGACCTACGAGCTCCTCGAGTACCTCCCGGTGTTGTGACCATGTACATCCCGATCCACCCGGCGTCGCCCTCGGCCGCTCTGACCGCGGCGATCATCAAGGCGGGCCACCGGCCGGTTCCCATCGACTCGGTGACGAACCTGACCGACAAGCGGCCGAGGGAGGGATGGGGAGTGGCGGTGGTGGAGATCACCGACGACGTGGGGATCGCCCTGGCCACCTCGCGCAAGATCCGCGGCGACCACGCGGTGCCGGTGCTGCTGGTGCTCGACCGCACCCGCACCGAGGACATCGAGGACCAGACCGGATTCGACGATCTGCTGCTCACGCCGATCGACCCCGACGAGCTGCGGATCCGGCTCGGGCGGCTGGGCACGCCGGCAGACGGCGAATCGGTCGAGGAGACGCTGCATTTCCACGACCTGGTGCTCAACACCGCCACCTACCAAGCGACCGTCGAAGGCGTCCCTCGCGACCTCACCTACATGGAGTACGAGCTGCTCCGCTTCTTCGTCGAGAACCCCGGCCGGGTGTGGTCCCGGGAGCAGATCCTGTCGAAGGTCTGGGGTTACGACTACTTCGGCGGATCTCGCACCGTCGACGTCCACGTCCGCCGCCTCCGCGCCAAGTTGGGCGAAGAGCGAAGCTCGTGGATCACCACGGTGCGCTCGGTGGGATACCGCTTCGGCTGAGCGGGGTGGCGAACTGTCCCGTTGCCTACACTCGGGCGCAACCGAGTCAATGGAGGAAGGGGACGATGGACTACCCCATCTCGCTCAACGCCGATTATGGAGACGGAACCCGCAGCCGCGGCTTGGCGGCGCTCGGCGCCGCTTTCGTGCTCAAGGCAGTGCTCCTGATCCCGCATTTCATCGTGCTCGTCTTCGTGCAGATCGGGGCGTTCTTCGTGGTCTGGTACGGCTTCTTCGCCGTCGCCTTCACCGGCAAGCTCCCCGAGGGTGTCGCTCGCTACACCGAAGGCGCCATCGAGTGGTACCTCCGGGTGACCGCGTACTTCGCCGGCATGACCGACGAGTACCCCCCGTTCGCGATGCAGGCGCCCGACTACCCGGTCCGGGTGACGTTCGGCGACACCGCGCCGGAGCGCAGCCGCGGGCTGGGATGGGCCGGCGCCATCTTCTGGCTCAAGTTGATCTTGCTGATCCCGCACATGGTCATCATCAGCGTGTTGGGAAGCTTGATGGAGATCGTCGCCTACGTCGGGTTCTGGGTCGTCGCCATCACCGGGACGCTCCCGAGGGGCATGTTCGACATCTTCACCGGGATCCTGCGCTGGAATGTCCGGGCCTGGAGTTGGGCGACGGGCCTGACCGACCGCTACCCGCCTTTCTCCCTCGAGTAGGCGCCACACCCACCCGCATCGAGGACCTGACCCGATTTCGGGCCCCTCGGCTCACGGTTCGCTCGGCCGGCCCGGATGGGTCAGCCGCGGTAGCCGTCGGCGCGGGCGGCGCGGCCTTGCTTCTCGGCCTTGGCCTTGGCCGCTTCCCGGCTCGTGCGGTTCCCCGATTCGTAGTGGTAGCGCTTCCCGGCGTCACCCCACCGGTAGTAGGGGCCGTCGCCGTCCTTGCCGCGATACACCGGCATGTGGTTCCTCCCTCCGCCAGTGCATGACGGGTACCCGGAGGCGGCGGGATGCAAACGGCCGTCGGCGGCCATACCTCGGTGTACGGCGGGTCAGCCGAACTCGATGCCCTGGGCGAGGGGGAGCTCGTCGCTCCAGTTGATGGTCACCGTCTGGCGGCGCATGTAGGCCTTCCAGGCGTCCGACCCCGACTCGCGGCCCCCGCCCGTGTCCTTCTCGCCACCGAAGGCCCCGCCGATCTCGGCGCCCGAGGTGCCGATGTTGACGTTGGCGATCCCGCAGTCGGAGCCCTCGTGGGACAGGAACTGCTCGGCGGACTTCACCGAGTCGGTGAAGATGGCCGACGAAAGGCCCTGGGTGACGCCGTTGTGGATCTCGATCGCCTCCGGGAGGTGGTCGAACTCGATCACGTACAGGATCGGGGCGAACGTCTCGACCTGGAGGATCGCCGCATCGGCCGGCATCTTGATGATCGTCGGCTCCACGAAGTGGCCGTCCCGGTCGAGCACCGCGCCCCCGGTGAGCACCTCGCCCCCCTGCTCCTTGGCGATCCCGACGGCGGCGGCGAACGTGTCCACCGCGCCCTGGCTGATGAGCGGCCCCATGAGGATGCCGTCTTCGAGCGGATCGCCGATCGGTACCCGCTGGTACGCCTCGACGAGCCGTCTCGTGATGACGTCCGCGATGCCGCGTTGCACGATGAGCCGGCGCAGCGAGGTGCAGCGCTGGCCGGCGGTGCCGACTGCCGCGAACAACGCAGCCCGTACCACCAGATCGGGATCGGCATCGTCCATCACGACGATGGCGTTGTTCCCCCCCAGCTCGAGCAGCGATCGCCCCAACCGCTTGGCGACCGCGGTGCCCACCTTCTCGCCCATGCTGCACGAGCCGGTCGCCGAGATGAGGGGAACCCGGCGATCGTTGATGAGGGCGTCGCCAACCGTGCCGCCCGGGCCGACGACGAGGTTGAAGACTCCCTCGAACCCGGTGCCGGCCATCACCTCCTCGACGATGGTCGTGACCGCCACCGCCGTCAGCGGCGTCTGGCTCGACGGCTTCCAGAGGATCGTGTCCCCGCACACGGCGGCGATGAAGGCATTCCAGCTCCACACCGCCGTGGGAAAGTTGAACGACGTGATGACGCCGATCGGCCCGAGCGGATGCCACTGCTCGTACATGCGGTGGCGAGGCCGCTCCGAGGTCATGGTCAGCCCGTAGAGCTGGCGGGACAGACCGACGGCGAAGTCGGCCACGTCGATCATCTCCTGGACCTCGCCCTCGCCCTCGGCGCGGATCTTGCCCATCTCCAGGCTGACGAGACCCCCGAGCGGCTCCTTGTAGTCACGCAGTGCCTTGCCGATCCGGCGCACGTACTCGCCACGCCGCGGCGCCGGCAGCATGCGCCATTCCTCGAACGTCTCCTGCGCGCTGGCGAGTACCAGCTCGAAGTCGTCGACGGTGGCCTGCCGGACCGTGGCGATGGAGTGCCCGGTCGCCGGGTCTTCGCTGGCGATCGCCTCGCCGCCGGTCTCGATCCAACCTCCGGCGAACCCGCCCGGGTTCACCTCTTCGATGCCCAGGCTCCGCAGGATCTCATCGCGGTTCACCGTCCACCTCCATGCATGGCCGCTTCGTCATCGAACGCTAGTGGGGACCGTCGATCACCGTCCGGGAATCCCGGCCGTCGTTCACCCGGTCCCGAATCTTCCCAGTGATTGGCATGCTCCCCAAACCCGATAGTGTTCCATGCCGACCTCGCGGGACGAGATGCGCCGGAGGTGGCGCGGCTGCCGGCGGGAGGCACGACGGGATGTTCGCAACGACCAGCCAACCGGGCACGATCGAGCCGGACTCGACCCGCCGGACGGCGGGGCGGATCGTGGCTGTCGCCACCTTCGCCTTCTTCGCCCTCTACACCTGGCTCGCCCTGCGCCGCTACAACGTCTTCCGCACCACGGCGTTCGACCTCGGGATCTTCGACCAGGGCACCTGGTTGCTGAGCCGCTTCCGGGAGCCGTTCGTCACCGTGCGCGGGCTCGACCTGTTCGCCGACCACACCTCGGGGATCCTCTTCCTGATTGCACCGCTCTACTGGATCTGGGCCGACGTGCGCCTCCTCATCCTGCTCACCGGGGTGGCACTGGCGGCCGGGGGCCCGCTGACGTACCTGGCGGGTCGGGCAGTCGGGCTGGCTCCCCGCTGGGCGGCGGGGGCCGCCGTCGTCTACCTGCTCCAGCCGTCGATCGGCTGGCAGGCCTGGGACGGGTTCCATCCCGAGGTGCTCGCCATCCCGCTCCTGCTGTGGGCCTTCGTGGCACTGCTGCGGGACCACAACGGGTGGGCGATGCTGGCGATCGTGCTCGTGCTTCTCACCAAGGAAGACGCCGGCCTGGTGGTGGTCCCGCTGGGACTGCTGATGGCGCTGCGGTGGAAGAAGCGGAGCGGCTGGGTGGTCGCCGCCGCCGGCCTGGTGGCGTTCCTGGTGTCGTTCGGGGTGGTGCTCCCTGCGTTGTCGCCGACGGACTCACTGCTCTACACCGACCGCTACGCCATCATCGGCACCGGGCCGGTCGGTATCGCAACCGGCATCCTCACCCGGCCCTGGGTCCTGCTCGAAGGGTTGCGCACCATGTCCCAGGTCGCCTACGTGGCGATGCTCCTGCTCCCGGTGCCGATGGCCCTGCTCGCCCCCTGGGCGCTGCTGGCGGCCACCCCGGTGCTGTTCGCCAACCTGCTCACCGCCCACTACTACCAGTTCGACATCCGCTACCACTACACCGCCTTCCTGATCCCACTCGTCGCCATCGCCGTCGTCACCGGCCTGGCCCGCCTCGTGGCCCGTTGGCGGCCCCCGGCGACGACCCGGATCATGGCCGGGTGCCTGGTGGCGGCGGTCCTCGGCCAGCTCCTGTTCTCCCCGTTCCCGCTCGGACCGCGCCGCAACGACTGGGCCGGCACCCCACCGGATCTGGGTGACTACCGGACGGCGGTGGCGCTCATCCCCGACGACGCCGTGGTGTCGGCGTCGAGCGTGCTGGTGCCCCATCTCACCCACCGGCCGGAGATCTACCTCTTCCCGACCCCGTTCCTGCGCCACAACTACGGCCTGCAGAACGCGGTGATGCCCGACACGAACCGGATCGAGTGGGTCATCTCCACCACCGCCCTGGGCGAGGAGCACCGGGCGGTGCTCGAAGAGCTGCTCGCCTCACCCGAGTTCGACCTGGTGTTCGATTCGGACGCGATCGTGGTGCTGCACCGGAGGCAGGAGTAGCGCACCCTCAACGGGCGGACCCTCAACGGGCGGCGACCACCTCGATCTCGACCAGGAAGCCGCCGGGGAGCGCCGCCACCTCGACCGTGGAGCGGGCCGGCGGCGCCGACCCCACATACTCCCGGTAGACCGGGTTCACCACCGGGAAGTCGGTGATGTCGGCAAGGAAGATCGTCGTCTTCACGATGTCGTCGTAGCCGAGCCCGGCGTCGCCGAGAACGGCGCCGATGTTGCGCATCACCTGCCGGGTCTGGGCGGCGACGTCGTCGCCGACCGGATCACCCGTCGCCGGATCGACCGCGACCTGGCCGGACACGAAGACGAGACCGGCCGCCTCGGTGGCGGTCGAGTAGGGCCCCATCGGGGTGGGACTGCTGGGGGAGTCGAGAACGATCTTGGGCATGCGACCTCCTCGCGGCGCGGTTCGACAGGGACGCTACCGGAGACAGGGGCGTCGGTGGCGAGGAAGGTCAGCAGAACGACTGGCCGCAGCCGCAACTGCGTTGCTGGCTCGGGTTGTCGATCGAGAACCCGGACCCTTGCAGCCCGTGGTCCTTGAAGTCGATGGTGGCGCCGGCGACCAGCGGGGCGCTCTCCGGGTCGACGAGGAGCCGGATCCCGTCGGTCTCCGAGACGATGTCGGCGGCGCTCGCCTCGGTGTCGAAGAACATGTCGTACATGAAGCCGGAGCAGCCACCGGGTCGGACCGCGAGCCGCAGAGCCATACCGGGATCGCCTTCCGACTCGATCAGTTCGCGCACCTTGGCGGCGGCGGCGGACGACAGGCTGGCGGGAATCACGGCTGCGGTGGTCTCGTCGTTGGTGATCACGGTCGGTACGACCTCCATCCGGCTGACTGGGTCGGGCGAGTATAGGTGCCTCTTTGCACTATCACCGTAGGACTATTGGAAGCAACCTGCCTACGATGAGTCCCATGGTGGACACTTCAGATATCGAGGCCGCCCTGCGCCGGGTCGTCGATCCCGAGTTGGGATCGGACATCGTCGAACTGGGCATGGTGAAGGGGATCGACGTCGCCGGCGGCGTCGTGACGGTCCGCATCGCCCTCACCATCGCCGCCTGCCCGCTGCGGGACCAGATCGAGAACGAGGCGATCCGCAAGGTCCAGGCGCTCCCCGGTGTCGCCGAGGTCCGGGTCGAGACCACCGCCATGAACCAGGAGGAGCGATCATCGCTGATGGACCGGGCCCGGCGCCGGGTCCGGGACCAGGCCGCCCCCACCATGGTGAATCCGAACACGCGGGTGATCGCGGTCGGCAGCGGCAAGGGCGGCGTCGGGAAGTCGTCGCTCAGCGTCAACCTGAGCCTGGCGATCGCCGCGCAGGGCTACCGGGTCGGTCTGCTCGACGCCGACATCTGGGGATTCTCGATCCCCCGCATGCTGGGCGGCAACGGGCAGCGCCTCGAAGCCGGCGCCGACCACAAGATCGTCCCGGTGCGCGTCAACGGCCTGGACGTCGTCTCAACCGGCCTCATCCTCGACCGGGAGGACACCGCCCTCATGTGGCGGGGCCTGATGCTGTCGAAGGCTCTAGAGCAGTTCTTGCGGGACGTGGCATGGCCGCCCGACCTCGACTACCTGATCCTCGACCTGCCTCCGGGGACCGGCGACATCCAGATGGCGCTGGCCCGGCTCCTCCCCCAGGCCGAGCTGGTGGTGGTGACCACCCCGCAGCGGGCGGCCCAGAAGGTCGCGGCCCGCCTCGCCGACATGGCCCGCCGCTCCTACATGCCCGTGGTCGGCGTCGTCGAGAACATGGCCGGATTCACCACCGAGGAGGGCCGCCACTACGACCTGTTCGGCCGGGGTGGCGGCGACGGGCTGGCCTCGGATCTGGGCGTCCCGCTGCTGGGGCGCATCCCGATCGACCCGTCGGTCGTCTCCGGCGGCGACGACGGAGCCCCCACCGTCACCGCCCACCCGGACTCCCCGGCGGCGGTCGCCATCACCGCCACCGCCAAGCTGCTCACCGAGCTGGTTCCCCCCATCGCCGACGACAGCTGCAGCGCCCGCCTCACGGTGCTCGCCGAGCAGCTCGCCGACGGCTGACGTCCCGGCCCGAAGGCCGGCTTCGGCTCAGAGACAGAGGCTGGCGGCGAGCGGGTAGGGATTGACGGCGCCTCCGCCCCCCGGATGGAACTCGAAGTGGAGATGGGTCACCGTGTAGGCGGCGTTCCCCGTGTTCCCGACGTAGCCGAGCAGGCCACCGGCCGGGAGGTGCTGGCCGACGGCGAGGCCGCTGGCCCAGCCATCGAGGTGGGCGTAGTAGTACTCGTCGCCGCTGTCCCCCCGCAGCCACACGGTGATGCCCCCGAGACCGCCGTTGCCCATGCGCTTCACCGTGCCCGATTCCACCGCCACCACCGGGGTGCCGCGCACGGCGATTATGTCCACCCCTTCGTGGAAGCGGCCACCGGAGCGGGGCGCCCCCCAGGTGTCGGTGAAGGTCACCGCCCCGTTGACGGGGCATGCCATCCCGCCTGCCGGCGGTTCGGGATCGTCGGAAGGCACGGTGGTGGTCGTCACCCCCGGATCGGTGGTCGTGGTGACGTCCGGAGGGACGGTGGTGGTGGTGCCGTCCGGCGCCGCCGCAACGGTGGTGGTCGTGGTGGTCGAGGTGGCGCTCCGGGCCGCTTCCTCCCGCCGGAGCCGTTCCTCCTCTTCGCGCTGCCGCCGCGCCTCCTCCTGCTGCTGGTAGGCGGCGGCCACCTTGTCGTACTCGGCGTTGGCGGCATCGAGCCGGGCGAGGATGGTGGCGGCCTGCGTCTCCAGGTCGGCGTTGGCGGCCGCCTGGGCTTGCAGCGCCTCGGTGAGGCGGGTGTTCTGGTCCTGGTAGCTGGCCTCGAGAGCGAGGAGCCGTTCCAGCACGGCGCTGCCGTCGTCCGAGGCCACCGCAAGGTACCCGTTACGGAGCGGCACCTCGGTGATCGACGACAACCCGAACAGGTTCTGGGCGCCGCGGGAGCCGGCCGACATGTACAGCTCGAGGGCGACCTCCTGGGCGGCGACACGGGTGGTGGCGAGCTCCCGTTCCGCTACCGACAGCGAGGCGCTGAGCGTGTCGAGATCGGTCTCGATCTCGAAGGCCCGGGAGATGTTGCGGTCGTATTCGGCGGTGATCTCGGTCAGCTCGGCGCCGACCTCGCGGCGGCGGGCGTCGGCGGCGGCCACGTCGGCGGGGGTCAGCTCACCGGTCTGGGCGGAAGCGGGCACGGTCGCCAGGAGCAGGAACGCCAGGGCGGCGGCAAGTCGCTTCACTTCGTCAGCTCCTCGGAGAGGCTCACCTTGGTTGCCCGATCGACACCGCCCGCGCCCCACGATACTGCGCCCTCGTCGCTGAGCTTCACCAGCTGGGCATGAACTTGGGCAACGACGGCGGCGCCCAGCGCCGTGGGGACACCGGCGTAGACCTGGTCGGCGATCTCCCCGATGGTGCCCGCCCCGCCGGCCAGGGCGGCGAGGATCTGCCGCTCCCGGGCCAGCCGGTGGTCGATGTACCGGCGGATCGCCTCGCCCGCCGGTTCCATCATCTCCCCGTGGCCGGGATGGAGACGCGCCGGATGGAGCCCCGCCACCAGCCGCAGCGACGTCAGGTAGGCGGCGGCGTCCTCCACCACCACGGCTGCGCCACCGATGATGTGGTCGCCGGTGAAGAGGTCGTCACCGGCCTGGTAGCAGAGGTGGTCGGCGGTGTGGCCCGGGGTGTGGATGGCGATGAGCACCGCGTCGCCCACCGGGATCTCGTCCCGATCGGCGACGGCGGCGGTGGGGGTAAATCCGGGGCCGGGCCCGAACCCGAGCACCGGGACGTCGAAGCGGTCGCCGAGCACGTTGGCGGCCGGGGCGTGGTCGGGGTGGGTGTGGGTGACCAGGATCGCCTCCAGCTGGCGGTCGCCGACGCCGCCGGCGACGGCGTCGAGGTGAGCCGGGATCACCGGTCCCGGGTCGAGGATGACGATCCGGCCTGCCGACGACACGAGGTAGGTGTTGGTGCCGGGACCGGTGAAGGGACCGGGATTGGGAGCGAGGACCCGCTCAATCTGCATCGCGCTTCGCCTCCTCTGCCGCGCCGGGACCGACCCCGGTCACCCGGGCCGTCAGGATCACCGCCGCGGCGGGGTCGGCCGGATCCTCGTAGCCCGGTTCTCCGGGGAGCACCACCTGCAGTGATCGGTCGCCGGTGAGGCGAACTCGAGGGAGGATCGGCGTCACCACCCGGTCGACGGCCGACGCCAGCACCTCCGGCACCGTGGCGAAGCGGGCAAGATCCTCGAGGGTCTTCCTGGTGGGGAAGGGAAGCTCCCATTGCCCGGCGTCGGCCCGGGCGAGGACGGCGCCGGGCGCCACGAACTCGGCCCGATCCACCTCCTCCCCGTCGGGGAGCGGGACCAGCCCGTCGCCGCCGGCGGCGACGAAGAACCGGGCGTCGAACCGGACCGGGAGCGCCTCGGGCGTGACCCAGTTGCCGAAGAGCACGAGCTGGCCCGGGTCGAGTCGGACGCCACGACGGGCCGCCTCCTCGTACACCGCGGCGCCACGCCACCCGCCCCGGGCGACGAAGGGCGGATCGGCCAGCCACACCCCGGTCTCTTCGATCAGCTCCCGCAGCGCCGCCGCCTGCCACGGTCGCATCCGGCCGCCGGCGCCGACCAGCGCCCGATGGGCGGCCCGGTCGGTGCCGTCCACCGTCCCGCCGGGGAACACCCAGGCGCCGCCCATGAACCGGGCCGAGGCGGCCCGGCGCACCATGAGCACTTCGAGACCGTCCAGGGCCGGGCGAAGGAGACAGAGGGTCGCCGAGGAGCGGGGTGCGCCGCTCACAGCACCGTGGTGCGGTTGCGGAAGCGGCGCAGGCCCCATTGCCGGACCGCCTCCCGCACGCCGGGAATCAGCAAGGCGAACCCGATGGCGTCGGTGAGGAAGCCCGGCGTGATCAGCAGTGTCCCGGCAACGAGGATCATGGCGCTGTGGGCGAGCGGCCGCCCCGGGAAGGACCCGGCCGCGAATTCGGCCCGCACCCGGGACCATTCAGCGCGGCTCTGGCGGGACACCAGTGAGGCGCCGAGGATGGCGGTGACGACCACCACCAGCAGGGTGGGACCGAGTCCGATCCTGCCGCCGACCACGACGAAGAGGGCGATCTCCACGACGGGAGTCACCACGAACACCGTGAAGAGCAAGCTGGAGAGGCGCATCGTTCCGAGCTTACCGGGCCGGGTAGGCTGCGCCACATGGCATTGCGGGATCTTCCGGGTGTCGACGCCCTGACGGACCGGCTGGAAGCCGCCGCCGGGCCCGGGTTGCCCCGCCCGCTGCTCGTCGCGGTGGCCCGGGACGCCCTCGACGAGGCGCGGCGCCGCATCGGCGACGGTGACGACCCCGATCCGGTGGAGATCGCGGTCACCCGGCTCGCCCCGCTGCAGGGGCGCCGGCCCCGCACGGTGGTGAACGCCACCGGCGTCCTGCTCCACACCAACCTGGGGCGGGCCCCGGTCGCCGCCGCCGCTCCCGGAGCAGATGGAGCGGATCACCGCCGTCCTCGCCGACCTCCCCGCCGGTTTTACGGTGGCCGAGTTCCGGGACGCCATCGGCGTGAGCCGCCGGCAGGCGGTGCCGCTGCTGGAGTGGCTGGACGCGGCAGGCTGGACGACCCGGTCGGGCGACCAGCGTTACCTCAGATCGAGGCCGCAGCCATCACCTGGTGACGTTCCGCCTCCGTGAGCCCGCCCCAGATCCCGTAGGGCTCACGGATCTGCATGGCGTAATCGAGGCAGGGTCCCTTCACCGGACATACGCTACATATCGACTTGGCTCTGAGCTCCCTCCGCTCCCGCTCGTCCTTCCGCTCCGCGGTACTGGGAGGGAAAAAGAGATGGGATCGATTTCCACGACAGAGGGCGACGGGTTGCCAAGAGCGATCGAGCGGAATCACTAGGGGTCTCCTCCGCGGCTTCGTTGACGGAACGTGCAACCGCAACAAGAGACGGTAATGAAACCCTGAACCCGGCGCCAGGAAGAAGCTGGCGTTTCGCGCTAGCTATTCGCGAACAGGCCTGCCCTGGGGGATCTCCGCCGGACCCACTTCGAGCACGATTCCGTCCACCCCCAGCACCACGATGCCGTCGCCTTCCCGGATGCCGGCGGCCCGCCGTGACCGTGCCCGCCATCGCGCCCCGTCGACCGAGACGACCCCTTCGGGATCGAATCCGGTCGCTGCGATGCCGGCGCGGCCCACGAGGTGCTCCCGGCCGATGGTGGGGGTGGAGAAGCGGGAACGGATCACGGCGGTGATGGCGAATATGAAGAAGAGGGCGACACCGAGCACGATGAGCAGGACCTGCCACCAGCCGGGACCGAACTGGGGATGGGCCGTGGTGAATCTGATGCCGCCGACCAGCAGCAGCGCCGTCCCCCCGATGGAGCGGATCCCCAACTCGTTGCGCTGCAGGTCCCAGGTGTACAGCCCCATTCCGGCGGCGAGCACCGCCACCGCCCACCAGCTCACCGGCAGGGTGGCGAGGCCGTACCCGCCGAGGAAGAGCAGCAGCGCCGCCACCGCGGCGGCGAGCCCGACCCCGGCGGCGTAGAACTCGAAGACGGCGACGGTGAGCCCGGCGAGCAGGAAGAAGAGGGCCGCCTCCGGGCTCACCGCGAGGCGGAGGAACCGGGTGAGCAGGCCCGGTTTGAGGAAGCGCACCTCGACCGAGGGGATGATCACGGCGATGCCGTCGTCCCCGATCACGGTCTCGGACGTCTCGAGCGTGACCGGGCCGTCCGGGGTTTCCGCCACCAGCCCGTCGAGGCCGGCGATGAACTGCCCGATCGAGGGAACCACGACGTCGATGAACTCCGGGGCGTCGGACTCGGTGACCTCGACGGCCCGGTGCGCCAGGTCGAGGACGGCCGGATCGGGAACCAGGACCGCGGCGTCGCCCCGCACCACCGTCGGCGACGTGTACCCGATGCGGGCCCCCGGAGCCGCCCCGGCGATCGGCACCGCCGCCACCAGCTGGGCGGCGCCACCGTAAGCGGCAGCGCCGTCCGGGCCGACCCAGGCGACCACCGGGACCGGCGACGCCTCGACCGACGCGAGCAGGGCGGCCAGGTCACCCGACGCCACCCCGGGATTGTCGATCTGGAGCACGACGAGCTGGGCGTCGCCCGTCTCGATCGTCCCGGTCAGGAAGTCGATGGCGCGCTGGTCGAGCGGACCGCGCACGTCGGCCACCACCACCGGCCCGGCCTCCTGGGCGGAGGCGGTGACGACCGGCAGGACGAAGCCCACGAGCAGGAGCAGGGAGAGGAGGCGGATCCGCACAGCAGGGGGGATCATATTGGGGTCGAGCCGCTTCGGCACACCGGCCGGTTCCGGCGTCCCCGGCTCATCTCGCCGCCACCGGTTGCGACCGACCGCGCGCTGGTGGATTCGGCGCCGATCTCCTAGCCTCCACCTCATGTCACGCGTCCTGGTGCTCGCCGACGAGCCGTGGGTCCGCAACGAGGTCCACGCCGCCCTGACCGAGCCCCCCTACACCCTGATCGACCACGACGACCCCGTCACCGCGGCGGCCCGTGCCGTCGACGAGGCGGTCGACGTGGTGGTCACCGACCTGCAGGTCGGATCCATGGGTGGCATGGCCGTCACCCGCGACGTGCGCGACCGCGACGCCCTGGCGGGCCGGGAGTTCACCCCGGTGGTGATCCTGCTCGACCGGGCCGCCGACGCCTTCCTCGCCAAACGGGCCGGGGCCGCCGGCTGGGTCGTCAAGCCGTTCACGACCGCGACGATCCGGGAGGCGCTGGAACGGGCGACGGGAGGCTGACCGGCGCCTGAGGCGGCCGCCCATGAGCATCGTCAACATCGTCTACGTCGTCACCCTGGCCCTCTGCGCCTTGGGCTCGGGGTTCTTCTCCGGCTCCGAGACCGCCCTCATCGGGATCGGCAAGGAGCGGGTCCACCAACTCGCCGAGACCGGGAAGCGGGGGCGGCGGGTGCAGCAGCTCGTCGCCGACCCGGACCGTCTCCTCAGCACCCTGCTGGTCGCCAACAACCTCGCCAACATCCTGGGCGCCGCCATCGCCACCGCCCTCTTCATCCAGCGCCTCGGCCAGCGCTGGGGCCCCTGGGTGGCGACGGTGACGGTGACGGCGGTGGTGCTGGTGGTGGGTGAGATCACTCCCAAGAGCCTGGCCGCCCGCTACCCGGAGCGGTTCTCCCTGGCGGTGGCGCCCACCATCCTCCGCCTCTCCCGGGTCCTTGGGCCGGTGGCGCACCTGTTCACCGCCATCACCCGGGGCCTCTTCCGCCTCTTCCGGATCCCGGCCCGGCCCGACACCCACGCCGTCACCGAGGCCGACATCAAGGCCCTGGCGGAATTGGGCATGCACGGCGGCGGCATCGAGAGTGTGGAACGGGAGATCATCGACGCCCTCTTCACCCTCGCCGACCGGCCGGTGCGGGAGGTGGTGACGCCGCGGGTAGACATCGTGGCGCTCACCCTCCCGGTGAGGGCCGAAGACGTGAGAGCGGCGGTGGCGGCAGCCGGCCATTCCCGCTTCCCGGTCTCGGAGGGCAACCTCGACGAGCTGCGAGGGGTGCTCTACGTCAAGGACCTGCTCCAGCTCCCCGCCGAGCCCACCCCGGAACAGATCCGGTCGATCCTGCGGCTCCCGACGTTCATCCCCGAGTCGGCGACGATCCTCCGGGTGCTGCAGGACATGCGGGCCCGCCGCTTCGCCTTCGCGGTGGTGCTCGACGAGCACGGCGGCGTCGAGGGCATCGTCACGATCAAGGATCTCGTCGCCGAGCTGGTGGGTGAGCTGCAGGACGAGTACGACCCGGGCTCGCCGTCGGTGGTCCAGGTGGGCGCCCGACAGTGGGTCGCCGACGGCCGGCTCCCCCTCGAGGACCTGGAGGCCACGGTGGGCTACCACTTCCCCGGTGGGCCCTACTCGACGGTGGGGGGCCTCATCATGGCCCTCGCCGGGCGGATCCCGGAGGAGGGGGAACGGATCGAGACCGACGTGTGCGTCTTCACGGTGCTGGCGATGGACCGCAACCGGATCGACCGGGTGCAGGTTGAGCCACCCCCACAGCGAGGTACAATCACCTGATCGGGACGTGGCGCAGCTTGGTAGCGCGCATCGTTCGGGACGATGAGGTCGCCGGTTCGAATCCGGCCGTCCCGACCAGAAGCCGGCGGTCATCCGCCGGCTTCTTCGCGTCTCGGGCCCTGCGCTACGCCGGCTGGGCGGCGCTGCTGCCGACGATGGCCTTCTTCAGCACCTCCAGCTCCCGGCGGAGCCGGGACCGCATACTGTGCCGGAGGAACGGCCCGAGCAGCAGCGAGACGAAGCGGGTCGCCAGGCTGTCGGGCCCGGCGTCGATCCGGTTCACGACCTCGGTCTTGCCGTCGACGGAGTGCAGCTCCAGCCATCCCCGGAACGAGAACGGGCCGCGGTCGGCCTCGGTGGCGAACTCGCGGGGCGGGGCGTAGGAGGTGACCTTGAACTCGATCTCGGAGGGACGCCAACCCGCCACGTACTCGGCGACGAAACGGGCCCCCTCGCCGACCTCGCGGGATACCATCCGGGCCCGCCGCACCCCACTGACCCAGCGGGGCATGTTCTCGACGTTGGCGATGAAGGAGAAGACCTGATCGACAGAACGTTCGATCAAGATGCTTGCCTGAGCGATCATCCTGTCCTCCATCCGCTGGTCCCTACCGTACCCGACACCCGACCACATGCACGGTGACCTCACAGGTATCGGCCGATGCATGGGAATCGCTGAAGCGATCCCTCTCCTGCAACGGCAGCGGGGTGCGGATTCGCACCCGCACCCCGGCCAACAGTCGCTGTGATCGCGCCTAGTCGAGACCGTGCTCGGAGAGCCAGTCGGCGGCCACCGCATCGGGGTCCTCCCCGTCGTAGCCGACCCGCTCGTTGAGCTGGGTCAGGCCCTCGGTGGTGAGGGCGGCGCTGACGTCGTTGAGCACCGACACCAGATCGTTGCCGTAGGCGTCGACGATCTGGGAACGGATCACCGGGACCACGTTCTCGGCCGGCTGCAACCCCTTGTCGTCCTCCAGCAGCACGAACCCCCTGGCGGAGATGACCCCGTCGGAGGTGAAGAGCAGCGCCGCCTGGATCTCGTCGCCTTCGAGGGCCGTCACCGTGAGGGCGCCCCCGACGTCGAGCGGCTTGAACTCGGCGAACTCGATCCCGTATACGTCCTTCAACCCGATCATGCAGAACTCACGCTCCGGGCACTCCGGAGGACCACCGAAGATGAGCGAGCCGGCATGGGGCGCCAGGTCACTCACCGTCGTCAGACCCAGCTCGTCGGCGGTGTCCTGCCGCACCACGATGCCGTTCTTGTCTTGAGCGGGCGCCGGCTCGAGCACATCGATCCCGGCGTCGGCCCAGGCGTCGGCCAGGGCGGAGCGGGTGGCCGCGGTGTCGGAGGTGGGGGTGCCATCGAGCGCCGACAGCGCCGATCCCACGTACTCGGGGACCAGGTCGAGGTCCCCGTTCTCCAGCGCCGGTTTGTAGATCTCACGCGTGCCGATGTTGAGCCGACGCTCCACCGGGTAACCCTTCGCCTCCAGCGCCTGGGCGTAGATCTCGGCGAGCAGGGCATTCTCGCTGAAGTTGGCGGAGCCGATCACGATGGTCGGTCCGTCGTTGGTCGCGTCATCACCCGATCCACAGGCGGCGGCAATCAGCGCCAGAACCACCAGGAGCGCCCCGATGACGGTGCTGCGGAACATCCTCCGCATGGGTTTCCCTCCTTCTCAGTGTGCCCGTGAACCTAGCTGCGGGCCCGGACAAGATCGACGGCGCCGCACCCGTGGGGTCAGGTGGCGTGGATCTCGAGGTCGGCGAGGCCGGTGGTGGAGATGCCGGCGGGCACCACCAGTCGCTCCACCAGGCTCAGGAGGAGTTCGGTGGCGACCACCAGCGCCGCCACCAGCAGCCCCCCGGCGAACACCTCCACGTTGTCCTGGGTGGCGAACCCGTCCACCACGTAGCGGCCAAGCCCACCCCACGCCACGACCGCCCCCAGGGTGGCGGTGGCCACCACCTGCACCGCCGCCACCCGGACCGCGGCGAGGATCACCGGGGAGGCGAGCGGGATCTCCACCACGCCCAGCAGCTCGCGGTCGGTCATGCCCATGCCGCGGGCGGCCTCCACCAACGCCGGGTCCACCCCACTGATTCCGGTGTAGGCGTTGGTGAACATGGGAGGCACCGCCAGGGCGAAGAGAGCGAGGAAGGTCGGCCAGAACCCCAACCCGAGCCCGAGCCGGATGCTGATGGGGAGAAAGAGGGCGATGATGGCGAACGACGGGATCGCCCGCCCGATGTTGACGGCGGCGACCACCAGCTGGCCGCCGCGGCGCCGGTGCCCCAGCCATAGCGCCGGGGGGAGGGCGAGGGCCGCCGCCACCACGGTGGCGAACACGGAGAGTTGGACGTGCTCCCAGGTCCGGGCCGGGATGCCGCCCGAGCCGGACCAGTGGGCCGGATCCGTGAACCAGGCGAGGACGTCCCCGAGGAACCCCATCAGATCGCCGCCCTCCGCCGTGCCCAGGGCGTCGCCAACCGCTCCAGGCCGACCAGGGACAGGTCGGCCACCACCGCCAGGATGACCGACGCCACCGTGCCGACCACGATCTGGGTGGTTCCCACCGCCGTATAGAAGAGGTTGATGCCGCGCAGGATGAAGAAGCCGAGGCCACCCGAACCGATCAGGGAGGTCACCGTCACCAACCCGATCGTCGTCACGGTGGCGATGCGGATCCCGGCGATGATCACCGGGAGCGCCAGCGGGAGCTGGACGTCGAGAAAGAGCCGGACTGGGCCGAATCCCATGCCGTGAGCCGCCTCCACCACCGGGGCCGGGACCCCGCCGATGCCGGCCACGATGTTGCGGATCAGGATCAGCAGCGTGTACGACACCAGGCCGATCTCGGCGGTGAGGATGCTGAGACCGGTGATCGGCACCAGGAAGGCGAACAGCGCCAGACTCGGGATCGAGTAAAGGATTCCGGCGATCCAGGTGATCGGCGTGTAAGCCCGCCGCCAGCGCAGCGCCACCAGCGACAACACCGTGCTCACCACCAGCCCCACCCCGACCGCGATCCCGGTGAGGAGCAGATGCTCCTCGACCCGGGCGGCGATGTCGTCGAGGTGATCCCAGATCCATCCCCACCGGATGAAGGGCTGGTCGGCTGCCTGGGCGAGGATCACTGCACGATCTCCCGGCTGATGCCGTCGGCGGTGACCATCCCGAGGAACCGCTCCCCGTCGAACACGGCGGCCACGGCGGTGCGGGAGGTGATCACGGCGTCGAGCGCCTCCTTGAGGCTGCTGTTCGGGCCGAGACGGGTCCGGAACGGGCGGAGCGGGGCCTGCCCGACCGGACCGGTGGCCGGAAGGTCCTCGACCCCGAGCCAACCCTCGATCCGGTCGCCCGCCCCGACCGCCACCCAGTCCACCTCGTAGCGGTCCATGACGGCGCGGGCGTCGGCGGCGACTGCGGCGGGCGGCACCACCGGGCCGGGCTCGAGAGTGATCGCCGCCACCGGGATGAGCGACAGCCGCTTGATGCCCCGGTCCCTTCCCAGGAAGTCTGCGACGAACTCGTTGGCGGGGTCACGCAGGATCTCGGCCGGGGGGCCGTACTGCTCGAGGGTGCCGCCGTCGCTGAGGATGGCGACCCGGTCACCGAGCTTGATGGCCTCGTCGATGTCGTGGGTGACGAGCACGATCGTCTTGTGGAGCCGGGCCTGCAGCATCTGCAGCTCGTCCTGGAGCCGGGCCCGCACGATCGGGTCGACGGCGCCGAACGGCTCGTCCATCAGCAGCACGGGAGGATCGGCCGCCAGGGCCCGGGCGACGCCCACCCGCTGCCGCTGCCCGCCCGACAGCTCGGCCGGGTAGCGGGCCAGCATCTCGGGGGACAGCTCCACCACCTCGGTCAGCTCCTCGACCCGGGCGGCGATGCGGGCCTTGTCCCATCCCAGCAGGCGGGGCACGGTGCCGATGTTCTGGGCGATGGTGCGATGAGGGAACAGGCCTATCTGCTGGATCACGTAGCCGATCGAGCGCCGCAGCTCGTGGGGGGCGAGGTCGAGGATGTCCCGCCCCTCGACGGTGATCGTGCCCGAGGTGATCTCCACCAGGCGGTTGATCATCTTCAGCGTGGTGGTCTTGCCGCAGCCGGACGGGCCGACCAGCACCACGACCTCGGCGTCAGGGATCTCAAGCGAGAGCCGGTCCACCGCGGGCGCCGCGGCGCCGGGGAAGACCTTGGTCACCTCGGTGAGCTGGATCATGGAAGGAGCCGGCGGGCCATGGACCGCAGCCTACGGGGCCGCGGCGTTACCACGCCCGCGGCGGCGTTGCCGGACCTAGAGCAGCAGCTCGGCGAGCTGGACCGCGTTGAGGGCCGCCCCCTTGCGGAGGTTGTCGCCGACGGTCCACAGGCTGATGCCGCCCGCCTCGCCGACGGTGGAACGGACCCGGCCGATGAGGATCTCGTCCTTGCCGGCGCAGTCGAGCGGGGTCGGGACCCTGTCGTCTCCCCACAGCTCGGCGCCGGGCGCGGCGGCCAGGATCTGCTGCGCCTCCTCCAGGGTGACGGGGCGGGAGAAGAAGGCCGTGGCGGCGATGCCGTGGCCCACCATCACCGGGACCCGCACGCAGGTGGGCTCCACCAGGATGTCGGGGGCGTCGAGGATCTTGCGGGTCTCGTGGACCAGCTTCCACTCCTCGTCGGTGTAGCCGCCCTCGGCGAACGACCCGGCGTGGGGCAGCACGTTGAAGCCGATGGGACGGGCGTAGAGGTCACCGCCCGGGTCGGACCACCCTCCGTGAACCAGCAGCTCCCGGTCTTTGCCGAGGACCTCGAGTTCGTGCGCCAGGACGTTCATCCCGGTCTGCCCGGAGCCGGACACCGACTGGTAGGAGGTCACGTTGAGGCGCCGCAGCCCGGCGGCGCGATGCAGCGGCCCGAGCGCCATCATCACCACCATCGTGGTGCAGTTGGGGTTGGCGACGATGCCGTGGTGGGTGTGGATCGCCTCGTCGTTGACCTCGGCGACCACCAGCGGGACGTCGGGCTCCATCCGGAAGGCGGACGAGTTGTCGATCACGACTGCTCCGGCCGCGGCGAACTTGGGGGCGTACTCCCGGGAGCGGGAGCCGCCGGCGGAGAAGAGGGCGATGTCGATGCCTGCCGGGTCGGCGGTGGCGAGGTCCTCGACGACGACGTCCCCCCACGGGGTCGCCACGGTGCGTCCCGCCGAGCGGGACGATGCCATCAGGCGCAGCTCCGATACCGGGAAGCTACGGGACGCCAGGATCGACTGCATCGCCGATCCCACGGCACCGGTGGCGCCGACCACCGCCACCCGCGGGTTGCTCGAACTCATGAGGTCGCCTCCCCGGTCGCCGACAGCTCGAATCCGGCATGGAGGCGGCGGACGGCCTCGCCCACGTCCTCCCCCCGGACCACGCAGGATATGCGGATCGGCGAGGTAGAGATCATCTCGATGTTGATGCCGTTGTCGGAGAGGATGCGGAACATCTTGGAGGCGATGCCCAGCTCGTCCTTCATCCCCGCCCCCACCAGCGACACCTTGGCGATGTTCTCCTCGACATCGACTCCGGCTGCTCCCAGCTCCTCGACGATGCCCTCGGCGACGGCCCGCGCCTCGGTGAGGTGGCTGCGGGGCACGGTGAAGCTGATGTCGGTGACGCCCCGGATCGAGACGTTCTGCACGATCATGTCGACGCTGACACCGGAGTCGGCGAGCGGCTCGAAGAGCGCCGCCGCCACGCCCGGCTTGTCGGGCACGCCGTGCACCGTGACCTTGGCCTCGGATGCGTCGTGGGCGACACCTCGGATGATCGCCTCTTCCATGGTCTCCTCCTTTACCCACGTGCCGGCGCCGTCGTGAAAGGAGGAACGCACGTGGATGGGTATCTGGTACCTGCGGCCGAACTCGACCGAACGGCTCATCAACACCCGGGCGCCGCAGCTGGCGAGCTCGAGCATCTCCTCGAACGAGATCTCCTCGAGCTTCCTGGCATCCGGCACGAGGCGCGGATCGGCCGTGAAGATCCCGTCGACGTCGGTGTAGATCTCGCACATGTCGGCGTGCAGCGCCGCCCCCAAGGCCACCGCGGTGGCATCCGACCCGCCCCGGCCCAGGGTGGTGACGTCGCGGGAGTCGGGATCGACGCCCTGGAAGCCGGCGACGATGACGACCTTGCCGTCGTCGAGGCCGGCACGGACCCGGTCGCCCCGGATGCCGATGATCTCGGCCTGCCCGTGGGCGGGGGTGGTGAGGATCCCGGCCTGGGACCCGGTGAGGCTCATGGCGGGGACCCCATGGTCCTCGATGGCCATGGCGCACAGCGCCATCGAGATCCGCTCCCCGGCGGTGAGCAGCATGTCCATCTCACGGGGGTGGGAATTCTCGCTCACACCGTGGGCGAGCTCGATCAGCTCGTCGGTGTAGCTGCCCATGGCGGAGACCACCACGACGACGTCGTGCCCCTGGTCGTGGGTCGCCACGACGCGGCGTGCCACGTTGCGGATGCGGTCGACGTCCGCAACCGAGGTACCTCCGTACTTCTGTACCACGAGCGCCATGAGACGGCGGAGTGTACAGGGTGTGAACGGCCACTCGTTTCGATCCGGGGCGGAGTGAGGGGCCGGGGCGTTGGTAGCATCTCGGCTTCCATGGGCCGTCCACGCCGCCTTCGCCGCTCCCATCTCGCCCTCGCGGTGATCGTGCTCGTCGCCTGCGCCTGCGGCGCCTCCCCGGACGACACCCCTGCGGCGGCCACCACCACGACCGCGGCGGTGGCGACCACCACGACCACGACGGCGACCAGCGCCCCGGCGCCCCGTCCCCCCGCCGACCTCGCCGGGTTCCGGGCGCAGCTGACCGCCTGCGGGGCGAGCGCTCCCCCACCCCCCGCCGACCTCGCCTTCGCTTCCCCCGACGACCTGGGGCTCGATCCGTCCATCCCGGTCACGGTCACCATCACGACGTCCTGCGGCGACGTCGTGCTCGAACTCGACCCTTCCCTGGCGCCCGCCACCGTCAATTCCTTCGTGTTCCTGGCCGAGCAGGGTTACTTCGACGGCACCGTGGCCCACCGGATCGCCCCCGGGTTCGTGGTGCAGGCCGGCGATCCCACCGCCACCGGGACCGGCGGGCCCGGGTACGTGGTGCCCGACGAGCTGCCCTCCGCCGGCTACGTCTACCAGCAGGGGGTCGTCGCCATGGCCAATGCCGGGCCCGGCACCACCGGCTCCCAGTTCTTCATCATGCTGGGCGACGCCGCCCTTCCCCCCAACTACAGCGTGTTCGGGAAGGTGGCCGACGGCATGGACACACTGCAGCGCATCGCCGAGGTCCCCCTCGGTCCCAACGGGCGCGGCGAGGTGAGCGTCCCGCTCGAAACCGTCTACCTGGAACGGGTCACCGTCGCCCCCTGAGCCCGCCCTCCCGGAGCGGCAGCGCGGAGCCGCGCCTCCTATAGTTGCCGTCCATGGCCACCGACAAACGTGAGCGACAGCGCCAGAACCGCGAGGTCAAACAGGCCCAGGAGAAGAAGCAGCGCCGCCGCCGGCAGTTCCTCAACCGGTCGAAGCGGATCGCCATCTGGGCGGGGCTGATCCTGGCTCTGATCCTGGTGTCGTCGTGGCTGTGGGGCGGCGGATCCTCCGACGCCACCACGACCACGGTCGCGTCGGCGCCGTTCCTGGTGATCATCTAAGGTCGATGGCGGTCGACCTCCACCTCCACAGCGTCTTCTCGGACGGCTCCGAGACACCCCGAGCCATCATCGACCTGGCCGTCCGGGCCGGCCTCACCGCCATCGCCCTCACCGACCACGACACGCTCGACGGCGTCGCCGAGGCCGCCGCGGCCGCCGCGGCCGCCGGCCTCACCTTCGTCCCGGGCACCGAGCTCTCGGTCGACTGGACCACCGGCCCGATGCACCTGCTCGCCTACTTCCTGGAACCCGGCACCGGCCCGCTGCAGGATCGCCTCGAGGACATCCAGGCGGGACGGGCCCGGCGCAACGAGCAGATCGTCGCCCGACTCCGCTCCCTCGGCTTCGACCTCAGCCTCGAAGAGGTGGCGGCGGAGGCCGGCGGGCGGGGCGTGGGACGTCCCCATTTCGCCGCGGTGCTGCTGCGCAAGGGTTACGTGGCCGACCTGAGACAGGCCTTCGACCGTTACCTGGCGGCGGGGAGGCCCGGCTACGTGAACCGGGAGCGCCTCGACGCGATCACCGCCATTCGCCTCGCCCGGGCCTCGGGCGCGGTCCCGGTGATCGCCCACCCCCATACCCTGGGGATCACCGCCGCCGACTACACGGCAGCCTTCGAGCAGCTCGCCGCGGCCGGGCTCGGCGGGATCGAGGCCCACTACGCCGAGTATCGCCCCGAGATGCGCCAACACCTCGCCGCGGTGTGTCGCCGCCTCGGTATCGCCGCCACCGGGGGCTCCGACTTCCACGGCACCTACAAGCCCGGCCTCCAGGTGGGATCCGGGCACGGCGACCTCGCCGTCCCCGACGAGGCGTTGGAGGAGCTGCGGGGAGCGGCGGAACCGGGCGCTCAAGTCCCCCGTGACCAGGCCCGATAAGCACGCAGATCAGGAAGGCGGCCGTGGAAGACCAGTCGGATCAGAGTCCGGGGCGCTTCGAGGCGCCTGTCGCCTACGTCGACGTACGGACCCGCTACAACACGACGCGCGCCATCGGGGGCCTGGCGATCGTCGTGCTCGCCGCCTCCGGCCTCCCGCTCGGGCTCGGCACCGCTCCCTTCGTACTCGCCGCCGGCCTCGTCCTGCTCGGCGACGCCCTCTACCGCCGGAACCATGGCACCGGCGCCCTCCCGCTGCTGCTGGTCGACGTCACGGTGATCGGCGCCATCCTCCTGGTCCGCGGGTACTCCGCTTCGGTGGGGGTCGCCGGCATTCTCTACGTGCTCACCGCAGGGATGCTGCTGGTGTCGATGGCGCGCACCGCCGTCGTGCTCGGCTACGCCGCGGTGTGGAGCGGCGCGGTGGCCTCGGTGGCGCCCGTGATCCACGGCCACATCTCCTCGGTGCGCGCCACCGTCTTCGAGGCGATCACGATCGCGGTGTTCACCGCCATCGTCGCCCAGCTGCTGTACGGCGCGGTCCAGGCCCTCCACGCCGCAACCGTCCGGCATCGCACTGCTCTCAACAGTGAACGGCGGGCGGTGCGCCTCAAGAACGAGTTCGTCTCGATGGTGAGCCACGAGCTGCGCACCCCGCTCACCAGCATCGCCGGCTTCACCGACACCCTGCGGGAGAGCTGGCGGGACCTCTCGACCCGCGAGATCGAGGAGTTCCTGCTCATCATGCGTCACGAGGCGGCCCACCTCGGGAACCTGGTGGAGGACGTCCTGGTGATCCCCCGCCTCGAGGCCGGTCAGCTCCGCCTCGAGTTCGCCGAAATCGACCTCGCCGGCGAGCTGCGCGACACCGCCCGGCTGGTGTTCTCCGGCATCGATCAGGAATACAACGCCGCCATCCCGGGTGGCGTCGTCATCAGCGCCGACCCGATCCGGGTCCGTCAGATCATCCGCAACCTGCTCGAGAACGCCCGCAAGTACGGGGGCGATCAGGTGCTGGTGGAGGGCGAAGCCCGCGGCGACCGCTATATGGTCGTCATCAGCGACAACGGCCCGGGAGTACGGGAAGAGGACCGGGAGCGCATCTTCGAGCACTTCGAGCAGGCGACCAAAGGTGACGCCCGCTCCAACCAGGGGGTGGGGCTCGGTCTCCCCATCGCCCGCAAGCTGGCCCGCGCCATGGGTGGTGACCTGTGGTTCGAGGCCCGCTTCCCGACCGGTTCCCGCTTCTGCTTCACCGTGAACCTGGTGCGCATCACCCACGACGCCCACGTGGAGATGCCGCCGCCGGTCGAGACCAGCGAAGTCCCCTGAGCCCGTGCCGTAGCGGCTCCGGTCCGGTCAGCCCGTCGGTTCGCCGACGCCGCCGCTGCACGCGGCGCCCGGCTCGGGGGCGTGGCGGTCGCCGTCGAACTCGTTGACGAACTGGTGGAGGCGGGAGTCCCCGGCGTCGGTGAGCTTCAGCCGATACCCCCAGGCGGTGGCCATCAGCGGCGAGTCCTGCTCCGCCACCGGGCTGACGATGACCTTGCGGAAGTCGCCGGCGATGCCCCGCAGCGTGTCGAGCTGCCCGGCGTCGATGCCCGGCTGGTAGGTGATCCACACCGCGCCGTGCTCGAGCGAATGCACCGCGTTCTCCTTGGGCACCGCGGCGTCGTAGACACCGCAGTTGAGCCACACCGGGTTGTGACTCCCACCGGCAGGGACGACGTCGTCGTAGGCGATCTCACCCTCGACGTGCGCCCGCGAGGCCACGGCCACGGTCTCGGTGCCGTCCGGGATGCCGACGGCCGGGGTCTGGCCGGGGAGGGCGATGGTGACGACGATGGCCAGCAGGACCACCGCCACCACCCCGATGCCGATCTTGCGGCCCAGGCCCGATCCGAGGCCGGACGGCCCGGTGCCCGTCGCGCCGCTACGCCTCGTCCTCTTTGGTGTGTTGCCCACGGATCCCCGATCCACGCTTCCCGGACGGCCTCCCCGCCGCCGGGGGACGCGCCATGATGGCCGCCGCCAGATCCTTGTCGGGCGAGTGTGTCGGGAATCCGACTCTCACCGATCCGGGGTGTCGATGCTCCCATCCGATTCGGCCTCGGTGGGCACCGGGGATTCGTAGGTGTGGGACGGCAGCGGGGCCGGCACCTCGCGGGGTCGCCACGCCACCACCCATGCGCTGGGACGCGGCTGGGGGGGCGGGGCGCCACGAGCCTCGGCCTCGTCCCGCAGCACCCGGGTGATGGCGGCGGCGATCGCCGCCGTCTCCGCCTCCCCGGCGCCGCCCACGATCTCGAACGGTGCGGTCATGAACCCGACTCTACGAGCTCGACCAGGGTGCCGCCGAACGCGGCAGGATGCACGAAGGCAATGCGCGACCCCCGGCTGCCGGGACGGGGAACCTCGTCCACCAGGCGGGCACCCTCGTCGCGCAGGTGCTGCAGGGCCCCCTCGATGTCGGCCACGGCGAGGGCGATGTGGTGGAGTCCCTCACCACGGTGCTCCAGGAACCTCCCCACCGGCGTGTCCACGTCGAGCGGTTGCAGGAGCTGGATGAAGGAGCCACCAACGGCGATCATTGCCTCCTCGACCCCCTGGCTCTCGACCACCTCGCGGGAGAGCGGCTCCGCCCCGTAGAGCCGGCGGTAGGAGGCGAGGGCGGCATCGAGGTCGGCGACCGCGATCGCCACGTGGTCGAGGTTGTAGGCGAACATGGCGGGAACGCTAGTGCCCGGCCCGGTCCGCGGCCTCCGCCGGTGGCCGTGGGTAGCATCCGCCGGACCGGAGGAGGACCCGACCGTGCCACCCGTGATCTGCTCCATCGCCCGCACCCCGATCGGCAAGCTCAACGGCGTGTTCGCCGACCTGCCCGCCGTCGACCTGGGGGCCGCCGTCATCGCCGCCGCCCTGGAACGGGCCGGAGCCGACCCGGCGGGTCTCGACGGGGTGATCTTCGGCCACGTCATCCGGGCCGGGCAGGGCCAGAACACGGCGCGCCAGGCCGCCCACCGCGCCGGCATCCCGCTGACGGTGCCGGCGGTCACGGTCGACAAGGTCTGCCTCTCGGGCATGACGGCCATCGTGGCCGCCGCCCGCCGCATCCGGCTCGACGAGGCGTCCCTCCTCGTCGCCGGGGGGATGGAATCCATGACCGGCGCCCCTCACCTTCTCCCCGGGGCCCGCCGCGGCTACCGGTTCGGCGACGCCGCCCTGGTCGACTCCATGCTGCACGACGGCCTGTGGTGCGCCTTCGACAACTGCAGCATGGGCGAGTCGTCCGACACCAAGGGGCGGGAGCTGGGGATCGGCCGCGCCACGCAGGACGCCTGGGCGGTGGAGTCCCATCGCCGGGCCCGGGCCGCCACCGAGACGGGAGGCTTCGACGACGAGATCGTGCCGGTGACGGTGCCGGCGCGGCGAGGTGATCCGATGGTGGTGCACCACGACGAGGGCATCCGTCCCGACACCTCGATCGAGGCGATGGCGGCGCTCCCGCCCGCCTTCGGCGCCGGCGGCACGATCACCGCCGGCAACGCCTCCCAGATCTCCGACGGTGCCGCCGCCCTCGTGGTGGCCTCGGCCGAGGCCGCCACCGAGGCAGGGCTCCCGGTCCTGGCCGAGATCGTCTCCTCCGCCGAGACCGCCGGGCCCGACGCCACCCTCCACGACCGTCCCGCCGAAGCGTTGCGCCTCGCCCTCGACCGGGCCGGGCTCACCCCCGGCGACCTGGACCTCGTCGAGATCAACGAGGCGTTTGCTTCGGTCGCCCTCTGGTCGGCGCACCTGCTCGAGATCCCGGCGGAGCGGGTCAATGTCAACGGGGGGGCGGTGGCGCTCGGCCACCCGCTCGGGGCCAGCGGCGCCCGCCTCGTCGTCACCCTGGTCAACGCCCTGCGACGGCGTGGAGGCGGCCTCGGGGCCGCCACCCTGTGCGGCGGCGGTGGGCAGGGAGAGGCTCTCGTGGTGCGGGTGGCGGCGCCGGAGGCGTGACGAGCCGCCGGCGGCTCGGCGGGATCCGGTCTCAGGCCCGGCCCCGGGCGACCGCCTCCTCGAGCAAGGCGTCGTAGCGGGGCGCCACCACCGACCAGTCGATCTCCCCCATCACCGGGCGCAGCCCGTCGGCGATCGCCTGTGCCTCGTCCCGGTTCTGCAGCGCCCAGGTGACGAGGTCGACCAGCTCCTCCTCCCCGTGGTAGAGGCAGTGGCGGTGCACCTCGACCGGCAACCGCTCCGGGTACACCAGGCGGTTGGGCAGCACCGGGAACGCCCCGGCGTAGATCGCCTCGGTGACGGCGATCCCGAAGTACTCCTGGTTGGCGGTGGACACCACGATGTCGCTCGACATCAGGAAACGGTCGTAGACGTCGTCGGAGGCATACCCGTAGTGCACCAGCCGGTCCCCCAGCCGGCGCTGCAGCCGTTCGAAGGTCGGCGGGTTGGAGACGAACTGCTCGCCGGCGATGACCAGCTCGAAGTCGATCCCGCGCTCCTGGAGACGGCTCATGGCCCGGGCGAAGCTGGTGGGGCCCTTGTCGTACTCCCAGCGCTGGTTCCACACGATGCGGGGCACCGGGCCCCGCGACCTCTCGAGGGAATCGAAGCGGCGTAGGTCGACGCCCACCGGTACCACCCGGGTGCGCCGCCGGACCCCGGGGATGAAGTCCTCGTGGTCGTGGTCGGGGAATTGGCGGAGGAACCGGGACAGCTCCCCGAACCAGTCGTCACGGTGGAACTCGGAGTTGAAGAGGACCAGGTCGGCGGCCAGCATCGAGAGCCAGTTGACCATGGCATAGGTCTGGTCCGGCTTGTCCTGCGAGGAGAGCGGGTAGCTGAGCTGGTTCTCGTGCATGAAGAGCACCACGGTGGCCTCGCCGAGATCCCGGTACGCCAGCCCGAGCAGGGCGGGGAGGTTCAGCATGCTGGTCCCCAGCACCACGTCCACCGGACCGTTGCGGGCAATCTCGGCGTGGAGCTCGGTCGCCAGGGTGGCGGCGCCCCCCTGCATCCGCCACTTCCAGAAGCGCGCCTCGTGGGTGAGCAGCACGATCTCGTGGTTCGAGAACCGCTGGTAGCCCTCGGCCCAGGCCCGGTGCGACCCGGCGAAGTAGGGCTCGATGACGACGATTCTCATGCCGCCTCCGATCGCGCCGCCTCGGGTCGCGCCACCACCGTTCACAGCTCCTTGCGCCCGACGAGGGCGCGCCCGAGGGTGATCTCGTCGGCGTAGTCGAGGTCGCCGCCGACCGGCAGGCCGCTGGCGAGCCGGCTCACCGTGACCCCGAGCGGTTTGAGCAGCCTGGCGAGGTAGAGGGCGGTGGTGTCACCCTCGACGGTGGGGTTGGTGGCGGCGATGACCTCGCGGATCCCCTCCGTCTCGACCCGGCTCGCCAGCTCCTTCATGCGGAGCTGCTCGGGCCCGATGCCCTCGATCGGCGAGATGGCGCCACCGAGGACGTGGTAGCGGCCCGAGAACTCCCGGGTACGTTCCAGCACCGAGATGTCCTGGGCCCGCTCCACGACGCAGAGCAAGGTCGGGTCACGGCGGGCGTCGCGGCAGATCGAGCACAGCTCCTCGCCGGTGATGTTGAAGCACTGGGAGCAGAGCCGCACCTGGCGGCGCAGTTCCACGATGGCGTTGCCGAGCCGGAGAGCGTCGGCCTCCTCGACGTGGAGCAGGTGGAAGGCGAGGCGCTGGGCGCTCTTGCGCCCGATCCCGGGAAGGCGGGCGAGCTCGTCGATGAGCCGTTGCACCGGCGGCTCGAACATCAGCCGAGCAGGCCCCCGAGCCCGAGGCCGCCCATCGCCTGCCCGGCATCGGCGCCGGCGGCCTGGAGCGCCTGGTTGACGGCCGCCACCACCAGGTCACCGGCCATCTCGGGATCGTCCGGATCGAGCACCGCCGGGTCGAACTCCACCGAGAGCAGCTCTCCCGACCCCCGCACGACGGCGGCGACGGCCCCTCCCCCCGCGGTCCCGCGGTAGGTCTTGTCGGCGAGCTGCTGCTGCGCCTGCGACAGTTGCTCCTGCATCTTCTGCGCCTGCTCCATGAGCTGGCGCATGTCCTTCGGCATGCGTCCCATGCGGGTCAGCGTAGCGGCTCCGGGACCTGATTCCGGGACGCCGACGACCGGACCGGTAACGGGCCCCCGGCCGTCGCGGGGGCCGGCGAGGGCGGCCGCCGTCTCCCGTGAGGGCTAGTCGGAGACGACCTCGCCTCCGAGGATGTCCGCCACCAGGTCGGCCGGGTCGGCGATGTCATCGCCCTCTTCCAGCAGATCGTCCTTGTCGGGCGCCCGCGACGGGGCCTCGGGCCGCAGAACGCCATCGGACGGAGCGGCGGCCCGGAAGGTGACGCGGACCGCGCCCCCGAGCAGCTCGCGTCCCAGCGCCTCCATCATGCCGATCAGCTCCCGATCGGCGCTGAGCTGCTCCAAGTGGAACTGGGACTCCAGCTCCAGGGCGACGGTGCCGTCCACCACCTCGACGGGGACCGCTTCCTTGAGGAGAGCGTGGCGCCGCGGGCCCCCCTCGTCCCGCACCCGGGCGGTGAGGGCCGGCCAGGCGGACTCGAACGTCTCGAGATCGAGGGCGGTGAACGGCTCGGAGGGCTGCTCCGGCGGCGGGGCGGCCGGAGGCGCCGCGGCAGGGGAGGCATCCGGGAAGGGAGCGGTGGCATCCGGCGGCTCGGCTTCGTCCGCCGGCGCGGGATCGTGGCGGGGCGGAGCCTCCGGGACCTCGTCGGGGACGGGCGCGGCGGCAGGGGCAGGGGTAGGAACAGGAGCAGGTGCGACGGGCGCCACCTCGGACGGTGGGGCCGGCGGCGCCGTGGTCGAGAAATGCCGCATCTGCCGTTCCATCCGGTTGACCCGCGCCACCACCGAGGCAGCGTCGAGGGCGGTCTCGGGCCGGGTGAGGCGGATCAGCGCCAGCTCCACCACCAGCCGTTCCTCCCTCCCTTGCCGCAGCTGCAGCAATGCTTCCGAGAGATGGTCGATGGTGCGCAGCACGTCGGCGGCCTCGAAGGCGGTGGCATGGCGGCGCCATTCCTCCAGCGTGTCGAGCGGCTCGTCCACCACCTCCTCGAGGTTGGGAGCGTATTGGGCGAGGAAGACGCCGCGGAAGAACCCGAGCGCCTCGCCGACGAAGCGGCGCAGGTCGGCGCCCTGGGCGGCGAGCTCGGCGACGAGCGTCAGGGCCCCGGGGGCGTCGTGCTCCCGGATGGCGGTGGCGAGGGTGGCGAAAGCCTCGGTGTCTGCGAGCCCGAGGGCCCGGGCCACGAGGTCCGCTTCGACGTTGCCGCCTCCGAGCGCCGCTACCTGCTCCAGCAGGCTGAGGGCGTCCCGCACCGAACCCCGGGCGTGGGTCGCCACCATCGTCAGGCCTCCGGGACGGGCCTCGAACCCCTCCCGGGCGCTGATGGTCGCCAGGTGTTCGACCAGGATCTCCACCGGAACCGGATGGAAGTCGAAACGCTGGCTGCGGCTCCGGATGGTGTCCAGCAGCTTGTAGGGCTCGGTGGTCGCCAACACGAAGATGACGTGCTCCGGCGGCTCCTCGAGGGTCTTGAGCAGGGCATTGCCCGCCGCCCGGGACAGCATGTGCGCCTCGTCGAGGATGTAGACCTTGTGGGCTCCCCCGGCGATGGCGACGGTGCCGACGTTGACCCGGATCTCCCGGATGTCCTCGACCTTGTTGTGGGAGGCGGCGTCGAGCTCGATCACGTCGAGCGAGGTGCCCTCGGTGATGCCGATGCAGGAGAGGCAGGCGTTGCAGGGCTCGCCGGAATCGAGGCGATCGGTGCAGTTGAGGGCCTTGGCGAGCAGGCGGGCCGTGGTCGTCTTCCCGGTTCCGCGGGGTCCGGCGAACAGGTAGGCGTGGGCGATCTTGCCCTCCACCACCTCCCGGGAGATGGTGGTGGTCACGTGGTCCTGCCCGATCACCTCGTCGAACCGCTGCGGCCGATACTTGCGGTAGAGCGCCTGGTAGTCCATCGCGTGCGATGGTAGGCGACGGGGCCGACTCGGTGACACGAGGCCCCTCCGCCGGTAGGATATGCTCGCGCCGTGCCGAGTCGGACCACTCCGCTTCGGGGACGGCGCAGAACGGCCTCGGTCCTCATCGCCGCTCTCCTCCTCCTCGTCGTCGCCGCCCCGATGGCGGCGGCCACCACCCCGACGGCGGCGTCCCCACCCGTACCCGACGGGTTCCACGCCCCCTTCCCGCTCCTCCCCGCCCATCTCGTCCCCGACCGCTGCATCCCCTCTCGCAGGTACGCCTGCCCGCTCGGACCGTTCCGCTACCTGGGACCGATGGCGGAACCTGCGGTCGCCGGCGAGGAGCCGATCCCGTCCTGCCGCCTCGACGCCGCCGATCTCCCCGAGGGCACGATCGGTTACGTCCCCGGATCAGGCGCGGTGGCCGGGACCGGCCCGTTGCTCCGCTACCGGGTCGGGGTCGAGGCCGGGCTCGCCCTCGACGCGGCGTGCTTCGCCGCCGCGGTGGAGGGCGTCCTCGGCGACGGGCGGGGGTGGATCGGCACGGGCGAGGTCGCCTTCCGGCGGGTCGACACCGAGCCGGCCGACTTCGTGATCGTGCTGGCCTCCCCCGCCACCACCGATCGTCTCTGTGCCCCGCTGCAGACCAACGGCCGCTACTCGTGCCGCAACGGCAACCTCGTCGTCCTCAACGCCCGGCGTTGGGAGGAGGGAGCCGACGCCTTCGGGACCGATGTCGACGGCTACCGGCGCTACATGGTCAACCACGAGGTCGGGCACCGCCTCGGCCGCCACCACCTCTCCTGCCCGGCCTCCGGCGAGCCGGCACCGGTGATGATGCCGCAGACCAAGGGGGTGGGCGGCTGCACCCCCAACCCGTGGCCGACCCCCGACGAACTCACCGGCCGCTGAGCGACCGCGGGACCGGATTCACCGGCTGGCAGGAACTCTCCACCCCGGAATCTCCGTCTCATCGCGAGAGACCGAAACCCTTTGAGACAAGGAGGAAACATGCGTTCCGCCATCGCCCTGATGGTCCTGCTCGTCTGCTCGAGCGCATGTGGAAACGCCGCCCCCGCCCCCGCCGCCAACGGCGGCGGTCCGGCCGGCGACGAGACCTACGTCCTGACCGCAGCCGACGCCGGCCTCGACCTCGAGGTCGCGGTGGGCGACACGATCGAAGTGACGCTGGAAGGCAACCCGAGCACCGGGTACGGCTGGGAGGTCGAGAGCGTCGACGCCGCCGTACTGGAGATGGTCGGCGAGCCGGAGTTCGTGTCCGCCGCCGCGGCCGACCTGGTGGGAGCCGCCGGCACCTTCACCTTCACCTTCACCGCCGCCGCCGGCGGGAAGACCGACCTGGTGCTGGTGTACCGTCGCCCCTGGGAGGCGGACGCCACGCCCGCCGACGGCTTCGGCGCCACGATCACGGTGGTGGGCTGAGCGACCCCATCCATCGTCCAGCGACGACCCCGCCGACTACGGTGACCCGTCATGCGACTGGGAATCGATCTCGACGGGGTCGTCGCCGACTTCAACGACGGCTGGATCCGGGTCTACAACGCCGAGTTCGGCACCGACCTCACCGCCGACCAGGTCGAGACGTGGCACGCTGCACTCGGCCTCACCCACTTCGAGGACCTGTCCGGATTCTGGCGGTGGGCCCGGCGTGGTGACGGGCCGTCGATCTTCCGCTCCTTCGAGACGTACCCCGGCGCGCTCGATGCGCTCGAGGTGCTCGCCGCCCGCCACGACATCGTCATCCTCACCGTGAAGCCGGACTGGGCGGTGCACGACACGCTCGCCTGGATCGCCGAGCAGCGCATCCCGACCCGCGAGGTTCATCTCCGCGAAGACAAATGGCAGGTGCCGTGTGACGCCTACCTCGACGATTCCCCCTTCCAGCTCCCCGACCTGGTGCGCCACCGGCCCGAGGCGGTGGTGTGTCGCTACGTCCGGCCGTGGAACGAACCGGTGCCTGGAGCCCGCGACGTCACCGGGTGGGACGACTTCCTCTCCCTGATCCACTCCCTGGAGACGCCGGCCTCGTAGGACGCGACGGCGACCCGAGGGATTTCTCCGTGCCCCGCACCGGGCACGACGACTAGCCTGGGCCTGCGCTGAGGAGCGCCACGTTGCGCCAGTTCCAAGGAGACCATTTGCTATGACCACCCGAAAGCTGATGACCGCGCTCGCCGTCTTCGCCCTCGTCATCGCCGCCTGCGGCAGCGACACCGAGGACACGACGACGACCACCGAAGCAATGGCCGACACCACGACGACCACCACCGAAGCAATGGCCGACACCACGACGACCACCACCATGGCCGACATGCATCCGGACTGGCCGGACAAGATCATCTTCGGGTTCGTGCCCAGCCAGGAGCAAGAAACGCTCCAGGACAACATCCAGCCGTTCGTCGACGTGCTGCAAGAGGCCCTCGGCATCGAGGTCGAAGGTATCGTCACGACCGACTACACCGGCCTCGTGACCGCCATGGGCACCGGCCAGGCCGACTTTGGCGCCTTCGGGCCGCTGGGTTACGTGCTCGCCGAACAGCAGTTCCCGAACCTCGAGGTGCTCATCCAGTCGATCAGACGGGGCACGTCCACCTACCATGCAGAGTGGTTCACGAACGACCCCAGCCTGTGTGCCACTGACCCGGCACCGGGCGCCTTCGAGAACGAGCCGATCGGCGATCCCAACGCCACCCCCGTTCTGAAGGCCCCGACCGAGGTCTTCGCCGCACAGGTGGGATATGACTACTCCGGCGACGAACCGGTCCGTGTCGACGGGATCTCGGAGGGCTACGCCTGCGAGGGCGTGGATCTGGCGGATCTAGCCGGCAAGACGATCGCCTTCACCACCGAGACATCGACGTCGGGATACCTATTCCCTGCACTGCAGTTGGTCCACGCAGGCGTCGACCCCGAGACGGACATCACCGCGATCTTCACCGGTGGGCACGACGGGGCAGTCACCGCCGTCTACAACGGCGATGCCGATGTAGGCGTTGCCTTTGACGACGCCCGTGGAACGATCGCCGAAACCAATCCGGATGTCGGGGAGAAGGTCATCGTGTTCGGCCTCACCTCCGAGGTCCCCAATGACGTTGTCGCAGTCCGCGGAGAGCTGCCGGATTCGCTCAAGCAGGCCGTCTACGACGCCATTGCGGCCTATCTGGAGACCGACGAAGGCGCCGCCGTCTTCGACGAGATCTACGAGTGGACTGCCATCCGACCGGCGAACGATGCCGACTTTGATGTTGTCCGCGACGCTGCCGTTGAGTTCGGGATCACCGAGCCGTGATCCGATAGACGAATTCGTCCAATGAGTTGGGCCGCCTTCGGGCGGCCCAACTCATTAGGGTGTTGCCCCATGATCGAGTTCAAGAACGCCTCCGTGACCTACCGGGGCGGCGTCCGAGCACTCAGGAACATCGATCTCACCATCCACGACGGCGAATTCGTCGTCATCGTGGGCCTCTCCGGAGCGGGCAAGTCGACGCTGTTGCGCGCCGTCAACGGCCTGGTCCCGGTCACGAAGGGCTCGGTGCTGGTCGACGGGAAAGAGGTCGCCGGAGCGTCGACCGCGGATCTCCGCGAGATCAGATCCCACGTGGGGCTGATCTTCCAGACCTTCAACCTCGTGATCCGCACCTCGGTGCTCAACAACGTGCTCATGGGCCGGCTCTCCAAGGTTCCGCTATGGCGCTCCACCCTCGGCATGTGGCCGGAGGCGGACCGGGAGATCGCGATGCAGTCCCTGGAACGGGTCGGCATCGTCGAGAAGGCCTACGTCCGGGCCTCCAACCTCTCAGGCGGCCAGCAGCAGCGAGTCGGCATCGCCCGCGCCCTCGCCCAAGAGCCGAAGGTGCTGCTCGCCGACGAGCCGGTCGCCTCGCTCGACCCGGTGACGTCCCACATCGTGATGCGTGACCTGCAGCGCATCAACCGTGAGCTCGGCATCACCACCGTCATCAACCTCCACTTCCTCGATCTGGCCCGGGCCTACGGGAAGCGGATGGTGGGGCTGCAAGCGGGTGAACTCGTCTACGACGGCAACATCGCCGACGTGTCCGACGACACCTTCCGGGAGATCTACGGCCGGGCCATCACCCCCGACGACATCATGGAGATGCAGGGATGACCCAGGGGGCTCGGCCCGCTCCACCGAAGAAGTCCGCCGTCCCCTACCTCGCCGTGGCGGCCGTCATCGCCTTCACCGTGTTCGCCGCCAGGCAGGTCGGGTTCTCGCTCTCCCAGATCGTCAACAACTTCCAGACGGCCCGCGACTTCATCGGGCGGTTCTTCCCGCCCGACTGGGCGTGGGCGAAGGAGAATGTCCCGGGGCCGATGATCGAGACGATCCAGATCGCCATCATTGCCGCCATCATCGGCTGCAGCGTCGCCCTCCCCATCGCCTTCTGGGCATCGAAGCTGACCGCCAACAACCGGTGGGTGTACTACATCGACAAATGGTTCCTCAACGTGATCAGGACCATCCCGGACATCTTCTGGGCGATGCTGTTCGTCACCGGCATCGGCTTCGGCGCCTTCGCCGGGGTCCTGGCGCTCATCATGTTCTCGCTGTCGATCATGGGGAAGCTGCTCTCGGAGACGATCGACTCGGCAGACCCGGGCCCGCTGGAGGCGGCCAAGGCGACCGGCGCCGGCCACACCCAGGCCGTCCAGGCGTCGGTGCTCCCCCAGGTGATGCCCAACTACGTGGCGTACGCGTTGTACATCTTCGAGCTCGACATCCGGGCATCGACCGTGCTCGGCATCGTCGGGGCCGGCGGCATCGGCCGTGTGCTCGAAGCTCAGCGGGCCTTCTTCCGGTTCGACCGGATCATGGCGATCGTCATCGTCATCTTCGTCATCGTGTTCCTCATCGAGCAGGTGAGCGTGTTCGTGCGGCGGAGGCTGGTATGAGCGAGGTCTTCCGCGACACCGAAGCGCCGCTCGGCCGCCCCGAGGCGCCCCGCGGCACCCGGTGGATCCGCTGGACGGTGGTCGTCGTCCTCGTCGTCCCCTCCATCTGGGCCGCCTCGGGCCTCGGCATCTCGATGCAGCGCATCCTGGATGCCCCGGCCGACATGTGGCGCATCATCCGGCCCATGCTCCGGCCCGACTTCAGCTACAACCAGGTGTTCGAGCGCACCCTCCCCAAGGTCATGGAGTCGCTCTACATCGCCTGGATCGGCACCATAGTCGGAGCGTTGTTCTCGTTCCCCCTCTCGTTCGCGGCCGCCAAGAACCTGTCGCCCCGCTGGCTCACCTTCCTCGTCCGCAACCTCTTCAACGCCATCCGCGCCTTCCCCGAGCTGCTGCTGGCGTTCATCTTCCTGCCCATCTTCGG
>Ga0315551_10000111_pt1 | contig 62744 bp, 44 predicted proteins | sample SalMarSW160290MG_FD_203678 | JGI IMG/M metagenome (GOLD analysis project Ga0315551, IMG submission 203678) | Salt marsh sediment microbial communities from the Plum Island Ecosystem LTER, Massachusetts, United States - Salt Marsh Sediment SW1602-90 ...
AGCAGAGCCGGCTCGTCAGCAACATTAGCATTACGGATAACTTGGCTGAATAAAAGATGGGATGAGCTGTGGTTACAAAAGCCGCTGGCGGCTTGAAAAATTCACCTACAAACTTGACGGGCACCCCCGGCCGGACATCTCCTCCTGGACAATCGAATGGCGCATACAAATGCTATCCGGAGCCCGTCTCAAGCTTAATCTCCATTACGTAATAATTTTTATTGTTATCAGTCGAAGAAAGCCGAAGATACAGTTAAGCAGGCTAAATTTGAGCTGCTGGGAAAATTGTCTTTTTCTATAGTGCTCTGTCGCTCGTAAATCGAGGAGCTGTCGATGCGAGACCTAAAAGGCCTTGGCAATCTCCGGCTTTGGGACGATAGAGATTGCTTCACCTTCGACTTCGCTCAGGGCTAAAGACTGATTTCGCTCGCAATGACAATCATCAATTGAATAGAGACAGAGCAACAGGGATAACGGTATTCAATGATTACCGCATCAAGTGACAATCCGGTCGCCGACTGCATCGCAATGGTCATTGTTGTTTTGATGGCCATCGGTACGGTCTTTGTCTTCTCGGCCAGTGCCAATGTCGCTCAGGAGTTTGATTTACAGAGATTTTACGACTACCCCGGCCTGCGCCAACTTTTGTTTTTCCCTCTGGCCTGTTTGATTATGTACGCCGTCTCTGCCTTCAATTATCGCAGACTCAGCCTGTCGGGCGGCTGGTTAAAATCCCCAATCAGCTATCTGTTAGTCCTCAGTATAGTGCTGCTTATAGTCGTTTTATCACAGCGATTTTATCCGTTTTTACCGCGATTAGTTCCCAAGATAAACCAGCATTATCGCTGGCTAAAAATTCCCCTTGGACCTATATCAGTAAGTTTTCAGCCCTCTGAGCTGGCGAAATGGGTAATTGTCTTCTTCTTAGCAGCCGTATGCGATAAATTCGGCGCCGAAATCAGGTTATACTGGAAAAGATTCATCCCCATCTGCTCGGTTGTCGGCCTGGTAGTTATACTTATCATCGTCGAGGACTTCGGCACGGCAGCGCTTATATCGCTTTTAGCTTTTCTGATACTAATCATCGCCGGGGTAAGATTGTGGCATATCTTACCCCCACTGCCGCTTGCTGCTCTGGCCTTTTATATAGCGATAAAACAATCTCCCGCCCGAATGCAGCGGATTATCGCTTTCCTGAATCCCGATAAATGGGCGGATTCGATTAATTATCAGCCGAGCCAGTCGCTGATTGCCCTCGGTTCCGGCGGGCTGTGGGGAAAAGGATTAGGTAAGGGAATCTGCAAATACGGACATCTGCCGGAAGATACGACCGATTTTATCTTCGCAATTATCGGCGAAGAGCTCGGCTTCGTCGGAAACGCAGCAGTCATTGGATTGTTTATCGTGTTTGTCTGGCTGGGGATTTTAGTGGTCGTTCGCTGTAAAGACCGCTTCGGCCAGCTCCTGGCCGGCGGCATTGTTCTGACAATCGCAATTCAGGCGGCACTTAATATCGGAGTGGTAACGGTTGTTTTGCCGACAAAAGGCCTGCCACTGCCGTTCGTAAGTGCCGGTGGAACGAGTATGCTGCTCTCATCCGCTGCGGTCGGTGTATTACTGAACATCGCCAAACAATCCGCCTCAAAGCCTGACCAACTGGAATAATATTATGAAAACTTCCGACGCCGACCCTCGGCAGGGAAAACAGACAATCAAGTCGGAGCGTCCCTGGGGTGATGTTTATATGGTGGTTCGCAACCAGAAGTGCTCGGTTGACCTGACCTTCGTTCGTCCGGGCGAACGTGCCAGCTTGCATTCGCACCAAATCCGATATGAGCTTTTCCATTTCCTCGACGATGGGGCCCATCTGGAACTGGATGGGCAAATCCATCATCCCCATACGCACGATGAGGTCCTTATTCTTCCCGGCGTCAAGCACAGGTTTTGGGCCGAGGACAAGCCTCTCCGCATGCTCGTGGTGTCCTTTGGTCGGTGGAAGGTCGAAGACCAGTATCGCTATGAAGATGACTACGGGAGAAAAAGCAAAGAGCCGACCCGGTAACGGCTCGGCGCCACGAAGACCTATAGATAAATTCTATATTGGCAAGGAGTGCTCTCTTTTTTTGCATGGTCTGGACGAGAGCAGCACATTGGTGTCTTAGAAGAACCCCAATTATATTGGCCTCGAAAGACTACTTTAGCAGTCAAGATCTCCGTATTAGCCCAAGTTCGCCAGTTATGAGGTCATTTTTCACCTATAGGCCCGGTAGAGGGCTTTTTGCACAAAAGTCTATACTACATTTCGGTCAGGTTTTTGGGCTTTCGAACCCATAAAGGTCGGCCCAAACGTTCCGGGATCATCAGACCCATCCGGTCAAACAACGCACGCTGAGCGGGGTCCGGCTGGGTAATGCAACACAATTTGATCTCCCGACCAGCCGATGTCTTGAGGATTACATCGTTGGCTTTGAGGCGGGCAAATTCTTCAATAACCGTTCGGACGCCCCGGCCCAAGCCAGACCGTTCCATCCAAATTTGCAGTGTCTTCCAAAGTGCATAAGCCAAAAAAGAGAACAATATGTGTCCCTGTACCCGATGTTCCAGCTGATGCCAAATGGGACGAATTTTCAGATCACTTTTACCGGTACGAAAAACCGCCTCAACGTCGGTCAATTGCATATAGGTTTGCCAAAGCTTCTCGGGCGATTGTTCGGTGAGATTGGTACGCAGCAGATAACAACCTTCACTTAGCGAGGACCACTGTCTCCAGGCTTCAATACGCCACCAACGCAACTGAAGAGAAGCCGGGCAAGTTTTATCTTCAACAACCTTTATCTTGAAGCCACCGGCGGCACGAGAGTTTTTCCCCAGTAAACGGCCTATGCGACGCTCAAGAACGGCTCGGTCCCGTTTTTTGCCGGTCCGCTTGAGTTCTTTATCCAGTTTACTTAATCCAGCTTCGATCCGTTCGGCAAAACGCTCGTGAATAGCCTTTTCCTTTTCACGACGATCGGCACTGCGGCATAATACAAAGGTTTCCCGGCCATTGGGTGAATTGACCAGTTTGACTTCGATTCCTTCTTGTACTTTTGACCAATCGCTATCGAGCAAATACGCCTCGAATCTTTTAAGCATTCCTCGGGGTGTGCCCACAAGGTAAAAGCCACCACGATTACGTAGAAACTGAAGGTTATCTTCACTGACCATACCCCGGTCCATAACCCAGATACGTCGCGCTCGACCATACTTGCTCTCCATAATCTCCACCATTTCTTCCACAGTCGTTACATCAGCTCTATTGCCCGAAAAAACTTCATACGCTAATGGAAATCCATCCTGCGTAGCTACCAACCCGATACAGACTTGTTTACAATCGCCTCGATGGTCCCGACTATAACCATGCTTTGCCTGTAGATTAGCTTTGGCCTGTCCTTCAAAATAAGTGCTGGTAACGTCGTAGAGCAATAGGTCGAAATCGGGTGAAAATAATTCACCCACTCGTTGCTTCAGGTGAGTTTCAATATCCGATTTCAAGGGCAAAATCGTATCCAACGTACGGTACAAACGTGCAGTATTGACTTTCCCGGCAGCTACCGCCAGCATCTGGCCTAATGCTGTTCGGTGATACCAGGTATCTTCCACATGCAATTCACTGTCCGGCTCCACGAAACGCGCTATAGTCAAAACACAAGCCATTAATGACCAGGATACTTCTTCTCGGCCGGCAGGAAGGTTTTTGCTGAAGAGTTCATCAAAGCCCAGCATCCGCCACAAGGTCAGAGCTAAAAAGACGTCTCCAAAATCTTGTGTCCGCTCCACCCGTACACCTTTGAGATCTACTTCAACATATTGAGGAACCGGATCGTTGTTATGGGTGTCAATTGTATTAAACAGCATCAATTGCTGGGCCTTGACTGCTGCTTTGCCGTCCAAGTGTAATGCCAAACGTCCCCAGCCACGATGTTCACTGGCGTCCAGCTCTCCAAGATAAGCCACTACCCGATGTCGTGGCCCTCTTGGTGTTCGATAGGATTCGACCAATTGCCAGTATGTATGTGGCTTACCATTCTTTTTACGAGCACATCTTTTGAGAAACATAGCAAAATCCTTTGACTAACGGTAATAGTGACAGCGATCTTGCTATGTTTCAATAGGGTAGGTCTATACTACAAAGCGTTTAAGAGGATATTGCTCCCAAAATCACTTCTGATTGGTTCGCATCAAATATATTTTTTTGAAAATTGCCAAAAAAAATTTCATCTGGCGAACTCGGGTTAGCTTCCACTCATAAGATCCGCCTTGAGTGCCTTTACTGCCTTGTCACAATGGTATTCGAAGTTGTCGCGTGCCTGGGTTATTACCGACCCCACGATGGCTCCTGTTTCGCTGTTTACTATCCGAACACGCAGCTTCCTTCTACCGGCACCAATAGTACCGTCATAGTAGGTACACATGATAAGGGCTTCAACGCCGAGAATCTGCTTTATCTTGGCCCGGGTTCTGTCATCTAATCTTCCTTGCAGCAAATCCTGCTCACTGATTATCTCCTGCAATCGGCTCCTTTCAACAAACGTAATGATTTGTCCGGGAAAGGCCTTGGTGTAGGAAGCCATGAATATCTGTTCCTGTTCAGGGGTGAGACCAAGTACTGCCAGCCGTCCAAAGGTAATGAGCTCGGGTTTGGTGAATAACGCCTGCGTTTTCCGAGCGCACCCCGTTGAAATGGACAAACCTAATACCACAAAAAACGCAGAAATACTGCAAAAAGAACTGATTCGTATTCTCATTTTGTCGCTCCCTAACAGCGTTTTAGAAAAATCATCTCCCAACAAGGTCGTAATAGAATAAACCACAATCACTACTTTGGCAAGGACTATTTCGCATCTCCGCAGGCGTTCGGGTACAACAAGCCCTTGTTCGGAGACGGAACAGGAGGTAAGAAGGGCAGAGGGCGGAACTAGAGAATTAACCCTTCGAGCCGTTCGACAAGATTTCGACAAGCTAAGTCGAGCAGCTCAGAGCAGGCTCCGCTCCCACCTTCACTATCCTTCTTCACCAAGGCTGCGAAGGAACCAGCTACGGAGGGCAAGCAGGATGAAGAGGATAAGTAATTAGGTTAACAGGAAATCAGGGTGCATCGCCGCAAGGCGTCCCCTGAAAGGAGTTATTAGGACTTTGGGCTGTGGAGTTAAAACACGGTCAGGATGGCCGTGCCACGAGAAAAAATCAGTCGGTACGTAAACAGAACCGGTATAAGGTCTTATTGTTCTTAAAACTCAATTCATTACAGGCTGGTGAACAATGTAATAGCGGATATCGATGCTATGACAATTCCGGTGATTGCAAGTGCGGTATCCAAAAAACGGTCCCGGTAAGACTTAATCCTCTTCATAGCCATCATGCCGAGGAAGATGGCAAAGAAAGCAGACAAGAAAACAAAGACAAACTTTTGGGCGAACCCCCCGCCAGCAGAGACGAACCATATACTTACGAATCCCAGAACAAGGGAGCCGACGGCCATCGGTCGGGTCTTGACCGGCACGCCAGCTTCAGGCTGCTCTGAGCCCGGGCCTTTTTCACTTAATATCTTTTCGACCTCGGCCCTGCCGCGACTGAATACATCCTTCATATCCTTTGCCGTTGAGACCGTAAACTCGCGGACTTTCGGTGGTATTTCGACTTCGGTTCCTTCCTGACCAAAGGCTGCCTTTACTTTTTCTTTAGTCATTAACACCAGTGCCCAGATGCCCATAGGCACTCCGATGATAGCTCCGGGAGAGAAAGGAAACAGTGCCAGGATACTGCCCGTCATGGCCAAGCGATGGGAGCGTAATTGCATCAGGTTCCAGGCGCCCAGGACGACGAAAACCGAATATGCCGCCATAGCAGCCACGATGACTATCTGGGCGGAACCAGGCAAAAAACCGATGACTTCTCCGGAGAAACTCCCACGTATTAGTAAGTGAATACCCCCGACCAATGCCCCGACAACGGTTAGACAATCGAGGGCACCGGCGATGAGCAAACCGACTGCGGGAATCCATACACGGTGTCGTATGGCTCCGATACCCTCAGCGGCCTTGGCGCCTCCAAATACTCTGCCCGCAGAGCCTGACGTCCGGCCTTTGGATGCAATTGTCTCCACGTCGATCTTGACTTCAGAAGCTTGCTGATAACGAAGCTCCGGCTCCTTCTCTAAGGTCTTGAGCACTACTTCATCCAAGCGCACATCCACATGGACCTTTTTGGAAGGCAGAGGAAACCGTCCAAGGGGTAATTCACCCGTGAGCATCTCATAAAATACTACACCCAGTGAATAGATGTCCGCGCGGTGGTCCACCTGGTCGGGATGTTCGATTTGCTCCGGGGCCATATAATGCGGCGTGCCCATTCTCTGCCCGGCTTGCGTCAAAGTATATACAGTTGCCGGTCGATCTAAGAGCTTGGCAAGGCCAAAGTCGGCGATTTTCACCCGGCCCTTCTTATTTAATAGAATGTTTTCCGGCTTGATGTCTCTGTGTACGATACCCTCTTCGTGAGCAAATTGCAGGGCCTCACAGACCTGGGGGACAATAGCTAATGCTTCGGCGGGCGAAAGCTCACCGGCCTGGATAACCCGGCGTAAATCCGTCCCTTCCACAAACTCCATGATGAAGTAATACAAACCCTCCCCGGTATGACCAAAGTCGTGCACCATAACAATATGAGGATGGTTGAGCCTGGCCAGAGAACGCGCCTCACGTGTGAATCGTTCGGCAAAAGCTTCCATCTGGGCCACCTGTGTCGGCAGGATTTTCAGGGCCACCAGGCGGTCAAGCTGCTTTTGGCGGGCCTTATAAACCGCCCCCATACCGCCCTGACCTAACAGTTCCAGTATCTCCAGTTGCGGAAACTGCTTTGCCAATTCCGCCGGCTCAGGCGGCACAAAGCCACCCGGCGGTGTAGCACTTGTCGGAACATCACTCGTGGGCTCAGAGGCGTCTGCCTTGTCGGGCTCGGCGCCAGTCGGCAGGCCGAGCTTCATAAGACACTGCGGACACAGCCCCTGCGGGGCATCAGCGGGCAGCTTGGCCCCACACTGCGGACAATGATTTTCTTCAGCCATAATAACATCTCCTTTCACGATACCAGCCGCTTCTACCCATTACTTAAGCAAACCGGCGGAAAGGTTACACGATATCGAATATTTTTTCCAGCCTCGCACCAATTGGCCATCACCCACATTACCATCTCCATCGTCGGCGCCCTACCGCAGACCGGCTGCAATTGGCGCGTGTACAGGCAGGCTCAGGAGCCCAAAGCAGCGAAGAGGTCGCGGATTTCCTCATCAATCTGGTCATCAGAAGTAACGGTCTGGGCTATTTCGTCCCGCAACAACTCTCTATAGCGTCTGCGCAGGCGGTGTACAGCCACCCTCACTGCACTTTCGGCCATGTCAAGCTCGGCAGCCGCATCGCGGTAAGGGACAGAGCTTTTTTCTGCGGTGAGGTAAACTTTCAAACGGTCAAACAGCTTCTGTTTGTTCGTACTGATTGCATCAGCCTGCAGGCGGGCTATCGTCCGGTCCAGCACTGTAAGTGCCCACGAGCGTTCAAAGAGCTTTTCCGGCGATAACTCATCTCGCGGCTCAAGGGCATACTGACTTTCAGCGTTCTGGAAATCCAGAGAAAGGACTTTTCGGCCTCCACCCCGTTTTTTTGCCCGTTCGCGGGCACGCTCATTGGAGAGAAAGTGCTTCAAGGAAGCAAGCAGAAACGAGCGGAATTTACCGCGTTTGGGGTCGGCCAGGCGCAGGCCGCCCTTGGCCAGCAGGGCGGCGAAAAACGCCTGAGTGTAATCCTCGGCCTTATGGCTTTCATATCCATGGCGGCGCAGATATGCATAAAGCGGAAACCAGTATGTTTTGCAGAGCGTCTCCAGAGCCTGCTGGTAACTGGCAGACTTTGGCCGGCCCGCCGCCATAACCACGCTCCAGTGCGTGGTTGCGAACCGACCGGCGCCAGGCAGATTAGAATTCGTGGGGGTATAATCTGACATTTGGCTTTAGCCTTCTTTCTACAACGCTGCTAAACCTGTATATTATCAAGATAAACTATTTGTCAAAAAAATGCAACCGCTTCGAATGGATTTCCCAGCCTCTGAGCTTATGGCGCTGCATCGGCTTGGGGAAAGACAGCTTTTACTTTAGGCTGTGGGAATAATTTTTCCGGCAGCACGTGGTTGCTTGTCCCCGAACGTAGGGGCGGTTTGCGACTTGTGCCACAGGTAACCGCCCTCACCCGAAACTTCGAAATTCGACATTCCTTGCTTGCACCAAAAGATTTATATTCATTCGCTATAATCCTAATACCCTGCTGTCCTGATAACCTCCACCCTGATTTCCTGTTCATCTGATAACCTAATTAATCACTCACCAATTCCCCAATCCTCTAATCCTCCAATTAACTAATTAACCAATTAACTCAAAATTCCCCTTGCCTTCACCTTTACTTACTGTTATTTTACCCCGTGAGATAGTGAAGCGTTATCTCATGGGGTTACCCCCTGAGATAATTTCGTATCCGTTTTCTCATTCGGGCTGTGCATCTGAACGAGTACTTCTTTTGAGTTTCGTAGCTGTTTGCTTTTGTATTCTAATTATGGCTTTAGCTCGTAGGATTGGCTTTAGCCTATGCTGTTTCTCTTATGCACCTGTGCCTTTGCACCTTTTGCCTTATGCACTTGTGCTCTTGTTCTCTTGTACTCTTTGTTATCGAGACATGAAAATTATATTAGGGAATGAAGGTTTTTTGTTTTGATAATCTAATTTATATTAAAAAGGACGTTTACCATGTTTATTCAAGATGTCGAGCGTAAGAAATGGTGGTATCGTTGTGAAATATGTGGCGCAGAAACCGAAAAAAGAGACGACCACGCGTCACCTTCTGGCTTAGAAGGCTGGCACGTAGAAGGTTATGTTGATGTTCATATTTGCCCGTCGTGTCAAGCTGCTGGTAAAACACCTAAATAGTTCTCTTTTTGAGGTACGTCAATTGCTTTAAAATTAAACGAAGAGGAATGTCTGCATTTTAGGTTTCATTCATAATAGGTATGATGTACTGGTAAGAAAAAGAAGGCCAAACCTGAAAAACAAAAAAAAGGAAGAACTGAATAAGGTACTTTTAATACGTAAATATCTCTATTAAATCTATAAAAGGAGCCATAAATGAAATTTCCACTTATTTCTGAGCTTGCAAAGAAGGTACCAAAAAAAGGCACGGGGCTTTATTATGACCCCCTCTATGGATATGTGCCACTTCCCTACTATTTGAGAGAAGCGATGGATTTAGACGTTTTTCAGCGACTTCAAGGGATAAAGCAATTATCCACAGTTTATCTTACATTTCGTGGTGCAGTGCACACTCGGTTCGACCACTGCGTTGGTACTGCGTATTTGGCTTCAATATTATTCAATAGATTAAGAGAATTGGTTGTCGAATCCGAAAAGGATTTTCCTAAGATAAATTCAATTCTTGAAGCTTCGATGAGTTTAGCAGCGCTCTTTCATGATGTTGGTCATGGGCCGTTTGGTCATATATTCGAGATGTTTTGTAGAAGAAACAAAAAGTTCAAGGGCTGGGACCATGAAAAAATGGCAAAGAAACTAATAACCGGTCAAGATGAGAGTGGAAATGATATCGATGACGAACTATATAAACAGATAAAAACAGTTTTGAAAAAGATAAAAGACAGATTTGACCAATCAAATCATAATTCTGAGAATATAACACTTTTAGACCCCATAAATATATATAATATTGCCACGGGCAAAGCTCCTGAGTTGGGCTCACAGGAATTAAATAGTAAATACTATTTCCTTAAGGACATTATTGCATCTTGTTATGGCTTGGACCGTTTAGATTATTTAAAAAGAGATGCTTATTTTTCTGGAGTTAATACCGGTAACATCGATATAGGGGAAATAATCAGTAATTTGATCCTTGAAAAGCATGATAATAAGTATAAGTTGTTCCTGAAAATCGAAAGTATGCCCGCAGTTGAAACCTTATTGCAAGCTCGGAATTTAGTTTATCGAAGATTATACCATAATAGTGTACATAGAAGCGCTCAAGAATTAATTATAAGGGGTCTTAATGCCTTACAACGTGAACCTAAAGATATGTGTTTTCTAACTGACAATGAACTTTTAAGCAGGTTTTCTAAGATAGAAGGTTTGCCGTCTGACATAAATAAAAGAGTTAAATTTAGAATTTTGTTTGAAAAAATTCATTTGTGTCGACATGTGTTCATCAAAGATCATAAAACTGAATTGCAAAAATATAAAGAGACGGAAGGAAAATGGGTTGAGTTAAAAGGACTCGAGGATAAAATCGCCAAACAGGCACAAATGGCAGATTATTCTGTATTCTACGATATAGAAGTCATTCCTGCTGTGAAAATCGAGGATTTCACAAGTGAAATATTTTTTGATGAAATTGAAGAAACTCCAAAAAGTTTGTTTGACCTTGCTCCCCATTTAAGTATGATTTATGAAGGTGAAGTTTATCCTGGATACAAAAAAGCAGAAAAATTTAATGAGTCAGTTTCGGATATAATTGTGTGTTTCCCTTATGACGCTATTGCAAACGATATCAAAGAACTCCGCAATAAAGTTGGCGCAGAGTTAGAAACTGGTATTGATAAATTGTACACAACTAAATTAGACCCACTAATAACAGGTTTCTTCAGGGAAATATTGAAAGTTACCGAATCAAAATCCAACTTTTTTGAAGAACAGAAACATAAGGAGCATTTTTCTAAATTGAAAAAAAAGTGTATTAACTACCTCGCAGCTTTAATAAAAGAATAGTTGTAGGACGTCACGGATGATTAGAACATTTACTTGGGGAACTTTCAACGTACTCCATGATGGGCATAAAGAATTGTTGCTAAATATTAGGTCAATTTGTGATGAAATGCATATAATCTTGATACCTGATATTGAAGTTTTGACAAACAAGAACTATATGCCATTGAATTGGGAGACGCGGAGAACAAATCTAGCAAGATTGCGTTTAGCAAGCTATATCCACTACGACTCCTATAATCTGGGGCTCAAATCAATATTGAAATTCAAGCCAGATATCTTTGTTCTTGGATACGACCAGAAGACTATATGGGAGCAAAGGTTAATATCATTTTTAGTAGATAATGAGTTAAATACTAAAATTCTTTACTCCAAAGAACTTGCACAAGGAATCCACAGTGCTCATTTACGGGAAGCACAGATTCCTCAACTAAGTACAGCCACCTATTAATGGCTCTGGACAGTACACAAAAACGGTGATTTTCCCTAAAAAACCATTTTTTTATTGACTTTTGTTTGAAAATATGTTAAAATACCCGCCTGTTAGCCAGAAGGCTAACGCAACCCGCCAGCAGACGAAAGATATAGCGGAGAACCGCACGAATCGTCCCGCACCAAATAGGCTGTTGCCGTAATTTGGTGCTGGACACGCCAAAAAGCATTATCTGTCAAGCCAGACAAGGTTTTGAACATTTAAATTTGTGTAATTTGGATTTGTTTAGGATTTAGTGCTTAGGATTTAGGATTTCAAACTACCAGATAACTCCTTATGCAACATAAACTTATAATCAATCGTCTGTATTCTGTCGTCTGTCCTCTGTCGTCTGTCCTCTGTCGTCTGCCCTCTACATCTGTAGAGGATTCTCTACAAATCAACCCTTTTTATGCAAAACAAACCCAATTTCCGAAAAAGTCAAGTGAATCTAAATACTTATATAAAAATGACTTGCGACAATAAATCCAATTGGTCATTTGGTGAAAACAAACCCAATTCAAACCCAATCAAACCTTGTCCTGAGCGCAGTCGAATGGGCCAATCTCCGAAAAGCCAAAATGAATGTAAGCTCAGTTGTAACAAAGGATTACAGAAAAAAAGATGATTTTTCAGTCCGAATAAACAAACCCAATTTCGTTAAAGGCCCAAAATGAGCGCAAACGCTTTTTTACAAAAGGATTATGAAAATGAAATCGCCTTCCGGCCCAAAAAAACAAACCCAATCAAAGCCAATTTCTTCAAAGGCCAAAATGAACTTAAAACTGTTTGCCGGAAAATCCGGCCGCACCCCTTTAGGCTATGGGAATAAATTTTTTGACAATTCATTCCTACGGCGTTATATTCTGAATAAGTTTACAAACCACACAAATTTATATATTTTCAGGCAGGGAGTAAAAAAATGAAAACGAGGTTTTTGATTAGTTTTGTTCTGATAGTAATTGCAGTCTGTATGCCCGGCTGTAAAAAGAAAGCTCCGACTCCACAAGAACCGGAGAGCAAGCCCGAAGTTGAAGTAAAGGAGACAAGGCTAATGAGCGCTAACGAAGAACCTTTCGGCCAGACAGCCGACGGAAGGCAAGTCACCTTATACACTTTGACTAATACCAACGGTCTCAGAGCGAGGATTACCAACTACGGGGCCATTTTGGTTTCGCTGGAGGTCCCTGACCGGGATGGAAAGCTGGCTGATATAACGCTCGGATTCGAGGCGCTTGACGGGTATCTTAAGATGGACACTTATTTCGGGGCGACCGTTGGCCGGTATGCTAATCGTATCGGCAAGGCCAGGTTCGTGCTCGATGGCGTCGAGTATAAGTTGGCCGCTAACAATGGGGAAAATCATCTGCACGGCGGCATCAAGGGATTCGACAAAGTGGTATGGAGGCCCGAGGACCTGTGGGCCAACGATAACGAAGCGCTGTTGAAGATGAGCTATATAAGCGAGGACGATGAAGAGGGATACCCGGGTAATCTGGCATGCACCGTTACTTATACTCTGACAAAAGATGATGAGCTAAAGATTAGCTATGAGGCCGAGACGGACAAAACCACTGTGGTCAATCTGACGAACCACAGCTATTTCAATCTTGCCGGCCAGGGCACGGGTGACATCCTCGGTCATGAGCTTACGCTCAACGCCGATAAGTACACGCCGGTTGACGAAGGCCTGATACCGACCGGCGAAATCAGAAGTGTTAAAGATTCACCGATGGATTTCACTTTGCCGATGTCCATTGGCTCTCGAATTAAGCAGGTTGGGAACGGCTACGACCACAATTACGTACTCAATAGTGGTGGAGGCACACTCGCTTTGGCTGCAAGGGTATATGAGCCAACCAGCGGACGAGTGATGGAAATCTATACCACCGAACCTGGCGTTCAGCTCTATACCGGAAACTTCCTGGACGGCACCTTGACCGGCAAAGGCGGCAAGGTTTACAAAAAACACTACGCATTCTGCCTGGAAACGCAACACTTCCCGGATTCACCGAACAAATCCGACTTTCCGTCAGTTGTTCTCCAGCCGGGGCAGAAATATACGTCAGTAACCGTGCATAAATTCTCCACCAGGTAAGTGTGAAGTGACAGAGGACAGGAGGCAGAGGACAGAAGACAGACTCCGACTTCTGATTTCTGACTTCTGGCTTCGGTGTCTCAGACCAGATAGATTTTGTCACCCGGTTTGATTTGGGGTATTTGATTCAGCTTTTCATTGATGTCATCTTTTTCCAGTGCGAAGCCGGGGGCGATTTCAAGGACACAATCAATTGAGCCATCCGGTTTTTTAGGGATGGTCAGGCCTGCCGATTCGAGCCAATCAGCAGCACGGGCGACCATCATTCGCCTGGTGGTTTCGACACTGTCAACGCCGGTGGCATTCTTGGTCGGGGCAAATTCTTCTCTTCGCACGGTCTGCAAAATAATCGACTTCGAGGCCAACGGCAGGGCGTCAAAAACAAAATTCTCCAGCTTTACGCCGTTTGGCTCAGCAGGTTCAATAAGTTCCCCATGCTCATCGATGTGCGGAATTTTTTTAACGGCTTTGTGCAGCGGCAAAGAAAAAGCATCAGCGTTTAGTCTTTCTACGAAGGCGCAGTTGATAATATGGATAGCGATACTTCCGAGCCGGAAAGCCAAGGAGCCGTCCGGATTACGTCTCTCGGCCAGCTCGTCAGGTAAATCACTGTATTCGATGACGGTCACCCTGCCGTCCACCAAACAGAAGTTGCCGACCTTTTCATAAGGGCCGGTTTTTATAACCGCCTTTGAGGACATTTCAGCCTTATCGAGAGCGTGCAGGCCGAGAAAGAGGGGGTCGAAAATATTTATCAGGGGATTGTCAACCTGGAAATAACTGACAAATTCTACGCCGCGTCTTTTCATATCTTCGAGAGCTCCGCTCTGGTAAAGCGCCTTAAGGCTTCCCCCGTGGCCGTCAGGTGAGCAGCTTAGTCTGTCTTTGTCGGCCAGCAGTATCTCGCCAGCGGAGCTGAAATCGGGTAATGTGCCCTGCTGAAAAATAAAAACGTTTTTATCATCCAGGCCGTAATAGTCATTGGAGCGAAAAATCTCTTTGGTCTCGTCGTGGTTCAAAGGGCTGGTCATAATATACCAGGGGCAAACGGTGTGGTATTTTTGTGAGGCCGCTGTGATAGACTCTGCAAAGATTTGAAACAGTGTTTTGTTTTTGACGGGGCTGATGGGAAAATTTCCCTTTGGGCCGTCGAATCCGAGCCTTGTTCCCTGGCCTCCTGCGACGACGAAGGCAGCAACCTTGCTCTGCCGTATCAACTCTCTACCCCATTCGACGGCTTTGGCATACTTATGCTGCTGCTGTGCGTCTGCCGGCTCAGAACTGTAGGACGAAGCAGGAACCAAATCAGTGCTTATCGCAGCAGGTGCAGGCTTTTTGATGCAATAAGCCACCCAATTGTCTATTTCCGCAAAGTCCAACTGCCGGATTTGTGCAAGCAAATTCCGCCTTTGAGCCGTATTCAACTGGTCCCAAAATGCCAAAAGATGGCTCTGACGGTGCTCTTTAAGCAGTTTTTTTAAGTCCTCATAATTTTTTTGAGTACCCATATCCACGATTCTAAGCTGAAAACAAGGATATTACGCAAATTGTAAAAAATTTCAAGAAACTTGGGAAAATTCACCAAAATTTATTTGACAGGAAAGCCATCCTGTGTTAGGATTATAATTGAGGCAGGTAGGTTTGAAAAGTGTTGTTATTATAATTTAAACCGTCATCATAATTTGGTCGAGATTTCATATCATAAGGCCCCCCTGCCGGAAAAGGGCATTTTGCGGTTTGGCTTAAAACATCGAATCAATAGCTATGCTAAAAGTATGTAAAGTGGGGCGAAAACCCTGTTGGCAAAACCGGTTTTGTAAGGTATGATTGACCGTTTTTAAGTAAAAAAATTAAGTCAAGGAGATTCGCAAAAGAAAAGAGTGTTTAGTGTCTGGCATTTATGCGACAGTAAGCATTTATATATCAAAATGTAAACCGAAGCGTACTTAAAAACGGTCGAATTTGTGAATCTCAAAATGTTAAAAGGAGAACAAAAATGAGGAAAAAGAAAGGTTTTACATTAGTTGAGCTGTTGGTCGTGATCGCGATCATAGCGCTGCTGATGGGCATTCTGATGCCGGCGTTGGCCAGAGTAAGGCAGATTGCCTTTAGAATGGTCTGCGGGACGAACTTGTCCGGTATCGGCAAGGCAATGCTTATCTACAGCAATGATTACGACGATGAAATGCCACGTGCCGGCGGCAGAAACAGCACATGGTCCGGGCAAATACCCATGTGGCTGGCCGATAACCGATTCACTGCTTACGGCTTAAGCGCCGACGGCAGCGGCGGCTATGCCACAATTACGTCGAGTTTCTATCTTCTGGTCAAGTATGCCGAGGTAACGCCTAAGTCCTTTATCTGCAAGGGCGATTCCGGGACCAACGAATTTAAGCCCGCCGACGACGGCGCAGGCGACAGGGAGCTTATTGACCTCTGGGACTTCGGGCTCGCGCCAATAGAGCATTGCAGCTACTCATACCATATGCCTTTTGGCCTGTATGCTCTGACGACATCAAGTGAGCCTGGCATGGCGATTGCAGCCGACCGGAACCCATTCATAAACTCTCCTGCTGCAGAAGCCCAGGGCAAGATTGACCTGTGGTCCGGTTTCAATCCTGACGGTGGCAAAGAAATAATCCAAATTGGAAACGCCATTGCTCACCAGGAAGACGGACAAAACGTATTGTTTATGGACAGCCACGTTGGCTTTGAAAAGCGCCCATTCTGTGCCATCAATGATGATAATATTTACACCTTCTGGGATGGTGGAGATATTCGACGAGGCGGCTTACCTATACCCGGCGCCAGTGAGCCCGGGGACAGACTGGATTCGTTCCTGGTAAACGACGGCGAAGGTGGTGCAGCGGTAGCCCCACCAAAGGGCAGGGGATGCTTCCTTGCTGATACACCTGTATGGGTAAACGGGGCACTCGTGAAAATCTCGGAAGCTGTCGCAGGTCAGACAGTCGGCTGTCTTGCAACAGCGAGCTTAGAGAAGCTCGAAGAGCACGAGGGAAGCTTCGAATGCCGCGATATAACGCTCGAAAACGGAAATAGCATCAGCGTCGTGTGTGCACACTGCTTCATGCTTGATTCCGGACAATGGGTAGCCGCCCAGAATCTGGAAAGTGGTATGAACCTGAAATCACTAAACGGCACAATTACTATCAAGAGCGTTGTAACCAGGGCAATGCCTTTCGTCGGCAAGGTCTATAACCTGAAGGTCAGCAGCTCAGAGTACATGGTAGGCAAAGATGGAGTAGTCGTGCGCGATTTCTAATACGGCGTCTCAACAGGGCTGTTCATAGAACAGCGTATTGTTTGATAGCCGGAAAGCGTAATGATTATTCTTGCTTCGGTTGTTTACAGGCGGTCTTATGCACAATCGCATAAGGCCGCTTTTTTTATAACGCGGACCGACACCGACTTTGACACCGACCGACACCGACTTTAACACTGACCGACACTGACTTGCCCCCACCACAGGTGTGGGGGCTAAACTGTCTTGCGGCCTCTGATTTCTGATATAGGTACCCGATTCTTGCAAAAAGCCCATCTTGTCGCTATCATATTTCAAATGGCAGCAAAATCTCGCAAGGACAAGAATAAACAGGGTCCGGTAGCAGTCAATAAAAAGGCTTACAGAAACTTCGAGCTCATCGAGAAGTTCGAGGCCGGTCTTGAACTGTTGGGCGCCGAGGTTAAATCGCTTCGGGGCGGCGCCGCCGACCTGAACGGTTCCTACGCGAGGGTCGAAGACCAAGAGTGCTGGCTCGTCGGCGCAACCATCGCCCAATACCAGCAGGCCGGTGCTTGGCAGCACGAGCCGACCAGAAAAAGAAAACTGTTGCTGCACAAGGCCGAAATCCACAGAATAAGAACAAAGCTCGAACAGCGCGGCTTTACCCTCGTGCCGCTGCGGATTTATTTCAACGACAGAGGGCTGGCAAAAATAGAGCTGGCCCTGGCCAGAGGTAAAAGACAATACGACAAAAGAAAAGCAATTACCGAACGCGACCAAAAACGCGACGTTGACAGGAGTATGAAAAAATATCGCAGATAACAAAACATTTAGAGGACGCTGATTATGGCTGAAGAGGAAAAGAAAAAAGAGAAAAAAATCATAATCGATGAGGATTGGAAGGCCGAAGCGCAAAGAGAGAAGGAAATATTAGCCGCACAGGAAGAAGCTGAAAAGGAAAAGGCCCAGGAAGAAAAGCAGGCCCGCGGGCCTTTCCCGCAGGGAAATTTTGCTGCGCTGATAAGTATGCTCACCACGCAGGCACTATTCGCTCTGGGCCTGCTGCAGGTAAAGGGTCAGGAAAAAAAAGAGCCGGATTTGGAACTGGCAAAATACAATATTGACATGCTCGAGACCCTTGAAGAAAAAACCAAAGGCAATTTGACCAAAGAAGAAGAGGCAGTTTTGTCTAATACCCTCAATGAGCTTCGTATGGGCTATGTTAAAGTCGCAGGATAAAAAGCAGATGTCATTTCGAGTCCGCCTATGGCGGAAAGGCGAGCCGAGAAATCTTTTTTTTAATAGATTTCTCCACTCCGCCCCCGTGCTTTCTTGCGAAAGCAAGAACGGGGGCTTCGGTCGAAAAGACATATAGTCATTTCCACAGGGCATTTTGATATTTGATTTTCTTATTATGGGTATATTGAATTGGCGAATATATTAGATAAAATAATTGCCGACAAAAGAGCGGAAGTGCAATCCCGGCAATTACAGACAAGTCTCGAGAAGCTCAAAGAGCAGATACGCTCCCTGCCCAGGTGCCGCAACTTCTACAAGGCCGTCACCAGACCCAACAGCCGCGGCATAAATGTTATCACAGAGGTTAAAAAGGCCTCACCGTCGGCCGGCATTATTCGCGAGGATTTCGACCCCGTGGCAATCGCGCAAACCTACGAGAAATGCGGCGCCGATGCAATCAGCGTTCTTACCGATGAAAAATATTTTCAGGGCCGACTCGAATATATAAACCGGATACGCCAGGCGGTGGATTTGCCTGTTTTGCGAAAGGATTTTATCATCGACCTCTGGCAGGTGTACGAATCGCGTGCTGCCGGAGCCGATGCGATATTATTGATAGCAGAAGCGCTGAAGCCCGGCGAACTGATGGACATGATGATAGCCGCAGCCGAACTGACCTTAACTGTCCTGCTGGAAGTTCACCGCGCCGATACGTTGTTAGCGGTCCGCAGCCTTATCGGCTTTCCCAAAATAGGATACAGCGTCCTGGGGATAAACAATCGCAACCTGACGACGATGCAGGTAGATTTGAACACAACAAGCCGATTGGCGGAACTTATCAACAACAAAAACGAGCTGGTCGCCGAAAGCGGAATAAGAACACGAGCCGACGTCGAAAAGCTAAAGTCCATTGGCGTAAGAGCGGTTCTAATCGGCCAGACACTGTGCGAAAAACCCAACATAGAAGAAAAATTTGCTGAGCTGTTCGGCTGATAGTCCTCAGCCATCCCCAAGCTTGTGCCCGCGAAAGTGGGTACTGCGCTTGAGGCTGCCACACACCGTCAACCACCTACTTTTTCTTCCGGGCTTTCTGTATCCTGGCCCACGGGTCGCGCAAACTCACCGTGCGATTGAATATTAGCTTGCCATCGGAGCTGTCGGAGTCAACGCAGAAATAGCCGAGCCTCTCGAACTGATAGCGACTTAGGGGTTTCGCATCAGCCAGGGATGGTTCGACTTTGCAGGATGATAATACCTCCAGCGAATCGGGGTTAAGGTTGGATTTGAAATCTTCGCCTTCGGCTGCATTATCGGGATTTTCCTTTGTAAATAAATGGTTGTACAATCGCACCTGGGCCTCGAGCGCGTGGTCGGCTGAGACCCAGTGCAGTGTTGACTTGACCTTGCGTCCGTCCGGGGCGTCGCCGCCGCGCGTGGCCGGGTCATAAGTGCAGTGCAGCTCAACGATTTTTCCATTGTTATCCTTAACCACGTCAGTGCAGGTAACAAAATACGCATATCGCAGTCGAACCTCCCGGCCGGGTGCCAAGCGGTAGAACTTCTTTGGCGGCTCGGCCATAAAATCTTCCCGCTCGATGTACAGCTCTCGTGAGAACGGAACCTTCCGCGTACTGGCGTTTGGGTCTTCCGGATTATTGACGGCCTCAAGCTCTTCGACCCGGCCCTGCGGATAGTTATCAATAATAACCTTGAGCGGCCGAAGCACAGCCATTACCCGCGGCGAGGTCTTGTTCAAATCCTCCCGCAGACAGTGCTCCAGTAGTGCGATATCAACGGTACTGTTGAACTTATTGACTCCGATACGCCTGCAGAATTCCCGAACGGCCTCCGGTGAGTAGCCGCGCCTCCGCAGGCCGCAGATGGTCGGCATTCGCGGGTCGTCCCAGCCGGTAACGTGGCCTTGCTGTACCAATTGCAGCAGCTTGCGCTTGCTCATTACAGTATAGGTCAGATTAAGCCGGGCGAACTCTATCTGCTGTGGATGATATGCCTCCAACTGGTCAAGAAACCAGTCGTACAACGGACGATGGTTCTCGAATTCCAGCGTGCAAATAGAATGCGTAATCCTTTCGATGGAATCCTCAAGGCCATGGGCCCAGTCATACATCGGGTAGATGCACCATTTATCGCCCGTGCGAGGATGCGCCGCGTGCAGGATTCGATACATAACCGGGTCGCGCATGTTAAGATTGGGATGCGACATATCGATTTTCGCCCGCAACGTTCGCGAGCCGTCCGGAAATTCGCCGGACTTCATCCGCTCGAACAGGTCGAGATTCTCCTCAACCGAACGGCTGCGATAGGGACTATCCTTTCCCGGCTCGGTCAGTGTACCGCGATACTCTCTGGTCTGCTCAGCCGTAAGGTCGCAGATGTATGCCTTGCCCTTTTGTATAAGCTGCACAGCATATTCGTACATCTGCTCGAAATAATCCGAGCCGTAATACAAATGCTCGCCCCAGTCCCAGCCTAACCAGCGGACATCTTCTATGATTGAATCAATATATTCCTGCTCTTCCTTGATTGGATTGGTATCGTCGAATCTCAGATGGCACCGGCCGCCAAATTCCGCTGCGATACCAAAATTCAGACAGATACTCTTGGCGTGCCCGATATGCAGATACCCGTTCGGCTCCGGTGGAAATCTCGTTATAATCCGACCGTCCCATTTATTGGTTTTTATGTCTTCGGCCACAATCTGCCGAATAAAATCCAGCCTGGTATTTTCTTCTTTGCTCGGTGGTTTCACGGGTTATCGATCCTGCTTTTCGAATTCAGTACATCAACATTATCAGCAACGACAATTTAGCATATAGTCATTACTTAGTCCAGTACGTCATTGCGAACAAAACGGCGCCAGAGTAAAAGCAGGAGAATTGAAATACCCGCCGCAGCCAGGCAGACAAGCTGTGACAAAGTAAGGGGACCAACGTACAGATGATGGTCAAAGTCGCCCCTAAAGATTTCGGTGGCTGCCCGTCCCAGACCATAGAGAGCCAGGAACCATAAGAGCATCGTTCCTCGCCATCGCTCGTATTTTAGTACTTTGAAAACGACAAGAATGCACACCATAACCAGGATTTCGTAAATCTGCGTCGGGTGCAGCGGTATTCCCGCCGGTGCGCCTGCGGCACCTTCAGGGAATGTAATCGCCCAGGGCAAAGAGCATTTTGTACCATAGCAGCAGCCATTAAATAAACATGCCAGCTTGACAAATATCCAGGGTATGGGAATAGACATCGCCACAAGGTCAAGTGACGCCCATCTATGTTTGGCTAACAGGAACAATAATGGCACAGTTAGAATAAAATACGCCAACAGCCCGCCCCATAATCCTCCCTGCATATAGTGAACGGAGCTGAACAGTGCCCGGAAGTCAAATTGCGCGTTTTGAATATCGAATAGCGCCTTTGCTCCAACGGTCATACCTATCATATAGCAGATACCAACAACGAGCCAAACACGATGCCGAAGCCCGAGACGTCTGGCAATCACGTAACAAACCAGAAAATGACTCAGAATACTCATGATGTACAGGACACCAAAAGTTGGGAGCGGTCCGATTCGTGGCCACATTTATTCGTTCCTTAATCAAAAAATCGACAGAAGGTTCGGCTTTATTAAAATACTAAATTGTTCAGCAAATTGATAGAGGGAAGTTTATTGATCCCACTTCCAGGCCGTACAAATCTGTCAGCTCTCACACATGACTCTTGACAATAGTTACAGTATCACTTATCCTCATTTTTTACGTATTTTCCCGAATTAACGAGGATTGTAATGGTTGTAACACGTTTTGCCCCATCACCAACAGGTTATCTGCACGTCGGCGGAGCGCGCACAGCCCTTTTTAACTGGCTCTGGGCCAGGCGAACTGGCGGAATATTTACTCTCCGTATCGAAGATACCGACCAGAAACGCAACACCCCTACCGCCACACAGCAGGTTATGGACGACCTGCGCTGGCTCGGCATCCAGTGGGACGAAGGCCCGGAAGTCGGCGGACCCAACGGACCTTACCTGCAATCTCAGCGAATGGATATCTACGATAATCATATAAAGAAACTGCTCGATGAACACAAGGCCTATTACTGCTTCGATACCACCGAAGAGCTTGATGCGCTTCGCAAAGAGGCCGAGGCTCAAAAGAAAGGTTTTATCTATCAGCGACCGGAGGAATTTCCAAGCTCCGGAGAAGCCGAACAAGCCCGCACCGAGGGCCGGCCTGTAACGGTCCGCTTCGCCGTGCCGGAGAATGAGCCTATGGTGGTCGAGGACATAGTCCGCGGCGAGATTACATTCGCAGCAGGTGAAATAGGCGATTTTATCATTCAAAAAAGCGACGGCTTCCCAACGTACAACTTCGCCTGCGTGGTCGATGACTATCTGATGAAGGTTACGCACGTTATTCGCGGCCAGGAACATCTGATGAACACGCCGGGTCAGCAGGCACTATGGCGGGCTTTGTTCGGCGATACGCCACCGCCGAAATACGCCCATATGTCCGTAACCGTCAGCGACACCGGCGGAAAGCTTTCCAAGCGCGAGCGTCCAAAGGCCCTCCGCAAGGCAATCAAGATTATGCAGGACATCAACTCTGGAAAACTCGCCGAGGTCGGCAACATTACCCCTGAACAGCTCGATTCTTTTATTAAGGGTAAAACCACGCCCGATATGCCCGCCATCGATGCGATGGCCGAATACCTTGGTGTCGCACTGCTGGAAATTAATATTGTTGATTTCTTCAAGAGCGGCTATCTGCCCGAAACGATGGTGAATTTCCTTGCGTTTTTGGGCTGGAACCCCGGTGACAATCGCGAGATTATGCCGGTTGGTGAACTAATCGATGCTTTCGACCTCTCGCGCTTGACAAAAGCCAACAGTCTGTTCGACCGCAACAAACTGCTGGCTTTCAACACCGAACAAATAAAAATGGCATCCCCGGAAAAATTACTACAGCATTTCAGAGCCTATTTAAAAGCCGTCGAATCTCCGGTAAATTCCGGTGATAATGAAAAGCTTTTGAAAATCATAAAGCTCTGCGAAGGGGCACGGTCCTTAGCTGATATTGAGCGCAAAAGCAGATTTCTCTTCTTGGACAACAACGAAGTTCAATATGATAACAAAGCCGTTAAAAAGGTTCTGCTGAAAAACGACGGTCTCGCTGTCCTAACAATCGTACGTGACAAACTCGCCGAGGTGGACGAATTTACAGAGCAGGCGATTGAAAATATGCTCCGCTGTTTAGCAGAGGAAAAACAGGTTGGCTTAGGCAAAGTCGCTCAGCCGCTGCGCGTGGCCATTTGCGGAACCACCATTAGCCTGCCTATCTTCGAATCAGTTCAAATGTTAGGCAAAGAAGACACCCTGGCCAGAATAGATACCACCCTGAAAAAATTCGGAGCGGAAAACTGAAGGAGAAAAAATACAGGAATGTCATTATTAGTAACCGGGTCGGTAGCAATTGATACAGTTAAAACGCCTTATGGCGTAAGCGAGAACTGTCTCGGCGGGGCGGCTGTATATTTTAGTATGGCAGCGAGTTTCTTTACGCCGGTCCGGCTTGTAGGCGTTATCGGTTCGGATTGCCCCTTCGATTTGGCACAGGTTTTCGCCGGCAGAGACGTTGACCTGACGGGCCTGGAAGTAAGACCACAGAGCAAAACATTTCGCTGGGCCGGCTCATATCACGATGATATGGACAGCAGGACAACGGATTGCCTGGAATTGAATGTCCTTGCCGAAGCACCGCCGAGGGTGCCCGATTCGTTCAAAGACAGCAAGTTCGTATTTCTTGCAAACACAGCACCCAGACTTCAGCACCAATTGCTCGAACAAGTACAGGACCCGGCCTTCGTAGCGGCTGATACGATGAACTGTTGGATTGAAGGCCATCTCGACGACTTAAAATCGCTGCTGAAAAAAGCCGACTGCCTGATAATCAACGAAGACGAAGCAAGGATGTTGGCAAACGAACACAATCTGATACGAGCAGGAGAAAAAATTCTGGATGATGGGCCGGGTGTCGTTGTAATCAAAAAAGGTGAATCCGGCTCAATACTGTGCAGCGCCAACGGCGACAAGTTTATTCTGCCGGCCTATCCAGCCACCGACGTCAAAGACCCGACGGGTGCCGGCGACAGCTTTGCAGGCGGGTTCATGGGTCATCTGGCACAAAGCGGCAATACCGATTTTGAGACGTTGAAGGCAGGGGTCGCCTACGGCACAGTGGTCGCCTCCTTTACCATTGCCGATTTTTCGCTGAATGGATTAACCGCTATAAGCAGACAAGACATTGACAGCAGACTTGTAACGCTGCGAAAGTTAACACAATTTTAACCGGTAAAAAAATGAGAGTATTTATAGCAATAGATATCGATGAACAAATCAGAAAGGCCTTAGGCAGTCTGCAAAATGAGCTGCGAAGCAAAGTCGATATTAAAAAAAGCGATGTCAAATGGGTAAATCCTGATAATATGCATCTGACATTGAAATTCTTAGGCGAGATTAAAGACCAGGAGGCCGTCGATGTCTGCAACATAACCAAAGAGGTCGCGAGCCGACACAAGAGCTTCGAATTAGATGTAGAAACGGTCGGACATTTCGGCGGCAGAAGCGCCAGAGTTTTATGGATTGGCACAGGACAAAATAGCGATAATCTGCTACAATTACAAAGCGATCTTGAGGAGCAATTGGCCTCGGCCGGCTGGCCCAAAGAAACAAGAGAATTTTCAGGCCATCTGACCCTCTGCAGGGTGAGAAACTCAAAGGCAGGTGTTAAACTGGCGCAAATGACGGAAGGATACAAAGATCTTAAGCTCGGGACTATCTGGGCTGATTCGGTCTCGGTTTATCAAAGCCAGTTGACGCCGAAAGGCCTTGTTTATACCGTGTTAGGAAATTACAGATTGCAATAGCCTTAATTCTTACGAAACAGGAGAAAAGAAAAATGGCAAAGACAAAAAGAACTCAGGCAACATCCAAAGGCAAGATAGAGCGTTTGAACCCCCTGGCGACCGGCAAAGAAACCGCCCTGCAGCGTGTGATTGCACAGATAGAAAAGCAATACGGCCAGGGTGCTATTATGCAAATGGACGAGCACAGATACGCCAGGATTGAGGGCATACCTACCGGCTCATTGTCACTGGATTTAGCCCTCGGCGGAGCCGGCATCCCGCGCGGCAGGGTTGCCGAATTGTTCGGGCCGGAGTCGTCCGGCAAAACGACCCTGGCACTTCACGTCATTGCCAACGCCCAGCGGGCAGGCGGCGTGGCTGCGTTCATCGATGCCGAACACGCCCTTGATACGACCTGGGCCAAAAGGCTCGGTGTCGATGTCAGCAGCCTGCTGATCAGTCAGCCCGACACCGGCGAGCAGGCACTTGACATCACCGAGATGCTTATAAGCTCCAATTCCATCGACGTCATAGTTATTGACTCGGTCGCCGCACTGACACCGAAGGCAGAAATCGAAGGCGACATGGGCGCCACGCATGTGGGACTGCAGGCAAGGTTAATGAGCCAGGCGATGCGAAAGCTCACTAGTATTATTAACAAGAGCAAAACCGCCCTCATTTTTATAAACCAAATCCGTATGAAAATCGGTGTTATGTTCGGCAACCCGGAAACCACACCCGGCGGAAGGGCGCTGAAATTTTACACATCCGTCCGAATCGACCTGCGACGAATAACAACCATAAAGGACGGCACCGGCGCCATCGGCTCAAGGGTCAGGGCCAGGGTGGTAAAGAACAAAATCGCACCACCCTTCCGCGACGCGGAGTTCGATATCATGTTCGACAGCGGAATCAGCTACGAGGGCGATTTGCTCGACCTGGCCACTAACTGTAATGTTGTTGAAAAAAGCGGCGCCTGGCTAAACTACGGCAGTATGCGACTTGGCCAGGGCAGAGAAAACGCCAAAAAATTCCTCATTGAAAACAAGGATTTGTGCAAGGAGATAAAAAATAAAATCCTCGTTGCCAAAGGCCTGACAATTGATGATTGATTATAACTGCTAAGTGACTCTCGAAAGACTAAACGAAATACTATGTCGACTGCGAAGCAAATAAGAAACGACTTTATAGATTTTTTCAAAAGCAAAGACCACGAATTCGTCCCCAGCTCACCCATAGTTCCCATCGGTGACGAGACCCTGCTTTTTGCCAATGCGGGAATGAATCAGTTCAAGGATATTTTTCTCGGTTTGGTCCCTACCGATTATCGGCGTGTTGCGAACAGTCAAAAATGCCTGCGGGTAAGCGGCAAACACAACGACCTTGAAGAAGTTGGCAAAGACACCTACCACCACACTTTTTTTGAAATGTTAGGCAACTGGTCGTTCGATGATTACTTCAAGGCCGAGGCAATCCAATGGGCCTGGGAGCTTCTTACGGACGTTTGGGGCATCGAGCCGGACCGATTGTGGGTGACGGTTTTTGGAGGCGACCACACCGAGGGGCTGCCGGAAGATGAAGAGGCCGCGAACTTATGGACCAAAGTAACTCCGATACCCACTGACAGGGTTCTTTCTTGCGGTAAAAAAGATAATTTCTGGGAAATGGGCGAGACCGGCCCCTGCGGGCCGTGCAGCGAGATACATATCGACCTCGGCCCTGAGATGTGCGATATGAAAAATGTCCCGGGCCACAAATGCCGGGTCAACGCCGGCTGCGCAAGATACATCGAGCTATGGAATCTTGTCTTCATACAGTTCAATCGTCTGGGTGACGGCAAACTGGTGCCGCTTTCAGCCAAATATGTTGACACCGGTGCAGGTCTGGAAAGAATCACAGCGGTGCTGCAGAACAAAAAGAGCAACTACGATACCGACTTATTTATGCCCATAATCAACTGCACAAGTGACATCACCGGCCACAAATATACGTCGAAGCTCGGCAACGAAACCGACAATGCCTTCAGGGTAATAGCCGACCACATTCGCTCACTTGTCTTTGCGATGACCGATGGAGCGATTCCATCCAACGAAGGGCGCGGATACGTGATTCGCCGAATACTTCGTCGGGCTTCGAGGTTCGGCAGAGAGCTGGGGATGCACGAGCCGTTTATTTACAAGCTCGTGCCGGTGGTCGTCGATTGTCTGGGCGATGCGTTCGGCGAGATACGGGAAAGGGCGGACTACGTCTCAACGGTAATCGAATCCGAAGAGGTGAGCTTCGGTAGAACGCTTGACAGAGGCATCGAAATCTTCAACGCCGCCGCCGGGCGGGCGCAAAAATCAATAAACAAGATTATCAACGGCGAAGATGCTTTCCGGCTTTATGACACATACGGCTTCCCACTTGATCTTACGCAGCTTATGGCCAACGAGCGAGGACTCAAAGTAGACACCGCCAAATTTGATGAACTGATGGAAGAGCAAAAACAACGGGCAAGGTTAGCCGGGACGGCCAAGATTACCATATCAGTATCCGGCAAACTCAGCGGTACCTCATTGCCGGTTACCGAAGATACCCACAAATATGATACCGACAATTGCGACAGCAAACTAATCGGCTGGCTCGACGAGGAAGGTTTCCATGACCAGGGACAAATCCAAACAGATGCCGAAGTGGGAATCATTCTTGACAGAACCTGCTTCTACGCCGAAGCAGGCGGCCAGGTCGGCGACTGTGGAATTATCAAATCGGAAAACGGTAAATTTGTAGTCGAAGACACTACAAAAATTGCCAACTGTATCATTCATCAAGGCAAGGTTGTCGAAGGTTCTTTCAGTATCGGTCAAAACGTAAAGGCAATCGTCAGCAAGGACCGAGCTGCGACAAAGAAAAACCACACCGCCACCCACCTGCTCCAGTGGGCGCTGCAGCAGGTGCTCGGCAAATCAGTGGCCCAGCAGGGCAGCTACGTCGGCCCGGACTATTTGAGATTTGACTTTACATACCCCAAAGCACTCACCGCCAAGGAATCCAAAAAGGTCGAGGATTTGGTCAGAGAAAAAATAGCTTCCGATTTGCCGCTAACCTGTGTGGTGATGCCAAGGGCGGAGGCGGAAAAGCTGGGGGCTATGGCACTGTTCGGTGAAAAGTATGGAAATGAGGTTCGGGTAGTGGCTGTAGGTGCAGCAAACGAAAAACTGCTTGAAGAAGCTTTTTCGCGAGAATTCTGCGGGGGGACGCACTGCGATAATACGGGACAAATAGGCGGTTTTAAGATAATCAAAGAAGAGAGCATCTCCGCCGGTGTCCGCAGGATTACCGCCCTGACCGGCACCGGCCTTAACGCCTGTCTCGAAAAGGCAAGTGACATCGTCGATGAGCTTTCAGCAATATTAAAGGTTCCTTCTGAGGCGCTGGTTGAGAGGGTCAGCCAGTTGATAAAAGACAATAAAAAGCTCTCCAAGGAGCTAAGGTCCGCCGCCAAGGCATCCGGCTCCGACGTTATGGCCGAGGCAAAACAGCTTCTCCAAAAGTGTGAAAAAATCAGTGACACATCCATAATCGTCGGCCGACTGCAGAACACACGTATCGAGCAGGCCCGAGAAGCTATCGATATGCTCAAGAAAAAGGCAAAATCCGCCGCTATCGTTCTGGGCTTCGAGGATGACGACAAGGCAACGCTCCTGGCGGGTATAACCAACGACCTCATCAAGAAGGGCCTAAAGGCCGGCGACATCGTCAAGGCAATCGCACCGATAATTGACGGTGGTGGTGGTGGCCGACCTCAAATGGCACAGGCTGGCGGAAAGAATCCTAAGAAAATCAACGACGCCCTTAAAGAAGCCACAGAGCTGATAAAAGAAAAATTAGTATCCTGACAATTATGATTTTTGCCAGCCAGCTAAATAACCCCCAGTGAAACTGGAGATTAAATATATTTTTATACGGCAAAACCGCAAAATATTCAGGCAGGATTGAAAGTGGTTGAGGCGGAACCTTTTATCAGGTTTTACTGTGACAACTGCGGATATAAATCCACCGTCTCCGAAAGCTATGCAGGCAAAAAAATTAGATGCCCTCAATGTTATAACATAATCTCCATCCCAGCGGTCGAGTCCATAGGCACCACAAGTCAAAGCAGTCCCGGCAAACCAGAAACACCTTCTAAATATTCCGACTACGATTTAACCCTTCTGGATATATCAGAAAAAGAAGAAATTTCCACTTTTCAAAGGGGTCAAACCAGCATCTCTGGGGAAACTGGTGTACGGGAGCAGGAACTTGAAGAAGAATCGCAGGCAGAAACCGAACCCATTGATGAACGCAGGCTACCTTGGCCCATAGACATATTTCTATATCCATTCAGCAAGCCGGGCTTGAAGAATCTTGCGATTTTCATCGGAGTACCGCTATTAATCAATATTCTATGGACGATTCTTCCCATCCAGCTTTCCTGTCTTTTCGCCCTTGTTACTGTGGTTATTAATATAGTTATTTTCTTTTACATATATTGGTACTTTGCCGAATGCGTCCGCGATAGTGCCGATGGGGGGGTACGAGCGCCTGAGGGATTAGGTGCGACTCCCGGTTTGGTTGGTATGTTCTGGCAGACGGTGAATGTAATTGGCTGCCTGGCGGTTTTCTTTGGGCCGTTCGTTTTTTATATGCTGTTCGCCAGGAGGGCCGACATAATTTTCTGGCTGTTACTAATCTATGCGGTCTTCTTTTTCCCGATGGGATTGTTGGCCGTTATTATGTTCGACTCGGCTATAGGCCTTAATCCTCGTCTGCTCGTTCGCTCAATATCCAGCACGATTTTCCCATACTGCGGGCTTGTTCTACTGTTTCTTACACCGGTTGTGCTCATCGGTATGCTCTACACGGAAGTGCAGGAATCGCGGCTTTGGATTTTTATCATTCGTTCTGCCGTTACCTATTTAGCATTGGTAGGTGCTCATCTGTTGGGATGGTTCTACTGGCGGTATCAGGAAAAATTCAACTGGGACTTGCATGCTGAAAAGTAGTCGCAGCCGATCCGGATTGAATAAAAGCGGCCTTAAGGCGTCTTATTTAATAGAGCAGTTTTATAACACCACCAAACGCAGGGCCTGAAAAGGGAGACTAAAAAGTGGATAAGGCGGATTCGACAATTAAGTTTCGCTGTAATAACTGCGGTCGGAAATTCAGCGTTCCCCAAACTCAGGCCGGTACAAAAGGCAGGTGCCCAAAATGCAAGGATATAATTGTTGTGCCGGAAATACAAACCACAAGCTCCGTCACAGAGCAAAGTAATTCTGAGGATACAAAAACCAGCCCAACGAGTTCCACTTACGATTCAGCCCTTCCGGTTATGCCACAAAAAGACAAAATTCAAGACCTTCCCCTCAGCCAACCTGACATCTCTGAGAAAACCACTGAATATGAGCGGGAGCTTGAAGAAGAATCCGCAGAAAAACCTGAAAGCGCCGCCCAGCGTAAGCTGCCGTGGCTTATTGATATATTCTTATATCCCTTAAGCATTTCGGGGCTCATTCATCTGGTAATATTTTTGTGCGCCCCAATTTTAATCAGTCTGGCATACGGGTTCCTTTTGCAATATATTTGGCCGGTTGGTGAGCTTATAATTGCAGTACTTTACGTGCTTTTTGTCGGCTACGTGCTGTATTACTTATCCTGGTGTATCATTGACAGTACAAAAGGCGGACTGCGCGCACCTGATATGAACCTTCAGCCAGCACCGGCAAAAGGAGAGATAATCGAATGTGCTGGTATTTTTTTGGCCTGTATCATCGTTTGCTTTTGGCCCACGGCTGTTTATTATATCTTCAGAAAAACAGACTTTTTCTGTTGGCTGCTTGCCGCAGCAGGGCTTTTATTTTTTCCTATGGCGCTTTTAGCAGGTTTTCTAAACGATTCAATCAGCGGATTAAACCCGATTTTAATTATCAAATCGGTAATTAAAAGTTTTCCCACATACTTTCCGGTAGTAATCTTCTTTGCAGGGTTTTTTGCAGTGCTCAGCATAGTTATACCACCGCTGCCACAATCAAAAGGTTTGGAACCCATTCTGCTCTATCTATCGCAGGTCATAAATAACGTCTTTGGCGCAAGATTTGCCTTGAGGTCAACCTGTTTTATTTACTTAGCAATGATAGGGGCTCACATTCTGGGCAGGTTTTACTATAAGTATAAGGAAAAACTCAACTGGGACGTTTGATACGCGGCTCAACGAGCTTAGCTCTGCTGTCTTATTCTGACGCTTTTGGCGTGGGCATCGAGGCCCTCAACCTCGGCCAGCCGAATAATGTCATCGGCACTTGCAGCCAACTTCTTTTTATCGTATTCGATAATGCTCGTTGATTTAATAAAGTCATTGCTGGTAAGCGCGCTGGAGAACCTCGCCCCCCCTCCCGTTGGTAATGTATGACTTGGCCCGGCCCAATAATCGCCAACAGCTACCGGCGAGTATTCACCTATGAATATCGCACCTGCGTTTTCGATTTTGTCGGCGATTTCTCTGCTTTCGTCTCCACATTGAATCTGCAGATGCTCAACCGCAAATTCACTTGCCTTATCAATAGCCTGATCTAAGTTATTAAATACGGCAATTCCGCTGTATCGTTTCAGGCATTCGCTTGTTTCATCTGCCCTACTTAGTTGGCCGACCTGCTTTTTAAGCTCATCCAGGATTTTCTCACCGACTTCGTCTGAATCTGTAAATGCCAAAGCGCTGCCTGGTGCGTGTTCAGCCTGGCTGAGCATATCTGCCGCCACCCAGACAGGGTTAGCTTTATCATTTGCGATTATCAATACTTCGCTTGGCCCGGCTATTGAGTCAATTCCAACCTCACCAAAAAGCAACCGTTTTGCGGTCTGAACCCACATATTGCCTGGACCAACGATTTTATCAACTCCTCTGATTGTATCCGTTCCCGTTGCCAAAGCTGCTACTGCTTGAACACCACCAATCCGATATACCTCATCGATTCCGAGTTCGTGACACGCAGCCAAGATAACAGGGTGGATACTTCCGTTGTATCTCGGCGGAGAGACCACGACAATCTCTTTGACGCCCGCGACCTGTGCGGGTACAACCGTCATTATCACAGTGGAAGGCAGCGAAGCTGAAGCTCCGGGAACGCAAATACCAATTCTCCTGATAGGAGTATATTTGATGCCGGTTTCTCCCGACAGATTCGATTTGTTCCCAATAAATATCTTGGCTTGGTATTTCCGTACGTTCTCAATCGCCTGACGAATCGATGTTAAAAGGTCTTTGTCAATTTCAGTGTGGGCTATTTTCAAATCTTTCTTTGATACACGGAACTCCTGAGGAGTCAAATCAACTTTGTCAAATTCTCTTGTATATTTTGTAACAACCTGATCGCCGTGTTCCCAAAAATCGTCGATAATTTTAGCTACTTTTAGACCTTCTTCACTTCTGGGATTAAACGTCGAGGACTGACATATTGCCATGCGAAGTTGTACTAATCTGCCACTGAAATCTGGTTGGCTATGTGAAATAAGAATTTGGTCGAGCTCGTGGGGCACGTTTGGCTCCTTTATCTGTCGAAGTTTTGATGACTGTAAACGCGAGTTGCCTTTTGCAGCAGCAGATAGTTTTCGCCTTTGTACTTAGTTATAATCCCTGCTATCTTAAACCGCACCGGCTCGGGCTCAGCAGACTGCCTCTGCTCGGCCAACTCCAGCACCTCGCACGGCAGCAGCCGCAATGATACAGTCCGGACATTTCGGCCAAAAGCATCCAGGACAAATACAAGCTGGCCATCATCCTGCTTACTTAAAAATGCAGTCCGGTCGGCCAAGATAGAATCCTGCTGTAATTGGGCTTTCTTTTCCGAAGCCGAATCAACCACTTCCTTTTTTGCCTTCGGGGTCCGGCCCAACTCCTCAGGACGCACAATTCTTCCGGCCTTTAGCTTTTCTATAATCTCCTGCGGTATGGCCAATACATCGTTCGGCTCACTGATATCGGGCTGCTGCTCAGACTCTTTTGCAGATAGGCCCTCAATTGGCTTTCGCTCTTTGGGCCGGGTTTTTGGAGGTGTTTTAGACCACGGCCTGCTTAGTTTGCCAAGGGGGAAAAAATAATTCGGGAATATAAAATTCCTGCCTTTGTATTTCGTAATCCAGCCCCAAAGCCTGTAGTCCGCAGCAGAACGCTCGTTAACATCAGCAATCATCTTTTCCAGCTCCGAGGATGGCAGCAGCTCCAGCCTTGTCCCTGCGGAGGCTCGACCTCTATAATCGTTCACGTCCGTACCAAATTCAAAGAACCACACATCGTTACTGTCAGAGCCGGTCAATTTACCATCAAAGCCCCTCAGGATAAAGCCATCCCGCAGCAGAGTTTGCCGTGACGTCTCCGCACCGAATCCCAATGCTGCCGTAACAACACCCATAAAAAATACTAAAATCAGAAGTATCAGTCTCTTTCTCATATCTATGGTTTAGAATTCTAATAACCCCTAACAAAATGAATATATAGCACACCAGTCATTCTGAGTGAAGCGAAGAATCTCATAATCTTCGTATAAACGAGACCCTTCGCTGCGCTCAGGGTGACAATCGGTTCATTTCGTTAGACGTTCTAAGCTTTCAATAGTCAATAATCAATTATCAATAATCAATTTAACTGCCTGTTCCGGCTCGTCTGTCTGCTTAACATATCGGCTGCTGTCAGGGTCGTCGCTTGCGACCAAATCAACCAACGGCTTCCAGAATCCGCCTAATAGTATAATCGGCTTATCCGTTTTGAGAAAGCCCTTGTTTTTTAATTCCCAGACCTTCGCCAATTCCAGCAGCGTTCCTGTTCCGCCGGGCAGCACCACATAACCCAGCCCCAATTTTATCAACGTATCCAGCCGTTCGTCGAGCGAGGCGGTAACAATTTCACGAGTAACGTATTTATTAGCCTTGCTGTTCTTAAAAGCCGAGCACGTAACGCCGATTACTTCACCGCCAGCCTCGGCCGCTCCTTTGGCCGCAGCTAACATCGTTCCGCCGTATCCACCATTGACGATAGTAAAGCCCGCCTCGGCCAATAGCTTACCTGTCTCATACGCAAGTTGAAAATTTGCATCGCCTTGTTTAGCTCTACCTGTTCCAAAGATAGTTATAGTCTTTTTATTCATTGGCCTTTTTGCGCGTGTAATTTAGAAGTCCGGCCGAGAGCAAGATCTCCCTGTCGCGCTCGGAAAGTTCCAGCTTGCCGACAAATTCGAATGAGCCGGTCACATCTACAATCTCAACTTTATCACTGCTCTTGATTGCTTCAAGCAGGTTGTCTATCACAAGCTCATCGTCGCACTCGATTTTGTCATAGTCAGCGGGCTCGGCAAATTCGATTGGCACAATGCAGAAGTTTATCAGGTTCGCCTTGTGGATTCGCTCGATACTTTTCGCGACCACCGCCCGCACACCCAGATACATCGGACAGAGTGCGGCGTGCTCTCTCGATGAACCCTGACCGTAGCTTTCGCCCACCACGATGACACCGGCTATATCTTTTTCCTTTAACTCAAGCGCCCGCTCGGCAAACGTCGGCTTACTCTGTTCGTTGAAACAATTAAAAACCACCTTTGCATATTCGGGCACATTTGAGCGCAGTTTTAGAAAGGCCCCCGCCGGCATGATATGGTCGGTGGTTATCTTATCGCCGCACTTAATCAAAACCTTACCCGTCAGTTTCTTCGGCAACGGCGCAGGCGGCTGGGACACCACAATCGTAGGCCCACGTAAAACCTCTACTTTCGCAGCATCCTTTTCACTCAAAGGCTGCTCTATCATACTATCATCGACGGCAAATTCGTCCGGCACGTCGATTCTCGGGTATTGAAATCCGAACAATTCCGGCAAATCACGCGGGTCGATAATCCTACCCGTCTGAGCCGAAGCAACCGCCGTCTCCGGACTGACCAGATAGACCTTGTCACCTTTTGTCCCGCTTCGTCCTGCAAAGTTCCTGTTGAACGTCCGCAGACTCACCACACCATCCGCCGGCGCAAAGCCCTGCCCAATACAAGGCCCGCAGCCCGATTCTAAAATCCTGGCGCCCGCTGAAATCATATCCGCCAACGCCCCATTTTCTGCCAGCATATTCAAAACTTCTCTGCTGCCCGGAGCGATTGCAAATTCGACCATATTGTTTATACGCCGTCCTTTTAATACCTCCGCCACCATCATCAAATCGGCAAAGCTCGAATTCGTGCAGCTACCTATCACTACCTGACCGATTTTGACGCCGGCGATTTCGCGGACCGGTTTGACGTTATCCGGCGAAGACGGACAGGCCGCCATCGGCTCAAGCTCAGTGAGGTTTATCTCGATAATGCGGTCATATTCGGCATCCGTATCAGCCATCAATGGCTGATAGTCCTGCTCTCGTTTCTGGGCGGCCAGAAATTTTCTCGTTTGCTCATCGCTGGCAAAGATACTTGTTGTTACGCCCAATTCCGCCCCCATATTAGTTATTGTCGCCCGCTGCGGCACAGAGAGCCGTTCTGCGCCTTGGCCGAGATATTCGACCACCCAGCCGACATTGCCTTTTGTTGTTAGGATGCTCAGCAGCTTCAGAATGACGTCCTTTGCAGCCACCCAGTCGTTCAATTCGCCGGTGAGTTTTACCCCCAGGACCTTTGGGCATTTCAGGTAAAACGGCCCGCCGGCCATCGCCACCGCCACGTCCAGCCCGCCGGCCCCGATAGCTAACATGCCGATTCCGCCGCCCGTCGGCGTATGCGAGTCGCTGCCCAACAGCGTCGCTCCGGGTTTGCCGAACCGCTCTAAATGGACCTGATGGCAGATGCCGTTGCCTGCCCGTGAATGATAAACTCCGCACTTTGCAGCTATCGTTTGCAGATACAAATGGTCATTATGGTTCTCCGGGCCGAAGCCTGCCATATTATGGTCAACGTAGCTGACCGCCAACTCGGTTTTAACTTTACCAGCTCCCATGGATTCGTACAGCAAAAACGCCGTCGTCCCCGTGGCGTCCTGCGTGAGCGTCTGGTCAATACGAATCCCAATCTGCTCGCCGGCGGCAAGACTGCCCTCGACAAGGTGGTTGCCAAGTATCTTGTAAGTAAGCGTTTGTCCCAATTTTGCACTCCTTGAAAACCAAAAAACAAAGTCTAACATAAACGCCGAATAAAGACAAATTCTATGTTCGCTCAAACGGTTGAACAATCTTTACTCGCAAAAATAATAAGACGGCCTTGTGTTCATTCACACAAGGCCGTCCAAAGAGAACAAACGCAGGAACTGTCTTTACGCGCCCCGGCTACCTAACGATGAGGTGCTGTCAACACAATGCCTCACCAATCGCGCACAACCACGCCGTCTTCGCCTACTAAATACTGCTCGCCATCTTTAACCTTAAGATTGTACACCTTGCCGACATAAGGCATTGCTCTTTTTACAACGCTCTTGATAGCAACTGTGCCGTTTAATGATTTCAACTTCATACCACTTTGCAGATTTTGGGCAGCGACCCATCGTCCGGAATCAAGCATAAAGCAGTGTGCTGCCACAACGCTGATGCGGTTGCCGTTTTCGAGCGTTATATCGCGGCATTCGAAGGTTCCCTGATGCTCCTGGACTTTCTCAATTTGCCTTAAGCACGCCAATGCCACAGTACAACCAAACTTGCCGACCGTCTGCCCCGGGACAACTTCTGAAATCTGCACGAGTTTCCCATCTATCCACACGGGTGTATCGGCAAGAAAACATGTTCTTCCTTTTATTGGGGGCTCGCTGCCTTCGCCATCGTGTACCAGCAATGAATCCAATCTATCCTGTGGCTCACTGGCTCCAGGAATAGGATAGCCGCCCCGTCGTATATCTCCGCCGTCCCACCAGGTGTAGATATTATCGTCATTGACGGCACAGAACGGTTGCTTCATGAAGCTTACGTGGCTGTCCATAAACAATACGTTTTGCCCATCTTCCTGGTGAGCAATAGCGTTTCCAATGTTGATTGCTTCTTTGCCACCGGTGGGATTGTATGAGCTCAACAAGGCGGCATCCTTGCCTTCCGCAGCGGGAGAGGTAATCCACGGATTGCGGTCGGCTGCAATCGCCATACCGGGCTCGCTCGACGTGGTCAGGGCGTACAGGCCATAAGGCATATGGTATGAGTAGCTGCAATGATTCACCGCCTCGGGGCCGAAGTCCCAGAGGTCAATAAGCTCTCTGTCGCCCGCGTTGTATTCGGCGGGCTTAAACTCCGTGGTCCCGGAATCACTCTTGCAAACGAACGACTTGGGCGTTACCTCGGCATACTTGACCAGAAGATAAAAGCTGGACGTAATTGTGGCCATGCCGCCGCCGCCGTCAGCACTTAAGCCATAAGCGGCGAATCGGTTATCGGCCAGCCACTGAGGTATTGTGCCGGTCCATGTGCTGTTTCTGCCGCCGGCACGCGGCAGCTCGTCGTCGTAATCGTTTGCATAAATCAGCATCGCCTTTCCGATGCCGGACAGGTTCGTCCCGCAGACCATTCGGAAGGCAACCTGCCTTACCCTGGCCAGGGCGGGCATTAAAATGCCCATCAACAGAGCTATGATCGCAATTACGACCAGAAGCTCAACTAATGTAAAACCTTTGCGTTCCATTTTCTTTCTCCTTCAATTTTTCGGAGATTCGCACAACCGACCGTTTTTGGGCACATTTCAATAATCTCTGTAATAACAATAAGTACAACCTACTGCCGGGCTCGCATTATGACAGTCCTTGCCAAGGAGCGACGTATAGCATTAAACGCCGTTTTTTTGCGAATCTCCATTGTTCTTTTTTTTCGCCCAAAAACGGTCGGTTCAAAACAATCTCAAAAAAACCGGTTTTTCGCCGAGAAGCTCTGCGCAGTCGCACCTTCCGACATTCAAGAATGTCCCCGGCTCACTCGCGTAAGCCATTTTTCTCCGGAGGGCAGGTTCAGAATATGAATTTAAGAAAGCGAATATGATAGCGACTTAAATTATAATGAGTCTTTCAAGCCTGCCTTTGGGTCAAATTTTTCATGTCGGCGCAAATCCCGCGCGCAAAATTCTTCTCCACGCAAAAACGTACATTAAACTTCAAAAGAACATTTCCGGCAGGCAGGTTTGTGATATGAAATTAAGAAGGCAAATATGATAACGACTTAAATAATAAAACGTCTTTCAAACCCGTCTGTCTCTATATGTTTATACGACAAAACAGTTTCTTTGTTGTTTAAATTTCGTCAATTTCCCCTATTTTCTTGAAATTTTACACAATTCTCTCAGCACCTTTAATATCAGCGCGTAATCGCAGATGCGCAGCAGCATTTTGTCCCTGACACCGGTTATATACGTCCGGGCGGTCTTCTGTTTTTTCCGGTCATTTTCTTGGCTGAATCGCCTATGTCTTCACGCATTCGCTCGGCAAGGCCCAAAAGCCGCTCGACCACATCGGGGTACTGGGCAGAGACATCGTGCTGCTCGCCTATGTCCTTTTCCAGGTCGAACAACGCCAGGCTGATTTTTGCCTGTTCATATTCGACCGGTTGGCCGCCCGTGCCGCCCTTGCGTCCGCCAAGTGAGCGGTAACTATGGGGCAGGTGAAGCTTCCACTTTCCACTGCGGACCGCTTCGAGGGCAAAGCTGCGATAGTAGAAGAACGCTTCGTGCGGACTCTTTGCACCGGGCCGGCCCGACATTAACGGCCAGATGTCCTTACCGTCGATGGTATGAGCAGGCAATTGTGCGCCGATGAGTTTCGCAATTGTAGGTAAAATGTCCATCGTCGAAGCCGGTTCCTTACAGACGGTACCGGCGGGTATTTGTCCCGGCCAGCGCATAATGGTCGACTCCCGCTGGCCGCCGTCGAACGTTGTGCCCTTGCCCTCGCGCAGAGGTCTGGCCGAACCGGCGTGGTCGCCGTAGCTCAACCACGGGCCGTTGTCAGAGCTGAATATCACCAACGTCTTTTTGTCGATGCCTAATCGCTTCAGTGTCGAGAGTATCTGCCCGACCGACCAGTCGATTTCCATCATGACGTCACCGTAGAGGCCCTGCTCGGATTTGCCCTTGAATTTGTCGGAGACAAACAACGGGACGTGCGCCATCGAATGAGGCAGATATAGAAAGAACGGCTGGTCCTTATTCTTCTCAATGAACTTTACGGCGTGCTCGGTGTACCATGTGGTAAGCTGCGTCTGGTCGGGATTATATTCGATAACTCTTTCGCCCTCGATAAGCGGCAGGTCGGGAAAACTTTTATTGGTCGGGTGTTTCGGCCACATATCGTTTGAGTAAGGCAGGCCGAAATAGTCATCGAAACCGTGGCGCATCGGCAGGAATTTGGGATGATGACCCAGGTGCCACTTGCCATAGCAGGCGGTAGCATAACCGAGCGGCTTGAGGACCTCAGCGATAGTCTGCTCTTCATCGCTTATACCGATTTTCGCACTCGGGCCGATTACATTCGGCAGGCTCACCCGCTGCGGATAGCAGCCAGTCATCAGAGCCGCACGCGACGGCGTACACGACGGCGCGGCAGCGTAGAAATCCGTGAACTTCACACCCTCAGCCGCCATCCTATCGATATTCGGCGTCTTATATCCCTTGGCCCCGAAAACCCCGACATCGGCGTAGCCGACATCATCACAGAATACAATAACCACATTCGGCTTATCCACGGATGCCCCGCTTAAAGTCTGTTCAAAGGCACTGCCGCAGCCCGGCATCGCCAGCGCCGCCGCTGCCAGGCCTGCTGCCTTTAAGAAATCACGTCTGTTCAGAATTTTGTCCATTGAAACAACCTCCTATTTCTTTTCATCGGGTTTTTTTACAGGCCAGGGTTGAACGCCGCATCTGGCCGCCCAGCTTTCATACATTGCCTTTAGCTGTGCAACTTTCTCCGGATATTTTTGTGCAAGATTATTCAACTCGGTGCGGTCGGCTTCGAGGTCATACAGCTCCCATTGGCCGGGATGTTTGGAGACCAGTTTCCACTTGCCCTGGCGCACGGCTCGGTTGCCCTCGTGCTCCCAGTAAATCGCTTCGCGCTGAATGGGCTTATTTTCAAAGGCCGGAGCCAAGCTCCTGCCCTCCATCGGTATTATCCTGTTGCCCTTGTATTCAGACGGATATTTCGCGCCGCCAACATCAACACAGGTGGCCATAATATCGATAAGATGTCCGGGCTGATGGTGCAGCTCGCTGTGCGTCTTTATCCGCGACGGCCAGTGAGCTATCAGGGGCGTGGAGATACCGCCTTCGTGCACCCAATGCTTATACAGACGGAACGGCGTGTTCGATGCGTTAGCCCAGGGCCTTCCGTAAGCAATGTAGGTGTCGGCAGGGCCGGGCATCACGCCATAGCCGATACGCACCGGCCGGCCGTCACGAGTAACCTTTGGCTGCATATCGTACTGAAGTTCGTTTTTGTCCATCGGCCTTAGGGGAATATCTTCTGATGGGTCGGGCTTGACCGGGCCACGGCTTCCGTATTCTTCGGCGCAGCCGCCGTTGTCGGCCAAAAAGAAAATCAACGTATTCTCGAAGTTGCCCGTCCTTTTCAATTCCGCAACGATACATCCGACACCCTGATCCAGGGAATCGACCATTGCCGCATATACCTCCATACGGCGCTGGAACCACTGCTTGTCCTCTGCCTGCTCCCATGGCGGAACCTCCGAATCACGCGGAGTAATCTTCCATTTGCTCTTGACAATCCCCATTTCAATCATTCGCTCGTGTCTTTCAGCTCTCAGTGCATCCCAGCCCCGCGCATAGCGGCCTTTGTACTTGGCGATGTCCTGCGGCAGGGCGTGCATCGGCCAGTGCGGAGCAGTAAATGCAACATACATAAAGAACGGACTATCCGAGTTGTGCTCACGAATAAATCCGACGGCATTGTCGCTGATGGCATTCGTATAATAAAAGTCGTCACTGTCGGGCGGTATTTGAGTATTATCACGGGTCAGCGAGCATGGGTCAAAGTAACTGCCGGCCCCGTGAATAGTTCCGAAGAAGCGGTCGAATCCGCGCTGGCACGGCCAGTTGTGTTTCGGGCCGTCCGGTCCCCGGTATCTGGTTACGTGCCACTTGCCCGACATGTACGTACTGTATCCCGCCTGCTTGAGCACCTCGGCGATAGTAACACAACTGTTGTTGAGGTCACCGCGATAACTATCATAACCTTTGTCCTGCATCATATGCCCAACGCCCGCCTGGTGCTGGTAAAGCCCAGTCATCAGCGAGGCCCTGGTCGGACAGCAGCGAGCGGTATTGTAAAATTGCGTGAAACGCACTCCGCCAGCGGCGAGCTTGTCCAGATTAGGCGTGTGAATCTCACCACCGTAACAGCCGATATCCGAATATCCCATATCGTCGGCCATAATCAGGATGATATTCGGCCGTTTGGCCCTATCATCAAGCAATCTGGAAGCACTACTGCACCCCGGCATCGCCAGAGCCGCCGCTCCAAAGCCCACCACCTTCAAAAAATCACGGCGCGTGTAACTATGTTGACCCATGTTTATTTGCTCCTAATCAGAAATATTTTTAATCCGCACACGATGCGGGGCGGGAATGACAAATACTGCTACCGCAACAGAAATCATTTATTCAGTCTGATTTAGATTTTGATGGACCGTACTTTAGTCCAAGCTCGCTCAGCAAAAAAGCATGGTAATGGACACTTTCCTCAATCTGCTCACTCAGCGGAGTAGCCAAGCCATGACCGGTTTCCGAGCTGGTTCGCAGCAGAATCGGCCAGCCCGATGAGGTCGCCTCCTGCAGCCGGGCAGTCATCTTGCGAGAGTGCATCGGATCAACGCGAGGGTCATTGGCACCGGTAATAAACAATACGGACGGAATGTCTGCTGATTCTTTGACGTTATGGTAAGGCGAATATGCGTAAAGTGCACGAAATTGTTCGGGATTCTTAACAGTGCCAAATTCCGGGATGTTAAACTCCCCGTTGGGCGCGAGCTCCACCCGCAGCATGTCATATATTCCGACAAAGGAAACCACAGCTCTACAAAGTTCAGGGTGTTGGGTGATCATAGCACCCATCAGTAATCCACCATTACTGCCACCAATGATTGCCAGTTTTTCAGATGTTGTATAGTCGGCATCAATCATATGTTGCATCACAGCGGCAAAATCATCAAAAACGTTCTGCTTGCTGGTAAGCATACCTTCCCTGTGCCATTGCTCGCCAAATTCACCACCGCCGCGAAGGTTCGCTTGTGCATAAACACCTCCCTGGTCAATCCACACACGGCGCAGAGAACTGAACCGGGGCTTGATACTGCTCCCGTACCCGCCATAGCCCGTAAGTAAAACCGGATTTGAGCCATCCAGCTTTACTCCCTTGCGGCGAATGATATTGACGGGCACTCTGGTTCCATCTTTAGAAGTGGCATATTCGCGTACGACCTCACAATCGGAAAAATCGACAGGCGGCTGGCTAACAAGTGCCGTCTTGCTGGTTATTCCTTTGTCAGGGCTAAACAGATACCACGCTGAGGGAACAAGGTACGAAGAGTTCTGATAGAGAATATTATCGTTCTCCTGGGCTACAATTTGCCCTACATTGGAGACCGGAAGGATTTTCGGCCCTGCCTGCTGCTGTCCCTGATAGTCGAAGACGCGTATCTCAGAAGGTCCACCAAGCTGGTAGGTAACGTATAGTCGGGTTGCGGCGGCCACTATCGGGGGATGGCCGTAGAAATCGGAAACGATAGTATCTTTACCTTCAGGAACAATTACTTCGGCTCTCTCCAAGGAAAAATCAACTAAGGAGACCTTCGTTATTTTGCCCCGAGGTGCATCGGCCCGAGATATCAAAAACAGTGTGTCATTAGCGCCGAACGTCGCCTGGACGACTTGGTCATCATAATCAGTTATTTGCTTCCATTGTCCAGCCTGCGTACTAATATAGTGGGCGAAACGTCCACTGTCACCATATTGAACGGTTGCCAGCACGTTCCCGGAACCGGCATCCGTTTCGAGAATAATTTCCGCTATCCGGGGGAAGCCCCTGCCAATCTCGTAGTTATCTTTATCAGGCGAAGCTCCCACGCTATGGAACCAGACTTGCTGGTAGAAATCCATATCTTCGGGCGGACGCTCACCATCGCGAGGATATCGCGTGTAGTAGAAACCCGACCCATCCGCCGTCCACGCGAGGTCACCTCCGGCAGTGCCACCGTTGACACGGGGAATGACCTCTCCAATTTCCCTGCCGCTCTGTGCTTCATAAATGTGTACATCTCCACTCTCGGAGCCGCCGACCGAAAGCGAAACGGCGACAAGACTACCATCCGGGGAAGGCACATACCAGTCGATGGACGTTGTGCCGCCCGGGTCGATTTTCGTAGGGTCAACGATGACCCGCTCGGACTCCTGCTCTTCCGCCGACGGCATAACTACCAGAAACGGCTGCTCCAGCGGTGGCTGACGCTTCATAGCAAAGACTTTTCCTTTGCGCCAGCAAACCGAGTAATAGCTGACAGTCTCCGCGGTTAGTATCTCCGTGACCCGTTCACGAAGCTCTTCGACATAGGGTAGATTGTCTAATACACTTCGGGCGTAATCATTCTGCTTATTGCTCCAGGCTTGCACACGGTCATCATCCCAATCTTCCAGCCACTGATATGGGTCAACAACCTCGAGGCCATGATAAACGTTTGTAACGGGTATCTGAGCAGTTTGAGGCGGTCCAAGTGTTGCGCAGCCACCCAGAACGATAAGCAGAATAGATATGAGTTTCGCATACCGCATCACTAAATCCCTTCACTTGAGTGAGATGATTTACACATCTTTATAAATCCAATTCTACAAGGTTGTGTTTCTCAGGACAATATTTAGTTATTTATCAGCACTTCCTGTCCGTGCCTTTCCACCCTCAGGGGAACTTGAAGTTAGTCTTTCTTTTCAGCCGTTCGAGCTCCTTTTTCATGTGCTCCACAACATCGGCACGCCCGGCATTGCCAATCAGATTGTTGAGTTCTTCGGGGTCGTTCTTAATATCATACAATTCATCAGTCAGTTTGTCGGATAGAGGATAAGTAACGTACTTCCACCGTTTTGTGCGTACAGCCAGCACGGTAGGTCTTTTGTATTTGCGGTCCACCTCCTGGAAGTATTCGTAGAGAAAACTCTTTCGGCCCGGCCGGCCTTTAAGAACGCCCAGCCAGCTTTGCCCCTGCATTATACAAGGAACGCTTAGCCCCGCCAGCTCAAGAATTGTCGGTGCCAAGTCCATATTCAAAACCATTTCGTCACACCTGGTCCGGGCCTTGGCAAGGGGTGGATATCTCATAAGCAGTGGAATGCGTATGGATGGTTCGTAAGCAGCACGCTTGTCCCACATGCCGCCGTGCTCGCCGTGGAAATAGCCGTTATCACCTGCAAAGATAATTGCAGTATTATCCAGCATATTCTCCGCTTCGAGTGTTTCAAGAACACGGCCGATACTTTCGTCCACAGCAGCGAGAGAGCGCATATAATTACGAATCTGGCTTTTCCAATCCTCATCCATTTTTCTGCCCCATTCCGGCTTGGTTGTAAGATTGTCGTCGGGGTTATGCTGTGATTTGATTTCAATATTCGAATAAAGATTCTCGTGGCGCTCGGCAGGCTTGAAGGGGCCATGCACGGCCTTGTGACTGAGGTATAACATAAAGGGCCCGTCGTGTTTGCTCTTGAGGAAACGGACCACGTAATTGGTCAGCTCATCGGTGATGTAAACTTCGGACTGGACGATCTCTCCATCCACATTCAGATTATTTTTGTCATATCTGCCCTGCCCGCTAAAGCTGACCCAGTGGTCGAATCCGGGCCGGGGTGAATTCGTCCTGGCCATATGCCATTTGCCGATGAACGCCGTTCGGTAACCTGCCTTGCGCAGAAGCTGAGGGAACGTTGGAATGGACGGATTCGGGTCTCTGCCGTTGTTCATAAAGACTTCGTGAGCATGTGCATAGCAGCCGGTCAGAAAACTGGCCCTCGAAGGACTGCACAGGGAAGTTGTCACGAATGCATTACTAAATAGGACGCCTTCTTCAGCAAGCCTATCCATGTTCGGCGTTTTCAGCCAGGGATGCCCGGCACAGCTCATAGCATCGTAGCGCTGGTCGTCCGTTAAGATAAAAACTATATTGGGCCTGCGATCAGTTCGTTCACCACCGACCACACAACCCGGCACCGCTAACGATGCCGCCCCAAGACCGACAGCTTCCAAAAAATCACGGCGATTATAGTTGAGCAAAGGTGCACTCATGTTAATTTTACTCTTGTTAAGCAGAATCTGCTCGTTGTTATAATCCGGACTATACCCTAAAATAGTTTTTTACATCATAGAATCCAGAACGGCTTGAAGTCGCTTCCTCGCCGCGGCAGCTTCCGGATCGCCCGGATTCGGATTCTCCTCAAGCGTATCAGCCGCCACATCATAAAGGTTGCCGACCCGATTATAATCGCCTTGGCCGTAGAGTTTCCACCGCTTCTCGCGTGCGAAACGATACAGCGTCGTACCCGGGTCTCTTCGATACCAGCAGAATATCCAATCCCTCGGATTGCCCCTTCTGCCGAGAAGCTGAGGCAGGAAGCTCCGCCCGTCAATGGTTACATTCTCAGGAAGCGAACCGCCGCCCACCTCCGCCAGAGTCGGAAGCACATCACTGAAATCCACCAGGTCAGTGCACACTTTGCCCACCGGCGTCGTGCCTTTCCAGTTCGCAATAAGCGCAACGTGCGTGCCCGCATCGGTCGTAAGGCCCTTGCCTCCGTCAATAAAGCTGCCGTCCTTCATTTCCGATGTAATTCCTCTGGGCGTACCGTTATCACCGGTAAACAAGAGAAGCGTATTTTCCCGCAGGCCCAGCTCATCCAGTTTCCTGACGATACGCCCTATGATTTTGTCCATATAGGCAACCATATCCCCGTAGTATTTTTTGTTACTCAGCTTCCGTCCCCATCCCTGGCTGTCCGGCGTGGGCTCGAACGGCCCATGGGTCAGTGCCATCGGAAAGTAAATGAAAAACGGCCTGGACTCCTTCGATTCGTGGCGGTCTATAAGCTCCAGAATATGATTACAAAAAACATCCGGCCCGTATTTGCCCTCAAGATTCTCAAGCAGCCGACCGTTTTGTATAATCTTTGGATCTCGATAGCGGGAGCCTTTGGGAGAATAAGCGTCCTCCATGTGCCAAAGGCAATACTCATCGAAGCCGGCAGCGTATGGACCAGCGATACCACGGCCCATTAGCTGCCACTTGCCCACTATATAAGTATCATAGCCGGCACTCTTCATTACGTGCGCAGAGGTCTTCTCCTTGAAGTCGAACACGCCAAACTTAACGTAGTTCCGGGCATTTGACCTGCCTGTCATAATCTTCACACGCGAGGGCGTGCAGAGCGGCTGCGAATAGCAGTGCTCGAACCGCATGCCCGTCCTCGCCAGCTCATCAAGGACAGGAGTCTTATAGGATTTGCTGCCGTAACAACCAAGGCACTCATAGCCGATATCGTCGGCCATTATCAGGATGATATTTGGCTGCTTGTTCCTTCCGGCAGACAAACTTGAAACGCTACTGCACCCCGGCATCACAAGCGCTGCCGCTCCACAGCCCACCGTCTTGATAAAATCTCGTCTGTTCATAAGCGGTTCTCTCCTTTCGGTCATTTCTTTTCTATACGTTTTGCAAGCTGGTCTTCGCCCGGCGTCAATCCTGCAAGGTGCAGGGCAACCTCTTTGCGGATTTCAGTTATTACCTCCGGATGGTCTTCGGATATATCATATTTTTCGGAAGGGTCGTGCTCGAGATTATAAAGCAATGGGGGCTCGTGGTGCGTCTCTTTGTCTGCACCCTTACCGTAGGCCGGCCTTGTTATAAAATGCGCCTTATATGGCCCTTTGCGAGCAGCGTATAATTTTGCACCCCGATAATAAAACATAATTTTTCGGGGACTTGGTCCGGTCCCGAACAAGGCAGGCGACAGGTCCAACCCGTCAACAACGCGGTCGGTAGGGACTTTCGCACCGGCTAACGTCAGAATCGTCGTATATATATCCATAGCCGAGCCGATATCATTCACGACGGCTGGTCTGATTTTGCCCGGCCACCACATAATACAAGGCTCCCGCATACCACCTTCAAAGGTACAGCCTTTGCCTTCTCTAAGCAGGCCCGCCGAGCCGCCGTGCTCATTGAACGTAAGCCACGGGCCGTTGTCAGAGGTAAAGACAACAAATGTATTCTCCGCCAAGCCTTCGTGGCGCAGCGTCCTGAGTATCTGCCCGACGCCCCAGTCGATCTCTTCAATCACATCGCCATATAAACCGCGCAGGCTTTTGTCCTTGAACTTCTTAGAGACAAACAACGGGACATGAGGCAGGTTGTGCGCCAGGTAAAGAAAGAAGGGCCTGTTTTTGCTCTTTTGTATAAACTTGATTGCCTCTTCGGTGTAGCGCTTCGTAATCGTGTTTTGGTCGGCGGGGCGCTCTACAATCTCTTCATCGCGCATAAGCGGGACATTAAAGTACTCAATCTTCGGCTCAAGGAACGCCTGCCGTCCTTCGCCGCCGATGCGGTCCATATCGTTGCTGTAGGGGATGCCGAAATAGGAATCGAAGCCGTTATTTGTCGGCAGATATTGCGGCAGGTGTCCGAGGTGCCATTTTCCGACACAGGCGGTCGCATAATCTTCGGCCTTGAGGGCCTCGGCGATTGTAACTTCATTTTTCGGCAGGCCGTTAGCCGAATCGGGAAACAGCACACGCCGTTCGTCACTGCACATCCCGCTGCGAATCGGCAGTCTTCCGGTCAGCAGTGCCGCCCGGCTCGGCGTGCAGACCGAGGCCCCGACGTAGAAGTTCGTCCATTTCTGGCCTTCCGCGGCCATCCGGTCCAGATTGGGCGTGCGAATTGTCGGATGGCCGTAGCAGGTTAAATCGCCGTAGCCCATATCATCGCAAAATATGATGATAAAGTTTGGTTTATTCTCAGTACCTCTTCCGGCATTCAACCGGCCGGAACTCGCGCAGCCGGGCAGTGCCAGCGAAACGGCACCCGCACTTAGAAATTTGATGAATTGACGTCGGTCCAATTGATGTCTCATAGGAGGATTCCTTAACTGGTTTATTGCATACTCCAACTGTCACTTTATGCTATAATAACCGGCCAGAAACAATCTTGCAAGGGTTCAGATAACCTCAATTTGAACGGAGGATAGCCGTCCGTCAGGCTTGAGCGTTGTTTGTAAGGAGTTCTTATTATGAGCCAGGCCAAAGTCGTTGCGCTTAAGGCAACCCAGCTTATTGACGAAATGGCCGTCGGGCCAAAAGCCGCCAGTCTCGTCCGTCTTAGCCGAATCGGTCTTGCTGTCCCCGATGCCTTCTGCATCACCGGGACAGCTTTCCGGGAGCATTTAGAGCAGAACAACCTCACCGTCCGTATAAAATCGGCTGTGGATGAACTTGCAAAAACCAAGCCGGCAGCCAGGGAATCTGTCCTTTCATCTCTCAGGCAGGACGTTACCGAGGCGCCTCTATCAGAGGAGGTTCAACGCCAGACAGAAAATCATTATCGAAAGCTCGGCGCAGAGCGCGTTGCTGTCCGCTCATCAGGTACTGCCGAAGACCTGACGGCCCATTCCTTCGCCGGTCAATATGACACCTACCTGGGCATAGCCAATCTTGAAGATTGTATAGAAGCTGTCAAGAAATGCTGGGTCTCTCTGTGGACGCTGCGCGCCTATGAGTATCGGGAAAAAAACGGCTTTGACCATCTTAAGATAAATATGGCTGTAATAGTTCAGTCGTTCATCGCCCCAGATGCCTCCGGCGTTATCTTCACGGCAGACCCGCTCAGCGGCGAACGTTGCAGCATAGTAATCGAGGCCTGCTTCGGTCTGGGAGAAGCCCTGGTTTCTGGAAAAGTAACTCCCGACAGATTCATCGTCGGTAAAAAAAATCTCAAAATACATTCTCGCACAATATCAGAGAAAAAAATTGAGTGTGTACTTAACAGCAACGGTCTTGTTAAAGAGCAACCTGTTCCAAGCGAAAGGTCTTCTGTTTGCTGTTTAGACAGGAAACAAGTAAAAAGACTGGCCAAACTTGCAATAAAAGTTGAGACCGAATTCGGCTGTCCCCAGGACATCGAGTGGGCGATATGTAAAAAGAAAATCTATTTCCTCCAATCGCGGCCGATTACCGCTATTGGGCCGGAGAAATCGCGACAGGAACAGCAAATCTGGAGTACCTACTGCCTCGAAGAAGTTATGCCTGATGTTGTTACACCTGTTACGTGGTCGATGCTTCAGTGTCTGGGAAATAACCTTTTCGACCCCTCTCTTCGTGACCTCTGTATCAACCGCCGGGATACTCCTGTATTTGGCCTCATAGCCGGACGACTCTACTTCAACGCGAGCTTCTGGACTGCTGTTATATTGTGCCTGCCGGGTTCTCGCAATTATGACTTTAGAAAAAACGCCGGAAATGAAACCGGTTTACTTGACCTGCTTGAAAAGCTGGAAAATCTAACACAAGAAGACCTGCCAAAAATAGAATTCAACCGAATACGATTCATTCTAAAATTGCCGCTCCTGCTCATTGGTGTCATCGCGAACACTCCCGAAAAAGGCCAATCCATACTTGAAAACGCCAGAAAAATGAACAAAAAATGGCAGAGTCTTAATATATCCAGCTTGTCCGCCGAACAAATGGCTGACTGTTGTATGGACGCTATCGACGACTTCGACCGCCTCATCGTAGCACACGCGCCCTACCTGTTCAGCATAATGATGGCATTTCCAGCCCTTGAGATAGTATGTTCAAAATGGCTTTCTGATGACAGTTCCCGTACCTCAAAACTGCTTGCAGGACTTGGAGGCATGGATGATGCCGAATCCGCTACGGACCTTTGGCGTCTTGCTGTGAAGGCACACGAATCGCCCGATATCGAAACAGCCCTCCTTGCAGGAAACTGCTGGGAGAATACACTACAGAAAGTCTCTGAGCTTCAAAGAGGCGATGAGTTTTTGAAAAGCTGGGATGAATTTATGGAACGCCACGGCCACCACTGCCGAGCTGAGTTGGAGCTGTACAATCAACGATGGTATGAGACGCCGGATTATATCCTTGGCCTGGTAAGAAGCTACCTTGCTTGCTTAGGTAAGACCGACCCTTTGGAGAATTATAGAAAACTCGCAAATCAAAGGGAACAGCTTGCGGCAGGATGCCGCCGGAAACTCAAGAATCCCATTAAACGCCTGATTTTCAACAAACTTCTCATTCGTTCTCAAAAGGGTGCTCTCTTTCGCGAGAACATCAAAAGCGAAGTTATAAGATTGATAGTAGTAATGCGACAAATGCTGCTCGAGCTCGGTAATAGATTCGCGAATCAGGGGCTTCTTGCTGAGACCGATGATATTTTCTTCCTGGAATTCAGAGATATTATTCAGATTGCCAAAGGTCGGCACAAACTCGATATCAGACAAATCGTTGCCACACGCCGCAGAGAGTATAAGAGGTGGCAATCTATCACTCCACCCAAAGTAGTCGTTGGTGAAAACGATCCAGATAGCTTTGTGCCCGAGGTTGTGGATGCAGATGTCGATGTCCTGAAGGGCTGGGCGGTAAGCTCGGGTGTAGCGGAAGGAAAAGCACGGGTAATTCTCAGGGCTGACACCGATGAACAAGTATTGGCTGGCGAGATCCTGGTGGCACCCTTCACCGACCCGGGCTGGACTCCTTATTTTTTACCGGCCGCTGCGGTAGTCATGAATCAAGGCAGTCTGCTCTCCCACGGCAGTATCGTTGCCCGCGAATACGGAATTCCCTGTGTCGTGAACGTGGGACCGACCACGAGAATCGTCAAAACCGGCCAGATGATACAGGTGGACGGAAACAGCGGCGTTGTCAGGATACTTCAATAACCGACAATAATCGATTTACTTAAGCAGTAACTGATGAATAAATGCCGCGACAAGCCAGACCGCAAAGCTCACGCACAGCACAATCCACAAAGACAGACGCTTGTGAAAACATAAATAAGCCACAAGGAAAAACAAAACACTCGGCACAATACCCCACAAGGCGCCTTTGGTGTACTCGCTCATCAGGCCGAAATTGCCGGGATTATCCAGGTACCGACCAGCTTTTCACTTAATGAACCGGATAGTCAACGGATAACGATAGTGATAACCATCGTTGGCCTTAACGGCTGCAATCAGCAAAAAGATCAAGTCAAAAATGGCTACCGCCGGCAGTAAAACAAAACCAACGCACGCAAAACACAGAAGCCCCGCAACAATCCCATATATCAACATAGATATCTGGAAGTTTACCGCTTCTTTGCCCTGCTCGTTCAGGAAAGGAAATTCTTCCTTCTTTATCTGCCAGACAACCAAAGGCCCTACGACGCAGCCAACAACCGGAACAACAAGTCCGGCAAGCGCCGACAGATGGCATATCATCGCCCACATACGGGCATCTTTGTTGATCTCCTTGCTTGGCGGACCTTCTTGAACAGCTTCGGGCTGTTCAGCGCTGACTTCTTTTTCGGCAGGAATTTCACTTTCGGGCTGTTCGGCGCTGACTTCTTCGGCGGGAGTTTCGCCTTCGGGCTTTTCCGCCGGCTCCGGGGTTTCCTCTTCTTTTGCCATAATCCAGCTCCCTTCTATTTAATTTATTTCGTATTGACTCCTGCTGCCTGGCTTTACTTCGCAAAGCGGCAGGGACTCTTTTTTAACAAAGGCCGATAAAACCGTCAAGAGCAAAATCCGAAACAACGAACCCTTTGCACAGGTGACTAAACGGCCTACCAACCACTCACTATATAAATAACACAAACTGACAAATTTGTTACAGTCATTCTTAGCTTATGATCGCCAAAGCATTCTTATCGGTCAGTTTGGGTGTATGTGTTTAGACGCTTTTGATTTCTTTTTGGCACATACGTTTGAGCAACTAATCACCATTTTTGTGAGTACGCCGACCGGCACTGCTGACATCGATTGTTTTTATGCCGAGCCTGCCCACCGGCGTCTCCGGGGCAAACCTAACCGCACCTTTCTCAAACTCGACAATAAGCGGGTCAGCAAGCAGGTTTCCCTCCTCGGCCTTGAACTGATAAGTGCCGGAATGACTGTAATTCTTTAACTTGCGACATTGAACTGTCCCTTCGGCGCTGAACAGCACATTGTTCCGCAGTGTCGTAATCGCATCGGGATTCTCCAGCACGATATTACCTTTTGCACAGACGATGTTTTTCTCTACGGTGTAGTTTGATGACTTCGGAAATGTAAGCCTTACGTCCGCGTCGCTGATAAAAACGTTGTTGCGGATGGTGTTATTTTTAGCCATATGGTTGTGTGACGGCCGCACTATACCATAGGACAGATTACCCTCAACCAGGCAGTTCTCAGACCTCTCGTCGAGGTAGTAAGCCGAGGCGCCGTAACCACCGGTGTCGATGATGTCCCGGATGAAATTGCCCCGAAGCACAAGACCCTTGCCTGCAAAACAGTAGATACCGGCACCGTCGTGTAGCTCCTGCATCGCGTGATAAATCAGATTGTGCTCGATGCGGTTATTTTGCCCGCCCCAATTAACGGCCGTGTAAGGCGTTTCGTGAACTTCGTTATGGCTGATATCACAATTCCTGCCGCCGCCCTGCAGAGCAATAGCGCTGGGATATGTAAGACCGACATCGTGGATATGATTATCGATAACAACGTTCGAGGTCCCGCTGCACCTGATGCCGCAGGCGCCGGTGTGATGCACATTACATCGCTCAATGCGCAGACCGCTGCCGGAAGCCTTGATTCCCTGCCCGCCAACATTGACGATTTCAAGTTCAAACAGCCGACAGTCCTTAGCCAACGCTATGGTGACAGCACCCTCGAACCTGCCCGCCCCGAAGCCGCCGGCCTTAAGTGGCGTTGTTGTAACCGACAGCGTCAAACCGCGAACGGTTATGTCCCCGGCTGGCTTGTCCCAGGTGCCCTGAATCCGTATGATAGATTCAATAGTCGGGGCAAAAACCACCGCCTTGGTCATATCCTCTCCGGGCAAAGGCCAATACACCAACTTGCCGGCCGTGCGGTCCAGATACCACTGTCCGGGCCGGGTCATTCCCTCGCGCACGTTCCAGATAACATACTTTTTGACACCGAACGCCCCCGGTGGATGACCCGACGGACTGGCAAAAGTAAGCGTATTTGATTTCGTATCCATAGCGGCCAGACCTATCAGTGACTCGTCCCACATATGATAAATAGTAACTTCTGCGTTGTTGATGTCCAGCCACGGGCCGATGTCCTCGGGACGATATTTTAACGTGGTCAATTCCTCGTTCGTCGGTTTGCGTTTCCATCCGCCGCCTGTGCTGCTCATCCAGGGCACGTTGAAGCTGCTGAGGTGTTCGAAATATCCTTTTTCCGGCATCCGTGCACGCCGGCAAAAACGCCCGTTCACTACTAATGCTCGGAAGTCCCAACTTCCATCTTTGACGCCGGGTAGCCTGGCTGAATAGAACTTTTCGCCGTCCCTCTTCCAGCCATCAACTTTCCGACCACCATAGATATAAACCTTCGCCCCGGGCGCCGATTCTATGCGTAGCCCCGCATCTCTGTCAGTAAGCACCAACGGCTTATCGAGGAAATACTCTCCACCCTGCACAACGACCTTTCGGAATTGTTTCGTGCCGAGCTTTCGCGTTGCTTTACACGTGGCTCCGAGTGTAGCGAACGGACCATCCGTCCGTTCTGCATTTGCTCCGGGTATCCGGCCAGACCAGGAGTCTTTGCCGTTGACGGCAAGGTAAAAGGTGTCGGCTTTGGTCAGCTCCGCCTGAACAGGTACAAATGCCGACCCGATGCTCAATGACATCAAAGCGACTAAGAAAATGTGGCTGATTCGCATCAATTTCCTCCTTCGGCGGACCTGGGCAGCCACACAGCCATCTCGCTTTTGCCGCGGTGTGCCCAGGCGTAATAGGGAATTGCAGCAACTTCGATACTGTTCAACACCATTTTGCTTTCCTGCTGAGGCTGTTGTATCCTCCCCTGACCCTTCACTGTCACGATGCCGCCCAACAAATCACCATGATATTCGGAGTTCAATTTTGCTTCCGGCGGCAAAATTAGCTCTGCCACGCCCTGCGGATTGTCCACGCCTTCGAAGCAATACACCAAAGGCCCGCGCTGGACGGCTATGCGCCCGTTGTTATCTTTTACATTCTCGTGGGAAACGACCCGGCGTATCGGCACCGGCAGGTTCAGCTCTATACAATCGCCCTTCTCCCATCTGCGGCTGATAGACGCAAAACCCTTGTCGATATTCAAGTCAAGAGATTTGCCGTTGACCTTGAGTGTTACTTTCTCAGAGCTTTCGTTCAGGAAGCGATAAAGGTCGCTGGGAACAGGCTCATTCTGCGCCCAGCCGGGAATGCGAACACAAATCGCAAACTTCGCCGAACGCTCCGGCTCAACCGTAATCTCCACGGCCCCATCCCACGGATAACGCGTCTGCTGCTTCAGGCGCACGGTATTGCTATCCATCTTGATTGTGACGCTTCCGCCAATGAAAAGATTCACATACAAAACGTCACCTTGCTGTGCGTAAGCGTAGCCGGGAAGCGACGGCATAAAACGCACAATATTTGTAGGACAGCAGGCGCAGCCAAACCACGGGCTTCGCTGATAGTCGCCGTCACTGGCTAACGGGTTCGGGTAGAAAAACTCATCACCACTCAGTGAAATACCCGAAAGAAATCCATTGTAGATTACTCTTTCCAGCACATCGATATACTTTGCATCGCCGCCCAATAAAAACATCCGATGGTTCCACATGGCGTTGGCAATGGCCGCACAGGTCTCGCAATAGGCCGTCTTGTTGGGCAGCTCGTAATCCTCGCCGTAGGATTCGCCGCCGCGCCTTGCTCCGACACCGCCGGTGATATATAGCTTCTTTGAGACAACGTCCCACCATATCCGCTCGAGCGCTTCGACGTAACCGTTATCGCCCGTCAGGGCCGCCACATCCGCCATCCCGGAATACAAATAGCCCGCCCGGACGGCGTGGCCCACCGCCGTCTCCTGCTCGATTACTGGCTTATGGTCCTGGCAGTAATCGCCGTAAATCTTGCGCCTATCAGACCGGCCACGCTCATCGAGGAAGAACTTCGCAAGCGCCAGATATTTCCCGTTACCGGTTATACGGTACAACTTCACCAGGCCTATTTCTATCTCCTCATGTCCGGGCACATCGTGTTTCTTATCGGGGCCGAAAACCGAGTCAATGTAATCGGCAAGCCGAATTGCAACATCAAGAATTTTTCTTTTTCCGGTAGCCTGGTAGTAAGCCACGGCGGCCTCGAAGAAATGGCCCGCACAATAAAGCTCATGTTTGTTGCGGACATCCGTCCAGCGTTTTTCCGGCTGGCGCTCGGGCAGAGAATAAAAGGTGTAAAGATAGCCATCCTCCCATTGGGCCGCTGCTATTTTGTCAATCACGCCGTCAACGTATTTTTCAAGCTCCGGATCGGGATGACTTTTCAACGAATAAGCGGCCCCCTCAATGACTTTGTAGAGGTCTGAATCGTTAAAGTAGATGCCTTCAAACTCCCCTTCCATCAGGCCACCGGCTTTTGCAAAATTATCAATTCGACCTGTCTCTTCACACTTTTGAAAATCATAAGGCACCGTTACCTTACGGTTGGTCTCCATCCGCGGCGCCCAGAACTCATCGGCGATAACCACATCGGTGAACGCAACGGCCCGCAATTGAGCCGATTCCTGAATTTGGCAGCCTGTTACAAATACGAACATAGCTATAGTTGCAATCCACAAGATGCCTTTCGGTATTGCAAAAAGATGTTTTCTTAATAACCGAATCTTTACCATTTCCTTACGCTCCTTTTCTGTTTTCGCGACAGAATTTACCCATCAGCTCCATTGCTTTGTTCATCCTTTCGGCTGAGCCATCCATCTTTGCGTAGGCATCCACCAATTCCAGCAGTTCCGGGGCTGGCTCAACCTTCCCATAGTGGTGCGAAACGTTGACAATCGCGGCATCAAGGCCGTATTCGGCCACCTTTGCAACGTAGGCCCTGCAGACTCCGATTCTTCGGCCCGGCAGGTCACGGACACAGTTGCTAATCCCAAGCGAGCAATGTACACCCTTCATTTGCACATCGCCTTTGATTTTCTTTATCGTCTCGAATGCCCTATACGTATAACCCGGCACATTCGGCTCCATCGGCATATCTATCGCCAACGGAAAGACGGTTGAGTCGAAGAAAATTTCGCCGGGCGCAAAACCGTACTCACCGACCGCCTTGGCAAAAATCCGCCTGGCTAAGGAATACAACTCATCAACCGAGTGCGAGCCACCCGGCCCGGTAGGTATTCCTTCGCCGACCAAAAGACCAATGAACGCAAAATCGAAATCTTTCTTTAGCGGCAATATGTCCTCTATCGTATAAACCTTGACCGAGTTTATAAGTGGCTGTTTAACTTGACCGCTGGCATTATACCACTCCTTCAGGCCCGCTATCAGAACATCGTTGTTACTGCTGTCGATACAAATCGGCACGCCATTGCCCCACTTACGAACCATTCGGACGTACTCGGCCATCATATCAACGCAAAGCTGTGGCTCGTCCTCACCAAAGGCATCGAGATTGACCGCCATATAACCAGCCCCGTCAGCAGCCTGTGATTCAATTAAGGCCTTGATGTAATTCAATGGCCCGCTTGGTGCCGAATAGGCATTGGGGCCAAGTTCCGCTAACTGCTTCATTATCTTGCCGGTCTTCGGAATCGAAGCGTGGATTGATTCGCCGATAGTAATCAGTGGATTCTTCATCGTACGGTCCTTAATACAAAAAAAATCAACCGTTTGCCATTCTTTTTATAACCTGTATTCATAAACACTTATGCAATCCCATTGTCTTTTTTTATATCTGATTTTGGTGCTGCGACGACCAAAACAATTACCACTGTGGGTAATTCTGCGTTGTGGATAACCTGTTGATAACCCAAGGTCCGTCCCTCAGACCGTGTCTGTCCGCGACGCTGAAAAATGTCGGATCAAACGGTTGCTTTTTTGCCGCCGCCTCTGCGACCTTCTCTAAATCCACTTGTCTCTCCGTAACTTCTTTCTAATAAAGACGTTACATCCGCCAACAAAGTCGCCACTTAAACTCACCTCCATCTGAGCACCTGCGAACCAACAGTGTGCCCAAATTCCACTGGGCTTGCAATGGATTCGAGAAAAATTGTCCTGTTAGTGGATAATCCATGGAAAAATTCTTCATAATTCTTATATCACGAGTAAATACACACACACCAGAACGCTGTTTGTTCCGATAAAAACGCAATTTCTCCGTCACCAAATCACTTCCTTAACGGCCGTCCTTGGGGATGGCTCGGAGCAACCACCCGTAACCAACACACATTTATCGTGTTACAGACCACCAACAGAACCTCTCAATACTCAACCGCCGCTAAAGTTCGTGGCGTTATTGTGGAAAAATTCAACCGCCTGCGGCTACAGGATAATCTCACATCTCCATCAATCGGCAGAACCAGCGTCTTATGTGCCTTGACAGGCTTGGAGAATTCCACCGACACATCGACCGGCTCATCATTGAAATTTTCAACAATCAGACAATCTTCGCCGATTAAGTACAAAGCCACTTCGTTCGGAGCATCAAACCTTATTCCGAACGGCGCCAACAACTTGTCCCTGATGGGTTTGAGCTGTTTTCGATTTAACTCAAGCAAGCTGCGAGGTTTCCCATTGACCTTCAGGATGATTAAGTCTTCATCATCAAGATTCACGTTATCTAACCGCCTAGCCAGGCCATCTGTCATAAGCACGGGCTTTTGAGCAGCGAGCATTTTCTTGAGTTTCTTGGTCAAGTTCGGGTCTTTGATTGCGTGTACCGAGAAAAACGCAGCCTTCGCATCAGAGCTAATCTCTGCGGTAGGCACAAGCGGTAATCCCAACATCCCCACGAAATCGAATACGTATTGCTCATCATAAGCATCGCTGTTTGGCGGCTTAGGCGCAAGAATGCCTTTGAGAGGTTTATTTCGCACCAAACCGGCGAGCCTGAACAATCCTGGAATCTCCGTCCGTAATTTTTCAACGTTTGCCGGCCCGTTATCTCGCAGCAGCGAACTATAACAAAACAGCAACATCTCCTTAGCATCCGCCAATACGGTCTGACGCGCCTGCTCTACGTATGTATTTTCCGTGGTCCCGTAAGGGTCAAACCACCCGCCGCCCGTTTTCGGCCCGCCTATCTCGCCCAGCCATCGCATAATGTAATAAGCTTCGTACTGAACTTTTCCTCCCCAACGCTTATCCGCATAATCGCGCGTCTCAGTGCCTACCCAGATTCTATCATAGTCTGCTGTTTCACGTGAAACCTCATACCCACGATTATGGAAATTGTCGTACCATTGAGGATATTTGATTATGATTTTTACGTCCGGATTGACCGCCCTTGCCGGTCCTAAAATTCTTTCACGGCTCATCCCGACCATAAGCTCACAGCGGTAATCAGCCCACGTCCGGTCGCCGCGCGCTTTTTCGCACTCATCGCATTGGCAATCGGTAAAAAGAAAGTCATCAATCATAATCTCATCGAACATCGAGGCCGTGTATTCGAAGATTTCCTGCAAGCTCTTTTGCGTGCCCTTATTGGTATAACAGGAAATCAGGTTCCAGCCTGTCGATATCTTACCGACCTGCGTAGTTGTAACACAACCTGAAACCTCGAAGCCCCCTGCTTCAAACCTTGATTTAGCTCGTTCCAGAGTTTCTCTCTCGGCGGTATATCGGCTTCTGAAAGTTTCAATGAAAACATGGGTAACGCCGGTCTTCTTACACCAGTCGATTGCCTTACTTATGCCCTCCCCGGTACCCAAATGGTCGCGCACATTCTGCGCCGTAAACAGCGTAGCTATCTTCAAAAGACCCTTATTTTCATTTGCCAAATCCCATAGCGGTTGAGATTGACACCTCAAGGTCGCTAACAAAACCAACCCCGCAACAGCACATTTCAAATGGCTTGACTTAATCACTTCCCATATCTCCCTGAATAATTGAACTCTACATTATTAAAAAAAGAGCACCCCGCCTTTCAGTCGAGGACCCCTTCCAACAGGTGGAAGCGGGCGTAACCGCCTCAAATCCTAGCCTGAGTTCGTCGAAGGCTTGTTTTGAGGTGTTGTAATCAGCCTTTGTCGAAAGCCGTGATTTTCTCTTTCAGCGCCCGGCAGGCTGCTGCCGGGTCACGGGCCTTCGTGACCGCTGCACAAACCGCAATCGCTTTGGCACCAGCTCTCAAAACATTTTCCACATTGTCTAATGTTATACCGCCGATAGCTACATTACAAACACCGGTATCGGCAAGTATCTCTGTTGCCTGCCTGACATAGTCCATGCCAACCGCCTCAGCAGTGGGTTTCGTCTCGGTGGCAAAGACCGGCCCCAGAGCAGCGTACGTAGGCCGCTCCTCGCAGGCGGCACGTAATTGCTTGAGCGAGTGTGTACTTTTGCCGATAATCAGCGGAGCCAGTTGTAGCTTGCGTGCACATTCAGCGGGCAAATCATTCTGGCCAAGATGAACACCATCAGCACCTGAAGCAACCGCGACGTCAATCCGGTCGTTTATTATGCTAAGGACGCCGGCGTCTTTGCATATCTGCACAAATTCGATAGCAATGGCGAAAAGCTTGTCGTCATCGATGTCCTTCGCACGCAGTTGAATGCAATCGGCACCACCGGCTGAGCACTTACAAGCCAAAGAAATAACATCCGCCGGCAGGTTGCTGGTAATTATCACGTACAGCCTGACTCCTTTAAATTTCTCAAAAGCATCGCTGAAAAGAACAATATCTTTCTCGAGAGTATAAGCAGTATAACGCAGATTTTCGATTGTCCCTGCTACCGACCGGTCCTGCGTTTGGGTCATCTCAGCAAGCACCCGCAGTGCCTCGGTTAGTCGTTTGCAGCCGGCAGTAAGACAATCCTTTAGATTACCGCGCGCAAGCTGCCGCTCGACCTTCTTACCAAGACCGACATCACCGAGCGTATCTCTGCTTGAGATAAGACGACCGGCATCGAGCTTACCAATAGCTGCTGAAAGCTCGTGCCGGATCTGCCTGGCTCGTTCGGTAAGCGATGCCGAATTCAAAGAGAATCTGCAAAACTCTTCTATTACGCGAATCGCCTCACGAGCACGATTAAAATTAGCATCGATAATTCTATAAACAGCCCGTTCCATACCGTCTCTGATTATACGAGCTGCGCATAGCATTGAGTAGCTAAAATTGGGTAAAACGGCAGGAGTGAATGAAACTCTTTTGACAGATTCAAACAGATTGTTTTTACACTAATATGAGAATCTCTTTCGCTCAAAAGAAAAGCGGAGCCGACCCTCCTCCAGAACGACCCCGCATAAAAAAATTTATTAACAAAATCGGTAACACCGATTCTGAAAAGCCCGAAAAATCGGGCGGACATATCCTCCTCTGGAACGTTTTTAGGCCGTCCGCCCAATATAGCTACTTTAAAAGGACAAAAAAAGTTAAGCAGCAAAAAATATGCCAAGAACAAACAATTAAGATTGAATACAACCACATCTTGGCCTAACTTCTTATAATATAGTCTGTTACGCCTATAAAAGACGTTCCGGCTATGAAAAAATATGTCTTGTATTTTAACGCTGTGTTGTTATTTGTCAACACTTATTATGCCCAGCCAGCCTATTTTACGCAACCAGAGCTTTTAAGATGCTGTATTGTAGAGATCCTCCTTTGGTGTTTACGAAATGCAACGCGGGGTGAATAAAATGAACAACTTCACTAAGAAAGAGGTGCTGGTGTTAGCAACCAGTCAAAGGCCTGCTTTTATTATGTTTCTCCGAAACTTACGAAACTACTATACTAAATCTGGTGTTAATCATACCATTGTGCTTTGTCGCCGCTGTGTTATTTTTTGTAATATTTAGCAGAACAAATCCTGTTTGTCCATCGGCAAAACCAGCGGTCAAAGAGCACTTTCTTGCCGGTCCTCTGCTGGTCAAGCTGAAAAATTGTGCTCTTCCGCCACGCGACAATACCATCAGCAATCCTCCGGGCCTGTTCTTCTGGCAGTTCCAGCCTGACAAGCTCAAAAGGGTCGGTGTTAATATCATAAACGCAGGCTGTTTTGTCTGTCGGATTATATATGAACTTACGTCCGCCTCTTATAAAACCCGCAGGTCCCTCCTGCATCCAGCCGGAAAAATACACCCTGCGGTCATCAGGTATAGACCCAAGCGCATTAACGCCGTCGAAGCCAACAGCTTCCGTTTCGAAACCCAACAGTTCCAATAGCGTTGGCGTCAAATCAATAGAACTGACTGGTTTGGCAACCTTAACACCCGGCTCTACCAGAAATGGAGCTCGCAAGCAAAACGGGATACGCAGGACCTCATCGAAAGCTATCAACGCGTGCCCTGATTGACCGTGCTCGCCGAATGCCTCACCGTGGTCTCCAATAACACAAAAAATCGTTTTATCTGTAAGATTCAGCTTGGCCAACTCCACATTTAGGGCAGCTAAGAACTTATCGGTATAACGAACCGCCTGTCGGTAACGCTCCTCTACCGGCTCCTTGGTCGGTGTGTCGAACCATGCAGGAACCTCATAAGGGTCATGAGTAACAGAACAGAGAATCGTAAGGAAAAACGGCCTCTCTTCGGCTTGTATCCATTCAGAGATGGGCTTTAACATTGAGAACTCATCGCACGCCAAATAACCAAGAAAGCTGTTAGGGTCACCCAGATCGTCCCTGGCCCAGAATTTATTAAAGCCCAGATTGTGCACCAGCCCGGGCCGAGATTCAAAATTACCCCTTGCCGACTGAAAGAACGCCGTTCGGTAATCAAGTTTATCTCTTAAAATCGTTGCAATACCGGCATAGGGCTTTAGAACAGGGACTGCCTCGGCAAGATCCTGGGAGGCTGAAGAAAAGCGACCGGTTAAAAGCGCAAAAAGTGCCTTCGTGGTATGGGTTATTGATGAGCGAGCATTTGAAAATTCAACCCCTTGTCCGGCAAGAGTTACAAGATACGGTGTTAAATTACTTCGTATGTCCGCAAGTGAGCTATATTTGTATTGAATTCCTTCGAGGATAACTACGACTATGTTTCGATTTAGTTGTTGTGGTTTTCTTGTAATCTTTAGTTGGTCAAGGGTCGGAATTTTACGCTCGAGCTTAACCGACAAGCGGTAATCTGACATAACAATGCTGAATATAGCTCGCAGGTGGCAGTTGTAGTGCAGCCCAAGGGAAGGTACTTGCGGAGAGCCATCTTTGGACACTGTACCGCGGACCGCAATACTGGTAATGATGACAATGATAGAAATAATTACTCTGCTGAAAAAACGCTTGCGGTTATAATTCGGCGGCAATGGATTTACCAAAACAACGAAGAAGAAGGTAAGTGCAACCGCACTGGGTACAAGCAAAATGATCGCTGCTTTCGGTATTTTTATAAGGTTAACACCAATAATACACAACGTGTTCAATGGCGACCGTATTAAAGGCAAAATAACTCTTGGCAGTATTTGTGTCCCTGTTCTTATTAGCCAGCCAGCGTTCATAACTGACCAGGTGCACATAACAGCAGCAACGATAGTAGCAGTGCGCATAACCCATCTCTTAGGCCATCGAAAACAAACTATCGCCAAGATAACCTCAAGAAACAATAGAAAAGAGATATCAGCTAGAACCCAGCCAAAATATTCACTAACCAAGTTAAAACGCAACGAATAAAAGAATTTCACCAGCAGAACGCAAAGCAACGCACCGAACATAATAACGCTGTAAGCACGAGGTGCTAAAAAATAATAGAGACG
>Ga0315551_10000113_pt1 | contig 62449 bp, 47 predicted proteins | sample SalMarSW160290MG_FD_203678 | JGI IMG/M metagenome (GOLD analysis project Ga0315551, IMG submission 203678) | Salt marsh sediment microbial communities from the Plum Island Ecosystem LTER, Massachusetts, United States - Salt Marsh Sediment SW1602-90 ...
CCCGGCCGACGCCCCTTGCGCCTTCTTTGCAATGAAAACCCTTGTAACAGCTTATCACCGCGATAGCCCCGCCAAAGAAAAATCCTTTGATGACTCCACAGACAACGTCCCACATCTCCACGCCATAAGCGCTGAAGCTCCAGTATGCCCGAGCGTTTATGTGCAGTTGCACCACGCTGACAAACCACCCGCCTATAATTCCCAGCAGGTCCGCATAGATAATGAGAGCCGGCGTCAGCAGCAGGCACGCCAGCACCCGAGGCACCACCAGATAACTTACTGGGTCTGTGCCCATACTCTCGATGGCGTCTATCTGCTCGGTCACGTTCATCGTTCCAAGCTCCGCAGTCAGCGCCCCGCCTATGCGCCCGGCTAACATCACAGCAGCCAGCACAGGCCCAAGCTCTTTTACCACGGAGACATTTATCAAAACGCCGAGATGCTCCTCTAATCCCATTCCCGCCAACTGGTCATACGCCTGCACGGCCAGTGTCATACCTACAAACGCGCCGGTTATCATTATAACTGGCACGCTTCGGACACCTATTTGCAGCATCTGTGCCCAAATCAGCGGGTAGGTCTGACTCATGCCGATGCTGTGCGCAGAGGTAACCGCTGAGCGCCAGACAAACCTGCCAAATTGTCCTGCGCCACTTATCCCGTTTATGGTTTTAGTTGCCACAGCCCCAATCATATCCGCACCATTTTTTATTGATTATTGATGACGCCTGATTTTTCGATTTGCTATTTATGATTTACTATTGTCGCCGAATGGTCAATGACAAGTAGTAAAAATACAATAATGAATAGTAAATCATCAATGGCCCTGCCTTTCCGGCACCCTGTTTTTCATCGACAAATCAGGGCCGGGGCATTCCTAAAATGGAGCGGGACGGCCGACAAGTCTTAACCCCCGTGAGATAATTAACTGTGAGATATTGCCACGTTATCATCACGGAGCTAATACAACATAACCACGTTTTTCTCGGTGGTCAACCCTATAAACGGCCCCTATTTTGTGTTTATAGGACCCTCCGATTTCTCGGGGCTTTCAAGCACTTAGGCCTTTTCCCCTGAGGCCCCGGGGGCTATAATGTAGCTGGTCTGATATGAAAACGAAAGCGTGTAGGTCTATAAATCATAAGCGCCCGTCGGCATCCCGATTCATCGCCGGTTTCGTATGCCTGTCGCTTGTGCTGGCCTGTTCCGGCTGCGTCGAGCGAAAGCTTGCGATAAATACTAATCCGGCCGGTGCGATGGTAATGCTCAACGACGAAGAAATAGGCATCTCTCCCGTTACCGCATCATTCAACTGGTATGGGGATTACAATATAACAATAAGCAAGCCCGGTTTTCAAACGCTGCACACCCATAGGAAGCTGGCGTCGCCTTGGTATGACCATTTCCCCATCGACTTTTTTGCACAAATCCTTTACCCCGGCCGAATTGTCGATTATTACGAATGGTCCTTTGAGTTGGCACCTCAAAAGAAAATTGACAGGCAGGAGTTGATTGAAGCCGCCCGGCGTTTCGGCGCTGCTGAATAGATTTGTAGCGACCTTCTAAACAAGGTTATTTCTGTACCAGTCGAGGGCCTTTCGCAGGCCCTCGTTGAAAACAACGACCGGCTTGTAGCCCAGAAGTTTCTTTGCAAGCGAGATATCCGCCAACGAGTGTTTGACGTCGCCGGCTCGCGGCGGTGCGTAAATCGGCTTTACGTCCTTGCCCAGGAGCTTGTTTATTGCATTGATAATTTCGTTCACCGTTACTGCCTCTCCGCAGGCGATATTTACGACTTGGCCTTTTGTCTGCTTTGCCCTTGCGGCAAGCAGATTTGCCTCGACGACATTATCGACAAAGGTGAAGTCTCTGCTTTGTGTGCCGTCGCCGTAAACGGTTGGCTGCTCGCCTTTCAATATCGCCGTCACAAAGGCCGGTATTGCCGCCGCATACTGGCTGGTTGGGTCCTGGTGCGGACCAAAGACATTGAAGTATCGCAGCGAAATAGTCTCTAATCCATAAACCTTGTAAAAAACGGCACAGTAATATTCCCCCATCAATTTTGCCGCGGCGTAAGGTGAGAGCGGGTTGACAGGCATTGTCTCAACTTTCGGCAGCGTCGGCGTATTGCCGTAGGCCGAAGAGCTGGCGGCGTAGACGAAACGCTTCACCTTGGCATCTCTTGCTGCCAAAAGTAGAGCAAATGTCGCATCAACGCAATGTGTGTGTGTGGCAGCGGGGTCGTCAACACTGCGAGGCACCGAAGGCAGCGCACCTTGGTGCAGAACTACGTCGATACCCTGTATTGCCGTGCGTGCAACATCCGGCTTGCCCATATCTGCTTCTATAAATTCTATTTTGTCTAAGATGCCGGTGAGGTTTGCCTTTTTGCCGGTTAGCAGATTATCAATGATTCTGACAAAACAACCCTGGGAAACGAGTGCAGCGCAGATGTTTGAACCGATGAACCCGGCTCCGCCGGTGACTAAAAATTTGTCCATTCAAATCCCCTTTTGCCGTCCTCATGAATGAGTAGGTATATAGATGAGTTGCTCCTTTACTCGGTTACACCTTCGCCGGCTCCAGCTGCTGGTATTCCTGATAAGACCTGAACATCTCGCGGAAATAACCGCCCTTAAGCATCTTGGCTCCCAGCAGGACACAGCCGAGTATCTTGGCATCAACTTGCCTTAATTCGCTAATGATTCGCGCTGCTGCCCCTCGTCTGGTGGCCGACGCATTGAACACGAGAATCGTCCCGTCCACGCACTTTGCCAGTATCTTGGACTCGCTTGCTAACAGCACCGGCGGTCCGTCGACTATCACATAGTCATAATTCGCTCGTTGCTGCTTAATCATTTGCTCCATCGCCTTGCCGCCCAGAACCTCTGCCGGGCTGGCTGGCATTGGCCCGGACTCGATTATATCCAGCCGTTCCATACCACTGGACTTTAGGACCTCCTGCAGGCCGCATTGCCCTGTTAACAAGCCGCTTAGTCCTCGCGGGGCCTGTTCACCCGGCTTCGGAGGGTTCGGTCGGGGCGAAAATATCGCTTCCAGACCAGGCCGCCTGAAGTTGGCGTCTATCAGCAGAACTTTCTTGCCGGCGGTGACAAGGGTTGTTGCGAGATTGACTGCCACTGTTGTCTTTCCATCCCTGGCGCCGCCGCTTGTAACCAGTATCGTCCGGGCACTCTGTTCTGTTTCGGACAGCTCTAGGTTCGTGCGTATCCGCCTGTATGACTCGCTTACAATGCTGTTGGGTGCCTGTCGAACCACAAGCGCGGGCTCTATTTCATCGAGCTGAGAATCCTCCTCGGCATCCGGTATCATTCCCAGAAGCGGAATATGAAGGTACAACGCCACATCCTTTGGCCTTCGCACAAGGTCATTAAGCATCTCTATTAAAAAGGCAAGTCCGGCTCCAAGCAGCAATCCCAAGAACATTCCCCCGGGGAAGAATATCTGCCACCTTGGGAAGCTTGCTTCGAGCGGTTCCGGAGCGGGGGCTACAAACTGGACCTTTGGCGTCTCGGGGTCGTCATAAACTATCTTCAGCTTTTCTATCTGTTGCTTGATAGAATCGAGCATAGCCCTTCTTTCATCTTTTACGGCCGCACGTTTCTCGAATTGTACTCGCGCCAGATCAATGTCTTCCTTGCGTTTATTGGCCTCTTCACGCATCTGTTCGAGTGTTTCGAGTCGTTTCTCCATCGTTATAAGAGCATCCTGAGCATCCCTCAGATTTGATTGCCTGGTTTGCTCGGCAATCGCGGTCTTTCTTCGCAGCCTCTCCTGTTCTGTCGCATCTATAAGCTCCCTGATTTGCCGAATGATTCTGTGGTCCTCACCAAACCGCGCAAGCGCGCTTGCAAGCGCGGATTCCCTTAGTGCAAGCTGCTGCGCTAACGAGGTCATCACGGGATCCGTTTCAACCTGTCGCTCCACCTGCACCTGCACAGGTCCTTGTGCTTGCAACGCAAGACGTTCGATTGCCGCCCGCGTCTGGCTTATATCCATCTTAAGCTGATTCTGCTCCACCTCCAGGTCGTTGAGTTTCCGGTCTTCGATAGACATAAATGTTTTCAGTTCAAGGTCGGCAAATCCATATCTGCGACGAACATCGTCGAGACTGCGCTCCGCCAACTCTAGGTCTCTTTGCACTCGCTCCCGTTGCTTCTCGAGTTGAGACAGCTTCTCTGCCACGTCTTTGCGTGACGTTCCTCCTTGGCTGCTCACAAACAAGGTTACCATTTCGTTCACTATCAGGGCCGATTCTTCCTTGCTCCCGCAGGTCATCGAAACAATTATCGAGTCGCCATCTCTTTGTGCTGCAGCACCGAGATACTTTTTCAGGTCTCTGACGGCCTTTCTAATGCGTGTGTCCTTAATATCACCGAAACCTTGAAACCACCGAGTCTGTTGAATTCTGTCCCTGTCAATTAATTGCTGAAGCATGTTCTGGCTTTTCAGTTGCGCAGCCATTGATAACCGGGAGCCGTATTGTATGTCTTTGCCAACGATAGGGCTCTGTATTGTGGTGGGGTCTTTCTCGACGGGCGGCAGCACCCTTACAAATGTGCTTGCCCTGTATCTTGGCCAGTATCTCAGTAATACAAACCAACCTCCAACGCCGCAGAACAAGCCGAGTATCGTCATCAATGCTATCATAAGCCAGTGTGTGCGAAGCACGCGGAGCACTTCTCGTGGCGTCATCGAACCGGCAGCCCCGCCTGCGGCTATTGCGGGTCGAGGAGGCATCATCGCTGATGGCCTGCCCATCATTGGTCTTTGTCCTGTATCTAGCATTTATGCTCCAGCCAAATCGTCAGCGATGTTGTCATCGAGCTGTCTGCCTCACACACAATAACAGGTTTTGTCGTTGTTTATTACTTTTTATTGCCTCAGATATTTCCCACCCGCTCAATCGCAGTGTTTATACGCTCTCTAACGGGCTTCGGCATATTTTCTCCGCCTGCCTCCAGTGCCTGTTCATAGGCCGCTCGTGCCTGTGGTAACTGCCCCAACTTCTCGTGAGACTGTCCCAGATGCTCATATACCTCTGTAGGTGTTTCTATCTGTCGTGCCTCATACTGCTGTATTGCCGACTGCTCATACTTTACGGCCTCGCTGTATTTGCCCTGCTTCTGAAGCACGAACCCATAAGTGTCAAGGTAACCAGGGTCGTCCGGGCTCGCTTCGTAAGCTCTCTTGGCGTATTCCAGTGCCTTTTCAGGGTCTCGGTCGTTCTCAGCAAGTATATATGCGATGTTGTTCAGCACTTGTGTATTATTCGGCTGTTTTGTGAGGATACTTTCGTAGACTTGCAATGCCTCGTCGAGGTAGTTTTTATCGGAAGTTTTGTTGAAGGCTAGTATAAGGACCTCACTTTTTTTCATTGTATAATCGAGCCATTGTGGGTCTTCGGGGTTGACCGTATTTATCAGTTTATCGATATACTCCTTTGCCCTGTTATAATCGCCTTTGAGACGACACAGATTGTATATGGACCAGTTTGCGGCGACAGATTCGGGGTCGGAGGCCAACATTTGCTGACAAAGCGATTCTACTTCTTGCCCGCCGAGTAATGTGTACATCTTGTCCAATACCTGCGAAGCGAGCATCGCATTGTTACCTGTCTTGTCAACGGCTTTTCTGCAGTACTCGACGGCTGTGGCGCGGTCACCCAGCTTCATTCTGCCCTCCGCCATTCGGAAATAAGCCACCGGCGCAAGGTCACCATCAATATATTTGCCTGCCTCTTCAAAAAGGTTGTCTATTTTGCCGGTATCCAGAAGGGCCTGTAGATGTCCACCCAGTGAGTCGATGTCCACCTGGCCTTGTTCCTTGCTTTTTTGCAAAGCTAGGGCATACAGTTGTTCCGCTTTGCCAAAATCGCCGGTTATGCTGGCGAAACGCGCGGCACGGTTGTGCCAGTAGACGTTGTCCGGTAATTGACTGATGATTTTAGCGTAGAAATCCTTTAGCAGTTCTGTTCGTTTTTGTCGCAAGTATATCCGTTCGAGCAGACTCCTTGCTTCATCAGGCGCCCCTGCGTCGTCAACGATACCCTTGAGTTCTGTAATAGCGTCTTCGGTGCGCCTGCTTTTCAGATATACCCGGGCAAGCGATACTCGTGTTGTTATCGAATCAAGCAGATTTATGCTGCGCTTAAGATCGGCTATTGCGAGGTCGTATTCCGCAAGCATATCGTTTATCTGGCCGCGCAGCTGCCACGCGGTTGCATCGCTCTGGTCACCCTCCAGTCGCTTGTTCACCAGCTCCAGGGCCTCATCCAGGCGTCCCTGTTTCATATAGAGCAGTGTTCCCAACAGCAGCCCTCTGCCGTCTGTCGGGTACCGTTCCGTGAAACTTGCTAGTTTTTGTTCGGCGTTTTTGACCAGACCGGTATTAAGGTAAGTTTGAATCATCAAAAGCTGATTGTCTGCTGTCTCCTCGATAGACAGGAGTTTGTCGGCGTACTTCACAACCTCGTCCTTGTCACGTGCTTTTTCTGCGAGATACAACAGGCCTTTGACAGTGTCTATATCCATAGGGTCAGCTTGATAATGCTGTTCCAAGATATTCTTGGCGGCCTCGTATTGCCCCATTTTTACATAATGGCGCCACAACAGTCCCGGTTCTTGTGTCGTCTTCAGCAGTTGCTCGGCCTTGTCCTGTTGGTCCGTCATACGGTAGTACTCGGCGTAGCTCTCGAGCACAGCTGGATTTTGTGGGTCGTAATTTCTCGCCCGGTCTAAAGCCGATGCAGCCATATCCAGCAACGCCCGGTGCCTCTGGCCGGTATTGTCAAGGGCAAGCCGCGTTGCGAGCCGGGCAAGCAATAATGCATTCTCAAGACTCGGTGAGTTCTGCTGCAGACTCTGCCTCAGTGCCAGCGCCCGATTTGGCTCACTTTCACTTATGTATTCCGCGTAGAAGCTCATAAGCTGCAAATCGCCAGGATTTAAAGCCATCGCCCGGTCAATGGCGTTTCTGGTCTCGATTTGTTGTGCGGAGGAAACACCATCTCCGAGTTTCTGATTGCGGCTGTAAAGCTGAGCGGCCAGTTCCCTCGCAATTGTTTTGTCAAAGGGATTGGTCCTTGCCGCCATTTGTATGTCCGCCAGAGAAGCTGCGTCGTTACCGAGCGCAGCATTTATACGGGACCGCAGCAGATAACCATACCCGAAAACCGGTCTCTGAGCTAGCGCGCTGCTAGCGCTGGACAGCGCGGTTTCATAGTCGGCCTTTGCAAAGGCAATCCTCGCGGCGAAAAATTCTCCTGAGCAGTCGTCAAGATTTTCCTGCCTTGCCACTTGCATAATATTCTCAGCAGTATCCCAGTCCTGCTTGCCCAAAGCCATATCGAACAGATAGCCCACTGCCCTGCGCCGTAACATCTCATCCACTTGCAGCGTGTTAGCCCCGCCGCTTATTCCGGCAACCTGCTCGAATTGCTCTGTTGCCTTATTGGGCTCACCGGTTGTCTCGTAAAACAAACCGAGAGCAATCGCCCGTCCGCCTGGACTGGCAATCCCGGAAAGCACTTCCTCTTGAATTTCTCTGCGCCTCTCGTCAGAGACTTTCGCTGGCTCCGGTTCGCTGAGCAATTTTTTGTAAAATAGGGCCATAGTGCTGTCCGGCTTGTATTTAAGGAATTTTTCTATTATCAGATTCGCCTGGCCGAGGTACCCTATAGCCACCGCGCTTTCACACACCGATGATACGGTGTTTGCCTGTAGCAGATCAGGGTCTTTATCAAGGAGTATCTCCATATTCTCGCTAAAGGCCGACAGGATATTTTGCATGTCAGCCGAGAGTTGTTCGTTTGAACGCTTGTCAGCCGGCTCTTGAAATTCTTGGTCGAGCACTCCGCCACCAATGGTATCCGTTAGCTTTTTTTCCTGCCTTAGGTTGTTAATTCGCCGTATCTGGCTGCTCTTGCTTTTAAGGATATCCAGTTTCGTCGCCACCCAGTTGGGGTCCCGCTGCGGCATCTGCTCCAGATATTGCTGAGCATCCGCAAATTCCCTTGCCCCTATAAGCGCTCTGATTCGCAGCATTTGGCTTCTGTCAGTTTTACCACATCGCAGCTCATACAAGTCGATGTTTTGCAGTGCTCTTTGCCACATCATTGCCCGAATCAGAATCTCTGTATAGTCCAGGCGTGCTTCGGGTTGGATTCCCTCTATTCCATTCAATATCGCGTCCGCTAGGAATTCTCCGACTGCACCGCTCTCAGCGGTGTTGGCAAAAGTCTTCGCAAGTCGGTAGCAGAGACGCGGGTCTGACCTGTTTGACGCTTTTAGTTGCGTATATGTGCTGTATAGCTTCCGTATAGCCGGGCCGGAATCCTGCCCGTCGATGCTGGCCGCTGCAAGCTCAACCATTCCCTGCCATTTAATGACCCCAGGGTCATCTCCGCTGCCAAAAATCTGCTCAATTTGATGAGCGGCCTGTTGTGCCTCTGCCAGAAATTCTCTTGCCTGTGATTCGTCGAGCTTTCCTGTCGAATCCAGTATCTGGTCAACATACGTGTCCACAAGCAGACCGTTAAATTGTATTTGATATAACTTGGCTATGGTTGAGCGTGGGCCGGTCATCTCCTGAATGTCGGGCAGCGAAAGAGCTTTTTTGGCGGTCCTGATTGCGCTGTCTAAATCTTTCTTTTGCTTGTGAACGTTGAAACGCTTGGTGTACAAATTTGCTGCGACCAGGGCGTAATCCGGCTTTTGTTCGTCGAGCTTGCATGCCTTCTCAATCGCCTCGATGGCCTTATCAAGGTAGTTCGGTCCCAGACGGTAGTCTGAGTAGTACTCTGCCAGTGCAGCAAAAGCATCGTCGTCTGAGTTGAATTTTGCGGTAAGTGCCAGATAATCCGGTTCAATCGACAGAATGTTCTCTCGCTGGTCCGGTGTGGGATTGCGCTGAAGAAGACGGTGCTTGGTGCGGAGCAGATTGATGTTGGCCTGTAACCCGTCATTTGTTGCTTGTACTGCTTCGGTTAGCAACTCTATCGCCTCATTCTGCGCGTTTTCTCTCGAATCAAGACTTCCTGTGGATAGTTCTATTTCGCCTTTGAGGATTGCCGCCTGCGCAAGATATAGGTAGATATCGGTGTTTGCCGGCTCCAGTTGTTTGACTTTCTCAAGGTCACCGGTTGCCCTCGATAGCGCCTCTTCTCTGTTTGTTACCATTCCGCGTTGTGCGGTCTCAAGCGTTGCCCTTCCTCTAATCAGATGAAGGTAAGGTCCCAACCGATGTGTCGACTCTCCCTTCTGTCTCAACTCCTTGACCTCCCATTCTGATACGTCCTTAGTGGCTAGTTCCGGGTCGGCACCAGGCCTTTCAATCATTTCTATGAATTCAGAGGCCTGTGATGCTACGTCCTGCCAGATAAGGCCCGATGACGTCTGGGCGGTTAGATAAAAATATTTCAGCCGATTATACCTTGCGGTGAGGTCCTTTGGCTCGATTTGCACAATCTGCGCCCAGGTACCGAGGGCATCACGCCACTTGTTTGTCTCAAGAAGGACGTCCGTCAGATTGTGTAGCGTCTCGACCTTAAGTTCGTCGGTCTTGGCAAGATTGTAGGCCTTGGCGTAGTTGCGCTGTGCCTGCTTGTAAAGCTCCTCTTGCTGCTCCGGGTCCGTTGTTTGGCGAGCCTCTTGTATCGCTGCGTCGCCGTCCTGTATGAATTTGTGCGGGTCTCTGCTTAGATAAAGAACGATAAATATGGTTAAGCCGGCCACAAACACAAAGACCGCGGAACCAAGCAATGCTACTTTCCTGTTCAGTTTTTTCTTTGCCATTACCTTTCGCTCCTTTTCTGTTATTCAGGTTCAAGAGGCCTATGCTGCCAAAGTTGCCCAATAATGTCCCTGCTCTTGTCTTCGGTAAGAAGATACAGGGGCTTACCACAGCCCGCTGGGCCAGTGGTCCTTTTCGAGGACGGGCAAAATAACTGCCAGCAGTTTTTCGCTCGCCTCTAACGCCTCTTGTTTGTCAGGGTAAATAATTCGTCCAAACCTCGTATTGTAAAATTTCCACTCGACTTTCGAGAAGTAGGAAAACTTGGCGAACAGGTTCTTGTTAAGAATCATCCGGGTGTCTTCTCTGCCCCCTGCGTATTCGCCGTTTACACTGAAGAGGTATAACACTGGAAAAGATACTTCACCTACCAGGATGTCCGGCTGTGTCGCCGCGAATACTATATAGCGGGCACTGATTGAACGCTCCTCACCATCTCTGTTGATTTTAAGCGTAACCGTCTCAGAGTTTATTCGCTGAAAGCCGCCTCCGATGTAGCACTCATCGGGTACGTGTGGGACTTTGTCCGGAACAGCATAATAGGTTATAAACAGCGAGCAGAGCCGAGCGTTACTTTCTGCCGGGGCGCTTGTGTCCTCGAGCGTCCAGTCGGTGTAGTCTTCCGTTCCCAGAGTTTCCAGCACATCCTGGTTGTCGATTTTTCCGCTTGCCATGAGTTTATATGGGCTCAGCCTGGATAGATTCATCTGGTCAAGGTTTTTTTTCAGCGGCAGCGGCTCTTTGGTCAGGTATATTCCTGAAAGCTTAACCACCATCGAAATACTGCTGGCTGAGATTGCCAGCACCGCGGCGCATATTAAAAAGGCCGGCTGAAGGTAATTGGCCTTAATCGTTTTGCGTATCTGCGTACCAGTTGGCATTACGAGTCGGTTCCTTTCCGGCCGTCTGCTGTATCTTTTCTGCGATTGCTCAAATTTGCTGCTTCGCCATATCCCGACCGGACCACGATATCGGGGACTTCGGCCTTTGTGCTTTCGTCGACCAGTAAATTCGATGTAAACCACGCCAAGGCACCGTAAAGACCGAAGGCAAGCGGCAGCATCGCCATCCCAAGGAGGTCATGGTAAATCCCCTGGGCATACTCCGGGTCGAGCAACACATAAATGAAGCCTGTTATAGTTACTCTGACAATATTACAGATTATTGCTATGGGTATTGTGCTGGCCAGGAGAATGAGTCGCTGCCACATCGGCCGGTAGTGCAGATATGCCATTGCCACGCCCAGTGCCAGAAAGGCCATAAGAAGTCGCATGCCACTACATGCCTCAGCCACGTCTAAAGGAGGTTCAAGATGTTGGCCCTTGTATATTATGTCTATGATGACTCCGCTGACTGTTGCGTCGAGTTTTGGAACCAGGTTAAGCATTGCGGACGCCACCGTCGCCGCCCACTGACGCATAGGTATAGTGATGCTCACGTAATATCTCTCTGGCAGCGGAACGGCAAAGAGCAGGTATGCGATGGGCAGCCACGTGTGCTTGAGTATGCCCCAGCCACCTAAGAAAAGCACGACCGACCCGAGCGCAGCAATCGCTGATATCTGCCTGAAGTATCCGTACCCCGCCGGGCTGACTATATTGAAAACGTAGAAAAGCACCGTGCATACAAGCAGGAACAGTCCCGCATAGCTTGGCTTGGTCCGAGTATTGAGAATCTCGTTTTTGGATTGATTCAGAAAATATAAGCTGAAAAGAGGAATCAGAATACCGTGCGACCAACTGCTGTTGGTCAGCCATTGGTGAACGATGCCCCAGACCTCTTTATGAAACAAACAGTAGAGCAGCGCTCCTATAGCAGCTATGCGGACATAGCTGTGGATTCCGAGTTGAGTCCATTGCTGTAGAGGTGCCTTTGCAATTGTCGTCTGTGTCGTGGATGTAATGTTATCCGCCATAAGTGTTGAAGCTTTGCCCGCCGCCGCGGCTAACTTGTGACTCGATCAGAACCAGTTCGGTATCGGTCGTCTTGTGCCGTAGTCACGGTCGGCGAAGTTTCTGTCGTAAATGAACCCAAAGCCGTAACTTGACCTGAATGCATTCCGCAGGACCGCACGCCATCTGGCCGTCGGGTGAGTCCCGACGTTAACCAGGTCATTTGGCTTGATAAAGAAGTCAGGCTGTTCGCCCATTGCAATCTTATCGAGATCCACCATTACCATTTCTTCGCGATTTTTACCTATTCGTCTGACGACCTCACATCGCTTTGGCCAGGCCAGAGGGCCGAGGCCGCCCGCTGCCGCTATCGCCATTTTCAATGTCATAGGCCGGCCCGTTACGTTGATAAATCCCTGGCGGTTGACGTTGCCCATAATACAGAATTCACCAACAATATCAACCGGGACGTGGATATTGTCGCCGGACCTAATCACGATATTGTAACGAGGGTCGCCGCTTAATAGCTTGTCCGCAGGTATCCTTATTACGTGTCGCTGCACTCCTCCGGGACCTATTTGGTCCCAGCCAACTGCTGTCGGTTCTTCGCGGGCGGTTGGCTCGGTCGGCGGTGCGAGCTGGGGCTTGGCCGGTTTTTCAACCTGCTCCGGCGCTGCCTGACCTACTTGAACCGGTATCCATCTGCCATCCTGAAAGATCCATTCAATTCTCCCTTTGCCCCCCGTTGAGTGTGTCTCGACTTGGGCAGGTTCCGTTCCAAAAGTCGTGCCGGTGTTTTTTTCTGCCGCGAAGATTTTCTGTGGGTCTATCGTGGTTTGGTTGCTTTGTTTAGCGCCCCAGGTGTTGAAATCTGCAGGCCACAAGCGCTCCGGCAGCGCGGCTTCGGCAAGCTCGTCATCGGTAGCCATTTCAGCCGAGGCGACAACAAGTTCGCCGGCCATAGGCGCGATAACTTCGAGCAGCTCATCTTTCGGCTCAGCAACCGGTGAAGGCCACGTCTGCTCAGTTGTCGGTGCCTCGACTGGACCGGGTTCGCTGACTTGAGATTCAGTTAGAGCTTCTTCGCCGGTGATTGGCCGGGATATATATACGTAGCTGACATTGAATTGGCCTATGCCGCCTGCGGTCGCTAGCGCATCTGACAGCCTATAGTCATATCGTGGTATCCCGTATCGCCCAGGTCTCGGAATGCCGCTGCCCAGTATTGAAAACACCCGGCTTTGCGACTGCATCAGCATTACGTTGACCGTCGGCTCTTTCAAAATATTTGGTGAGAGTATCTGTTTGATTTCCTCCTCAAGTTGTGTCTCAGTCAGGCCTGCAACTTCAACGACCCCGACGTCAGGAATTGAAATCTTGCCTGTCTCGGTGATTACAAACTGATTTGAGAACATTGATCCTTCAGCGAACAGCTCAAAGATGCTTATCTGGACGAAGTCCCCCGGGCCAAATACATAGTCGGTCTCGTAAGCGACGACGTCAGCAGGTCTTGGTTCTTCTCCTGTTTCCCAGGCCGCCGGTGTTTCTTCTGCAACTCCCAGGGAATCCAGTATCACATTGACAGCAGGCACGGGTCTGAATCTGCCTACCTGAGTGGGGTCCCAGAACTTATCGCCGCAGCCGGTTGCGCCTAAACTTATTGCAACAAGGATGATTAGAACCGATGCTATATTTGCTCTGTTCATAGTTTTACAATCATAAGACCCGCCTCTACAGGCGGCGGGTTAATCGTTGACGTAGCCACCCTGCGCAAAATCCGGTTTTTTGCCTCCCCTGTATGACGGGGCTCGATTGAATTTATCGGCTTCATACGAGGACCGCTTAACTTCTCATTGCTAAATAACCGGCCGTATATCGGACTTGGGCTTGTCCCATAACGCTAGGATTCGCATATTGGCGAAACCCACAGAAATACCCTAAACTCTTATTGTGAAATGGGTTATGCGTGTGCTCACCCCGCCCCCACATTTCGGGGTCGCGTGGCGACCTCCTTGACACCAACTTCTGCTGCGACCCAACACATCGAGCGTTTGCACAGCAGCATGGACTTGCCAGCTATTCTAAGAATTAAAATAAGCGGTTATGTATACTGCTCAAAAGGCCGCTTTGTTCACTATTAACTGCGGTTAAAATAGCCCCCGTGAGTGAGTATTTGAGCCCCCGTTACCAGTCGAATGTTGCCTGCCACGCTTTTTTGAGCTGGCCGATTTCCGCATTGATGACCGTCTTTGTGTTTGCGTCCTTAATTACCAGCGTCTGGCTGTCTGTTGTGTGGCCAATCTGGCCGAAGGGCACATTCAGCATCAGTTTAGCGAATGCGTCATATTTTTCCGGCTCGACCTCTACTATATATCGCGAGTTCGACTCGCTGAAAAGCTGTGCATCAGTTCGCGAACAGTCACGACTTTTGGGCAGCCCCCTTAGGTCGGCTTCGATTCCCATCCCTCCGGCAAACGCCATTTCAGCCAGCGCCACAGCCAGCCCGCCTTCCGAGCAGTCGTGACAACTGACAACCAATCCTTTGGCTATCGCTTCGGCTACTTTGCGAGCCATCTTTGGCGCCAGCTTCAAATCAACTGTTGGCACCTGCCCGGTGACTTGTGACGCATCTTTTTCGAGTGACGAGCGACGAGTGACGAGCGACGAATAATGCGAGCCGCCAAGTTCATTTTTCGTTTCGCCGACGATAAACAGGAGATTTCCCGGCTTTTTGGCGTCCATCGTAACGCACTTGTTTACGTCGTCGACTATTGACATAGCGCTTATCAGCAGCGTCGATGGAATGGAGATTCGCGTGCCGTCGTCGCGTCTGAATTCGTTGTTGAGCGAATCCTTGCCGGATACGAACGGTGCGTCGAAGGCCGTTGCGCCGTCGTAGCAGGCCTGTGCCGCCCGGACAAGCGAGCCGAGGGTCTCCGGCCTTGTGCAGTCGCCCCAGCAGAAATTATCCAGTAACGCTATGCGGTCGGCTCTTGCCCCGACGCATATTAGATTTCTGATTGCCTCGTCTATTCCCGAAAGGGCCATCCAGTAGGGGTCGATGTCTCCGTAGCACGGATTCATCCCGCAGCTTATCGCAAGTCCCTTGTCGGAATATGGCTTTGGCTTTATGACTGCCGCGTCGCCTGGGCCATCGTTTGCTGTGCCGGTTAACGGCTTGATAACAGAACCGCCCTGAACCTCGTGGTCGTATTGGCGAATCACCCATTCCTTGCTCGCGACGTTGTAGCTGGACAGTATCGCCAGCAGTTCGTCGTTGTAGTTGTCCTTTTCGGGCAGTGCCGGCTCGGCAGTCGAGGGTTTCCGCCACACCGCTTTGCGGGAGTACTTCGGCACGCCTTCGTGCAGGAAGTCCATATCGAGTTCGCCTACCTGTGTGCCGTTGTATCGCAGCCTCAATTTTTTGTCGCTGATGAATTTGCCGATTACCGTCGCCTCGACGTTCTCATCGGCGAAGATTTTCATTATCGCATTGAGATTATCGGGCTTTACGGCTACCACCATTCGTTCCTGCGCTTCGCTTATCCAGATTTCCGTGTAGTTTAACCCGGCGTATTTTAGGGGGACTTTTTCGAGTTTAACTTCTGCGCCTAAGTCTTTGCCCATTTCGCCGACCGCACTGGACAGTCCCCCCGCACCGCAGTCAGTAATCGCTTCGTATAATCCTGCCTCATTTGCCTGCACGAGCACGTCTAACATTTTCTTCTCGGTGATGGCATTGCCGATTTGCACGGCGTGGGAGAAAATATGCTCGTGCTCGTGTGTCATCTCGCCAGATGAGAACGTCGCGCCGTGGATGCCGTCTCTGCCTGTTCTGCCGCCAACGACGATTATGATATTTCCCGTCTGCGGGTGCTTAAAGCACTTGTTCTTGTCCATTACGCCGATATTGCCGCAGTAAACCAGCGGATTGGCGAGGTATCTGTCGTCGAAATATATTGCGCCGTTGACGGTGGGTATGCCCATTCTGTTGCCGTAGTCTCGCACTCCAGCGATGACGCCTTTCATAATGCGCTTGGGGTGCAGCACGCCCTTGGGGACGTCTTCGAGCTTCATATTCGGGTCGCCGAAGCAGAAGATATCGGTGTTGGCTATGGGCCTTGCACCCAGGCCGGTGCCCATCGGGTCTCGTATTACCCCGCCGATGCCCGTTGCCGCTCCGCCGTAAGGGTCAAGCGCCGAAGGGTGGTTGTGCGTTTCCACCTTGAAGCAAACGGCAGACTCGTCGTCGAATTCGACTACACCTGCGTTGTCTGCAAAAACGGATATGCACCATGGCTTGTTCAACTCTTTGGTGGCCTTGAAAACGGTTTCTTTGAGCAGGTTATTGAAGTGGATATGCCGGCCGTCAAGCTCCATGTCGATTTCGCTTTTGAGCGTTTTGTGGACGCAGTGCTCGCTCCAGGTCTGTGCTATGGTCTCAAGCTCAACGTCGGTCGGCTCCCGGTCGAGCCGGCTGTAGTAATCCTGTATGGCCTTGGTTTCGATGGCGTTGAGGAAAAGGTCCTTTTCCCTGCTTAGCCGAAGCAGCCCTTCTTCATCGAGCTTGCCTATGGGCCAGTGCACAACCTTCAGCTCATACGGCTTAGTATGTGCGCTTGGCGGCTCGGCAACGTTGCCGACGACGCAGACCTCAATACAGTCATTGGCGAGAATTTTCTTGGCGATTGTGTCAATTTGCCTGTCGCTTAAGTCTCCCAGCAGCACGTATTTGCGGGCAGTGCGAACGCTTGATGGCTTCACTCCCATATCGGTCATCGCGCTTGTCACTGATTCGGCTACTGGGTCGGTCACGCCGCTTTTTAGGTGAACCTCAATCAGTGTTGCTTTTGCAAGGCCCGCCGGTGCGCCACTTCTGCCGATGTAATACTCTTCGCATACAGGGTCGGTCAGAAGTTCCTTTGCCAGACGCTGCGAGAAGTCCTTGTCGAATTCCGCCTCGATTAGATAGACCCTGGCGAACTGCACCGCCTCAACGCTGCTTAATCCCATTTCCCTGATATCTGCGAGAACACTTGCGCCCTGCACGTCGGCGAAGCCCGGCTTGTTGAAAACCTCGAACCGCCACTGCTTCATTAAATCAGTTCCTTCCTGCTCATCCTGTATTTGACCAGTGCGCTGCGTTTGGTCCTCGCTGCTTCCAGCAGCTTTTCAATTCTTTTTTTCTCGCCGGAAATAATCGCCTTTTTGAATTTTTCAAGCTCGGCGATGAGCCGGTCTATACCACGAATACTGTTTGCAGTGTTTGTCATCAGCACGTCGGCCCAGATATTCGGCGGGCCTGATGCGATGCGTGAGCTGTCCAAAAAGCCCTTGCCGGCAAACTTTAATTCCTCCGCGTTACTGGCGTTGACCAGCGCAGCAGCGGTAATGTGCGGCAGGTGACTTACGTCTGCAAAAATGCGGTCGTGGCGGGCAGGAGGCATAATTTTAACATAACAGCCGAGTGCCGACCAGAAATCTTTTAGCTTAGTCACGGCACGACGGCTGGATGCTTTTGTGGTTGTGAGAAGGCACAAGGCCCCGTCGAACAGGTCGTCTCTGGCAAAGTCAACGCCCCTTTGCTCAGAGCCGGCTATCGGATGCGAGCCGACATAATGGGCATTTTTAGGCAGGCGCCTGGCCGCCCAGCGATGGGACAGGACCTTCGTTGAGCCGACGTCGGTGACAATGCAGCCGGCTGGCAGGACGCCGGCGATTTGGCGAAATATCTGCTCGAAAGTGCAGATTGGCGTCGCGAGTATAACAATGTCAGCACCGACCACACTTGCCCGGACGTCATCGAAAACCTCATTGGCTATTTTGAGTCGACGCGCCTTTGCGCGTGTGCTTGGCCTGTGGGCGAATCCCGCGGTTTTGACACTGCTTATCGCCCGCGATACAGCCAGACATATTGAGCCGCCGAGCAGGCCGAGGCCGACAACCGTTATCTTTCTTAAGTCCTTCATATAAAAGACCTTACGAAGAGAGTGATTTGATACAAGATAGCATTAAAAGCTATAGCAAGCCGGGCGTGATGTCAATTTTTTTCTTTGATTTATAGCGCTTCGGTGGTAGGATATCTGCTCATTTGAAAACTGCCAGGTAGCGCGGCAACTCAAAAACAGACCTGAACTCGCTGTGATTCGGCCGGGTCGCCGGAATATGCGGGACAGGATTTTTTTATGCAGGCGTTGTTCCCGGCCATAGTCGGGAACATTGGGATATGGCGACAGCGAAGAAGAATGATAACGCAATCGGTGATGGCGACTACCTCGACTTTGAGCAGAAGGTGGCTGAAATCGACCGCCAGATAAATGAGCTGCGCCGACTAAGCTCTATCAAGGGCATCGGCTATTCCGCGGAGATTCGGCAGCTTCAGAAAGAGCAGGTCGCGGAACTTGGGCGGATTTATTCCAATCTTTCCGCCTGGCAGACGGTGCAGGTTGCCCGCCACCCTAAAAGGCCGCTTTTGGCGGATTATTTAAACCTGATGGTCAAGGATTTTCGCGAGTTGCACGGTGACAGGTGCTTCGGCGACGATAGGGCCATTGTTACCGGCCTGGGCCAGATAGGCAGGGAAAAGGTTTTGATTGTAGGCCAGAACAAGGGTCGGCTGCTGAAGGAAAAAGTGGCCTGTAATTTCGGCTGTCCGAATCCGGAGGGTTATCGCAAGGCCCTTGCCAAGATGAAATTCGCCGCCAAGTTCAGTGTCCCGGTTGTTACTCTTATCGATACGCCCGGCGCCTATCCGGGCGTCGGAGCAGAAGAGCGGGGCCAGGCACGGGCGATAGCGGTGAATCTTTTTGAGATGTCGCGATTGCCAGTGCCCGTAATCTGTATCTGCATCGGTGAAGGCGGCTCAGGCGGTGCGCTGGGCATCGGCGTGGGCGACCGGCTGGCAATGCTCGAGTTCGCTTACTATTCGGTCATATCCCCTGAGGGTTGTGCGGCAATCCTGTGGCGCGATGGTTCGCAGGCTCCGGACGCCGCAGAAGCGCTTAAACTGACCAGCAGAGACCTGCTAAAGCTGAGACTCATCGATGAAGTCATCGCCGAGCCGTTAGGTGGCGCTCACCGCAATATCCACGATACCGTTTACAGCGTCGAGCAGTATATCACCAAAACACTCGCGGTCCTGAAACGGACAAAGCTCGACACTCTTCTGGCCAATAGATATGAAAAGCTGCGTGCCATAGGCAGCGCGCCGGCTGCAACTGTCCCAGGCAGAACGACCAAAGCGAGGATTAAAGCCATCGAAACCCTGCCGGCCAAGTCCAAGTCTGTCGCCGCCAAGGTGTGAGCTTCACAAGGAACAGCAATCGCTTGTATATAGACAAACGCGAAGCGTAAAATTAAAGCGAGGACCACAATCACGAGATTTTTAGTTTGTGTTGGTTTTGTGTTGCTGGTCGCGAGCGACTATTCAGCCATGTGTTTTTGAATTAGCTCGATGATTTCGGCCTTGGCGGGCATTGCTTCAACAGAGCCGAATTTCGTGCATGCCAAGGCACCTGCGGCTGCGGCGAATGTAACGGCCTTGCATAAATCGTCGCCGACCGCCAGTGACGCAGCTAATGCGCCGGCAAATGCATCACCGGTGCCGGTGTGGTCAACAAGCTCTATGGGAAATGCCGGAACGTGGTGAGCGGTGTTTCGGTCAACCACCATACAACCACGCTTGCCCATTGTAATAACGGCAGCGCCGGCCCCTCTTGCTACCAGTTCTGAGCCGACCATCTTTGCAGTGCGGATATTCGCGCTCGACCGTTCTGAGATAAGTGCCGCTTCATACAGGTTGGGTATAAGGACGTCGACCGAAAAATACTCCGGCGCAAGCGACGTATCACCGCCGGAACTGCTCGCCACGGCGGAGCGTGTCGTAGTCGGGGTTGTTCCGATTGCGCCTGCAGGGTCCAGGATAATCCTGGTACCGTGCAGCTTGGCTGTGATGATGGCTTTGGTAACCGTCTCTTTGGGTAGGCGAGCGTGAATCAGACAGACGTCGGCATCGGCGATTACCTGCTCGGCGGTTTCGATATCCTGTGAAGAAAGCGAAGCGTTGGCGCCTTCGTATCGAATGCAGGCGTTTTCTCCTTTTGAATCTACCAGCGTTAAAATTACGCCCGTGTTTTTTGCGTTTGCGGTGAAGACGAAGTCGGTGTTGACTTTGTGCTGGCGCAGAGTGGATTTTATCGTTTCCCCGAACTGGCAGCTTCCGATTTTGCTGATTAGGTGCACCTCGCAGCCGCAAAGCGCCGCCTCTATGGCCTGATTGACACCGGGGCCGGTCGCCGTATACGAAAGCGCCGAGCCGGCTGAAGTCTGGCCCGCCGTCGGCACCTGTGCACACTTGACTGCCATATCCACATACGCGCAGCCAACCGCGACGACCTTAGGATTCCTTCCCGGCATTTGCATCCTCTAAACCACTTTTTGCGTGAGTATAGTTAGCCGGTAATAATGTGCAACCTTTTTGTCCGTTCGGGGTGTATATACTCAACTCGGTGTCCCTGTCTTTTTTCGCGAATGTTGACGGATTATTCCTGGGTATCCTCGGCTTGTGTCTCTCTGGTGCGTCTTGTCGCCATTCGTTCTCTTGCCCGTTCCAGCCGCTCTTCTCGGTCCGGTCGCTCAATGCGCTCGCGAGTTGGCCTTCTCTCGCGTCGCTCACCCAGTTCCTGCTGACGCTGCTGCCTCAGCTCATCCTGGAGCTTGGTGACAAGTGAATTTAATCTTTCTTGTCTTCGCTGCAGGACGAGGTCTATCGCCTTGACGGTTTTCTCCGCGTTTTCTTCAGCCGCGACCTTTCGTATGAATTCAAGCTCCGCTGTGACCGTTCCCTCGGCTGCCTGAGCCAGTTCGGCCTTTCGGTTGGTTGGTTCAAGCCACTGCTCCTGCTCATCCCTGCTCTCGAAGCTCATCCGATTAATCTCCCGGTTAAGCTCGTTAAAATCATTGATGTCGATGACTCTCGCTTCCACCGTTTCATTGCCAGGTCTGCCCTGTTGCTCTTCGGTCGCGTTTACATCGGGCGTAGCCATTGGTTTTGGGGCGGCCGACTTGGAATCTCGAACGGTTTGCTCGTTAGGCTCCATTTCAGCAAGCGCTGATTCATTATGTTCTTGCCCACGCAGTGTTTGCGTCAAACATAGAGGCAATCCTGCTATAAGCAGAAGCGATAATACGTGGGCATTTCGCTTCTGTGTATTTCTTACTGCATTTAACAATTTCTTTGCGCCTTTCATATTAACCCCCTTCGTCGGCCTGTGTATTGGGCCGGTTATTAAATTTCCTCTGCGCTTGTTACGCCAATCTTTTCAGTTATTCTATCAAATTCTTCGAGGGAGTGGAATTCAATGACAATTCTTCCGTATCTCCCGTTTCTTCGTGTCTCAATAGCGACATTAGTCCCAAGTTCCTTGCTGAGGCGACTCTCAAGGTCGCGGATATGGGCCGCCTTTTCTCTTGCTGCTGTTTTGCGGCTGGTGTTGGCAGCGAGGTGCTGCCTTACAAGCCGCTCAATTTCTCTGACACTCAGTCGCCCAGCAAGGGCACGGTTGGCTAATTTGCGTCTTAAATCGTCCGTAGGCAAAGCGAGAATAGCACGCGCATGTCCCATAGTAAGCTGTCCGTCGATTAGCATCTGCTTTAACTCGGGCGGTAAATCCAGCAGTCGCAGGTGATTGGCTATCACCGAGCGGTCCTCGCCAAGCCGGGCCGCCGCCTCGACCTGCGTCAGGGATAATGCGTTTAAGTACCTCTGATAAGCATTGGCCCGTTCGATTGGATTCAGGTCTGTGCGATGAATATTTTCAACCAATGCAAGCTCGAGAAGTTCGTTTTCGCTCGTTTCGCGGATGATGGCAGGAATAACATCCAGCCCTGCGAGCTTCGCGGCTCTCCATCGCCTCTCCCCAGCTACGAGCTGATAACCGCCATTAAACGGTCTCACAATTATTGGCTGTATCACACCATTTGCCTTGATAGACCTTGCCAAATCCGCGAGTTCTTGTTCGTTCCAAATGAAACGAACTTGGTGCGGATTTGGCTGAATTTCGACAATTGGGACTTCTTTTAAGTTGTTACGTAATTTCTTATTAGACAAAGAGTTAGATGCAATAGGCATTATAGGGACGGGAGCTATCTTGCCCTTTTCGCTTGATGTTATAGGACCTAAAAGGGAAGCCAATCCCCTGCCAAGGTGTTTTGGTTTTTCGGTCTTTTGTGCCATTAATGTGCCCCTTCGATTAAAAAGTGTGTGGATAGCCGGAAAGGCCATCACTATTTGATTGGTGCATTATAATAAGAATATCTTTGAGCTATTTCGGTGTTATTAACGAAAATTCTAAAGCGTTACCAGTCAAATTTGGCGATTTCATAAAAAAAGTTTCACGTGGAACAATAGGGTCCGCTTGCGTATTGACTCCTTGCCTTGAGAGAGTTAGTGGTTGGATGTGGCTGGGCAGAGAAAATCTGCTGGGGCTTCACAGGGGAGGTTACTTCGAGGCGCCTTTCTGTCCCAAGCAGCGCTCAATTCCTGAAGTCATCCTTCTCGCCAAGGGCAAACCTATACCGTCAAAGGAAATCCTGGGGTTGGCACCCGGGTTATTTGATAATATGCCAAAAATGCAAGGATCGCCAAAGGTTAATGTTCAGTATTAGTGTCATACTATGTCATACTACTATCATTAGGATAAAAACGCCACTTTGCTATTGTATGCCATTGTATGCCAGGATTTTGATGACAGGCACGGATTGGCCAAGTTGCCCCCGTTAGGACTATGTTCCACGTGAAACATCGGGGGGGGTAATCTTAGGTACTAACAGCCACTTGTCCCGTTGTGTGCTGTCCAATACTTTTTCATCTATGCCTGTGATGCCTCGGAAATGAATTCCTTAGCTGATGCGGCACCGAATAGCCAAGTTAGTAATGAGTATGGTGTAAATATACCGAAATTCCAAGACAATTCACTGAGTCCTATAATATACCGATTAAGGCCCTGAAAGTGCGGTTGAGAGCCATTTGGACAAGTCGAGGTGATGTAAGGCGTCTTTCAATTCCGCAGATTTCAGTGCGGAGGATGTGGATGGAATTGGGTTGCTCTTATTCTTGTGGTGATTTGGCGGCGGCTATTGCCTCGCCAAGGGTAAGCGTGCCTTCGTAGAGTGCCCGGCCGACAATCACGCCGGCTGCGCCGAGAGAAGCGAGTTTTTTTATGTTTTCTGCGGTTGTAACGCCGCCGGATGCGATAACAGGGACCGAGACGCAGTCAATCAAGGCCTTAGTTCTATCCAGATTTGGGCCGCCGAGCATGCCATCCCTGGTAACGTCGGTATAGATGATAGCTGCTATGGGCAGCGAAGCTGCCTCACAGGCGAGCTCGATAAGGCCTTTTGGGTGTTCATCGTACCAGCCGCTGGTAACAATGTGAGAGCCGCGGGCGTCGAGACCAAGCGCAATTTTGTGCGGGAAACGCGTCGTGATATCGCTGAACCATTCGAAATCGTTGATGGCCTGTGTGCCGATTATGACGCGATTTATGCCCAGGTTAAGAAGTTCTTCTACGGACTCATCGGTTCGTATTCCGCCGCCGACCTCTATATTTAGCTTGCCGAGTGCGGTTATAGCCGATATGGTTGGCGTATTGACCGGACGCCCAATCTTTGCGCCGTCGAGGTCAACGATGTGCAGCCATTCGGCTCCCTGCTCGATGAAATCCTGTGCCTGTTTGACGGGGTTGTCCTGGTAGTTTATCTGGCGGTGATAATCGCCCTGGATAAGCCGCACGCATTTACCGCCGCGAAGGTCGATAGCCGGTATGATATACATTTTTCGCCCTTACAGGATTTACAAAGCGATACGTCTGGATTGTAAATAATCGGCTGCTTGCTTTCAACAATCTCTTGACCGGAATAATCAATTGTAAATAATCAATAACAGACGATACCGGAGAGGTGTCGGAGCGGCTGATCGAGCCGGTTTCGAAAACCGGTGTGCCCCTAAGGGGTACCGCGGGTTCGAATCCCGCCCTCTCCGTTCTTTATTGATTTTTATACAAGAGGGATGATAAAGCGCGCACAGCGAAGATTTAGACTGAAATCCGGGGAGTTGTCTTTGAGAGGTTGTTGTATACTATTTGAACAATCGGCTGGCCTGGAGAGCTATAGGCCTGCAGAATCCTGTCGTGCTCATGGACGCTCCATTGCTCAATGATGTTTGCATCGTGGTTTGTCAGAACGGTCGTCACCTTATGAACGCCTGTCCGGCAGCGAAAATCGAATCGGCTGTAGCTGGCAGGAATGTCGAGCAGGTTCCATCGATAATACCATACCTTTTCGGCATCGTGCAACACCACTATTGGCACCTTTCTTTGCATAGCCATGTTGGCCACTAGGCATCGTGTCTGGGCCAGTCCGTCGCTGAAGACGAGGTCGAAGGTGGTGCCTTTGCCGTCAAAATACTGAAAAACCGCCTCCGGGTCGCGCTGGAAAACAGGGTGCCAGTTTGGCGAGTTAATTTTTGCATTTATTTTGTAATACCATTCCCTGCTTTCCTGCTCTACGCTGACGACAAACTCGCAGTGCCCGACGAAGAAGGTTGTGCTGTACTCGCCCAGGCCGAATTCGAGAACACGGTTTATATTAAATGCGCTATAGATTTTCTCAAACACGGACAAATGGCTTCTGTAGTTGTCAAATTCCATTTTCCTACCTTGATTGTATTGCCCAGGACGGCAAAGCTCGTGCAATTGCGAATTTGACCCGCTAATATCAGTCGGGTATTCAACAGTGCTGTTTCTATATCGGCCCATTACCCGGGAATTCTGCAACTTGATACTTTTTCAGGTTCCCAACATTCGGCAATGATGGGCGGGAATAGTTCTTAAAAAAGTACTATAATAATACGCGTGCGTTTTGTAACTTACATCACAAGAGGTTAACAGACTCTACTGTGTATTTTGGCGGCCTTTTATGCGTGTGGCCTTAGGGCAGTTTGATGCGGTGGTGGGGGACCTGTCGGGAAACGCCGAGAGGATGCGGGATATCTACAGGCAGGCAAAGCAGCAGGGCGTGGAGCTGCTTTTATTCCCGGAGCTTGCGGTGTGCGGCTATCCGCCGGAAGATTTGCTGTTGAAAAGGCATTTTCTCGACGACAATCGGCGGACCGTCGAAAGACTTGCAGCCGATTGTCCGGATGCGGTCATAATGGTTGGTTTCGCGGACTATTTTCGCGGCCAGACATATAACTGCGCAGGGATACTGAAGGACGGTCGGCTGGAGAAGGTATATCGAAAGAACCTGCTGCCTAATTACGGTGTGTTTGACGAGCGTCGGTATTTCCAGCCGGGCACCCGGCCTTTGATTATCGAGCTGGACGGTATGAACATTGCTGTGACGGTGTGTATGGATATTTGGGACATTGAATGGCTTGACAGGGTTTTCAGGAATGCAGGCCGAATTGATTTGCTGCTGAATATCTCGGCTTCGCCTTTTCATCTTGGTAAAATCGAGACGAGAAAGGAAATGGTCGGCCATTGCGCCACACGGCTTAACTGTCCTGTCTGTTACTGTAATCTGGTGGGGGGGCAGGATGAGCTTGTTTTCGACGGGCGAAGTATGTTTGCAGACGCCTCAGGCCGAATCGTCTCGATGGCAAAGGTATTCGAAGAGGACCTGCTAATCGCTGATATTTCCACCGAAGCGGAGACCGCGTCGGTAAAACCTGTGTCTGCTTCGGCCGATTATTCGCTCGATGTGCTCGATGAGCTTTATCTTTCGCTTGTGCTGGGCACAAGGGATTATGTAAAGAAAAACGGCTTCAGCAGGGTTTTGGTGGGTTTAAGCGGTGGCATAGACTCGTCCGTCACCGCGGGTGTCGCGGTTGCGGCCTTGGGCACAGAAAGCGTCATCGGAATCACGATGCCGTCGGAATTCAACAGCCCCGAGACAGTCAGCGACGCCGGGAAGCTTGCCAAAAACCTGGGTATCCAGTTTATGACCATCCCCATCGGCTCTGTGCTGGAGCGATTCAATGGCTCGCTTGGGGATGTGCCCGGCTGGGACAGCAAGGGTATCGCCTACGAAAACCTGCAGGCCAGAATAAGAGGGACCATCCTGATGTCGCTGTCTAACCAGTTGAATGCCCTTGTTCTTACGACCGGCAATAAAAGCGAAATCGCCGTCGGCTACACGACGCTCTATGGTGATACTGCCGGCGGCTTTGCCGTCTTGAAAGACGTTTTCAAAACTATGGTATTCAAGCTCGCACGTCACATTAACGAAATCAACAAGCGGGAAATCATACCTGCAAGTGCTATAGAAAGAGTGCCAAGCGCCGAGCTTCGCCCCGACCAGAAGGACACCGATTCTCTGCCTGACTATGACCTTTTAGACGAAATCCTGAAGGGCTATGTAGAGCAGGATAAATCCGCTCAACAACTCATCGACCAGGGGCTGCCGAGAGACGCAGTCATTAAGGTCATTCGTATGGTCGACCGAAACGAGTATAAGAGGAGGCAGTCGCCGCCGGGGGTCAAAATCACGCCGAAGGCGTTCGGCAGGGACAGGCGCCTGCCAATCACAAATCATTACAATCCCTGGGCCGATTCAAGGTAGGCGTTGCGGGCTTTCCCGTCCGCTTTGCTGTTGCTGCAGAAGTGTGGCGACAATTGTCCGGGCGAATGTTGCTGAAGCAGCGGGACCGCTTGCGGTTATTATAAGGCCGTCGCGTTCTATAGGCCTGCCGGTGTATTTTGCCCCGCCTTTTTGGATAGCATTGCGTTGAGTGATAAAGGCGGTTGCCTTGGTGTTGTTGAGCACGCCTGCGTTTGCCAGAATTGTCGGCGCTATGGATATTGCGGCCAGGACTTTGTGCTCCGATGCCGCCTCGCGTGCTATATCTTGCGCAGTATGATTAGTGAAATACTGGACGGCCCCCGTTCCTCCTACGAAGATAACCGCGTCGTAATCTGAGACGCGCAAGTTCTCCAGCGCTATTTCGGATGCAGCGATTCCGCCGAGCATACCCCGCAGAGGCCCGATTTTTGTGCTGGCGATTGCGGTTTCTATGCCGGCTTCGGTCAGGATTCGCTGTGTCTCGAATAGTTCCTCGTCTCTGAATTCAGCACTGGGGACAACGAAGACCGCCTTTTTGCCTGCAGCAGTTGAACCGTTTTGTTGTGCTCCCGGTTGTGATGTCGAAAGCGGATAGCCGACGCAAACAATCAACAGCGGCTCCAGCTCACCTGACAGCTCACAGACCTTACTTACATTCCTTGTATCAAAGGCGCCGACGGGTACTGCCACAAGCCCCATTGCTACGGCCTGTAACTGAATGTTCTCGGCCACGTGGCCCGCCTCGAGCAGCATAAACTTCGTTGCCTTGCTGCCGTACTTGGCGGCGAGCTTTCTGACCGAGCCGGTGATGACGATGCCACAACCCGCATCAGCGACCCACTGCTGCCCCAGAGAAGCCGATGAGAGCTTCTTTCTGAGGTCTGACGAGGAAACCTGTTCAAGTGAATGTTCCGAGGGGCGATAGATAAACATGCCCTCTGGCGCGATTATATGTAGTTCGATTGGGTATAAAGCACCTGCCGACGGTGCGGCGCGGAACCCGCGTTGCTTGTCGGTTATGCCCTGTCCCGCCCAGGCCAACTGTCCAATCTGAACGAAACTGAGCGGCTTGGCTGCAAACTGCCGAATGCTTCGCCTGTTGTTGATGGCCTCTTCCAAGCTTACGGAACCCGATAGCTTCGGCGCCGGAAGCTGAATTATTTTCAACTCGGCTGTCCGTGGCCGTCTTTGCGCCTGGCATAACACAGGCGGTATAGCAACGAAAAAGACCGTTAGAAAACAGCAGACCAGGAAGCGACGGCAATGCATTACAGATACTCGAGACCGCACCATTGTCAAAGCCCTCCAAATGCGTCTAAAGCAAATTTCATTTTGAGTCCGTATCATCGCAGAATCACCATTATCGATAAGTGCTAACCTTTACTGTTTACGATTGTCTCTGCCACTTGTTTTTCCGGGTGCTTATAAATCAGGTGAAGGTTTCGGATGTAAATCAGAATGTTCAGCGAGAAGCCAAGCATAAATATGGGATTTTTGATATGAATTGAATAACTCAATAGTATCACGCTGCCCACGAGGGACACATACCAGAATGCGACCGGGACATGTGAACGCTTTTTGTATTCGCTGGCCAGCCACTGCAGGATAAATCTGGCTCCGAATATAAGTTGGCCGACAAGAGCAATTGTTGCCCAGACGGGGTCGCCTACTATCTGCTCTGCTACGGCGCTTTTCAAAAACTCGATTATCGAATGCAGCATAATCCGACTCCTTATTAATAATTGATGATTGATAATTGATAATCGATTATTATGGCTGCCTTTGGCAAATTATCAATCATCAAGAAAAATTAAGAGGTGATTGTGATATTGACGCGCAGGCAAAAGACAACAATCGCAGTTTTAATGCCTTACTGGATTACGCTGGCTATTCTTGCTCACATTCCCATACCGGAACTTGTCTATCGGGCGCACGTATCCGATAAGTGGCTTCATTTTCTGGCATATTTGAACCTCGCTTTTCTGCTATGGTTCTCTATCAACCCAGACAGGAAGGTTAGCTGGCGCAGTCGGGTGGCGTGGATGATTTTTCTTATAACTGCTGTGTATGGGGGGCTCGACGAAATGGTTCAGCCCTATGTGGGCAGGACGGCTGATATTGGGGATTTTCTCGCCAATGTGGCAGGAGTGTTGTCAGGGTTGATTATATTTGCTTTTCTAACGTTCTGGCAGGCGCTTCTGGCTACCACGGCGATAACAATCTTCGGACTGACTAATTTGGCAAAGGCCGACCTTTCAAAACTGGTGCCGGTATTAAATGCTGCTTTTCACATTATTGCTTATGCCGGCTTTACTATCGTATGGGTCCGCTTTATGAATCTTTATTTGTCGGTCAGGTCGTTTGTCGGCAGATTGATGCTGACTTTGGCCGTTCCGATTGTTTTTCTCGCCATAGTTAAGACCTCTTCTTTGTTACTGGGCAGGAGCTTCGCCCCAACGGATTTGCTTTTTTCAGTTTTGGGTATCTTTGGCGTGACTGTCGTGGCCTGTTTGGCTCGTATGCGTGCGGGTAGGTAATTAGTACAGGAATAGTCGTTATCGATTCCCGGCGGACTTGCCCGCCATACGTCGGGCGGGCTTGCCAAAAGGTGTATAGAGCGGGTCGCCAATCAAAACCAACTGCCAGGAGCAAAAAGGTTGTGTTCGCCAGAACGCCTCAACGAGGGATTTCCCATCGAGCAGTTCCGCGAAAAAATATGCGGGATTGGGAAATGAGTTCAGATATGGCTCCGCCACGGCACCTAGCGTCGCGGTAATGCCGTCATTGAGCATTGAAGGACACCACTGGCTGCTGTCAGAGTCGCGGAGATCCACCGCTTCCAGGCTGGCGATATGAAACCCTATTGCGCCGTCTACGAAGTCAAAGGCATCGACATACTTTTTCAAGCTGTACCATCCGCAATAAATCGCCGTTTGTGGGCAACTGCCGGAGGCAAAAAGCTCTCTGGTCCTTTGTTCTTTGACCTCAAAATTCGTGCGAAGCCGCAGCAGGACCGCCAGGTCCCGCAACTCCTGGTCGAAATGTCCTATAGAATACGGTTGTTTGTCGTCGGCGATTCCGCGAGAATCAATATAAGCAATGCCTTTAAGCCCTGTTTTCTCTGCTGCGAGCGCCTTATCCACAAGCCCGCGGGCTATCTGTGGCGTCGGGCCATCAAGTCGACAGACCATAATTGTCAGGGCCAGCTCTTCAGGGTACCCGCTGTTCTTGTTTAACTGGTTTGACTGCCATCGGTGCAGTTCATAAGAGCTGAAAAGCACCATTGACAGCTCACTATCCACGCTAGCGTCGGTCTCTTTGCCCAGAATCCGGTCGATTTCCCCCTTGACTCTCGTAAGCTGAAGTTTTGTTCTACGCTGCAGTTTTTCCGAGGTCTTGTCGTCTGCGGTCATCAATCCTTTCTGTGCATCTTCGAGGTCCTTTTCATATCGCCGGGCGGATAATTCAAGTTGTTTGAGCTGCTCCTGCTGGTCTTTCAGTTGGCTGCGAGGTCCGACCCTGTAAGGTATGCCGTAAGTTGTCAGCAGACATTTTATTGGCTGGCCGAATTCGTTGCTGTTCAGCCGTTCACGAATAGGCCTGGCAAGGTTTTTCTCGTATTCTTCTCTGCTTATCGTGTCGGAAAGCTCACTATCGAGAGGCAGGGCCAAAATATTTTCTCCGGAAACGTTTCGCTGCTGACAGTAGTATCGGCCAAGCTCTACGGATGACTCAATATCTGCATTGACAACCACAAGTATCTCGTTTGGCTCTATTGCTTGGACAGCAGCGCAAAGCATGAGAGCAAAACACGCTACAAAGCTGTTCAAATATCTGGCCATGGATACATCTCTTCAAAAAGTCGGCATTAAAATCTTCAGTAAAAGGGTCCGTTCAGTTTAGGTGTTTGGCCCGTCTCTGTCCATATACGTATGCTCAATAAAGTTGCCTGCTGGACAAACGGTCACAGGAGATATAAAGTAATTTGCCAACTGTCGTTTTGGCGGTGCTTAGGAGAACATGATGCAAGAATATATTCTCGCAATAGGAAAACCATATACTTTGCCGTTTAAGCTTTTGCCTGTCGGCCTGGTTTCTTTTGTTATTGCTATTGCGGCGACCTGGCTTTGCGGGAAGGTCGCTCTTCGGCTGGGGATAGTCGACAGACCTGACAACTCGGTAAAGACGCACAAATCACCGACGCCATATCTGGGTGGAGTGGCTATGTTCGCCGGTCTTGCGGCAGGTGTGCTCTGCGCATTGTTTTTCCTGCCGCTTGATTGCCCGTCGCTTGTTAGAAAATGGCTTTTTGGAATCATCGGCGCCGGTGCAGTTGCCTGCGTCGTCGGTTGCCTCGACGATATTATGGACATAAGACCTTGGCACAAGGTGGCAGGGCAGGTCGCCGCGGCGATTGTCCTGGTAGCCGTTGGGATAACACCGATGCTCTATTCCCTTGCCTGGCCTGCCAAGCTTTTTGTGGATATTGTTGTAGTGCTCGTCTTTGTGTTGGGTGCCACTAACTCACTGAATCTGCTTGATGGCCTGGACGGGCTGTGCGGCGGTGTTACGGCGATTATGGCTGGTTCAATGTTGTTGCTGGCGACTATGATTGGTGCAATTGGCGGCGGCACGCCTGGTGATTATGTGAGAATCATTGTTTGCCTGGCATTGCTGGGAAGTACGCTTGGTTTTCTTCCATTTAATTACTATCCTGCGAAGATTTTTATGGGTGATGCGGGCAGTTTGCTTTTGGGCCTGAATATGGCCGTAATGATGGTGCTTTTTGCGGAAAAGTCTTTTCAACTCTGGCTGGCGTCCATAGTGATGTTCGGCCTGCCTATCCTTGATACAGCCGTAGCTTTCGCCAGACGAATCATAAATAAAAGACCCCTGTTCGCTTCAGACAGGGGGCATGTTTACGACCAGATGGTGGACAGAGGTTTGTCTATAAGGAAAGCCGTCTCGGTCTGTTACGGCCTTACGGTGGTATACGGGCTTGTTGGTCTTGTTATCGGCATCCTGCCGTTGTTATCGGCCTTGATTATGTGCGCGGCGGCCGTGCTGATATCAGCCGCTGTAGTCTGGAGGAAAGGGTATCTCAATATGACAGGCCTGCGGGGAGCAGCGCACAAGAGCGAATAGCAGTCCTGTAACTTGTAACTCAGACTATGGTGAATCCCACTGCTCGCCAACGCATCAAGTCAAGGTCATGCGTAGGCTATAGAAGTCACTGGCAAAGCATCTACCTGTACGTACTCCTTTTTGGTTGTTTTTCACTTGATTTTTTGTTGAAAACCGATATAATCTAAACAGTATGTTGAGAGGAAAGAGAAGATGAGAATTGCGCCCATAATAATTATCATTGCTGTGATATCAGCTGTTTGCCAGGGCTATTCAACTGCGGACTTCAACAGGGACGAGGTTGTAGATTTGCTTGATTTCTCAGAATTTGCTTTTCAGTGGCTCAAAGAGTCGAATGGACTTCCTGAGGTGATGCTACCTACTACCTGTGCGACGTATGTGATTGCCACGTCATCCTCTGCCCCACATGTTCAGTCAAGGGCAGATTATATCTGCGATGGTGTAGACGACCAGATTGAAATACAGCATGCCATTGACAGTATGACCCCTATCGGCGGTGTTATATATCTGGCAGAGGGTATATATTGGATATCCGATACTATCACGGTTGATAAACCGGTTTTCTTCCGCGGCGCCGGTGTCAATTGGCATTACCTTGGCGGTCTCACACGTATATATCCTGTGGACGGCCTCAGTGGCCCTATAATAGATTCAGTGGGTGATTATTATCTTGGCGGTATCTTTGACATTGGCTTCGACGGATACTATATGACCGAGGAGGTAAATTGCCCTGCCGTGCTGCTCAGGGCCACTGGCGGTGACTATCATATTGAGCGGTCAGGTTTCTACAATATGAAGTTTCTAAATGCTGTTAGAGCCGAGTGTCACAACGTATGGATACACGACACCTGCTTTGAGAATATCAAGCATTCGAGTCAGGATTGTTACGCTATCATGGTTTCGGAGGGTTGGCGCAATAGAATCGTGAACTGCCACTTCCGAGACAACAAGAACTGCATCTGGTTTGACAGTGCTGGCGCGGAGGATTGGATTTTAGGGTGTGACTTTCATAACACGGACTGTACCGTTCTTAAGCTGAACGCCAACTATGGTGTAGTCAGCGATTCGACACTGTGGTCTTATAACGAGGCAGGAGGGGGCTATCCAATGATACAGGTGGCGGGTAACGTCTATAACTGGACTATACATGATTGCGAAATCAGGCCGTACACCGATACTCCTGTTGTGCAGGTGGCAAGTGGGAAGTTTCTCTCCCAGTTTATTTTCCACGACAACCGGATATACAACTTCACTGGTTCTCAGAACACTATGTTCTCAGGGACAATAATCAATTCGCAAATTGCTGGAAACATTGGTTACTGCACGGCAAACGGTGGCTCTGCTCTGGTCGCCGACGGTTACACTATTGTGCATGGGCTTGCTTCACAACCCACCATCATTACTCTGACGCCATCGGTACCGGGACGGATGGCGGCGGCTACCACTGTAGACAGCATAGCTATTACCGTGAGTCTCAGAAACACCGGGGGTGAAGAGATCACTGTTCCCGAAACCGTATACTGGTATGCGACATGTGAGTAGATGCTGCCTTCACCGTATCATTCCTCGGGTCACTGGATTGATCGACCTTCCGCCGTTAATAAATTTCACCGCGTAGTCGAGCATCTCGAACACAAACGGCAATGGATCTGTTAATACAAAATCATCGTGGCGGCATTTGGGCTGCGGGATTAGAACTCGTGCCGCCTCTTTGAACATTCTACGTTTGACAAGTTCCAGGACCGCTAAATAGTCGCCGACTATCCATCTGCATTTTATCGGGGGGTATTTAGAAACAACTGGTTCATCGATAGATTCCCCCAGTGCCGTTAGGTACCATAGGTAAGGAAAATCAACGCCCGAGAATATGGATAGCGCAAGAGCGCCCCACAAGCGAGGGTTGATTTCTATCAGTCTGAAGTCCCCGTTCTTGTCTTCAATGAAATCTAGATGTGCCACACCGTTCCAATTCAATCTGTCCATTATGTGTGTGGCTCGGTCGATAAGCTGCTGATTATCGAATGGCTCGCGGAGAGTGGAGGTACCGAACTTGCCAGGCTCTTTGCACCGCAGATATCGCTCAGCGAAAGTTGCTACACATTGGCCTTTCTGATACAAGACGCAAACACCTGCTGCCTCACCCGGCAAAAACTCTTGCACAATGGGCCAGTGGTCCTCGGTTAAATGGAAGGTTTCCACAAGCTCTTTGAACTTGGCAAAAAGTTCATCAGTATTGTGTGCAATTCGTACCCCCTTGGCGCTGTTTCCTATATGGCTCTTGAGTACAATCGGCCAGCTCATCTCAGCGTGCCGTGATAGATTTTTCAGATGCGACCAAGACTCAACTTTTTCAGTAAACGGCACCGGACAGCCGGCCTTTTGTGCAATGTCAAGCACAGCAAACTTATCCTCGGCGACTCTGTAACTGTTCCAGTTGGGCAGCGCCGTTAGGACTCCCGCTGGCAGTTCATTCCTTCGCCTGCAGAATATACCCATGTCTTCATGGGCTGGTAGTAGTACCTTGGCACCGGATTTGTCAATTGCTTCGCAGATTGCCTCGAAGTAACTGTCTGGCTCAACGAAGAAATCGGGGACCCTGGTGAATGACTTGCAGTACCGACTGAATCGCGACGCCGCCAGCGGTGAAGCGTCGCAAGCGTGAACTTCTATGCCTCTGCGTCCGAGTGACGATATCGCAGCATATGAGGTACGGCACCAACCATATGTTACCAGTACGGGATATGAATCAGTACAGTTGATTTTTGTATTCTGTGGAGCTATGTATTCCTCTGCTTCAGATTTGGTGCACAGTAATGCTCGAGGTTGTACGGAAAAAATAGAGTTACTGATTATTCTTCCTGACTTCTTGGGAACGTCTTTTAAAGAAATCTTCTTTGTCAATCCAAACAATGAGCCATTGTTCAGAGATATTACTCTCTTGCCAACCAAGCCGCCTAAAGAGCTTTATACTGGCAATGTTGTCATGTGCCACCTTGCCGATAACTCGTGTAGCCCCAGTAGCTAATAGTTTCTCAGTAAGACAATTGGTAAGCTGGCTGGCATTTCCGCCACCGCGGTAGTCCGCGTGGACGGCGATTGGCATAAAAAGCGCTTCCATACCTTTGGCCGGGGACATGTCTGACGAGCCCAAACCGGCTGCGAAAATCTTTGGTCTTTCCGCCAGTATCTTTCTTATCTGCAGCACGCGGGTCAGTACGGCGAGCCAAATCAAGGGGCTGGTAAACAGCCCTTTCAAAGTGCTCCAGCAGAACCTCAAAGGATGCCGTAAGAGTAACCGCTTGCGATAGCCGGCCTTGGTAGTTCCAATTGCAAAACCAACTACTTTCCCTATTATCGGGTCTTCCAAAACCGCAGCGTAGCTTTGCGGTTCCTCGACTGCTTGTCTGTAAAAGCATTTAACCAACTCATCATCCAGCTCCGAGAAAATCGAGGCGGGAAAGCAACTCTTATGGACTGCGGCAACGTCGTCCAAATCTTCTAACGTCATGTCGCGGATGCGAAGTGCTATTTTTGACTCCGTCATATGCAAGCTCTCTCGTTTGAATCCTTTAACTTCGGACCCCCACTATGAAACATACATTTGTCGTCGCAGTACCTCCGATGTTCAAGGTAGCCACTTTTTTTGCGTTTGGCACCTGGTAATCGCCCGCAGTCCCCGTAATTTGTTTATATGCATCCAATAGTTGCCTTGCGCCGGTGGCGCCGACCGGATGTCCGCAGCCGATAAGCCCTCCTGAAGGGTTGATTGGAAGTTTGCCGCCCATCTCTATAACGCCTTCTTCAATGGCCCTGTAACTCTCGCCGGGCTGGGTAAGCCCGAAGTGGTCGATTGCCATATATTCTGAGGTGGTAAAACAATCGTGAGTCTCGATGACGTCCAATTGCCAGCAGTCTGCTATGCCTGCGCGCTCGTATGCATCGGTTATTGCCTTTCGAGTCATCGGCAAGATGTATTGGTCGTCGGCTGAGTCGGCGACTTTTTTAGCAAATTCAATCGGGGCTGTCGTGTGTCCCCAGCCGAGTATTCTGGGTATTTCTTCAATTTTCAAACCGTGACGGGCGGCATATTTTGAGGCATAGTTTTTCGAGGCAATATACAGGCACACAGCCCCATCGGTAACCTGAGAGCAGTCGGTGACTTTGATTCTGCCTCCGATAGCCGTATTGTATTTGCTCACCGTGCAGGCGTGTTCGAAGCTCATAAACCAGTCCCTGGTCTGGGCATTCGGGTTATTCCGGGCGTTTGTGTAGTTTATATCGGCGATTTTCGCAAGATGCCTGTCGTCGAGGCCATATCGCTTGTCGTATTCGTCTCCTAATTGGCCGAACAGCTTCGGAAACGGAAACTCTATGCCCTGGCATTCCTTTTCATACCAGGCCGCGGTTCCGAGATATTCACCGCCTTTGGCCGGGTCCGCTGTCTTCATTTGTTCGACGCCTATCAGGCATATCAGGTCATAGATACCCGCCTGGATATGTGCCATTGCCGATAACGCCGCGACTGCGCTGGCAGCACAGGCGTTTTCAAAACGCATCGTCGGCAATCCAACAAAGCGAGGGTCGAAGTCCACGAAAAACGCTCCAAGGTGCCCCTGCATACAATACAATTCCGCTGCGAAGTTGCCGACAAATGCTGCCCTGATGTTACTCGGCTCTAATTTTGTTGCTTCGATACTGCCCTCGTATGCCTCGCGCATCATAGCTGCTATGTGCTTGTTTTCTCTTGCCCAGTTACGGGCAAAATCCGTCTGGTAACCGCCGAGAATGTATACTGCTTCGTCTTTCATTTTTTGTTCTCTGATACGTTCATTTGGCCACGAAGTATTTGCCGGAGTTGGTAATTCGAAAACCCGACTTGAGGTCATCCTGTAGTGCTTGGGGCACCTCTAGTTTCCTCTCTCTCAGCAGCCCGACCGCCGCCTGGCTGCCGCCGAGCATATCCACTATCACGCTCGGAGCGGCCCAGTGAAACCCGTAAGACATAACCTTGTCGATGCCTTCGATGCCCATTTTGCTGTCAGTTACTTGTCCAACGAGTGAATACGAATAAGCGACATAGGCACATAGAATGTCTTTAACAATGTCCGCTTCTCTGCCACGAGCAGACAGAATGGCCTCAAAGGCCTCTTTATACCTGGCCATACGAATCAGGTGTTTTGCTTGTTCGACGAATGCCATGTGCGGCTCTATCGCCGGCCCATAGTTACAGCTAACGGGGTCTAAGAACACGTATTTACCGCTCTCCAGCTTTTTATAGAAGCCGCCCTTAGTCTTGTTGCCCAGCAGATTTTTTTGAATCATTGTATTGATATAACCCGGCACAGCGAGCCAGTTGTGCATCGCGTCATTGGTGTTCGCATTGAGACTATCGACAATCGCCTTATGTATGTCAATTCCGACTAAATCGAGTGTTGCCAGGGGCGGCATAAGCCGGCCGGTGTATGGACCAATCAAATAATCCATCGTCTCGACGCCGAATTCGCGGGCCAGCGAGGTGATTCGGCTAAAGAGCACAAAGGCAATTCGATTCCCTGCGAAAGCGGCAACATTCTTCACGCGTATGACCACGCGCCGGAGCCGTTTTGCCAGAAATTGCTGCATCAGCTCGATAATTTCCGGGTCCGTGTCATCTATGCCCGTTATCTCGCAGGCAGGCATTCGGCCCGGCGGATTGTAAAAGTGTGTTGATAAGAAGTGTTTTTTGAATTCCTTGCTGCGTCCCTGCACCAGCGACGATAGCGGCAAGCTCGATGTTGTCGAGCTGATGATGGTTTGCGGCTTTATATACGGTTCAACCTGCTCATGCATATGTTGCTTTATGCCGGCGTCTTCGGTAATCGCTTCAACCACCCAGTCCGCCTCGTCAACGGCCCTGGAAAGCAGATGTTCGTAGTCTCCGCATACGATGTTTTGTGCTATTGTTTCTGAGCGTGCCTGTGCTATAGCCCTTTGCAGCCCTCGTTCGGCCCCTTCTTTTGTTCGGCTCAAAAAGTAGACTTTCAAGCCGTTTTGTGCCATCAGGCCGCCGGAGAGACTGCCAATCGTCCCGCTCGCGCCGAGGACAGCTACTGTATTGATACGATTAACCATAGCTATTTAACTTGCCTGGTAATTTTGAGAGAATCATTCCTTTTGATTAGAGCCTATCTCAAAACCTTTGAAAAGCCGCGTTTTCAATGCTGATATCGCGAAATTTAGTGGCTTTGTGATAACTTCTAGTTTTATTGATTTCTATACTGTTCTGCATCACTTGCGCCGAAGTCCGTTGTTTTTGTTTCTCTTGACTAACAGTCGGTGCCATGCCATTGCGTTGTTTTAGCGACATTGAGTTGTCGGTACTCGCCAGATTTTAATTGTGCCGCCCTGTCGTAAGTCTGACGAAGCTACGAATCGCCCATCGGGCGAAAATGCTAACCCGCTTTCTATTTTATGTCCCGGTGTAACGCGGAGTATCTTTTTGCCGTTTGTGCAATTCCACACGAATATATCCACTCCGACTATAGAAGCTACTGTGCAGCCATTGGGGCTCACTGCTACGTCTTGCACAGATGTCTGACCTGCAGTGCTTTTGCTTTTCTTCCCCGCCAGCCAGCGGTCGACAATACTCCCAGAATTAGGGTCGATTTTGTAAAGTGTGGTGTTGGTTCCCCTTGCGTAAATGAATTTTCCGTCCGGGGAGAAATCGGCACTATGAAATTTCTCGACGTCCACCGTCTGTTTTTCCCATAAAACCTTTTTATTTCTTACATCTACCAGTACCATCCAGCCCTTCTTTTCCTGCTCCCCTATCATCAGGGCCAACGAGCCATCTTCAGATACAGCCAGTTTTGTCGGTTGGGCTGCTGTCTGCGGGTGGATATCTATTATATTCTCTATATGCCCACTATTTGGTTCTGGCCTTACAAGTTGATAATTCTTTTTGGTGCCGGTCTTATCGAGGTAATAAGCCAGCGCTACGATTATAGCGGTCTTGTCCCGACTAGCGCCGATAAAAACACGATTGGCGCCGGCTTTCAGAGGTATTTCTCTTACCGGCTGTTGACCCTGTATATCACTGACAATTATTGCCTGCGGTTGCAATCTTTTCGTTGAAATCACAAGGCCCGCCTTCGTTATCAGTGTCTGGTCCGACTCTGCTGTTACAGTTCGAGGTTTTTTGGTGGGATTCGACCAGTCCCATAGATATATCTTTCTGTCCTGGCAAACGGCTACAATCAAATTCCCATTGCTTGTCAGTTCCGACACGCCATTATTGAGCGGGAAACGCAGTTCATATGACAGCGCTGAGGTACGTTTAATCATCAGCATTATCAGGACGACGACGGCGGTGGCGATAAAAAAGAAGATTATAATTGACTTGTTACCGGTGTTTTTGCCCATATCAATTCGCTCAATATTTGGCCGTCTCGGGTTACTACAAGGAACAAGAGAATCCGAGGAGCGTTATTTAGCCGCCTGAGCCGACTTATTCGCTATAGCCGCGAATATCTTATCAAATTTTCTTGCCCCTATTGCCATCGAAAGTTCCTGCTCATAAAACTTTCTGCCATTTTTACCAAATTCTCGTAGTTTTTCGGTGGGCATTGAGATTAATTGACACACGGCTTCTGCGATACCATCTGGGTCTTCAGGGCGGCATGTTATGCCGGCTTGCGCTTTAGTGACCAGTTCTGCGGCATTGCCTTCGACACCTACAAGAATCGGTCTTGCCACTGCCATATAAGCTTGAATCTTAGACGGTATCGTTATCCGGAAAAGCGGGTCGTCTTTTAAGTGTACCAACAGAACGTCAGCCAAACTCAAAAGCTGTGTTACTTCCGCGCGGGGTCTCCAGGGCAAAAACAGTGTGTTGGCGAGTCCCATTTCTTTGGCCTTGCTTTTTAGGGAGTCTGCTTCGATGCCGCCGCCAACAAATACAAACTGCACCTTTGGGTGGCGGCCTGCAACAATTTTAGCAGCTCGAAGCACCGCCTCAAGTCTCTGGGCCTTTCCCATGTTTCCTGCAAATATGATGTTGAAACGACCGGCGAGACCTAATTGTGCGGCTATGTCTTTGTCCCGTTCCATAGGGTAAACAACGGTATCATCGGACCAGTTGTATATGACCTCGATTTTTCCGGGTGGCACTCCCCGGTGGCAAAGTCTTTCCTTAAAACCCGGTGAAAGAACTGTAATCTTGCTTGCTCTCCTATATATCATTTTGCAATACTTGTCCACCAGCTTCAAACCAAACCCGCTATTAAACATACCTGTAGCTGCGAGGGTATCTGGCCATAGGTCTTGAATATCGTATACAAAAGGGATTCCTCGCAGCAGACGCAGCACACAGGCAGGCAGGCCTACGGTGGCGGGTGGATGATAGACGTATGCGACGTCGGCCTTTTTGACTGTCCAGGGACCAATCAGGGACGCCGAGAATGCGTAGCTTAGATAAGTGGCTGTGCGGCGAATCGCTGACCGGTTGTGGCTGGGATATAATGGAACACGAACCACCGAAACTCCGTCCATCATTTCACGCTGAAGCAGCCGAATACGGTAACCAGGGTAAAGTTTGCCTTGCGGGTAATGTGGATAGCCCGTCAGTGCTTCAATTGTGTGGCCAAGTTTTTGTAACTCTTTTGCGAAAGGCAACCCCTTCATGACTGATTCTGGTTGCCAACCCTGTATTATAAACAATATCCGCATTTGCTATGTCGGGTAAATTATTGTTTTATGCCTCTAAAAAGGATGGCGCACTTAATATGATTTTCTTCGGACGTCTGTGTAATTTCATGGCCACTCAGACTAAGTCATTGAGTTTGACGCCGTCCCATAGGTGATTGAGTTTGCAGGTGCCTATGATAAGTTTGACAACCCGCAATGAAACATCGTCAATTTCATATTCAGGCGGTAATGTGTGTCTTTTTGACAGATTTTCCGGAGAGGTCTGTAGTTTTACTGCTTCCAGAATAACCTCTGGGTCGAGTCCAGTTATAATAATCGTGCCTGCGTCAAGTGCCTCGGGTCTTTCCATTGCATTACGAATCGTCACCGCCGGAAAGGACAAAATAGCCGACTCTTCTGATATTGTACCGCTGTCTGACAGCACACATTTAGCGTTCATCTGAAGGAAAATATAGTCTATGAAGCCGAATGGTTTAAGAAATTTGATATTGCTTGAGACTGAACTGCCGGAAAAACGCTTTAGCCGATTTCGTGTCCTCGGGTGAGTCGAGACCACAACAGGCAGACTATACTCCCTGCTTACTTTCTCAAGTGCAGCGATCAATTGTTCAAGATTTCTGCTATTATCCACGTTCTCTTCCCGGTGAATGCTTGCAAGGAAATATCTGCCTTTCTTCAGGTTCAGTTTGTCAAGTGAATCCGATGCCTTAATTGCCTTTAAATGCTTCGTCAACACCTCCTTCATGGGAGAGCCGGTTAAATATATTCGCCTATGAGGAAGCCCCTCGGACAGCAGGTGCTGGCGAGCACGCTCCGTATAAACCAGATTAAAGTCACTAATGTGGTCGATAATTCGACGATTTATTTCTTCCGGAACGTTGAAGTCGAAGCATCTGTTGCCAGCTTCCATATGGTAGATGGGGATTTTTAGCCGCTTGGCAATTATAGCGGCTATTGAGCTATTTGTGTCCCCGAGTATCAAGACAGCGTCGGGACGTTCTTTTCTGAGTATCTCTTCGCTGCGAATCATTATGCCGCCGTAAACGTGCCCTAAGCTGGATGTATCAATCTGCATAAAGTAGTCGGGCTTGCGAATGCCCAAATCTTGGAAGAATATTTCATTCAGCTCATAATCGTAGTTCTGGCCCGTGTGGACTATCTTTTGGTCTACAACCTTGTCCAGCAGAGCCATTACGCAGGACAGACGTATTATTTCTGGTCGTGTGCCCAGTATGGTCATTACCTTAAGCTGCTTTGTCATTGATTATACCTCTTCGTAAAAGGTATCACTGTTAGCAGGATCATACAATTCATTGGTCCAGAAAAGAGTGTATAGTTCATCTTGCCCCACGTTCTCGATATTATGCGTGTAGAAGATTGGCATTTCCACCACAACCGGTTTCTCGCCGGATACTTTGTATTTGACAATCTTGTCGGTGCCAATACGCCGAAGACGTATAATTGCCTTACCCTTGACCACGCAGAATTTTTCCTGTTTGCGAGTATGATAGTGATTGCCTCTAACAATACCTGGCTGGGTGGTCGAAAAGAAGATCTGACTGCCTTTTTCCTCCTTTACAACTTCAAAAAGACTGCCCCTGTCGTCCGTTCGCAGGGCCAGCGGTTGTTCGTAGTCGGCTGGTTCGGCATAGGAAAGATATGTGTTACAAAGATTTTTCTCGAAATCGCTGGCAAAAGCGGGAACGTTTTTTTTGGTGTAGTAACATTCCTTGAAGTGATTAAGCAACGCCAGTATATCTGTCACCTTTGCGGTTGCGGTTGCCTTGACATCAACACGTTCAAATCCTTTGGGTGGCTTTTGTATCTTGTCCCAAAAGATTTCCATAAGTTCATTGATATAAATAAGGTACAGCTTTTTATCGACCTTTATTTGCGGTTGACCGTTGTGGGTGAGCAGGTGGCAAAACGTTGCCACTACCGAATTATAGAAAGGCCGGCCTCTATCTCCGAAAACATTCGGAATAGTCAGCACTGTGACCGGGGCATTTCTTTTTTTAGACCATTTTTGGAGTATCCGCTCTCCTTCTTTTTTGGAACGACCGTAAGGATTATCCAGAGCGGCTTGCATGGACGAAGAAAATATCACATGCGGACAGGTATCGGAACAATCAATTGCCTGAACAAGCTTGTTTACAAGTTCGATATTGGTGTCATAGATTTCTTTTTCATCACCGCGATTCATCGCCGCAAGATGTATAACAGTATTGCTGTTTGCAAGGACCTCGCTAAGCTTTTCCAGTTGGGAAAAATATGCGTCCTCAAAAGACGGAATTTCAATATCCTGTTCGCGGCAGAACCGGTCCCGAAGGTGAGAACCTATAAAGCCGGTTACTCCGGTAATGACAATTTTTCTCTTCATAGTCTGTGTGGAGTAGTATTTATCTGTGGTTAAGCACGCCAATCGTTTAATTGCACTTGCACTTCCGGTAGGCTCAAGAGTAATTCCTCCACTTCCTTGACGCCAAGTCTTTGGGTGTTGTGCGAAGTGTAGTCTTCCACTTTGGCCTCTTCAAGGTCACCCTCCGTGAAGTATTTGGTGTAGTTGAGATTTCGGTCATCCAACCGCACCCGGTAATAATCATCCATATCATCCGCCCGTTGCAGCTCTTCTTTCGTCAGCAGCGTCTCGTAAAGTTTTTCGCCGTGTCTCATCCCGATTATTTTTTTGGTGGCATCGGAGCGAAATATATTTTTCAGTGCATCTGCCAGATCGTCAATTGTGCAGGCTGCGGCCTTTTTGACAAAGATGTCTCCGGGCCTGGATTTGGTCAGTGCGAATAGCACAAGGGCTACCGAGTCGCGCAGCGGCAGCAGAAAACGCGACATTTCCGGGACGGTTATCGTTACCGGCATGGATTGCTTTATTTGTTTGATGAACAGTGGTATCACCGAGCCCCGCGAGCACATCACGTTGCCATACCTCACACACGAAACGATTGTGTCTTTGGATGCCCCTTTGCGAGACGCTGCCTGGGCAATCTTCTCCATCAGTGCCTTGGTCATACCCATTGCATTTATGGGGTAGACAGCTTTATCCGTACTCAGACATACGACATTCGAGACCTTATGGCTGATTGCCGATTCGATGACGTTGTGTGTCCCAAAAGTGTTCGTCAACACTGCCTGCATCGGGAAAAATTCGCACGATGGTACCTGCTTAAGGGCAGCAGCATGAAAAACAGCGTCGACGCCATTCATTACATTGTTCACACTGTCTATGTCGCGGACGTCGCCGATGTAGAAATTCATTCTGTCGTCCTTCATCTCGATGCGCATCTCTTCCTGTTTCAGTTCATCCCTGCTGAAAATCCGTATCTCATTTACATTGACTGTTTTCAGGATATGTTTCACAACGGCTTTTCCGAACGAACCGGTCCCGCCAGTAACTAATAACGTTTTACCCGATAAATGTTTCATACACACTCTCCATTTACGCTGAATCGAATATATAGTGCCTCTAGATTATAATTATAGCTTTGGTTAATTTGATAGGCAATCGATTTGACTGTGATTGCTTAGTACGGTTTATGAGGATTCGTTATACACTCCAATAAGTGCTTGTTGTTAAAGAGGTTCCATCTTTATAAAATACGGCCTGGCTCCATATAAACGTATAACCTTTAATCATACAGCTACACCACTTTCAGACCGAACACGGAATTCCTTAACGTCGGTCGTTTACAACAAACGGCTCAGAAGCTTGTTATCGGACGATACCTTCTTGCCAAAGATAAGGGTGATTTTTTGAAGTAATTTCTTGTTTCTGTGTATCCGGTAACTTTTAATGCTTGTGTCGAGCTAAAAAGTAGTTCCCAACATCTTATTCCATCCGGCGTGCGAGTAAAATGTCACTTTTTTTTCGCCAGCCAAATATCTGTATAGCAAAACTAAGTTGGCTTTTTGCTTATCCCATGTAAAATTTACTTCGTAGGTTTCTCGGCTTTTCTTTGCGGCATATTTTATTTTCCGTGGGTCACTAAGCAATTCGGATACGAGTTCGATAAGAGCTTTAGAATCACCGTAGGGCACCACCCATCCAATATCGTAACGTTTGGCGATAATGCCAGGAAATCCTTTTTCAGTGGCTATATAAGGACGCGACATCATCATCGCCTCGAACATTTTATTGGCGCTTGAGACAATGGCAACTTCGGTATTAGTATCATACATAATGGAAATCAGATTGGCTTGTTGAAGCAGTTCCATGGCCTTATTGAATCGAAGACGGCCGTATAGCCTTATATTGTCAAGGGACTCCAAAACGGACTGGAGTTTTTTGTCACGAGTTTCACCAACTACATCTACTTGAACTTCAGGTATTTTCTTCACGAGGTCGATAATTGCCTGTGCATTGCGAGCATATGAGATATGACCGCTAAAATTGATGCGAATACCGTTCAGATTCGGTGGGTAGTACCCTCCCGCCATGTCTTTTTCAGGAACATTAAGAACCTGAACGCTTGGCACTCGAAGGCGTACTTTCCTTCCAAAATAAGCCCCTGTCCTATCTAATATCCCTTGGCTTAAGACAATACCATCAACGCGAGCAGCAGACCACCTTTCTAGGGCTTTAAAGGTTTGCATTAGCAGGCTGCGTGGATTAGGATGGTTCATGCCCCACGGGTCACGAATATCAAAAATCAGCTTAAATCTTCGAAACGGCTTTGCCAGAACGCACGGAACAATAGATTCTAAATTTGATGCCTGAATCAAACAATAATGTCCCTTGAATATTTTGCGAAGCACCCACACCCACCAGCATATCCAGGCCCATATAAATGATAATATATTTCCTGGCTTACGATAGTGACGAAGCCAGAATATCTGCCACCCATTAATATTTTCACAATCAGGTTTGTCGCCAGTTTGATCAGAGGAGAGAACTGTAACGTTGTAGTTCATTTCCTGCAGCGTGGCAGCCGCACGTGGAATTGCCTGGGTTATGTCATATGGCCCCATGCGTATCAGCAGAGCGTTTCGTTTAGAAGTCATAGCTATATTTTCGCCATTGGAGGTTCGATTGCCAATTGATCAATTAGTTTCCATAGTCGGTGTTCCATTTGTTTCCATTTGTATCCCTTTATGAATAATTTCCGCCCATTTTCACCTTTGTATCTGGCTTCCTCGGGATTATCTCGGATATAAGTTAGGCATTTCACCAGAGCAGCCACATCACCATAGGGGCAAAGATAGCCGACATCCGTTTTGCGAATCCAATCAGCCTTGGCTAATTCAGAATTTATCAATATAGGCCTTGAAGCCATCATAGCGTCTGACCATTTATTGGAGGCAGCTAAGCGGTTGATATCGGAACTTGGATCATAAAAAGTAAAAATAACGTCGGCATCAAAATACAATTGGTAGGCGTCGAAAAGGGGCACCTTTCCAAAAAACTTAACATTGGGGGTTGAATTAACCAGTTCCTGTATGTCCCGCTCGAATATATCACCAGCTAAGATAACATGCATATCGGGAAGCATTTGGGCTGCCGACAGCAACAATTTGAGGCCTCTATTTTTCATCAGACGACCGTTTGTTAGAATAGTAAATGGTTTACCAGCCCGGTTTTTCCTTTCCTTAGGTATAGTATCACTGATATCAGTACAACAATTATAGATTACGGTAAATTTTTCCTTTTGCTTATATTCGTCGAGGATCCGGTTTTCATCAGGTACAATGATACGGTCGGACTTCTTCATCACCCAATTATCTACCCGTCGAATAGGGTCTCGCATAAACTGGGGGATGGTCGGTCTAAGTGAATATGTGTCTAGAATCACATATACCAGAGGTATATGACGAAAGAATCCGGATAGGATAGCGGGAAACATGCAGTCCAAGTTGAATGCGATAATAATATCCGATTTTTGAAAGAGCAAATGGGAGAACAAGCGAATACACCAAAGTGGTAGAGCAAACATAAGCAGCTTGTTTCCGTAGCCCCAACCGTGAAAAATCATCCGGCGAAGGATTTTTCCCTGTTGATAAGATTTAGGGAGTTTATCATAGCGGTCCCATCCAACGAAGGTGATTTTATGACCGGCCTTTGCCAATGAAGAAATATATTTGCCGAAATGTGCCTGCTCTGTTCCTCCTGATGAGCCCACGACCAAAATATCTAAAGGAACTCTACTATAATAGATTTCCTTGGATTCATTATTTGATATCATTTCTTGTTCCAATTAACACAATGCTGCCCCTACATGGTTTGATGGAGGATGTTTGCGATTCGCTGTGATGCCCAGCCGTCTCCGTAAAAGTTACCCCCTTGCGACATCTTTTTGTAGAGCTGTCGATCGGACAGCAGGCGGGAGCATTCGGTTACAATTTTTCGGTATGAAGTACCGACAAGTTTGGCCAGGCCTGCATTTATTGCCTCAGGCCGCTCGCTTGTTTCACGGGCGACGAGTACCGGTTTGTGCAAAGAAGGCGCTTCTTCTTGGATGCCGCCAGAGTCGGTTATAATCATGTAGCTGCGTTCCATTAGGTACACGAAGGGTAAGTATGAAATTGGCTCAATCAGGTAGATGCGGTTATGATGCCCTAAAATATTTTTGGCCGGTTTTTGCGCATTTGGATTCAAGTGGGTCACATATACTAGAACTGTGTTGCGATGATCTTCTATGACTTGCCGAAGTGCTAGGCAGAATTGCTCAAGGGGTTTGCCAAAATTCTCCTGCCGATGCCCCGTTGCGAGAATCAGTCGGTATTTATCAAATAGGGTATCCGGAATATTATTTACTTTTAGTTTTTTTCGTTGGAGAATGTCCCTCGCTAGGAAAAGAGCATCAATCACGGTATTTCCTGTGACAAAGATGTTTTCTGTTGGAATGCGTTCAGCAAGCAGATTATCAGCAGCGCCCTTTGTGGGCGCTAGACACCAACGACATATGGGGTCTACTAATCTTCGGTTCATCTCCTCCGGCCATGGGGCGTTGAAGTTATAAGTACGCAATCCTGCTTCCACGTGTGCGACGGGGACTTTCTCATGAAAGGCCGCCAAGGCGGAACACAGGCAGGTAGTGGTATCACCATGCACGAGTAGTGCATCCGGTCGATACTTCGTTAAAACACGCTGAATACCTTTGATTACACGCACTGAAATCTGAGACAGGGTTTGATTATGCTGCATAATATCAAGATCGATGTCCGGGTCAATGCTAAATTCCTTCAACTGCTGATCCAGCATATACCGGTGTTGGGCAGTCGCAATTATCTTCACCTGCAGGAGCGGATTTTTCTTGAGTGCTAGGTACACAGGGATCATTTTAATTGCATCCGGCCGGGTACCTACAACTAATCCTAAACTCTTCATAATGGGTGACATGTTTTATTGGATCATGTTACATATCTCTGCTAGGAAAATTCGATGCACGTAGATAGCACACATCTTACATCCTATTCTCTCCCGCCTATCTTTTGTGTGCTTTGTATGCTTGCGTTACGGCATTTATTGTCTGTTTTTTATCGGTCTGTTCCGAGGATAGGATGGTTATGTTATAGTTCATTTCCTGCAGAGTGGCTGCCGCATGTGGGATTGCCTGGATTATGTCGTACGTCCCCATGCATATCAGCAGAGCGTTTCGTTTAGAAAGCGTATGTAATTTCCATTCCTAAATCTTCCTCTTAAAGATTAGTTGTACTTGGTAGGTCAATGTTGCTCCATTCTTGTTCTGATTCTGTTGCGATAGATTCATCGTATGTCATCTCTCCTTCCCAAACCGGGGTAGTTTTTCTAAGAAATATCCAGCCCAGGAATATGTATATCAGTATTATGGAAGTATTCACCTCCAAGAATCCTGTCCTAAGCAGCAAGTACGTCCAGAAAGAAAGGGTTCCAACCAGAAAAGCTTTGAAAAGACTATTATGCGAGAGCAGATAAACATAAAGCTTATAACATACTAAAGCCCAGACAATTCCGTAAATGAATGGTCCTAATCTGCCGAACATCATATGTGCTTCAGCCAGACAACCGAAAGTAGATGTGTGATATTCGACTGATTTGGGTTCGAATTCCGGATGGAAATAGTTTGCATATAGTCCGACACGAGGTTTACCTGCCCATATTGCCCTTGGGATAGGAGCAAGAAATGTGTCGCGTATCTGCCCAATTGTGTATCTGGGTGACCAGGGAAAACGTTTGACAACCAGAGGCAGATAGTATGCCTCTTTATGGTAGTGTACTGCTTGGATGCCGGCTTCTTTTAAACCTGCTATCTCTTCTGTTCGCCCCTTTATGAATAGAAAACCGGTCACTACAAGCAGTGCGCCTATCAAGCCGATTTGTGCGGTGCGCCTTAATTTGGCGAACGCAGTCATAGGCCGCCAGACAATCTTTTGCCATGCTGTTACTAACATAAAGATCGGCAGAACAAACGCTGACTTGGTTGAGGCTAGAAAGGTTATAAAAGAACATATTATAAAGAAAATAATGTAGAATATCGATTTGCCGGACAGGTAAATCATGGCAGCGGCCAATGTCAGTAAAACAAATCTAAATCCCCAATGAAGATGGGTTAAAGGCCCAACCCCTGCCCGTATATATGTATATTCTCTGGGATGAAGGGCGCGGTCTATCATAGCAACAGGAGAAAAACCAACGCCTACGCCAATCCTGATTATCACAATGAAAATGAAAACAATGAAGGCAAAGATTGCTCTTCTTCTGATTTGTGAATAGTCCAACGTCATGATGACCGGCTGTATTCTGGCAATTCTAAATAATAATAGAATAATAACAAGGCAGTATGTATACAGGAAACATCGTATAACATTAAAGGCCAACGAAAATTGTTGATAATCAAGCAGGTTTAAACGCCAATTCGGGAAAAAATAGAAATGTGAAAAATATGGAATGACATACAGCACAGCATTGCCCAGAAAAAACATTGTTACAGGCGATAATATTCTATAGTTTTGCCGTAATATAGCTGCCTCCAGAAACGGCATAGCTATTACAATAAAAACAATATCCCAAAAGAAAGGATGCTCAGTCATTTGAACTTCCTACTGGTCGATGATATCGCGATCGAAGCGGTATCGCTTGATAAAATGGATTACTAAAATCGGACAGTTTTTTTTGGGCTTTTGGTGGTGCGATGAATTTCGTAGTTTTCTCAAGCAATAGAGGCCCCCGGTACGAATATCATGGCACTATGTGCAATGTTCCAGTCACGACGTCGGTCGCAGACTCGTCAACCAGCACAGGAGGCTGATAACTTGAACTGATGTAATTGCCGTTGTGATATATGCCATGAACATCGCCGCATACAAAGATACCGTGCTTACCAATACCATTGCGACCTTGTACATTAATCTTATTATCCAACACGTTGAGATGACCGCTGTCATCTATCGAAATTCCGTGGTACATGCCGACATCAAAGTCGATAGAATTGTTGACTATATCTATATATTCTTGACGCACACAGGAAGATTGGCCTTGCGTACGAGCAATTAAAATGACTGTATCAGCAGTTATATTGTTTGCCTCGACAATGTTGTTGTCTTTAACCGTTAAATGATGGGAAAAGTAATGGTTGCGGTACTGGGCTTCTTGTGTTGCAACAGCGATTGCAATATCCCTGGGCCCAACGATATAATTATTGGCAATCAGTCCATCAGTAATATTCTGTAAATTTATGCCGACCCCCAGCGAATCCACAATGTCAGCTATGCCGCTGTCGAGGACAACACAATTCTGGACGCCTCCGTGTTTAACTTGGGCTAATGTGCATCCGGCCCATGCTGAATTATCTGTATGGCAGTCCTTGATATAAGCGCACTGGGCGTAATCTACATAGATAGCTTCGGCGGTCGTATTCTTGACGATTATGCGCTCAATGTATATGTGGTGGCAGAGTTTGTAACCCGTATAATTGCCATTAATAAACAAGCCCTTATTGCCGGGGTATCTGTTATATCCGAACTTATTGCCGTTAATCTAAAATCATGAAACCACAGGTGATGCTCGCAATACTGTTGATGAACTACGTGGTATGTATCACCTATTCGAAAGGCATCGCTGGGAATCTCGCTGCTAGCATCATCTGTGCCCCCTGCGAAACGATTCGGGGTCGGGCCCGAACCGATATATATTTGGGTTGGCGAAACATAACCCTCAATCTCGTATGTCATGTTAGAAGTGGCAAATTGAATAATCTGTCCGACCATACTTGGGGTAAAAACATCCGTGGTAGCCGTAACAGTAGAGAAGTTGACTTCGGCGACGGGCGCGCCATTCATAACTCCATCGATTGTTTCCTTTTCAAAGATAGTAGATGGTCCCGAGCCGCTAAGTACAATATTGGCGGTATTATTTTTAAACCATATGTGTCTCTTTACTTTATATGTTCCGGGCAGACAATGAACAATTCCACCGCCTGAATTATTTAGCGATACTATCGCTGTGTTAATTACGCTGTCGTCGTTTGTACCGGGGCATATTATGTCTGCGATAGCCTTGTCATCGTCGTTGCTGTCAGGGGCCGCAATTGTTACTGTCGGCCCGGTTGGCATAGGCCAGTTTCCACCGCATGCAATGTATGTTGGGTTATTTATACAATCAGCTAACCAGCTCTCGGCCATTTGACCGAAATCGAGCAGGTCCACTATACAATTATTATTAAAATCACCTGAGGGACTGTTGCAATCTAACGACCAGCTTTCAACTATAAGGACAAAATCCCGCATGTCTACTTTGTTATCGTGATTTAGGTCGCCTAAGGGATAATCCTCGCATGCTAACGCCACCCCTCGCCCAGCACAGAATCCAGCAGCAAGATTGCTGAGACACGTGCACGCCTCATCGCCTGTCTCTCTCCTGCCTGCAGATTTGAAGAAACGGATCATCTGAAATCCAACAGCACTAATTGTATCGGGTATGAGGTTTTTTCAAGGTTTTTTCTGAAACTTGTACAAATGCGTACAATGTCTAAGGTCTAAGTGCATTCCGCATAATGAAGTACAGCTCATGTTGAGTGCCTGATAAGTTAACTCTCTTATTGACAAGAAGCTTATGGTGGTCTTTAGGGCGGCCAAATGGACTCTTGCGGTTCTTTATATAGGCCTACTACTGACTTAATACTACGTTGCCGGCCTGCCACACAACTTTCCCTTTCAATCCAACTGGGCCGATAAGTCGATTGTTATGATAACGAGTTAAAGTAATTTCGGGTCCCTGGTACAGCCCGAATAGGGGCTCTCCACTATTCTTATATATTTCGTTATTCTCAAGGCTAACGGCCCCCGAACCCGTCAGAACAATACCACAACGCTTATAAGTATCACCTGAGTTAATGTGCACCGGATCTCTTATTACGTTGCCAATAATATCGACCATTGAGTCATCTATTACATTGCAGAATATGCCGGACCATTCTGTTGTAGTTATAGTGTTGTTGCATATGCTTCCGCTATATGGTTTAACAAGAACACCATACACGGTGTTGGTAAGTGTATTATCGATTATTTTGGCGTCCTTAACATGTCCGGCCGAGACACCATAGTTGAACCTGTTCACACGATTGTTTTCGATGCGCACATTCTTCCAAAAGACGCCTTTCGCGGGGCCTTGTGGTTGTGCGGCTCCGACAGCTATGCCTGCTTGGCCTCGGTTGTGTGAGAGCTCAACATTGCAAATATTGTTACTTATCTTGATTTCTCTTTCGATTTCATCATGTCCGTTATTCATTTGCAGTTTTATGGCGATTCCGTATATGTTGGCAAATGTGTTGTTGTAGATGTTGACATAAGAGGATGCATTGAGGTATATCCCATGCTGCCCTTGTATATCTGCAAACTTGTTATCATGTATGTTTAGACGGTCATGTCCTAAGGTCAGTATCATACCCATAGCCATTTTTTCGAAGATGCAGTTATTTATTTCCCAGTTACTGCATTGGCGCCCGTTGCTCAAGATGCCGCAATTGTAGGCGTCGCCGGCTTGAATCCTTACGTTTTCGGCATTGAATAGACATTGATTAAAAGTGATATTTGAGACGTTGATGCCCTTTAAACTCGTACATCCGTGGTCATAAAACTTTATTCTATCCAGCCGGTATTTGCCCTGACAGCTTTGCATGCATATACCCACGCCGTTGGTTACCTTGAAAGGCTCATATGAGTAGGGATCGCCGATTAATACCAAGTCTTTGATTATTACACTGTTACAATTCACGATCTTTATGGTTATAGTATTATGTTTCAACTGGGTTATTGTTTCGTTATTTCCATCAATGATAATATTAGATTTGTTCCTAATAAGCAGTGTCCCATCAATCTCACAAGACTTAGACAATATAAGCGTTCCGCCATTCATTAAATTGTTCGCTCCTTGCTGCAAAGACCTTAGTGCCTCATTGGAATATGCAGGAAACGGAAATGCCGCTAAAATAGCCATCACAATTAAAACCTCCCCCATTTTTTTTGCCGGCAATGAGGTAGATGTAAAGTTTCCGGTTTTCATGTTCTTATTCGCATTAGGTAAACACAACGCCTTGTACACTTTCATGCAGTTTATACCTTGTGGGGTGTTTCCGGCGAGTTTGAAGTTGTATCCATGGATTGTTCCGCTTTGCGGAGTAGAGTAGTCAGACCCATATGCCGGAGGTTCTTGCAAACAAATTCTCTGCTGTCACCTACGGGCTTGGCCGGACTGCCGACCGCAATTGTCCAAGGAGGGACCTGACCTCGCACAACAGAGCCTGCGCCAACAATAGCTCCGTCACCAACATCGGCTCCGGGCAGGAGAATAGAACCTGCGCCTATAAAAGCATATTTTCCTATGCGCACGGGACGAAAAATCCCAATAGGCTTGTCCAATATCAATCCCATGCCCCGCCCGATTGTATACAGCGACCAGTCGTGCGTAAACACTCGCACTGCGCTTGATAGCGTACATCCCTCGTTTAGCTCGATGAGAGAATAATCGGACCCATCGAGCCAGATTGTAGAGGCTAGAAAGTTCGGTTGACCAATTATCTTCATTCCTTTGTGTCGATAGTAGCAAGTCATAAAACGTGTACACAATCGTAGACTGGAAAGGGAGATTATATCTCGCAAGCCGAAGACGACTATCTTCTCAAGTTTTGCCAGATAGGCCATGAGCGTTTCTCTTTTGGTTATCTTATCTTTTCGTTATTTTCATTTGTTGCTGAATGGATTCATTTCTAAGGAATTTCGACAAATTGATGTTCGTTCAGGGTTTTTTTATCCGATTTACTGCGAAGAATAGTCGTATACATACAACGCTCCAGATTATAGCCGTCAAAGTATTTCCTATAACGCAGCCCCAAGCGGCACCTTTGGCTGCATAATGAGGTATCAATAGAAATGCCAGAATTAAAATGATTGCGAAAGTTGTAGCGTTAACTATCGGGATTGTCTTGATTGGGGCAAATTTATAAATAAAGGGTCTCGTTAAACATGAGATAGTCTCAGACGGCACAACCCAAGTGAGTATCCGTAGCAAACTAACCGATTCCTTTCCAAATTGTGGAAACATAAATTTTATTACCGTGGGACCAGTCAGAAAAACGAGGCCGGGCAAGACAATCATTCCAAATAACAGTATTGCCAAATAGTAAGTTTTACCTCGTTGGGATAATTGGTTTATGGAAGAATACCGTGAAAGCATACTTAGAATCAATCCTCCGAAACAATATATAGGTGCTATATATAAAAATAATACAGTGGTGGCAGCAACGAAATCAGCAACAACGTTATATGAATGATAAGCACCGAGAATGATCCGACTAATATGGGGGATAGATACCGTTAAAATACCCGCTATAGTTATTTGGAGCCAAACTGACTTAAGAACAGCAGCCATTTGTTTGTTGTAAGGAGTCTGGAACCGTGCACTGTGTTTAAACATGAGCAATGCACAGAGCGCCGAATTGCCCAGCGTAAAGCCCCATGATAATCCTGTGGCATTTCCTAATAATGCACCGATAAGGCCGCATATCACAGCTAAAACAGAACGACCAGTAACCCATATTGCTCTCAGCCGAAATTGACGAAGAAAACGAGTCTCCGTAAGGATAAGAAGAAATTGGTTTTCGAAATACAATAGAATTATCAGAGGGAACAGACAGTTTAGCAATCTCCACGAGACAATCCCAATAAGGCCCGCAATAACAGCACCTGCCAAGCCGACAGCGACGATTGCGATCATCACCCAATGAGACATACGCATTGCAGTGCCTAAAAAAGACGCCCTTTGCTTTTGCTGATATTCTGACAAGTGCCGGAGTAAACCGGTTGCTAAACCGTTTTGCGGTTGCATTCCCAGAATCAGTGTTATACTCAATGCGATTGAAAAAACGCCAAAGTTTTCTTTGCCGATGACATATGCCGCTAAAGGAAAAAGCAACAGACGAGGTATTGCTAGATAAGCTGCTTGTTCGGCAAAGACCCAGAATGTGTAGCCTATGTCGCGTTTTACTAATTTAGCTTTGTTGCCCATCATATATGTATTTGCTGCTGACAGAAAATTTAATGTTTGCTTATCTTTATGTAGAAGGACTATTTGCTATCTGCGACTGGCCTTTGTGGCTCAATATATTATCAGAAATCCGTTCGGCGGCGTTGCCGTCCCAGAGTTTGGGAGTTCGTGCAATGAAGCCTGCTCTGTTTTTCATTATATCGCGGTAGTTTTTTATAATATCATCGGCTGTTACGCGGACGAGCCGGTTGGTTCCTTCGGTAATCGTCACAGGTCGCTCGGTATTATCACGCAAAGTCATACAAGGCACGCCGAGTATAGTGGTCTCCTCCTGAATTCCGCCGGAATCCGTCATTACCAGTGCAGCGTTGCTCATAAGGCAAAGAAAATCCAGATATCCAATCGGGTCGAGTAAAATCAGGTTCTTTATTGCTTCGATTCGTTTGCCCAGTTCTGTTTGTTTGAGATTAGCTCTTGTTCGCGGGTGCATGGGAAAGACCAGCTTTATCTCTTTTTCGATGGCTTCGAAGGCCGTTACAATCTCCCCGAATCTGGCCATATCGTCGACATTGCTCGGCCGATGCAGAGTTATGACTGCATAGCAGTTCTTTACCAATCCCATCTGGCTCAGGACAGCAGATTTTTCTGCCTTTGCCTTGTTAGCAAGCAAGGTGTCGATCATGACGTTTCCAACCAGGTGCACTTTTTCTGGGTCTATTCCTTCTTTGCGTAGATTGTCTACCCCCGATTGCTCGGTAACAAAGAGCAGATCGCTGATGCTGTCGGTCAGGAGACGATTAGTCTCTTCTGGCATAGTCCGGTCAAAACTGCGCAGGCCGGCTTCTACATGTATGAGTTTAACGCCCAGCTTGACGGCGACTAGGCCGCACGCGATTGTGCTGTTGACGTCACCTACAACTAATACGTAATCCGGTTTCTGTTTGGTTATAACAGGTTCGAATCGCTTCATAATTTCGGCGGTTTGATAAGCGTGACTGCCGGAGCCAACCTCGAGGTTTACATCCGGCCTTGGTATGCCAAGCTCATCGAAGAAAAGCCGGCTCATATTCTCGTCATAGTGCTGCCCCGTATGAACTAAGCAGGTCTCGAAACCGCCGTTTTTTTCGAACGCCCGCATCAAAGGCGCTATCTTCATAAAATTGGGACGGGCGCCGCAGACGCACACTATTTTTATCATATCATTCGGTTGGATTTTAAGAATCTTGCTTGGAAAATTGCCGCCGGAAATTTCCAGCCGCAGGTTCGTGCTTATCCGTTCAAACTGCGCACGATTTTTTTAAGAGCATTTTCCAGACTGTTTGTGGGTTCCCAGTGGATGGCTGCCTTGATGCGTTCAAGACTCGGTACTCGTCGCATCATATCGTCGATGGGCTTGCCGTAAGCTTCTTCATAAGCGATGAATCTCTTTTGGCTTTTGCTCTTTGTCAATTCAATAACCTTGTCGGCAAGCTTCTCAATAGTTATTTCCTCTGTTGAGCCGACGTTGAATACTCCTCCAGAGGCAGCGTCGCTTTGCATTAGGCCGACCAGTGCTTCTATGACATCGCCGACGTAGCAGAAGCACCTGCTCTGTCGGCCGGTTCCGTATATCGGAATTGGCTCGTTGTTCAATGCCTGTCGGACAAAGCGGGGCACCACCATACCGTATTGCCCCGTTTGTCTCGGGCCGATTGTGTTGAATAGCCGGGCAATCACCACCCCCAGTCCGAACTGCTCGTGGTAAGCTAAGCCGAGGAACTCGTCTATCGCCTTGCTGCAGGCGTATGACCATCGTGAGAAGCGAGTGCTGCCCAAAACGATATCGTCGTCTTCTCGAAATGGAACCGCATCGCTTTTACCATAGACCTCGCTGCTCGACGCAATCAAAACCTTTGCGCCCGATTTGTTCGCAGCTTCGAGTACGACCTCTGTGCCTGTGATGTTGGTTTCAATCGTATGGACGGGGTCGTCCACGATAAGCTGAACGCCGACAGCCGCAGCCAGATGATAAATTGCGTCGACTCGTTTCGCGGTGGCTTCCATCAGCTTCGCGTCACAGATGTTGCCCTTTATGAATTCAAATCCATTCTTTTCCTTCAGGCCTTCGATATTCTCCAGCTTGCCCGTGCTGAGGTTATCGACGATGATTACGTCGTCGCCATTTCTTAACAATCGCTCAGCGAGATGGGAGCCGATGAACCCTGCTCCCCCGGTAATCAGTGCTTTCATATTGCTCCTGTGTTTGACCTCGAAGGGGGCGAGCGGTAAATGGATTAGTGTTGACCAGACTCCGTCCCCGTCGGGTGCGCAAAAACACACACACCATCTCTGCGACGGCCTGGCAATTCCTATCGGTGATACCAAACCGCGACGAACCTGCTCACTGCACAATCAACTCTTGATTATTGTGGGAGAAAAAACCGCTGTGCTCTATGGCCGCACGGTTCGCATATTTATAACATAAGTATCGGCGTATAAAGAACATAGCTTTAATGTAGTGGAAACTGCTAAACTCCTATTTAAGGCTGCTCACTATACGCCCAAAGAACGCTCCAAGTTCATATGCTCATTGGCTGTCGTACGGCACTGGTGAAAAGCGGTAATAATAATCAAATCGCCATTAAAAGCGCAATAAATGGGCTTTTATAGGTCCTTTCGCTTTGAATTGCGGCAGTGGCTATCCATAGTAACTGCTGTAGGTCTTGTCGGTCTCCCAGATGGTAACGCAATGGAGCGCCGCCTTGCCGAACCTGCCGACCAGCTTGTTCCAGGCAAAAACGGCTATATTTTCGACTGTCGGGTTGGTCTGCCGAAACTCGGGCAAGTCCTCGTTTAGGTTCTTATGGTCGATGGCCTTTATCAGTCCCTGATTGACTATCCTTTCGAAGTCACTTGTCCGGAGGGCCTCTGCGACAGGCCACTTGACTGTTACCTCGACAAGGTAATTGTGCCCGTGACCCGTGGGATTGGCACATCTGCCAAAGGCCTTGATGTTCTGTTGTTCGCTGAACTGTTCGTTCCACAGCTTATGCGCCGCGGCAAATTCGAACTTCTCGCTGAAATAAACCATCCTGCAATCCGCCTTATCAATTGCCAATGTTCTAAAAGGATTCAGCTTTAAACTCAGTTTGCTTAAATGTGCCGGTCCGAACTTGTCCGCAAGTCCTGCCCAGGCGAGCTTGAGCAGTTCAGTCAGTTTAAGATGGCCGATATGACTGGCTGTACTATACGCGGCCCTTATTTTTTCCGCGAAGACCGGCACAATGTACTCTCTTACTCTGTTGTCTATGTCACTCACGTTGACGATAAGTCCGGTGGTTGGTGACACATCACCGCTCAACTCTACACCAAGCTCAAAAAACAAAGATAAACTTTCGCCGGCGGGCTTCGATGCAAAAGAGTTAAAGCCCTGTTCGTCGGTGGGCAGAAAAGGATTTATCGAAAATCGAACGTAACGACGTAATTTGTGCATAATTTTCGAATTGCCTTCCGCGGTTAGTTGTTGTCGACAGAGCTCACTTGCGGCCATTGTGTATCAGGCTCATAATTTCGTTTCTGCTTCGGGGGTCTTTTCTGAATATCCCGCGAATGGCGCTTGTTACCATCGTCGAGCCGGGTTTTTTTATTCCCCGGATTGTCATACAACTATGGGCCGCCTCCAGAACAACGGCGACGCCGAGCGGTTTGAGCTTACTCATAAGGAAGTCGGCTATTTGGTAAGTCAGCCGTTCCTGCGTCTGCAATCGACGGGCAAAGCAATCGACTATTCTCGCCAGCTTGCTTACTCCCAGTATGCGGCCGGAGGGCAGATACGCCACGTGGGCGGAGCCTATAAACGGCATCAGGTGATGCTCGCAGATACTGTAGAAAGGTATATCTCGCAGCAGGACGATTTCATCGTAATTTTCGTTGAAGACGCTGCGAAGGTGCTTGTCCGGGTCTTCACGCATTCCCGCCAGAAGCTCGCTGTACATTCTTGCAATGCGCCCCGGTGTATTTTTAAGGCCGTCACGGTTAAGGTCTTCTCCTACGGCGGAAAGAATCTCCTTTACTGCTTTTTGGATTCTCGCCTCGTCTATTTTCTTTTTCTTCGTGTTCATAGCAACTCGGCAAGGAACTACCGTTTTCCTTTCCTTTTCACCAGATTGACAAGATATGCCGTTAACAGTCGAACGCCGAAGGCGCTTGCCCCCCCGGTCGACCACTCTGCCGGCTTTTCGATGTAATCCATTCCCGCGATATCCAGATGCGCCCACTTTTTGTCGCCGGTGAACTGTCTCAAAAACGCTGCTGCCGTGCACGCCCCGCCCCACTTGCTGCCGATATTTTTCAAATCAGCTATCTTGCTCTTCATCTCTTGTGCGTACTCATCGCTGCTCGGCAGAGGCCACACTTTTTCTCCGCTTGTCTCGGCTGCTTTTTCGATGTCTTTGCCCAGTCGCTCGTTGTTGGTCATCACACCGGCCATATGCATCCCTAGCGCAACCATGCATGCACCCGTCAGCGTCGCTATATCTATAATTGTGTCGCAATTCTGCTTGACCGCGTAGTATATGCCGTCGCAGAGCACCATCCTTCCCTCGGCGTCGGTATTTTGAATTTCAACTGTTTTACCGCTGTAAGTTGTTACTATGTCACCTGGCCTGAAGCTTGCGCCCCCCGGCATATTCTCCGCTGATGGCACTATCGCGTAAAGATTCACCGGCAGCTTCAATTCTGCCGCCGCTTTAATCGTCGCAAGCACCGCGATGCCTCCGGTTTTGTCCAGTTTCATCCGGTCCATATTTTGTGCCGGCTTTATACTTATCCCGCCCGAATCGAACGTTATCGCCTTGCCCACAAGCCCGACAGTTGGCAGTTTGCCTGCTCTTTTCGATGGCTTGTATTGGATGACGATGAAGCGGGGAGGAGTCCTTGACCCGCTGCCCACTGCTAGCACGCCACCCATTCCGAGTTTGGCCATTTGCTTTTCATCAAACACTGAACAGCTAAGGCCGGGTGTGGTCCTGGCAAGTTTCCGGGCTTCCTGCGCCAGTGCTGGCGGATTTATCACGTTGCCGGGTCTGCTCGCGACCGTCCTCGCGTAGCTCTGGGCCTTTCCGATTATAATTCCTCTTGCCAGTCCCTTCTCAAGCCGCCTTACCTTTGCTGTGTCTTCGTCAATCACCTCTGCTGCCAGCGTTTCCGTCCTGCCGTTTTCTTCCGACGTAACGTATTCATCGTATCGGTAGCTGCCGTAATGAACTCCTTCGGCCATCGCCTGTGCCAGCAGTTCCAGATCCACTTTTCTTCCGAAGGTGTTGTGAAGTGCCAGTGCCAGCGAGCCGGCGTTTAATCCTACCGCTTTATTGGCCGCAAGCGCAGCGGCCTTTCTTGCGGTATCAATGGTGGCTTTCTTTTGTTCGCCGAGGCCGACAAGAAGCACTCGCTCGGCGCCAATCTGCCCGTTGCCGTAAACAACGGCGCTGGTGCCTTCTTTGCCTTTGAAGTCGCCCAGTTTAATCAGTCGTTCGATGGCTCCGTCGAGTTTTCGGTCCAGCTTTTTGTTTGTTGCGTCAAGTCCTTTAGTGTCTGAGAACATTCCTACTACCAGCATCGGCGTTTTGCATTCGGCAAAATTTACCGTTCTGGCTTTCAGTTTAATTTCGATTATCCGTTTCATTTTTTCTGCCTTTTATTTTTGCCCCTTTGTGTTTGGTCTGTCTTTTGCGCGGTGGCGCAGATAAGCCTCGATAGACGGCTCGATGTCTCCGTCGAGCACCGCGTCAACGTTTCCTGTTTGAAAATCCGTGCGATGGTCCTTTACCATCTGATATGGCTGCAGCACGTAGCTTCGTATCTGGTTGCCCCAGGCGATTTCGCCTTTGGCGCTGTAGAGTTTAGCAAGCTCGGCATCGCGTTTTTGCTGTTCGAGCATATACAGCCGGGCCTTGAGCACTTTCATCGCCGATGCCCTGTTTTTGTGCTGGCTTCTGTCGTTTTGGCACTGCACGACGATGCCTGTAGGCTTGTGCAGAATCCGCACTGCGGAGCTTACCTTGTTTACGTGCTGGCCGCCCGCGCCGCCCGCGCGGAAGAAATCAATCTTCAGGTCATCTTCTTTTATCTCTATATCAATGTCCTCGTCGAACTCCGGTATGCAATCCACTGCTGCAAAGCTGGTATGGCGTCGCTTGTTGGCATCGAACGGGCTTATGCGGACGAGCCGGTGAACACCTGTCTCACACGATAGTTTCCCGAAGGCAAAAGGCCCGCTGACGCGAAGGGTTATCGAGCGTATGCCCGCCTCCTCGCCGGGAGTGATGTCAAGCTCGCTATAAGTGTATTTGTTTTTTTCGAAGTAACGTGTATACATCCGCAGCAGCATACTAGCCCAGTCGCAGCTTTCGGTCCCGCCAGCGCCGGCGTGAATGCTGAAAAAGCAGCTCTTGCTGTCGTTTGGTCCGGCCAGCAGCCCGGCCAGCTCTATCCGCTCACACTGTTTCAGAAGAGCTGCCAAATCAATCTCAAGCTGAGCAAGCTCATCCGGGTCCGATTGTACTGCAAGCTCGAAAAGCTCCGCCAAATCCTCTGTCTCGCGGGTCACTTCCTCAACTGGCTCGACTAACGCCTTGACTGTGCTTAACCGGGAAACCACACCCTGTGCTGCCTCCTGGTTGTCCCAGAAGCCGGGCGTGCTCATTTTTTCCTGCAACTGTGCCAGCTCGGTCTTTTTTCCGGCCAAGTCAAAGCCAGTCCCGGATGTTTTCCACCCGGGCCTGCAACTCTGTTATTCCACTTTTTAACTGTGTGACTTCCATCCCGCACCTTATTGGGCTTTTTGAAAATACTCATTAGTGAAGCCCGAACCGATACGAGGCCTCGTTCATATAAGGATATCTGCGTTACCAAAATGGGTGCTCAATGCCGCTTATAACATATTAGGGTATAACGTGCAATGCCGTTAGGCAGCCGTTTTTTACAGTTCGCTTCATAGTTGGGGCCAGTGCCGCGATTTTGGCGTTTCCATAGGGCAGCCAAATAGTGTATTATCAATAAATTCGTCGGACGGGATTCTGTCTTAGGTCTGGCTGGTTGATGATATTGGGTGTTTTAAAAAGGGGTAGTCTATGGGCAAAGGAAAGCCTGAAAAATTCTTGAAGGGCGTAGCTTCGATGTTCATCCCCTGTGCGACGGTTTTCATATCCAGCTTTTGTATTATGGTCCTGGAGCTTGTCGCTGGCCGGATAATCGCCCGTTTCCTCGGCTCTTCTCTTTATACCTGGACCAGCGTTATCGGCATAGTTCTTGCCGGTATCACAATCGGCAACTACATCGGTGGGCGCCTCGCCGACCGTTACAGGCCGGCCAGAACGCTTCCCGTTCTTTTTGCAATTTGTGCTGGCGCCTGCCTCATTACCATAATCTTAAACAACGTAATAGGCAATTTCACCTGGCTGTGGCAGTTCAACTGGCCAACCAGAATCCTGCTGCACGTTACGGTTGTGTTCTTGCTGCCTTCGACCCTTCTCGGCACGATTAGCCCGGTCGTGGCGAAGATGGCTCTCGAAAAGGGTCTGCCCACCGGCCGGACCGTTGGCGACATTTACGCCTGGGGCGCCGCAGGCAGCATCGCAGGCACTTTTGCTGCCGGCTACTACCTTATCGCTTTAATGGGAACCATATCTATCATCTGGAGCATCGCAGCGGTGATGATTGCAATGGCCCTTCTTTACGGTGCCGGTATGTGGACCATCCGTGGGGCAGCGGTAGTCTTCGTCGGCATAATTCTTTTAGGGACCGGCCCGTGGAGCTGGGCGCGACAGACGGCTGAAAAAGTCGGATTGCG
>Ga0315551_10000115_pt1 | contig 61028 bp, 54 predicted proteins | sample SalMarSW160290MG_FD_203678 | JGI IMG/M metagenome (GOLD analysis project Ga0315551, IMG submission 203678) | Salt marsh sediment microbial communities from the Plum Island Ecosystem LTER, Massachusetts, United States - Salt Marsh Sediment SW1602-90 ...
GCACAATTCGATGCTTTGGTCTTCGCTCAAGGGTAACACAGCGGCCTCATCACCCCATCCGAGCTTATTGCATATCTCTTTTATGAAACACCCGCACCTCGGCCTGTCGAACCATTGGCTCATCCTGGCCCAGATTTCCGAAAGAGGCTCTTCTGTTACATTGCCGAAAGATAAAGGTGTCAGGTCACAGGGGCATACGTTTCCAACTGCGTCAACAAATAAATGATGGAAACCGGCGCCACAGCCGAACATTTCATCAGATTCCAGATATGAAAAGCATACTACAGCAGGGCCCTTTTTTTTGCGATTCCATTGTTTATGGAAATCGGCCAGACGCTTCGACTCCTCGGCGCTCAAAGATTCTTCTTGTCGGCCTTGTAACCCGCCCGTAGGAATAGGCTCAAGTATGCGAAATTCGTGAACACCGTATTTGGTCGCCAGCTCGGCCAATTGTTGCACCTGGCCTTTTAAGAGTTTCTCGCGCGTTGCCACAGTAGATATAGCTGTATAAATGCCCGCCTCAAGAGACATCTGTATTGCCCGAAGTGCCAGTTGAAATGAACCTTCAACTCCGCGAGTCTTATCATGTTCTCCGCCGTCGGGCGATTCGATACCTATTGCCAGGCAACCCAGACCCGCCCGGAAAAACTTCGAGCAGAGCTGTTCGTCGAGGTTGTAGCCCGTTGTGAAAATGATGCTTGAGCTCTCATCGCCTATCGATTCGACCAATTCAACAATGTCTTGCCGCAATAAGGGCTCACCTCCGGTAATCCCTATTATTGTCGCTCCCAACGATTTAATCTGGGCTATTACATCTAATGCGCCATTAGTGTCCATCCGTCCTTTTGTGTGTAAGCCGTAACTGCAGTGCGGACATTTGTAAGGGCACTGGTCGGTTACAGCGAAATATATTGAAAATGGCACCCACTTTTTTTTCGCCACGGAGTTAAAGAATTTATCAAATGCAGTAGAAGGAACGGGAGGAAAGAACGTATTGATATACACCTGATTATTGTGGCGATGGGGGTTTTCATACCGCAGCCGCTTTGCCATATACCACATGTGTGAAAGCGGCATATTCATCAAATGCCTGAAGAACTCTGGACTTAGACTCATCCAATCACGGATTCGCATCAATCAACCTACGCTCTCACTGGTTCAGTTTCCATTCTATCTCTGCCCGCAGCCCCCGACCTGCGTCGGGAGACGCTGGGGCTCGCCGGAACCAAAGTTGCCACCGCCTCATCATCCCGCAGAAAGTCTCTGATGACCAAAAACGTCTCCTCCGGCGATTCAATGAACACAAAATGGCCGGTGTTCTTTAAGAAGACCAACTTTGATTGAGAGACAAGTTTATGAAGTTTATACGGACCCCAGCGAGGCCCCGGGTCTGCGTCACCACATACAATCAGCGCCGGACACTTTATAGCGGATAACTTGTCGTAAATATCAAAGTTGCTGATGTCTCTCATAATAAATGCGGCCGCCTTGCTTTGATTATTTGCCGTATTTTCACTGACAAAAAAATCCAAGCGGTTCGCCAAAGACGGGTCATAAAAAAAGGGTTTCGTTGCGATTCGATAATATTTTTCTACAGCTTCCACCTGCCTGTTCTTAAATGCATCTGACCGTTTAATCTCTCTCATGGCCACTGCATCTTCCGGCGACGTTTTCTTCTGAACATTCTGATAATACTGCTCAAAATACTTTGCATCCGGCCCACCGGCTGCCAGCACTATCAGCGAGCGCAGATTCAGCGGATACTTGATAGCGTAATAGACTGCCAGACCCCCGCCCCACGAATGCCCGATGAGATTCACTTTTCCGAGATTTAGTTTCTTTCGCAGTCCCTCCAAATCCTGCACGAAATTATCAAGGGTCATTGAATTGGCGTTCACTGCTCCCGTTGAATTGCCTGTCGCACGCTGGTCGTAAAAGATAACTCTATAGTCATCCGCAAGTTCACTCATGGGCAGGATATAATTATGGTCAAAGCCGGGGCCTCCATGCGAAATTACAACTGGCTCCCCCTCCCCTACAATTTTATAGTAAAGCTGCACACCGTTTACACTTGCAAACCCCTCTTCAATACTAAATTGTCTCATCCGACAGCCTCCAGGAAGAAACGCAATGATTATAATGCAAGAAGGCACACCAGGATATTCCCTGCGCACACAAAACAGAGCTGAGAACCAGAAATTCCCAGCTCTATCCTTACGTTTGCCATGGTTCCGTCAAACGACCAACAGTGACAGCCCTAATTTGTCAATTAAGTTTAAATAAGAGGCTCATACCAAGTGCGTCCGCAGCAGCCGTATGCTGATACTCGAAACGGAAGACAGAATTGTCAGTAGTATTGATTTCTGTACCAATATAACCGCCGAAAATACTACCTTCCTCAAGACTGTAGCGTATTCTTCCTGTCCCGGTTCTAGGACTGGCGGTAAAACGGCCGTCAATTATGTGTAAGAACGGGCCTCCATAAATCGATGCTTTCTCATTCAGTTTATAGGTCGGTCCTGCCGCCAATTGAATCTCCCAAAGGCCGATATCAGCCGTCCATGACCTACCCCCCGCTACGGCTCTCGCATCAGCTTCGGCCCTAAGTAGCTGAAAAAGCCCGCCCCACTTGATTTTGGGCTCTTCGACAAATGTTGCTTTTGTTCCAAAACCAATGACATAGCCATTACCCGGGGTAGGTGAATTAGTCTTGATGCTTATACCACCTGGCTCTTTATCCCGTGCAGCACCACCACCTATCCGGAAAGAAAGTTCCCAGTTGTCCCTGATACCATAACCAAGGTTGGCAAGCACATAATGATTTTTTAAATTGTTCATAGTGAGACTTGGTCCGCCACCGGGTGAGCGGCCATGGCTCATTCTGACGTCCATATCGCTGTACGAGTAGTCAATTCCCGCCATAAATTGCCCTTTCTCCAAACCAGCCGCTGGCGGCCCCATTGGAGACAATGCCAGAGCAAACGAACCACACATGCTAACCACAGCAAGCATAACAGCTAACAATAGTATCCTCTTCATAACAATCCCTTTCAAAAAACACTTGATTCCACAAAACTCTTCATATCAAGGCCTCGATAAGGACCACAATACAAAGGCCGGTTTGGCTCAAGAAACCGGCCTTTGTTACTGACATAGAAATTACCCGGCAATATTAGAAACGTATCCTTGTACCAACGTTTAACCAGCATTCGTCATTTCTATTGACCGAGTCATCCATCGTAACTTGATAGTTAAATCCCCCGGAGAGGCTAATATTTTTGGCGAGTTCAAGGTTGGTTGATAAGTTAAAGTTACAGTGCGACCAGTCATGGTCCACCTTAGTTTTGCTGCTGTTAGTAGGAGGACCTGCGCCATCGTTGTAGACCATCTCATAGCCAAATCGAATCCTGGGTTTGAGCGTCGAAAAAACGTCTTCTGGAAGGGACCAGTCTTTGTAGAACCCGAAGGTATGATACCAGCCGCCATAGGTCCTCCAGTAGGACCTCGGGCACCCATCCCATCGTGTGCCGCTTGAACTTGGCCATATTCGGGCAGCCTCGTAATAGGGAACGATACCACAGGGGCACAAACGCGGCCAGGTAAAACGCGCGTAGAATTCCTGGAAGTCTAAACTACGCCAATGGGAGCAACAAGAGATATTATCTATAGGTCCATCCGGGAAGTAATAATACCTCCATCCAATCCTGGGCTGAAATGCATAATCCTCGTCTTCCCACCAACAAGGGAAATAGTCTTCAGGATACCAATACATATCCCAGGCCAGCCACTCCCAATATTCGTTCCCGCTTTCAGTCGGCCTCGTCCATAACGTATCCGCATGAAAGCCTTTTCCAAGGTTGATGCCGAGACTTGTAGAAAACGCTCCTCCATCGTCGCGATAAAACTCGGAACCTCGGAAGATGTTCCTGCTCGAATAGTCGACACCCAAGTTACCGACAAAATGGTCGCTCTCTTGAGTCTCGTACTTGTACTCCCATCTGCCGGCCATTCCAAATTCCCATGCATTAGCCAGGCTCGACGCGCACAACAAGACCAAAGCAATTACTAAAATAGTTTCCTTCTTCATAGTCATCTCCTTAAAATCCCTTGCCAAATATCTATTTCTATTTTAATAATAGAACAAAATCACCCGCCCCCGATTAGACTGTTTTTGATAAGTTTATCGGTATGAGATGGTAAATCAAATGAAAAAAAAGTTTTTTTTTAGATTTTTTTGCGGAGGAATGTGCAGAAAAACGGAGCAAAAAACCGGTATATTAGAGCCATCAGAAGGGTTGTTGCACCCGGCCTGTTAGACGTAAGCTTTGCAGAATAAGATTTCGACAGTTTCACGCATCTTGCGTATAATATATTCGATGTTAGAAGATTCGACCGATAAAAAACTGTTCAGTCAACTCGAAGAGGCTAATTTAGAGTCTGCTGCGCCGCTTGCGGTCCGAATGAGGCCAAGAAAACTCGACGAATTTATCGGACAAAGCCACATTCTTGGGCCCGATAAACTGCTGACGAGGATGCTGCAGGCAGATAAGCTGACAAGCTTGATATTTTACGGTCCGCCGGGGGTTGGCAAGACTTCTCTGGCAACGGTAATTGCAAATTACACCAAGGCCAGGTTTTACTATCTTAACGCGACAGCAGCCAGCGTTAAAGACATACGCGAGATAATCGGCAGCGCCCGCGACCGGCTCGCAGCCAGCGGGGCAAGAACCATGCTTTTTATCGATGACATCCACCGCTTCAACCGCGCTCAGCAGGACGTCCTGCTGGATGATGTCGAAGCAGGTGTTTTAATTCTCATAGGCGCCACTACGGAAAATCCGTACTTCGCGGTCAATTCGCCATTGATTTCCCGCAGCACGGTATTTCATTTTGAGCCGCTCGGTCAGGATGATGTTTTACAATTGCTAAATAAAGCAATCGACGATACCGAACGAGGACTCGGTAAACTCAATATCGAGGCGGATGAAAAGGCACTCGAATTTTTGGCAAGTGTCTGCGACGGCGATGCCAGGAAAGCCCTGACAGCTCTGGAGGTAGGTGTGCTTTCACAGGCAGAAAAAAACCATGAGGGAAAAGTAAACCCGCCAAACGCAAGGCGGGTAAAATTTAATCTGGAAGTTGCGAAGGAGTCGATACAACAAAAGACCCTTGCCTATGACGGCACGGGTGATACGCACTACGACTTGGCAAGCGCTTTGCAAAAGAGTATGCGAGGCAGCGACCCTGACGCCACCGTTTACTGGCTGGCGCGAATGATAGCAGGCGGGGAGGATACGCGCTTTATTACCCGGCGGATTGCAGTTTGTGCTGCCGAAGATGTTGGAAATGCAGACCCAATGGCTACGGTTCTTGCTGCTGCAGCTGTTCAGATATCCGAGTTTGTCGGCCTGCCTGAAGCCCAACTGGCTTTGGCACAGGCGGCTATATATGTTGCCTGCGCACCGAAATCCAATGCTGCAGCTTCTGCTGTCTGGAAAGCGATGTCTGATGTGCAACAGGAGCCGGTTAAGCCGGTACCAAAACATCTGAAAGACAGCCATTATCCGGCTGCAAAAAAACTCGGTTTCGGCGCTGATTACAAGTACCCGCATAATTTTAAGGATGGATTCGTGCCGCAGGAGTACCTTCCAGAGCCGGCGAAGAAATATTACATACCAAAGGAAATTGGGTATGAAAAAAATATGAAGCATTATTTACAAAAGCTACAAACCTTGATACAAAATAGTAAAGCTGCAAAAAAGTGTAATAAACAAGAAGGGTAACAAAATGGACAAGACTCAGCTGCGCCGCGAGCTAAAGAACCGCTTGCTTGAGATGGATGAGCCGCAGAGGAGTGAGAAAAGCCGCAAGGCATGCGAGAATTTGGTTTCAACCCCGCAATTTCAAAGTGCATCAGCGGTTATGATGTTCCTGTCACTCCCGCATGAGGTGGATACTTCCGAGGCCATACTTCACGCCTGGCAGCTCGGCAAAATAGTTGTGGTACCGAAGCTTTCCTTCCAGCAAAGGCATATGATACCGGTGCAGATAAATTCGCTTGAAACAGGTTTTTCGACCGGAGTCAACGGTCTGCGAAATCCGGCGACAGGCATACCGATACCGGTTGAAGATATAGATTTGGTAGTTGCACCGGGATTAGGATTCGATAAGAAGGGCAATCGGCTTGGCCGCGGCGGTTCATATTACGACAGGTTTTTTACCAATAAAAAACTCAAGGCTTCCAGATGCGGCTTTGCTTTCGCTGAGCAGGTGGCTGACTCAATACCAGTAACAGCGCGTGATGAGTCAGTAGATTTTTTAGTAACCGATGAAGAAATAACATATTTTAAGGGACCCCGCAAGGCGGGAACCCAATAGCCGGAAAGGAGAATAAGATGGCTCGTTATCCCCGCAGCCATAGAGGAATAGGCCGGCGCCTAAGCCGGATATATATCATATTAGCTTTGCTGATTATTGCAGTGGTGATTGCTTTTATTTACAAACCCCATCCTTTCGGCAAAAACGAAACTTCTGCTACTTCAAACAATGTCAATGTGCCGGATGTAAAAAAGGCAATCCCACCTGTGTCACCGCAGCCGAGACCCGAACTTAATTTGTCGGCAATACCTGAGCCGACTGCCGAAGATAATCCCAAAGTAACTGAGCTTATTACCGAAGCTGTAGCGTTCACAGCTGATATGCCAGGCAAAATCATAGTGGCCCGTGACCGATTAAACGAGGCATTGCTTTTGCCAATGAGCGATCAGCAGCGTGCATTTGTGAAGGCCCAACTATCCGCACTTGCTGATAAATGGTTATTTAGCAGGACCATTTTCCCCGAGGACAATCTATGTAGCGATTACAAGGTCAAGCCGGGCGACCAGCTTAGAACAATCGGCGGGCAATTTAAGGTGCCATATGAGATACTGATGCAGATTAACAATATTCGCAGCCCGGAAACCCTGCAAGCGTCAGAAACGATAAAGGTCATCAACGGCCCCTTCCATGTCAGAATATATCGCTCAACCTTTACAATGGATTTGTTTCTTCAGAACACCTTTGTGCGAAGTTTCCCTGTGGGTCTGGGCAAGCCAGGTATGGAAACGCCAACAGGGCTTTGGGTCGTCAAGCCAGGCGGAAAACTGATAAAACCTGTCTGGACTGACCCCATTACCAATAAAACATATCACCCTGAGAGCTCTGATTATCCTCTGGGCTCGAGGTGGATTGGGCTAGAAGGTGTCGCAGGAGCTGCCAAAGACAGGACCGGCTTTGCTATTCACGGCACACAACAGCCCGAAGAAATCGGCACCGCTGGTTCACAGGGCTGCATCAGACTGCACAACGGTGATGCAATACTGGTCTATAACTTATTGGTACCAGGCTACTCGCAAGTGGAGGTTGTGGAATAGAAAACAAATGAAAAGCACAAAACCATAATTAAGACTTTCAAACCTTTAGGTTTTGCACTTTAGTTTTTTATGCCGATTCTTTTTTTGCCTTTTGTTTTGCGGTAAATAGTCCCGCTTTTCCCTCGACAATATCTCTGGTGATTACATATTGTGCGCCCCTTTGCTCTTCCGGCAGTTGGTACATCAAATCAACCATCAGCTCCTCGGAAATCGCACGCAGCGCCCGAGCACCGGTGTCACGTTTGAGGGCCTTCCGGGCCAGTGCGCGTAAGGCATCATCTGTAAATTCAAGCTCTGCATCTTCCATCTGGAAAAATCTTTGATACTGCTTGCACAGCGCATTCTTTGGCTTTGTCAGTATATCTATAAGCGCTTCTTCATCAAGAGCTGAAAGAGTGGCAATCACCGGCAGCCGTCCCACCATTTCAGGAATCATTCCATACTCAATAATATCCTCCGGTATAACCTGCCGAATTATATCGGTATATTCGGTTTTTTCATCGGCTCTTCCGGATAGCTCAGAATTGAAGCCTATCATTTTTTTACCAAGCCGCTTTTTTACAATATTTTCCAGGCCTACGAAAGTTCCACCGCATATAAACAATATCTGTGCGGTGTCCATTTGTATGTAGGATTGCTCCGGATGTTTTCTTCCACCCTGCGGCGGGATATTGGCGATAGTTCCTTCAAGCATCTTTAACAGTGCCTGTTGAACACCTTCTCCCGAAACATCACGGGTAATCGAAATGTTTTGATATGTCTTGCCAATTTTATCTATCTCATCAATGTAAACGATGCCACGCTGTGCAGCTTCTAAGTCATAGTCTGCATCCTGCAGCAACCGAAGTAGAAAATTTTCTACATCTTCGCCAACGTAACCCGCCTCAGTAACAGTAGTCGCATCGCATATTGCGAACGGTACTTCCAGTTTGCGGGCAAGTGTGCGGGCAAGCAGTGTCTTACCGCTGCCGGTCGGGCCGATTAACAAAACATTGGACTTGTCAATTTCAATATCTCTGTCGTCGCTATCGCTATGGAGAAGTCGTTTATAGTGGTTGTGCACCGCGACCGAGAGATATTTTTTTGCGTGCTCCTGTCCGATTACATATTGGTCCAGATATTCTTTTATTTCTTTGGGCTTTGGCATTTCTTTGAGAGCTGGACCTGCTCTGCTAATTCGTTTGCGGTTCTGCTGGATGATATTGTGGCACAGGTCGACACATTCCGGACAAATAAAGACTCTATTAGGCCCTTCTATGAGCGTATCATCCTGACTCGACGACCGGCCACAGAAACTGCAGATTGCCTTAGGTTTTTTGCTATCCGATTGTTTGGCCATTATTGCATTCCTATTCTCAAGCTAAATCTTGTTTTTTGTATTATATATTATATTTTATCGGAGATATTTATTCAAGATATTAACTAATTCCGCTGTTGTTTTAGCCATTAAAAACCGCGGTCGTCAGGAAGTTTACAGCTATTCAGAAACCTTTATGATGCACTCTAACGGTTCGACCGTCCTGAACTCACCGTCGAAGGAGAGTCATATATCTTTGGCTACTTCGGCCCCTTTGTGCAGGGCTTTGGTATTAACCGGTAATGTGTGGTGATAGTGTTTGGCAATTGTCTTTGGCAGACATTTAGCCGCCGCATCAGCGCTGAACAACCCCCTTTTTTGCAGATATGCGCCCAAAGCCACCATATTTGCAACTTTGGGGTTGCCTAATTCGACAGCTATTTCATCGGCCGGCACTGCCAGAACACAGATTGTGTCATCCACTTGCGGTTCAGTATCTATCAGGGAGGTGTTTATTACCAGCACCCCGCCTTTTTGAAGGCGAGGAGCGAATTTGTCGAGCGAGGCCTTATTCATTACAATCAGCGAGCTGGGATTACCTATGACAGGGCAGGCGATTTCTTTCTCCGCAATAACGACCATACAATTAGCTGTCCCGCCGCGAACCTCGGCGCCGTAGCTGGGCATATAAGTTACTTCTTTGCCAGCCTCCATTGCTGTCTGGGCCAATAGTTTTCCAGCCAGTATAATCCCCTGACCACCGAAGCCGGCGATTATAACCTCTTCATAAAAACCATCTATCGTCATTCTTTAGTCTTTCAGACAACCCAGCGGGAAGACTTTTGTCATTTCCTTTTCTATCCATTCCATTGCCTTGGCTGGGGTCATTCGCCAATAAGTCGGGCAGGGGCTAAGAACCTCCACGAGTGATAGGCCCTGGGCCCCATCGACCTGCAGTTCAAAGGCATGTTTGATGGCCTTTTTGGCCTTACGGACTTGTGCAGGATTATATACAGAGCAGCGCTCAATATAGATTGCGCCCGGCAGAAGCGCCAACATCTCGGATACCTGCAGCGGATAACCCTCTCTGGCGGCATCCCGGCCTTTTTGTGTTGTCGCCGTGACCTGGCCCAGAACTGTGGTCGGCGCCATCTGGCCGCCCGTCATTCCAAAGACAGCATTATTTATGAAGATAACCGTTATTTGTTCAGCTCTGTGAGCGGCGTGGATAATCTCACCCGTTCCAATCGCCGCAAGGTCGCCGTCACCTTGGTAAGAAAATATTATCTTGTCTGGATTGGTCCTTTTCATCCCCGTTGCCACTGCCGGTGCTCTGCCGTGTGCTACCTCTATCATATCGACATCAAGATAATTATACGCTAACACCGCGCAGCCAACAGGCGCTATACCGATAGTGCGGTCATGTATGCCCAATTCATCGATTGCCTCGGCTATCAATCGGTGGGCAATACCGTGCCCACATCCAGGACAATAATGCGTTGGACAATCTTTCAGCGTAGGTGTTCGTTCAAATACCGTTTTCATACTTTAGTCTTTTGTCTTGTGTCTTGAGTCTTGTTTCTGATTGTCAATTGTTTGATTTCATCAAGGATTTCGTCAACTGTTGGCACACCGCCGCCCGGTCGGCCGTAAAATACTACCGGCGCTTTTCCTGCTACAGCCAGTTTTACATCCTCGAGCATCTGGCCAAGACTCATTTCCACAGTCAGAAAGATTCGCCATCGGTCAGCAGCTTTGCTTATCTGTTCTGTTGGAAACGGCCAAAGGGTTATAGGGCGTATCCAGCCGACCTTAATACCTTCTTGTCTTGCTTTGTTCACCGCACCGCGCACGATTCTCGCTGCAACTCCATATGCAACTACTACGATTTCTGCATCATCAACGGCGTATTGTTCGCAGAGTACTTCTTTTTTCTGCACCTGCTCATGTTTTGCCTGTAGTTTGCAATTTAATTCTTCCAGCACACCTTCGCCGAGCCACAGTGAGCGGACAATGTTTTGCGGTCTGCCTTCGGCTCCGGTCAAAGCCCAGTCTTTTTGGGGTAATTTTCGGCCTGGTTTACCCACCATACGTCTGGCGGGTTTCTTCTCCAATACTATTGGCTCCATCATTTGGCCTAAAATACCATCTGCGAGCACTACGACAGGCATTCGGTACTGGTCGGCCAAATCAAATGCCAGTGGCATGCAATCGACCAGCTCCTGTACGCTCGATGGCCCGAGGACGATGGTTCGGTAATCACCGTGTCCGCCGCCGCGTGTGGCCTGGAAATAATCACCCTGTGATGGTGCGATATTGCCCAGGCCGGGCCCACCTCGCATTACATTGATGACGACCGCCGGCAGCTCGGCACCAGCCAGATAGCTTATCCCTTCCTGCATCAAGCTGATGCCGGGACTGGATGAGCTTGTCATCGCCCTTTTGCCCGTAGCGGATGCACCAAATACCATATTGATAGCCGCTAATTCGCTCTCACACTGCACGAAAACCCGGTTCTCTTCGGGCATTCTTCGGGACATGTATGCAGTGACTTCGTTTTGTGGGGTAATGGGATAGCCAAAATAGGCGTCACACCCGGCAAGTATGGCCGCCTCCCCCAGCGCCTCATTGCCGCACATCAACAACCGTTCGTTCGTATTTGTATCTTCGCCCAATTTGATTTGCCTTGTTTGTTGCAGGAGCCTCGTTGCCACGCCTTTAAACCTTTAGCTCACGTTTTTCCCTATTAAATTCTTCTTATCTTTTTTGCCCGGCTCGATAGCTACCACATTGCCCTCACGAAAAACCTCGATGGCTGCATCCGGGCAGATAAGGGCACAGAAGCAGCAGCCGGTACAATCGGCGTTGTTGATTTGTGCCGGGAAAAAACCTTTTTTGTTAGATTTCTTGGAGATAATAATGCTTTTCTTGGGACAGACTACTACACATAAGCCGCAACCTTTACATCGTTCAGTATCGATAATTATTTTACCAGCCATTTCTCGTATTGCGTATTACGTGTTAAAAAGATAAAACGTTCACCTATCACACCTTCGAGATTGTAACAAGGCCGGATGTAATTGTAAAGTGAAAAGCAAATAAACAGAAGCGTATGATTATTTTCCGCTAACTACTCCCAACGTCTTTTCCTAACTATTAACAGGGAATAATCAATGAAAAAGCGGCCTTGTGTTCGAGAGCACAAGGCCGCCTGCTAACAAATACACAAGGGTTGATTACGCCAATGGAACCACTGGCCTGCATTAATCCCTTTCAAGACTATTATTTACCAAGAACGAATCATCGGCACGGGTGGCTCCAAAAGGATCCGGGTCTATGATACCCATTTGTCTGTCCGCGAAAGTGCCTGTAGAAGTATAAGCAGTATATATGTTATCCTCCGCAATTCCACAGTAAGGAGCCTTTTCAAATGCCACGTGCCCATCCACAAACAAAACATTTTGCCCTTCCTCTTGGTGGACATTGGAATCTCCATATCTCACATTGTCTCTACCAATAAGATGACTAAACGGACCAACAGAACCGTATGGGCCACTGTAGATAGAAGCTCCTGGATATGCGTTATCTGTTTTATCCGTTGTCACACCACCATGCACAAACCACGGATTGGGGTCGGCAGCCACTGCCATACCAGGCTCACTTGATGTTGTCAGAGCATATAATCCAAAGGGCCAATGATACGCGTAGCTGCAATGATAGTCCGGATTATATTTGCTACTTCCCGCTTCATATGAGCCAAAATCCCAGGCATCAATAAGCTCAAAATCGTCCGGCAGATTATCCTCGTCTTGAAGCTTAAACGCTGAGACACCAGAATCAGTCTTGCAGATAAACGACTTAGGCGTCACATCGGCGAGCTTCACCAAAACATAAAAACACGAGGTAATAGTTATTTGCTCGGTCGGTGTGCTCGGTTTGTCGCCAAAAGCAATGGCTCGGGTCTCGCCATCCCATTTCTCGATGCAAGGAGGATTTGTTACCAAGGTACTGTTGGGCCAGCCTGCCCGGGGAAATTCATCGTCGTAATCATTGGCATAGATCAACATTGCCTTGCCGAGGCCGGCCAGGTTTGTCCCACAGGTCATTCGAAAGGCGATCTGCCTGACCCTGGCCAGAGCAGGCATCAGAATGCCCATCAACAGCGCTATGATCGCAATAACGACCAACAGCTCAACTAACGTAAAACCTTTTTTTCTTCTCATTTTGTTCTCCTTTTACTTTTCTCGAGATTCGCAAGCCCAGCCGTTCTTAAGTACATTCGGTTTACAGTTTAATAGATAAATGCTTACTGCCACACAAACGCCAAACACCAAACACTCTTTCTTTTGCCTGCGAATCTCTCTAATTTACCTTTCTTTTCACCTAAGAACGGTTGGCACATATCTGCAAAACAGGTTTTGTTGACAAGATTCACACCCGATTAGTTCTACATTCATTTTCAACAGCTATTTAGTCAAGCCCAGAAGCTAAATTAACAACATCGCCTTTTTTGGTAGGTAGGCTTAAGATATGAAGAGAATATGATGGCAGTTCAAATTACAGATTATAATACTTTTTAAACCTACCGTCGTCTAATCTAATATTAACACAAGACAATTTCTCTGTCAAATAAAATTTCGGTAAATTAGCTAAAATTGTTGAAATTTTTTGCCATTCGCTTAATATCCTTACTTTCAGCTTGGAATCGCAGACATGACCACCAAAAATAATCTTGAAGACATAAAAAACCTGCTAAAAAAGCACGGGCAGGCCCATCTTTTGGCATTCTGGGAGCAGTTAAACGCAACCCAAAGGCACAATCTGCTTGCACAAATCGAGCTGCTGGATCTGGCAAAAATAGACAATTGGGTCGCCAATTACATCAAAAAGTCCATTTCTGCTAAAATAGGCGGCCAATCCTTCGACCTTGCTCAGGACAGGTTTACCCCTGCTGAATCCTACCATCCTGAACCAGCCGACCCAGTCAGAAAACGCAAGTACGCCACAGCCATCAAATTGGGCAAAGAGCTAATACGTCAGAGTAAGGTTGCAGCGATGGTCGTAGCTGGCGGACAGGGAACCCGACTCGGATTCGAGGGCCCAAAAGGAAATTTTCCCATCAGCCCTATCAAAAACAAAACACTGTTTCAAATATTTGCCGAATCCATCACAGCGGTGTCAGAAAGGTACCAAGCCGTTTGCCCCTGGTATATTATGACCAGCCCTTTGAATTACGCCGATACCGTAGAAATTTTTCGCTCGAATGATTATTACGGCCTGAGAGAGAACGATATCTTTATATTCCAGCAGGGCACATTGCCCAACTTTAGTTTCGACGGCAAAATATTGCTGGCCGACAAAGCCAATCTAAGCTGCTCACCCGATGGGCACGGCGGAAGCTTAAGGGCGCTCTACAACAGCGGGGCGCTCGAAGATATGAAAAGGCGCGGCGTAGAGTTCATAAGCTATTGGCAGGTTGATAATCCGTTGATAAATATCTTCGACCCGTTGTTTATTGGCCTGCACGCTATCGATGAGGCCGAAATGTCTTCAAAAGCGTTGATAAAAACCGGCCCTTATGAAAAAGTTGGCAATTTCTGTCTGGTCGATGGCAGAGTAAACGTTATTGAATATAGCGATTTGCCGGATGAGCTGGCAGAGCAAAGATATCCCGATGGCTCGTTAGCCTTTCAGTTAGGCAGTATTGGCATCCACATTATCAGCACCAGTTTCGTCGAACGGCTAAATAAAGACGGCTTTGCCCTGCCGCTACACAGAGCCGTCAAAAAAATCCCATTCATTGACCAGCGAGGAAATCCAGTTGAGCCTGAACAGCCGAATGGCATAAAGCTGGAAAGCTTTGTTTTTGATGCCCTGCCGTTGGCCTCGAAGTCGATAATACTACAGACCATCCGAAGCAAGGAATTTGCACCGGTCAAAAATGCCACTGGTGTTAACAGTGTCGAAATCTCGAAACAAATGATAGTCAACCGTGCTGCTAACTGGCTCGAATCAGCAGGCGTAAACGTCCCTCGAAAACAGGATGGTTCTGTCGATTGCCTGCTTGAAATTGCCCCCAGCTTTGCCCTGGAAAAAGCAGATATCAAAGCAAAATTAAACCAGATACCCCAAATCAAGCCAAAAGACACCATCTACCTCGCCTAAAGTGCCTAAAGTTTGAAGTGCCTAAAGTGTAAAGTGCAAGATTCTTATAACTTTAGCTCACTTTAGCTCACTTTGAATGAGCCACTCCCTTGCCATCCTGAGTCCCGACTTGTTGGGACGTGATTAAACAGTAATGGTGAGCAAAGCCTGCCCTGAGCAAAGTCGAATGGGTCGAACCATTACCAATTACCAAGTTCGACTTACTTGGTGTAGAACTTGTGAATAGTCTCTGATGAGTACTTCTGGCCCGGATTGAGAACAACAGATGGAAATTCAGGTTTATTCGGTGAATCCGGAAAGTGCTGCGTCTCCAAACAGAAGGCATAGTGCTTTTTATACACCTTGCCGGATTTACCGGAGCCGCTCAGCCAGTTGGCCGTATAGAACTGCACACCTGGCTCAGTTGTGAGTATTTCCATCACCCGCCCGCTGGTCGGCTCATATACTCTTGCAGCCAAAGCTAATACCCCCCCGCCGCTATTGATGGTTCGACTTTGCTCACCATCAATCCTGAGCGTAGTCGAAGGATTGAGCACATAATTATGGTCGTAGCCATTGCCGACCTGCTTAATCCGAGAACCAATAGTCATCGGCTTAGTAAAGTCCATCGGCGAATCTTTGACACTTTTAATCTCTCCAGTAGGTATCAGGTCATTATCGACGGGCGTGTACTTATCGGCGTTAAGAATAAGCTCATGGCCAAGGACATCGCCATTTCCCTGTCCAGCCAGATTCCAGTAGGTGTGATTTGTAAGATTGATGACAGTCGTTTTATCTGTCTTGGCCTCATAGCTTATCTTCAATTCATCATCTTTCGTCAGCATATAAGTAACTGTGCACGCCAGCCTGCCGGGATATCCTTCCTCACCATCCTTGCTGAGATAGCTCAACCTAACGAACGCCTTATCGCTTTCGGCGCTTATATCTTCGAGTTTCCACAATACCTTATCAAAACCTTTTATACCGCCGTGCAGATGATTCGGGCCATTATTGACCGCCAGCTTATACTCGACTCCGTTGAGCACAAATTTCCCTTTGCCGATGCGATTAGCATATCTGCCGACTATCGCCCCGAAATAGGGGTGCTCCTTAAGGTATCCGTCAAGTGTATCGAAGCCGAGCGTTACATCAGCCAGCCTGCCGTCGCGGTCCGGCACCTCTATCGATACTAAAATCGCACCGTAGTTCGTAATCCTGGCTCGAAGGCCGTTAAGATTAGTTAGTGTGTATAAATCAACTTGATTGCCGTTGGGCATCTTGCCAAAAGTTTCTGTCTGGACACTCATTACTTTTTCCTCCTTTGATTGGGGCTTAACTTCGGGCTCTTCTGAAATAACTCTCATTTCTTCAAAGCCAAATATAAATATTGCCGTTACCACTAAAACAAAATTAACAAAAACTTTTCTTTCCATTTTTTCAATTTCCTTACTTTGCCATTGAACATTCGTTATTCAGCATTATTCTGCTTACCCACAATATACTTTTCTGGAGGGTTACTTGTCAAAAGATTTGTTCCAATCACCAAATAATCAATCGAAAACGCTGCTCAGCCCAACCCTGACTTTGGAGGTTGTTGACATGGACAGGATAAAGCATATACTTGAGAAATGAATAAGGAGTTTATGGGATTTGACAGTCGAAAATGACAAGCTAAAAGGGACCAAAAAACAGGGGTTATATAAATGGCGCTATTGTTAGGATACGATGTCGGAAGCTCGTCAATAAAAGCCACGCTGATGGAAGCTGAAACAGGCAAGGTGCTGGCAACGGCGACGTCGCCTGATAAAGAATTAGAGATTATCGCAGAAAAGTTCGGCTGGGCTGAGCAGCATCCTCACGTCTGGTGGGAACACGTCATTAAAACAATCCAAAAAATTAAATCACAGGCTGATTTTGATGCGTCCGATGTTAAAGCGATTGGGATTTCATATCAGATGCATGGGCTGGTTGTAGTGGATAAAAACAAAGAGGTGCTCAGACCCTCGATAATCTGGTGCGACAGTCGTGCCGTTCAAATCGGCAAAAAAGCGGCAACGGAAATCGGCGAGGAAAAGTGCCTTAAGAATTTGCTGAACCTGCCCGGCAATTTCACCGCTTCGAAATTAAAGTGGGTTATGGAAAATGAGCTGGAGATTTACTCCAGGATTTACAAAATAATGCTGCCCGGCGATTATATCGCAATGAAAATGACAGGCCAGATAAAGACAACTCCTTCGGGCTTATCGGAAAGTATAATGTGGGACTTTCAAAAGCAGTCTCTGGCGAAATTCTTGCTGGATTATTACGGAATTTCCGAAGAGCTGATTGCCGACGTTGTTCCGACTTTCTCGGTCCAGGGTGAGCTGACTAAAACAGCAGCCGACGAGCTGGGATTAAGAGCCGGCACCAAAATATCCTACAGGGCAGGAGACCAACCCAATAATGCACTATCCCTTAATGTCTTGAATCCCGGTGAAATAGCAGCTACAGCCGGCACATCGGGTGTAGTTTACGGTATCACCGAAAAGAGCGACTACGACAGTAAATCAAGGGTCAATACGTTTGTTCACGTCAATCACACGGCAAAAGCACCGAGGTATGGCGTCCTGTTGTGTTTGAACGGCACGGGAATCCTCAATAGCTGGCTAAAACACAATGTGACTGATGGGCTGGATTATGACCAAATAAATGAATTAGCCAGCGGTGTCGAAGTAGGCAGTAACGGACTGGTGGTTCTACCTTATGGAAATGGAGCTGAGAGGACGCTCGAAAATAGAAATCTTGGCGCTTCGATTCATGGCTTGAACTTCAATATTCACAATAGAGCACATCTACTACGGGCAGCACAGGAGGGTATTGTTTTTGCATTAAATTACGGGCTGGTGATAATGCGGCAGACAGCAGTCCAGGTAAAAACCGTTCGGGCAGGCAATGCAAATATGTTCCTCAGCCCGTTATTCGCTGAGGCCTTTGCAACAGTTACAGAATCGGTTGTAGAATTGTATAATACTGACGGCTCGCAGGGCGCTGCCAGAGGAGCAGGTATTGGTGCCGGCATCTATAAAGGCCCGGAAGATGCCTTCGTAGGCCTACAGCCCGTTAAGACAATCGAGCCAAATGAGAAATTAACAACAAGTTACAAAGAAGCCTACGAAAGATGGGAAAATGTTTTGAAGTATGAATTGAAAAGGAGTTAGCTAAAATGGCAGAGAAATCTTTACACAGTATATGCAGGTGGACGTTTAATCCCGGCAAGGGTGGATTTGTGCCCGGTGACCAAAGGCCCGAATGGGGCGGCAAGAGCTTCGGAACGCCGGAGATGATTAAGCTGGTGGCCGATAAGATTCGGCCTCGGATTCCGGACAATGTCGAGCTGGGAATAGAGATGCACTATGATGCGGAAGTAGATGACAAAAATGCCGCGACTGTCGCCGATGCGCTGGTGGACAACAAATTGTATCTGGCGATGATAACTCCCGGCGCTCACTGCCACTTTGCTTATGGTGGGATAGCATCGCTGGACACCAATGAACGAAAGGCAGCTGAAGACTTAGGCACAAAAACAGTTGATTTGGCTTATGGGCCTTTGAAAAAGGCGTGGCATCCGGAAAAAACACCGGCAGTTGTTATCTGGAACGGCTCGTTCGGCTACGATATCGCCACGGTTGGGGTCAAAAAGATGTATCAAAACCTTAAAGAAAGCGTCGCTGGTTTGTGCAAATATGAACAGAAAAAAGGTGGCAGCTTATATATTGCGTTTGAGCCCAAGCCAAATGAGGGCCACCCGGCGATGCTGATTCCGACAGTGGCAAGTGCGATACTGTTTTTCAGAAGAATCGAGGAAGAATTCGGCGTTTCCAGAAACAAGAAAGGCGTAAACAAAGAGTTCGGGCACTCAGAAATGATTGGGCTCGACCATGTATATGATTCGGTTGAAGAACTGGATAATAATATGATGGTTCACATGCACCTGAACAGCCAGGGATACAATGACGGCATTATTCTCGGCGGGCCGGGAAAGTACGACATAGACCACGGGGCCAGAGTAAACGGTATGAATATCGCCATCGCTGGTCTTATACAGCAGGCAGGCTACAGTCGATGGAAAGGTCACGATATGCAAACGCGGGCCTACGATACCGCAGAGCAGGGAATCGACAGAGTTATAAGAAGTGTATTGAGCTGGGAGGCCTGCGAAAAAGCTGCAAGAGAACTGGATACCAAAAAGCTAATGGACGTACTCAGTAAACGCCAAACCGCTAAAGCCGAAGATATGATGAGAAGCGCAGTTGTTGCCGCACAGCAGCATTTTGATGAAATGTACAAGTAACCCCGCGAATTGCTGATGGTTCAACTTTGCTCACACAGGCTTACGATTGTCGATTCTAAATCGAAAATCTATTTCCTTCGATGTCTTGCTATACCTAAACGCTTCTGCTGACCTATCTTAACACAAAACTAAACATGCTTTTCCCCTCATCTCCCTAAGCAGCTTACTCCACCAAGAGCCTCTCTGAAGGCCTTTTTTATTCCCCCAAAGACTGATAATATCTATGTTTTCATAAGAAAATTTGGTTTTTTGAATATTTTATCCTTGACAAATACAAATTCGTTCAGTTAAATTAGGCCGAAAAGGCAACATGGATAGGCCTTTTCTCAAAAGGATTTGGTTAAAGAAAAGGAATGGATAAAATGAAGGATTTATTTACGACCGGCGAAGCTGCCGAGATTTGCAAGGTAAGTCAGCAGACAATCATTCGATGTTTCGATTCCGGCCGCGTGAAAGGATTTCGTGTCCCCGGCTCAAAATTCCGCAGGATTCCACGCCAAAGCTTAGTCAAATTTATGAAGGATAACAATATCCCGCTGGATACGATTGGCTCCGGCAAAAAGAAAATCCTTATAGTCGATGATGATGCCGAAATTGTTGAGCTTATTGTTGATGTTCTCAGTCGCGACGGCAGATTCGAGACTAAAACTGCATCCAGTGGCTACGAGGCAGGAATAGCAACCCAGCGGTATCGACCTGAGTTGATACTTCTTGATTATATGCTGCCAGATATCAACGGCAACATCGTCTGCCAGACGATAAGAAAGAATCCCGAGTTTGAAAGCATCAAAATCATTATCGTAAGCGGCGTGGTAAAACAGGACGAAATCGACCAGCTGCTAAAGTCCGGTGCACAGGAGTTCATAAAAAAACCTTTCGACATCGCTGAACTCATTGACAAAATCACCTCTGCTTTACAGATAAAATAAAAATTGGTAACTGGTAATTGGTAATTTAACCATTTAACCAATAACCATTTAACCAAAAAGGATGACTAAATGCCGGACAAAAAAGCTGATACAAACCCGCCGCAGCGGACCCACCAGGTAGAGCTTGCCATTGGCCAGCTTGATTCCCTTTCAATTCTGCCGTGCGTTGCAGCACAGCTTTTTCCCAGGTTACTGCAGGGTCAGTTCTCGCCCTCGGCCTCAGCCGATATTATAGAATCAGACCCGGCCCTTACCGCCAGGATTCTTTCGCTTATCGGTAAGCAGGGTGTGAGCAAAGCCGGGGAAAAATTTTCGCTTCGTCAGGGCCTTGACAGACTCCCTGCAGGGCTTGTTCGCGATGCACTTCTCTCGGTTAAGGTCCTCCACGAACCGTGGTACGACAACAATAGAAAACAGCTTATGCTACACTCGCTCACAGTGGCCTGTTGTGCCAAAGACATTGCTGAAATCACGCTGCCTCAAATGGATTCTCAGCTGGCTTACTGCGCCGGCTTACTGCACGATATTGGAAAATTTGCACTCGAAGAAACGATGCCGAAAAGTTTTGTCCGAATTATCGAAGAAGCAAAATCGCAAAACGCCTGCAGCAGCGATATAGAGAAAAAACACCTTGGTATCGAGCATACGCTCCTCGGCAAGCATCTGGCTCAAAAGTGGTGTTTGCCTGATGCAATCGCTCTTGCTATTTGGCTGCACCACAGCGATACTGTGACGATTTATCAGAATATGTCTGAAGCAAGGATAACCGCCGTAGTGCAGTTAGCAGATTCTATAGCAAGGCAATCTGGAATCGGCCAATCCGGCAGCTTCGATTCACCACAGCAAACAGAGCCGATAGCCAATGTGCTCGGCATAGACCTCGAACAACTAAAACCAATCCGTCAAGGCCTAACCAGGCAGGTCGAGCAAAAAGCCAAAGTTTTGGGTCTGGATATGCCAAATGCGATGGCAAGGTACGCTGACGCTGTTCACGCTATCGCTGCACAATTAGCCCGAGATAACACAAAATTATCCGGCGAAAATCGGCAGCTGCAAACCGTATCGGGCCATTTTGATTTTATAACAGAATTTCTACTCAGTATAAACTCGGCCGCATGCGCCATCGATATAGCAGAAAATTTTGCTACTCGCTGGCAAAAATTTTATCAGACAGGAATGGTTTGTCTTTACCTGGCTCCTGAGGCCAACTCTAAAACGCTTGATGCTGTCGTGGTACAAGAGCTTGGGCAGAGCAAAACTACGCTATTAAATGCACCTGAGGATTCGACGCCAATACCAAAAACAATTGCAACCAGCTTTGCAATCTTAGATGCTCACGATTATCTTAATTGGCTGTTTGAGCAGTTAGATGTTGATTTCGATGTCAGCCGAACTAAATTAGTGCCGCTGCTTTCCAATGGAAAAGCAATCGGGCTAATCGCCTTTGAAGTTAATTGGCCGTTTGATGTGGAGCTTTTCGCAGAAAATTTCAGGGCAACCTCCTCAATAGCCGGTGCTATTTTGGATATAGCTGTTGCCGGCGCCAGACAAGAGCGTTTTGCTGAGAGATTCGCCCAGCTAATTTTCAAGCCGAAGGTCTCCCCACCTGCCCCCGCTCTTGCTTCGCAAGAAGCTGCGGGGGCTGCGGGCCGTGAGCTCGGGGCCAAACGGCAACCCAATATTACCACAGATTATCTGTTGAGCGCTTTGGCCGAGTTGGCAGCCGGTGCAGCACACGAGTTAAATAATCCTCTCTCGGTAATATCCGGCCGAGCACAGATGCTGGCTGAGGCCGAAACAGACAAAGAAAGAAAACGAATCATAGACCAGATTGAGAAAAACGCCGGCCAAATAGCCCAAATTATCGAGGACCTGATGAGTTTCGCCGAACCGCCAAAACCAAAGCCGGCTCAGGCGGATATTAAACAAATCCTAAAGGAAGCTGTACAATTAGCCGGCCAAAAAGCAAAGATAGAAAATATCAATACTCAAATTGAAGTTGCCGAACCAGACAGAAACATTCTTGTTGATTCGGGGCAAATTGTATCAGCGCTCGCAAACATTATCATCAATGCCGTTGAATCCTACGATGATAAACCGGGGCCAATAAAAATCACTGCTAATACAACCGACACCGGCCTTACAAGATTAGCAATCAGTGACCTTGGCTGTGGAATGGACACAGAGACCCTGCAAAAAGCCACTCAGCCGTTCTTCTCGGCAAAAACGGCAGGTCGCAAACGGGGAATGGGGCTTGCCTATGCCGCTCGACTTATACAATTAAATGGCGGGTCGTTAGATATAGCAAGTAAGCCCGGTGAAGGAACGACCGTGACAATACTATTGCCTCGTGTGTAGAAAGGTTTAACGGTAGAAGGGACATGGCCCGTAAAGATTTATAGTATTACCAACGAAATTTTTGATTAAAAGGGCTTGCGACAACACGCGATTCTGGGTATCCTGAAAAAAGCCTTATTGGAAATCGCAACATCAGACCATAAAAAGCAAGGATGTACCCATAAGTAACTACTCTAACCGTGTTTAATCCAAATAAATTGAAAAGGAGATAAAGTATGAGTGGTATCTTTGGAGTGGCCTCGAAGGGAAATTGTGTTGAACCTCTTTTCTATGGAACTGATTATCATTCACATTTAGGAACAGAATATGGCGGCTTAGCCGTGCTTGGAGAAGGTTTCACCCGCCAAATACATAATTTGAGCCAGAGCCAGTTTAAGTCAAAATTCTATGATGATTACAAATATGCCAATGGCAACTTTGGCATAGGCGTCATTAGCGACTATGATGAACAGCCTATTTACCTAAATTCAAAATTCGGGCCGTTTTGTATAGTAACAAGCGGATTTGTAGAAAATGCTGAAAAATTAGCGGATGAACTGCTTAAGAAAGGTATATCCTTCAGTGAGGTAAGCAAAAGGGCCGTTAATACGCCCGAATTGATCGCAAAGTTAATAAACCAGGGAAACAGTTTGGTTGATGGCATAGAGAAGATGTTTGAGCGAATTTCGGGCTCGTGCTCACTTCTCTTGCTGCATAAAGACGGGATATACGCAGCAAGAGACCGTCTGGGATATACGCCTCTTATTGTCGGCAGGCGAGAAGACGGCTGGGCGATAACCGCTGAGACAAGCGCTTTTCCGAATATGAATTTCGAGATTGTAAAGCACATTGAGCCGGCAGAGGTAATTCTGATAAATGAAGAAGGCATAATGCAGGCAAGCCCGGGCACAGCAGATGCAAACCAAATCTGCGCCTTTCTCTGGATATATACCGGTTTTCCTGCATCAAGCTATGAAGGGATAAACGTGGAGATAGTCAGGGAAAGATGCGGCCGATCTCTTGCCAAACGCGACAAGGATATTAATGTTGACCATGTCTGCGGGATTCCTGACTCCGGAATCGCTCATGGGTTAGGATATGCGATGGAATCCGGCAAACCTTTCAGACGCCCTCTCGTCAAATATACACCTGGATATGGTAGAAGTTATACTCCGCCTTCGCAACAAACCCGTGACCTCATCGCCAAGATGAAACTTATTCCCATCAAAGAGGTAATCCAAGGCAACAGCATCGTTGTGTGTGAGGATTCCATTGTCAGAGGAACCCAGCTTAAGAACTTCACTATAAAAAAACTCTGGGATTGCGGTGCCAAAGAGATACACATAAGACCAGCCTGTCCGCCTTTGATGTTTCCCTGCAGGTTCAATCTTTCCACACGCTCCACCGGTGAGCTTGCTGCCCGTAAAGCCATTCGCAGTCTTGAAGGCCACGACCTAAAGGACGTGTCAGAATATACAGACGCAAACAGCGAAAAGTACAGGAAAATGGTGGAGTGGATTGCCAGAGATTTGGATGTTACAACATTGAGATACCAGAGTCTGGATGATATGGTTAAGGCCATCGGGCGACCCAAAGAGAAGCTCTGTCTGCATTGCTGGACCGGCGAATGCCCAAAAGCAACACGACCAAAGCCGGCAATAGATATAGTCCAAGTAAAGAAGCCATCTACAAGGAAACCAAAAGAAACAAAGGTTGAACTCTGACAATAAGTCCACCTTACAGACCCGCCACACAGATGGCGAGCAAGTGGCGAACAAGTCCGAAAATACGGCTAAATTAGGGAATACTTAATTTCAAGCCGGCGACGGCCCTCCAGACAGCCCTGACTACCGCAAAACTGATAACCGGCCTCTTATAGGGCTACCTGTCCACCGCCTTTTCTAAGCGAAAAATTCAAAATAAAGCCCTTCTATAATTTCACCGAAATAAACATCGAGGAGCCCTCCTTCCCGTTTTCAACAAGAAAACAGGGGGGTAAGTTTAATTATTTGTGGAACTTAAAGCTCGTGGACCACGAACAAAGACACAAAAGACTACGCCTGCTCATAAAGAAACTAAATAGTGAACGCAAAAAGCAGGCAAAAAAAACAGATATACTCTGCAATGACCTTATTGCAGCCCAGCGGCATTTCATCAAAAAACTAAATACCATCAACTTTACAGCTGGTTTCTACGAGTCTATCATCGCAAGTACCGACCTGAATGGTCTTTTATGCACAGCCAGCAGTCTCATCAAAGAGAAATTTACCGATGCAAATATCAGCTTTTTTTTACGTGAAGCAGAGAGTTTCGAATTGTATATGTTCGATAGTAACCGGCCGGTTACTATCGAAAAGCAGCGTCTGGAGGACTGTTTTAGTCTTGAGCTGGTTGAAGATATCTGCAGAGCGAACAAGGTGTGCACTATCGAAGATATGTTCGCAATGGGTCTGCAGGGAAACTTAAATGTACTAAATAAAATCTCAGCTGTTACCATTCCTCTGGGCTTGTTTGGTTCATCGCTGGGTTTTATATTGATTTACCACTGGGTGGAAAACAAATTAACTGCCGATGAGATAGACAGCATTTGCGCTGTCACATGTGGCCTTTCCCGAGCGATCACCTCCTGCCAGCCCCGCCCTTCGGAAGGGCTGGGCCAGGCGCCTTTGAAAGCAGCAGATTAAGAATTGAATTTTGCTGCAATAGAGACTTGTTTCCCTGCAACTTGAGTTATTATGTCATTGCCCCTTCTTTATCTGGAAATTTTTTAAGATGGTCGTAGGTAAACACAGGGCCATCTATACACACAAACATATCCGCGATGTTACAATGTCCGCACTTGCCGATACCGCACTTCATATATCGCTCCAGCGTTATGTAAATATCTTCGTCCTTGAAACCAGATGTTAGTAGCTTTTCAATAACGAATTTAATCATTATAGGCGGGCCACACACATAGGCAACTCCATTGGGCAAAACCATATCAGTCCCGTTAGGGACGGCCAAGTCCATTTTATCCCACAACTTTGTAACTACACCTATATTCCCCTGCCAGCGGTCATCCGGCTCATCCACAGTAAGTAATACTTCTGTATTATCTATCTGTTTCCAGACTTTAATTTCTTCTTTGAAGCAAAGCTCATTCGGGGTTTTCGCGCCATATAAAATCTTAATCTTTCCGAAATCTCCTCGTCTATCAAAGACCGATTTTATCACGCTCCTTAACGGCGGCAAACCAATACCTCCGGCAATAAAGTACAGGTCTTTGCCTGCAACTTCATCAACTGGAAATGAGTTTCCGTATGGACCTCTTATATAGATTCTATCTCCTTGCTTAACCTGATGTATTGCCCGTGTAAGTTTTCCAGCAGCCCTTATTGTAAGCTCCACAAATCCTCTATCGCTCGGACTGGAAGTAATAGATATAGGCGCTTCTCCCACACCTAACAAGGAAACCTGAACAAACTGGCCGGGTTTATAATTGAAAGACTCAGCCAAGGTCTTATCTTCGAAAACAAGCTTAAACGTTCTTGTGTCGAAACTCTCTGTCTGTATCGATTCTATTACCGCCGGATGTGGAATATATTCATTCTTCAAATCTTTGCAACCTCTTCAATCACTTGAGATATTCCTATATTAACCGGGCAGCTCGACAGGCACCTGCCACAGCCAACACAACCACTCATCCCCGTTGTAAGATAATCGTATTTCAGCTTGTGCTCATATCTTCGAGAAGTGCGAATCCATTTCTCAGACCGAGGATTATGTCCGCTCGCTTCCCGCGTGTACCCTTCAAACACGCACGCATCCCAGTTGCGGTATCTTCCACCCAAGTTTGCTCCCGTTCCTGTCTTCGACAGAAGAAACGGGGGCTCATCAAATACATTAAAACAGGTACACGTCGGGCAAACGTAGAGGCAGCCGCCGCAATATATGCACCTTTGGGCTATTCTCTCGTACAACTGTTGCGGTACTTTATCCTCACAAAACCTTTTTATCGCCTTTTCGAAATCCAATTTTAGACTTATGGCCTGTTCTGCATCGCATTTTGCAGTTTTCGAGCGCTCAAGGTCGCTCTTAGAAGCCTCAGTAAAAAAATCTCGGTAAGTATCTACAAACTCTTCGCCTTTTCCGGAGCCTACTTCAACAACGTACTTATCTCCAACGTCGACCAATTGCAAATCAAAGCCATTTTCTAAAAAAGGCCCTGTTTTTGCGGAGGTGCAGAAACAATTCTCAAGAAGGTGCTTGCAGCCAACAATAACTAACAGCTTGTCCCTCGACCTGTTTAAATAGTAAATATCTTCAAAATTTCTTTTGAAAAAATCATCTATAAAATTTAATGCCTTAACGTCACATGCACGCAGACCAAACAGCAGTTTTCCGGCCACAGGCTCAACCGTTTCGATAATTTTTTCGCCCTCAAACCTAAAAAGAGATTCGAGCTGAGGAAATAATATAAACTTAGGCGGAACTACAAGAGATTCATACTCCAGATTCAATTTATCATCGAGGAACTCACTATTACTGCCATCAAGCTTTATAAAGTGCGTATCTCCACCAATACTTTTTAATGGCAGATAAGTCTCCCACTGTTTGGAGGCCTTAATACAAAGTCCCTTTACATTATCTTTTTTAATCATCCATTCATTCATAGTTTTTCAATTTTGACGGCACAGACCTTGTATTCAGGGATCTTGGCCACAGGGTCAACTGCAGGATTGGTCAATACATTTGCTGCTGCTTCTCTAAAATGAAAAGGTATAAACACAGAACCCTTTTTTACCTTATCTGTCACCAACACCTGTATCTCGATTTGGCCACGTCTCGACGAAACTCTAACGAGACTACCTTTTTTCACCCTGAGCTTCTCAGCATCTTGCGGATTAATTTCAACATAGCCTGCGGGCACCTCCCTGTCTAAGGTTGAAGTCCGGCGGGTCATTGTGCCTGTGTGCCAATGCCAGTAGATTCTTCCTGTACTAAGAACAAAGTTGTAATCGTCATCAGGAAGTTCATCGGCATCCACATATACACACGGCATAAAAGTCCCTCTGCCTTTGGCAAATTTATCCTTGTGCAGATAAATAGTGCCAGAATGGTCTTTTGATGGACATGGCCACAGCAAACCAAACGGGTCTAAACGGTCATAGCTTATCCCTCCATAGATGCCAGTAAGCCGGGCTATTTCATCCATAATCTTAGAAGGATGGCTGTAATCCATCCCTTCATAGCTACAGCGTCTGGCTATTTCAGATAGAATTTGCCAATCCGGTTTTGCCTGGCCCACAGGTCCGATGGCCTGTCGTATCCTTTCGACCCTGCGTTCCGTATTAGTGAACGTGCCATCTTTTTCAGCGAAACTGGCAGCTGGTAATATCACATCTGCATATTGAGCTGTATCTGACAGAAATATTTCATTGATAGCAAGAAATTCCAGCTTTTTTAGTGCTTCACGGACGTGATTTGAATCTGGGTCACTGATAACAGGGTTCTCGCCCATTATATAAAGGCCTTTTAACTTACCTTCGCGGGCTTGATTAAGCATCTCAGTAACAGTAAGACCCGGCCTTGCCGGCAGATTATCTACCTTCCACATCCTTTCAAATTTAGCTCTCGCAGCATCATCTGTTACTTTTTGGTAGCCGGAGAAAACATCTGGAAGCGCACCGACATCACAGGCACCCTGAACATTATTTTGTCCCCTTAAAGGATTTACGCCGGTTGAAGCAAATCCTACATGGGCAGTCAGCATTGCCAGATTCGCCAGCGATTTAACATTATCCACACCTGTAGTATGTTGTGTTATACCCATAGAATAGACAATCATTGCCTTTTTGCTTTTGGCATAAAGTCTTGCTGCCTGAACGAGCAAATCACGGGGAATTTTTGTTATTTTTTCTACATACTCCGGGCTGTACTGCTTGACCATTCTTTTTAATTCTGCAAAGTTTTCTGTCCTTTGCTCTATATATTTTGGGTCATACAGCCCCTCTTTAATTATTACGTTCATCAATCCGTTTATCCACGCCACATCGCTGCCACAATCCTGGGCCAAATAAATGGTTGCATATTTGGCAAGCTCGATTTTTCTCGGGTCGACAACAATCAGCTTAGCACCTTTGTCGTTGACAGCATTAATTATCCTTGAGCCGATTAGTGGATGTTGTTCGGTAGTATCCGAGCCGGTGACTAAAAACAAATCCGCATCTTCAAATTCGTTTATGGAATTGGTCATTGCCCCCGAGCCAAACGTTGCCGCCAGACCTACTACTGTGGAAGCATGACAGAGCCGGGCGCAGTGGTCAATATTGTTGGTCTTAAAAACAGCCCTGGCCAGCTTCATCATAAGAAAATTCTCTTCATTAGTGGCCTTAGCTGAGCTCAGAAAGCCGATGGCGTCCGGCCCATACTTTTTCTTAATTTCTAAAAGCTTCCCGGAAACAAGCTCTAAAGCACTATCCCAGCCAACCTCTTTAAACCCCGTTAGATGTTTACTATCTAACGGGGTAAATCCGCCATCGGATTTCATTAGTGGGACTTTAAGTCTATCTACCTTGTTAATAAATTCATAAGCGTTCCATCCTTTCACACAAAGGGCGCCTTTTGAAACAGGATGATTTCTGCTTGGGTATGAGCCAACAACCATTCCGTTCTCGGACTGAAGGTACAATCCACATCCGCATCCGCAAAACGGGCACGTGGTAAGAACAAAGCTGTTTTTCGCATCCTGCATATCGTATCTCAGATTGAGCTTTAGTCAGCTAAGCTCCCTCAACCAAGGCCGATACGTTTGTCGGTTTTCATTAAGCAACTCAGAATTGTTCGGAGAACAAACACTGAAAAATGTCTTTAACAAGTAATATATGGCTTGTCAAGTACCAGGATTGCCAAGTATGGGATGGAGATGTTGATACAATACCTGCTTCTAATCCCATTTTTTGTAACTTATGCACTTGACGTATATATAAGGGCTTGTTAGTATCAAGATCAGCCACGAAGTCACAAAGACACTAAAAAGTGTAAAGTGCCTAAAATTTGGAGTGCTTAAAGTTGTGGATTATTTCTAACTTTAGTTCACTTTAGGCACTTTCCGGGCTACGGCTGGGGGCTTCGCCCAGACGAGAGTTCACTTCTCTTTTCTTTGGGTCTTGGTGGCAAAAATTATAAGAAATGTTGGAAATGTACAGGGCAGGTAGCTCAGTTGGTAGAGCAACGGACTGAAAATCCGTGTGTCGGCGGTTCAAATCCGCCCCTGCCCATTTCATTTTCTCCCATTCCAACCGCTACTCTATACATTGCTTACACTTACGGGCTTTCGGTTCTAACGTGAGCAGTAACGGTGATTAGCGTTTGCTTCTTTTCGCCCATCTTACTGTAACCCAGCAGGGCCGTAGCCACATCTTCACCAGAGCTGTCGCCGCCGCCTATAACAAGTGTCTGGCCCGGACGTGCTGTTACCCTCGTTGAAAGCTCAGTCAGTTCGAGATTCCCCCCATCGCTTAAGAAATTAGAGAAGACGGGCGTCAGCTCCATATCAATCAGGCCCGATGGTAATTTGCGGGCAGTAACTTCCAGAGACCTGCCGGCTTGTCGGAATTCGTACCCAACGCCGGTGTACCATCGGCCAAGATAATAAAATCGTGGCACAGCAATTTCTTTGCCGATGTTTATATAGCCGCTTGCACCATCGGCAAGCACCAGGAAAAGCTCCGTTTCTTCGGACGACTTCAGTTGTCGCTTTGTGATGTCAAGCCGGGCGCCAAAGTTCTCGCCGGCCAATCCAATCTGCAAACCGGACCGCTTGTAGACCTCTGGTCGCTTAGTAACAGCGACATTCTTATCCACATACCGCCAGAGAGAATCGACAGCAGAACGGTCGGCCGCACTTGTCGTCAGCAAATTCACGACCACCTTGATATTGTCGCCTATAGAAGCGGCCTTTTCCGATTCGGCCTTCAGCCGCTCTATTTCGCGGGAGGTTTTATCATAAGGGCTTTCTGACTTCTGCGGACTGTCGCACCCCGCAACAAGAAAACAAACACACAGAATTAAGGTCGATGATTTGGTCATAACATTATTATAACCAGCAGGAATATGCCCGAGCAAGCATAATCTGCCAGTTGCTGTCCGGATATTTTCCCCTTCCCAAACACCTCACCTGCATCGAGCTATTTTTCTAACGGGATAAATATGGCTTGACGACTCGCACGACAGATAATACATTTATTTTTTGTTTTATTGTTTTTTTCGGAATTAAGAAGGTGAAAGAAGCTATCGCAAAAGCTGGTGCTCTAATTGAGGCGATGCAATATTTCCGCCGCTTTCGAGGCCGAATCGTGGTCGTCAAGCTCGGCGGCAGTATCCTCGACGATACCTGTCTGCAAAAGAAGCTCTTAACCGACATTGCCTTTATGTCAACGGTGGGTATACTGCCTATTATCGTGCATGGCGGCGGAAAGGCCATCACAAAGGCAATGAACGAAGCGGGGCTTGAGCCGGTCTGGATACAGGGCCGACGATATACCGATGAGAGAACCCTGACCATAGCAGAACATACGCTCGTGCATAAAATCAATACTCCCATCTGTGAGACCCTCGGTGAACTGGGCTGTAAGCCGATGGGAATGCACTCGCTCAGTAGTTGTGTGTTGTTTGCGGAAACCCTGAGACTGGCAGGTGAAAACGGCAGAAAAATCGACCTCGGCCTGGTCGGCAAAATAACTAATGTAAATGCCGATTTATTAAAGACCCTCTGTGCCGACGGGACGATACCGGTTATTGCATCGATAGCCAGAGATAAAGCGGGTGGCAGGCTGAACGTCAACGCTGATAGCGCAGCAGGCAAAGTTGCTGCTGAAGTAACCGCTGAAAAGCTTGTTGTTGTAAGCGACACCCACGGGATATTGGCTGACATCGATGACCCCAAAAGTACAATCTCAAGTCTTGATGAGGCACAGATTAAAGAGATGATTGATTCCGGCGTTATAACCGATGCGATGTTCCCGAAGGTTGAGGCGTGTCTTACGGCGCTGGATGGTGGGGTCAAAAAGACACATATTATCGATGGCCGAATACCACATTCTTTACTATTAGAAATCTATACCGATAAAGGAATAGGAACGCAGATAGTTAGAAATTGATACTATAACGCCCCGCACCAATTTGGTGCAGGGCTCGCAATGACTGAGTGTGAGATACGAATTATGAATACTAAGGAGACAATCGAATTGTTTGATAAATATGTTATTGGCAATTATAGCCGGCTGCCGCGGGTAATCGTTAAGGGCCAGGGCTGCTATCTATATGACGCCGACGGCAATGAGATACTGGATATGTTTCCAGGCTGGGCCGTCAGTGCGCTCGGCCACTGCCATCCGAAGGTCGTCGAGGCGATACGAAAGCAGGCGGGAGAGCTTCTGCATATTGATAATACCTTCTACTCCGAGCCGCAGGGCAAACTCGCAAAACTGTTAAGCGAACGGGCCTTCGGAGGCAAGTGCTTTTTCTGCAATAGCGGCGCAGAGGCCAACGAAGCGGCGCTGAAACTGGCACGTCTGCATACATCGGGAGGCAAATACAAGTTTATTACGGCCAAGGGCGGTTTCCACGGCCGCACTTTCGCAACACTGACTGCAACAGCCCAGTCGAAACATCACGAGGGATTATTGCCACTATTGCCGGGATTCAGCTATGTGCCGTTTAACGATGCCAAGGCACTGGAAGCGACTTTTAGTGATGAGGTCGCGGCGGTGATGGTCGAGCCGATTCAGGGTGAGGGCGGAATCAATCTGGCCACGAAAGAATACTTGCAGGCGATACGCCGGCTCTGCGATGAGAATGGAGCGCTTGTGATTTTCGACGAAGTTCAAACGGGTATCGGCAGGACCGGCAAATGGTTTGGCTACCAGCATTTCGACGTTGAGCCGGATATTATGACGATGGCAAAGGCGCTCGGCGGCGGCGTTGCGATAGGGGCTATGATGGCCAAAGAAGAAGTGGCAGCTTCACTTGTCCCGGGCAAACACGCCTCGACGTTTGGGGGAAATGCGCTGGTGTGCGCTGCCGGTATTGCGGTTATTGAAGCGATAGAAGAAGAGAATCTGCTGGAAAACGCAGAGCACCTCGGCCAATACACTATGGATAAGCTCCAGCAGTTAAAACAAAAACATCACATTATAGACAGCGTCCGTGGTGTCGGCTTGATGATAGGTGTCCAATTGAATATTTCAGGCAAAGAAATAGTTGACAAATGCCTCGAGAAAGGCCTGCGCATAAACTGCACACAAGACACCGTACTGCGATTTATGCCGCCGATGATTGTAAATAAAAGCCAGCTCGACCAGGCCATCGATATCCTCGATACAGTTTTGACTGAAAGGGAATAGCCACGAAGACACAAAGGCACAAATATTTTTATGTGTCATTCCTGCGAAAGCAGGAATCTATATTCTTTTTTTATTTTTCTCTGTGACCTCTGTGTTCTCTGTGGCTAAAAGTAAAAAAATGAAAGATTTTCTTTCCATATATGATTGTTCCACAGAGCAGCTTAAAGAGCTGCTGCGTATAAGTACCGGACTTAAGAACTTATATGGCGCAGCCGGCAATGATTTATGCCTTTCGGGTAAGGTCCTGGCAATGCTGTTCGAGAAGCCGAGTCTGCGAACACGAATCAGCTTCCACGTTGCTATGACAGACCTCGGCGGAAGTGCAATCTACGTTAAGCCCGAAGATATCGGCGGCATCGGCAAGCGTGAGCCCATCAAGGATATGGCAAGGGTGCTGAGCCGATATGTTGACGGCATAATGGCGCGGACATTCGAGCACGAAACTGTCACCGAGTTAGCAAAATTTGCAACTGTGCCGGTAATAAACGCCCTTACAGATTGGTTACATCCCTGCCAGGCGATGGCTGATGCCCTGACCATTAAAGAGCATTGCGGCCGACCGGAAGGCATAAAGCTCGCCTATATTGGCGACGGCAATAACGTTGCTCGTTCGCTGGCATTTGCTTGTAGCAAGCTGGGTATGAAAATGGTTATTGCGACGCCGGCTGGTTACGAACTTGATGCCGAATCAATCAAAAAGGCCAATCAGATATCAGCTGATAGTGTCCGCCAGACCAGCGACCCCAAAGCCGCCGTCAATGGCGCTGATATTATTTATACCGACACCTGGGTCAGTATGGGCCAGGAAGAGGAAAAGAAAAAACGTATTAAAGATTTTGAAGGTTTTCAGGTAAATGCCGAGTTGGTCAAGTCTGCGCCCAATGCTAAGATTATGCACTGTCTGCCTGCTCACCGCGGGTCTGAAATCACTGACGAGGTTGCCGAGTCAGCCAATTCGATTATTTTCGACCAGTCCGAAAACCGCCTCCACTTCCAACGGGCGCTTTTGAAAAAACTTTTGAGCTAAATCTATGACAAAGCATAGAGTCATAATCGGTGATTCGAGAAAAATGACTGAACTGGCCGATAAGTCTGTTCAGCTCGTTATTACATCTCCGCCTTACTGGCAGCTAAAGGATTACGGCAACGGCGGCCAGATAGGTTTTGACGATACTTACGAGGATTATATAAATAACCTGAACCTTGTATGGAATGAATGCTATAGAGCCCTCGAAAACGGCTGCCGGTTATGTATAAATATTGGAGACCAGTTTGCTCGCTCAGTTTACTACGGAAGATACAAAGTTATCCCTATAAGAACTGAAATAATCAAGTTCTGCGAAACTATCGGTTTTGATTATATGGGAGCGGTAATCTGGCAAAAGGTTACGACCTGCAATACCACCGGCGGCGCAACGATAATGGGTTCCTTTCCATATCCGCGAAATGGCATTGTCAAGATTGATTATGAATTCATTTTGATTTTCAAAAAACCCGGTAATCCTCCAAGAGTCAGCAAAGAAATCAAAGAAAAATCAAAGCTGACAATAAACGAGTGGAATCAACTGTTTACCGGCCATTGGAACATCCCGGGAGAAAAACAAGATAAGCATTTAGCAGTGTTCCCTGAAGAGATACCTCGCCGCCTAATGAAAATGTTTAGTTTTGTTAATGATACTATACTTGACCCGTTCTTAGGCAGTGGAACAACTACACTAACAGCAAAGAATCTTGAAAGAAATTCGATAGGATACGAGATAAATCCTGATTATGTATCTGTCATAAAAGAAAAACTCGCTTTGAAAGACAAAGGTTTCTTTGGCAAGTTTAATTTTGGACTCGCACAGAACAGGGAAGATGACATCAACTGGAAGGAGGAAATAAAAAAACTCCCCTATATTTTCAAAGACCCTGTAAAATTCGACAAAAAAATCGACCCGAGAAAACTGCACTTTGGCTCTAAAATCAATGGCAACAGCAAAAAAAGACAAAACTATCATTGTGTAAAAAAGGTTACCTCTCCTACTGAACTTGAACTTGATAACGGCCTGAAAATACGTCTGCTCGGAATAAAGGAAAAAACTAAAAAGAAGGCTCAGGCCATTGAATTTTTGCAGACAAAAACAAAGGGGCAGAAAGTGTTTATGAAATTCGGACAGGTTAAACACGACAACCAAAATAACCTGTTATGTTATTTGTATCTCCAGAACAAAACTTTCATCAATGCTCATCTGGTTAAAGAAGGGTTAGTATCAATTGATACTGAAATGGATTTCGAATATAAAGAGAGATTTACGAACATGGCAGGAATAGAGGAGGCATATCAGAGATGAAAGTCTCAAAAAATTTTGGTAAAAAAGAAAAGGTATTAAATTATGCCTGCCAAACCTACCAATTATCACGGCCTAACAAAGTTGGGGCTGTAATGTCCCTGATTAGGGAATGTCAGCCAAAATCTATAGAAGAATGGGAAAAATGGTATTTGGGAAATGCCTATACTGACAGCAAAAACCCTGCCAAAGTTACAAAAGACGTTCTCAAAGAGCTTGGTGAGAGGTTATATGTAAAAATTAAAGAGATAGTTATCCCCGAATGGCAGGAGGCATTTAATCAATTGACGCTGCAGGATTGTATTGACTATATCTATAACCTGACCATCAACAGGACATATGATGGATTCAACAGGGAAAAATCTGTTGTAACCTATAATCTCGCAAAAGAATTTCCAGATGTTAAATTTGTTGAATCTGACCCAGAGCTTGACCATGCCGGTGATATTGACTATTTGGGTTGGGTGGGTGATAAGGCATTCGGGATACAGATAAAACCTGTAACTGCCAAAGCAAACTTCGGCAACTATTCTCCTTCCGAGAGGATGAAAGCAAGCTTCAGAGAGTTTGAACGAAAATACGGGGGAAAAGTGTTTATTATTTTCAGCGTTGATGATGAGATTGCGAACAAGGAAGTCCTGAAAGAAATTGAGGCCGAGATTGAAAGACTCAAGAAGATGCAACTAGGAGAAAAAAATTGAAAGGCCGACGCAGGATACTTGTAGCGAGCACAAATCCGGGGAAGTTGGCAGAGATAAGGCAAATGCTGGGAGGGGATGTCGAATGGCTTGGCCTGTCCGATTTCCCAAATATCCCCGAGATTGAAGAAGACGGCCTAACCTTTACGGAGAACGCCCGCACCAAAGCCCTCGGCTACGCCGGGCAAACCGGCCTATGGACAATCGCCGATGACTCAGGCCTGGTAGTTGACGCACTCGGCGGCCTGCCCGGCGTTAAATCTGCGCGATTCTCCGGCACGAAGGACAAAAACAGCGCATTTATGACTCATGCCTCGGCCCGCGTGGCCCGTTTTTACGAGCGACGAGCGACAAGCGACGAGCGACGAACTACCGACCACAAGAATATGGCCAAGGTCTTACGGCTTCTTGAATCTGTACCGAAGGAAAAAAGAACGGCCAGATTTGTCTGCTGTTTATGTTTGGCAAACCCCGAAAAAATCCTTATCGAGACCGAAGGAACGCTCGAAGGCCTTATTGCTGACAAAGAAATCGGGGAAAACGGCTTCGGCTATGACCCGATTTTCTTTGTGCCGAGTTTGAATAAGACCGTTGCTCAGTTGCCTCGCGAGGAAAAAAACGCGATTTCTCATCGTGGCAATGCCATCCGAGAACTAAAACATCTCCTTAGGCAATTATTAGATACAATGCCTGCATGAAAGCTTCCTTGGTCTTGCAAGAAAAATCTTTACGATTCTGTTTGCGCTCATATAGGCCGGTTTTAGTTTATCAGCAAACACCTTGAATTGCTATTCAGGAAAAATCACGTTTATGGCCTACAGTTAACTTGTTCTAAAGGTGTAATTTTGGTAAAAAGAATACCTCGTAAAATCGGTAATTAGTTATATTATGAATAAATACAGAGCTTTCACGCTAATAGAGCTTTTGGTGGTAATTGCCGTTATTGCGATATTAATGGCGATATTAATGCCGGCATTGAAAGCAGCCAGAGAGCAAGGCAAACGTGCTGTTTGTCTGCATAATCTGAAACAGCTGACACTGGCATGGATTTTGTACGCAGATGACAACAGTGGAAAGCTCGTAAACAGTGATGTAAGTTACGAAGGCAAGCCACCCGTGACTACTTGGTGGGTGCACTGGCCCACTAACGACATAGATAGTACTATGTGGGAATGGCACATAGCCATCGAAGAAGGACAGCTGTATCCATATTGCAAAATCGTAAAACTTTACAGGTGCCCAAATGCGCCGAGGAAATACGGCCTGACGTACACCATAGCCGATTCGATGAATGGTTTCTGCGGCTGGGATCTCCATACTCCAGACCTAAAAATTACAAATAGAAATCAGATTCTCAGACCGATTGAGAGGATGGTCTTTCTTGATGAATGCCCGCCGAGTAAAGGAACTTGGGGTGTTTTGTATTCAAAGGAAGCGTGGTTTGACCCTCCGCCGAAGCTACACAGCAAAGGGACAACCTTCTCTTTCGCAGATGGACACAGTGAATACTGGAAGTGGCACGACAAGCGTACTTCAGAGACTACCTGGGATGACCACAAAATTCCCCAGCCGGGCAATGTAGATTTGCATAAGGTGCAGAAATCCGTCTGGGGGAAGCTGGGCTACGAACCTAGCCCCGTTCCTTAAAGAAATCGTTGAAAACAGTATTTTTTTAGAGCACTGGTACTTGTCCATTTCGCCGTATGACGTTGGCTATGCCATGCCATAGGCAGGCCAAGTCCACTAAATTTTATTGTGAAAAACGCCGATTAGTGGAGAAATGAGTTCAAATAAGAAATCTCTGGTAATAGTCGAATCGCCGGCCAAGGCCAAAACGATTAACAAGTACCTCGGCTCCGATTTCGTCGTCCAGTCTTCCATGGGCCACATCCGCGACTTGCCCTCGAAGGGTCTAAACGTCGATATAGAAAACAATTTCGAGCCCACCTACGACATAATGCCCGGCAAAAAACGCACCGTAACTTCCCTAAAAGCCGCCGCCAAAAAATGCGACAAACTATTCCTCGCAACCGACCTCGACAGGGAAGGCGAGGCGATTGCGTGGCATCTTGCGCAGCTTCTCGGCGTGCCGGAGGAAAAGACCTATCGTGTGATTTTCAATGCTATAACCAAATCAGCTATAAAGGACGCCTTCGCCGAGCCGGGCAGAATCGATATGGATAAAGTTTTGGCCCAGCAGGCAAGGCGAATACTCGACCGGATTGTGGGCTATCAGATAAGCCCGCTTCTATGGAAAAAAGTTGCCCGCGGCCTGTCTGCCGGCCGAGTGCAGTCGGTTGCCACCAAAATAATTGTCGAAAGAGAGAGGGAAATCCGGAACTTTAAAGAAAAAGAGTACTGGCTAATCCCTGCCGTTTTTAGCACAGATTTACCCGGCGGGGATTCTGCAAAATCGGGGGCTGGGCAGGCGGCGGGAGACGGTCTGCCGGTTGGAGACGGGCAGTTGGTATGGGACGGGCGGGCGGTGCATGTGGATTATCAGAGACAGTGGCTCAAATTTATTACGCCAAAAACCAAAGATGATAATCCGCCCACCCTCGCAGAACAGAATAAATGGCTCGCCAAGCATAATGCCTTCAAGGCGCAGCTTGCCAAAGTCGGCGACAAAAAAGCAGAGGTCTCCAATAAAGACGAAGCCGAGCGGGTATTCAACGCACTCAAAGACGCAGAATTTAATATCGCCGATATAGAAACCAAGAAATCTGTTTCCAAGCCGCCAGCCCCTCTTATAACTTCCACACTGCAGCAGACCGCCGCTAATCGGCTGGGCTTTACCACGAAAAGAACTATGATAGTAGCTCAAGAATTGTATGAGGGTATCGACTTAGGTTCGATGGGCTCCTTAGGTCTTATCACCTATATGAGAACAGACAGCACCCATCTATCAAACGAGGCTATCGCAAATGTCCGAAACTATATCGGTATGCACCTCGGCGCCGATTATCTGCCGAAAGAAGCGAATATTTACGCCTCAAAGAAAAACGCTCAACAGGCCCACGAAGCTATCCATCCGACGGATACCGACCTTACGCCGGATGATATAAAGCCGTTTCTCACAAACGAGCAATTCAAGCTCTATGACCTAATCTGGAGGCGCTTTGTAGCCAGCCAGATGAAGCCGGCCAAATGGGACGTAACGAACCTGAATATCGAAGCAAAGACATCTATTGGTAAATGCCTGTATAAATCCACCGGCAAAGTACTGGTCTTCGACGGCTTTACGAGAATCTGGCCTATTACATCAAACGAACAGCAATTGCCGCCGATGAAAGTTAGCCAGACATTAGCAGTTATCGATATCAAATCAGAGCAGCACTTTACCAAACCGCCGGCTCGATATACCGAGGCCTCGCTGGTAAAGACGCTCGAAAGAGAAGGCATCGGCAGACCGAGCACTTATGCCACGATTATAAGCACCATTCAGGGCCGAGGATATGTCGAGCAAAAAGAGAAAAAGTTTTTTGCCTCCAACCTCGGCGAAGTGGTTACCGACAAACTCAATGAGTTCTTTCCCAAGATAATGGACATTGCCTTTACCAGCTATATGGAAGAGCAGTTAGACAAGATTGAAGAGCAGCACTTAGACTGGCTCGGGGTCTTAAAGGATTTTTACGACCCATTCAAGCAAAACCTCGACACAGCACAAAAAGAAATGAAACATGCCAAAGCAGAAACGACGCCCAGCGAATATAAATGCCCTGATTGCGGCAGAGAGCTGCATTACAGGTTCGGCAAGAACGGAAAGTTTCTGAGCTGTTCGGGTTATCCGGAATGCAAATTTGCCAGACCTTGTGACGAAGAGGGCAAAATGATAGAGGAAAAGGTGAGCGAGCATAAATGCCCGAAATGCGGCAAACCGATGGTGGAGAAACGCGGCCGATTCGGTCCGTTTCTCGGGTGCAGCGGGTATCCGGATTGCAGGACAATTCTCAACTTAGATAAAGAAGGCAACGTCCTGCCGCCGAAACCACCGCCCGAACCGACCGGGATTAAGTGCTATAAATGCAAGGACGGCGAGCTTCTAATCAGGCAGAGCAAAAAAGGGCCATTCCTCGGCTGTAGCAAATATCCGAGGTGCAGGACCATTATCAGCATTAAGGAACTGGACCATCTGAAACAATTGCAGTCGGAAGGAAACTGGCCGCCTAAGACCATCGAAGGGGCCAAAGAGATACTCGGTCAAACTCAGTCGAAACGAAGAAAGAAGGCTAAAAAAACAGCCGCTAAGGCATAGCTTCGTATCTCGTGAAGCGTGAAGCGTATCTCGGAAAAATCCTAAAATCTAATCCCTAAATCCTAAACAAATTCAAATTACCGAAATTCTAATGTTCAAAACTGCGGCTGGCTTGGAGGATAGCTAAAGAAGCTACAGTCGCTGGTATTTAGTCGTTAGTATTCAGGGAATAGCGGAGGAAATTTCATCAGGATTAGTTTGATTTTACCCAACAGATATGTAGGATGGGCAAGTAAATTGCCCATCCTACAAAGAGTATTTAGTTAAAGTAATATTAACTCGTATGGCATTCATACGAGCAATAGTAGCAACCATTAGACTGTGCGTAGTATTTTTTTGCCTCTCGTACTGCATCATGGCAGTTGGAAAAGTCTCCTAAATAGAGCCTGTTCTCTGAGCTTGGCAAATATGTACAGCCTGATTTATGAACCTCATGATCGCCATTGCTTTGCGCATTTTTGTTTACGTAATAAATCGCCATAAAAGCCTCACTTTCTTAACTTTCGATTCATTGATTTATTGACAGATTTACCGTCAACTTTGACATTTGCAACTGCACGACTGTACTTATCGCGCGCAACAGTATCGACTTGAACTTTCTGGCCCGCAATCAGCCCCTTAAGCTCGTTTGTTGCTTTGACAGAACCACGTTGTCCTTTTTCTGGGGCGTTTACGTTGGCCAAACGCACAGGGTGTTTACGTGAACTAGTAGTAAAAGTGTCACCGTCAATTACCCTTTTTACTGTTTCATTTCTTTTAGTCATTGGTTTACCTTTCAACAATAAAATTTTAGTTTTGAGATTGACAGAAGACCAATAGATATGATATTATCACATTGGTACAGCTGTGCATTTTACAGCGGGCTGGCGACAAAACTTAGGCTTTTGTCGTCAGCTTTTTTTATTGGGAGGGGACCTTTCTTTTTTCATATACATAATTAAACTCCTTAAAAAAATGTTTATAATTGTTTTTCGCCTTCTACACTTATCCATTCTTTTTTTGCTTTTAATTTAATATCCTGAGGTATTTCGTATCCTTTCCTTCCTATCTTTTTTATGTAACCTCTTTGTCGAAGCAGTCCGATTACTACATAAACCTGGTAGCTTGGAATTTCGAAAGATTCTGTATTGTTAATTGTATCGATAATTTCTTCTGCTTTAATGGGCCCAACTTTACCTTTTGCCAAATCCTCCATAATCATAATAATTGATTCAAAGGCTTCCTTTGGAACAATATGAGTATAATCATCTTGTTCTTTTTTAGACCAACCGGTTCTGACCAATGTATTGTTTTGTATTTCGTACCTGGGATATCCTTGCGGCTTAAAAGATTGGGATAATTTCTTTTCTTTCATAGATGTTTTATAAACTATGGAGTTTTTATGTTGTTTACTTTTTGTTTCTAGATTGACTTTTAATTTAGAGATTTCTGCAGCTGTAATACTACCAGCGTCTACAGTTGTATAATCACCCTTGGTTACAGCTTCTACGATGATCCGCTTAAGCTTTTTTTCGCTTTCAGTCAAAATATCCATTATTCCTCTTATTTTTTCTTTTTTAGCCATACCTATAAACTATAATACGAAAATATAATAAGTCAAACATTTTTTTCTATAATTTAGAAGAAATTCTTAGAGAGAGCTTTGTACTGCTCTATCTCTTTTGTTAATAAGGACTTACAAAAAACAGTTCTATAAAATTTTTAATATTCGGCAATATAAACTAGTATTTTTCTGATTTTATAGCTTCATGTTGGTAATTTTCCTCTTTTTTGCAGGATTAGCAATGGAAAATTTCAGGGGAATCAGAAAATTGGCGTTTTTAAATCAATAGAGGGGTATTTGGGGTCAAGAATCTTAAATATTTTTAATTGTTAATTAGTGAATTGTTAATTAGTAAACAATCCCGAACAGAGAATCAATTCCTAAAGATTTCAGAGTCAAGAAGAGCAGTCTCTTGAGTTCTAAGTCTTTAATCCATAAGGTTTTGTAAAAAAATCTGCTATAAGGGTTGGCTGGATATAAACTTACAGAAAATCGTCGACCAAATACGCAGGTAGTTGCGCGCTAAAATCCGAATTTTTAAAAAAATTTTTACTGCTTGCCAAATAAGCACTTACGTAAATTCACTCCTTAAAAAATCGCTCAAATTTCGACCAAATGTGCAGGTTGGGCCAATATTGAGGGGCCTCTTTTTTGGTCAGGCCCAAAAAAGTAAATACGAAACTCTAAATACGAAGCACGAAACAATATCAAATAACCAAAATTCAAATGACCAAAAACAGAGGGTCTTGAAAATTTGAGCATTAGACTTTCGAACTTGTTTAGAAATTAGAGCTTAGAACTTCGAGTTTCCCACGATTTTCATTCGTGAACCTGGAGGGGTGGTGCGGAAAGCTCACATACCAATTATCCTGCCGGAGTGCTTTTTCCGGCTTCGTATATGGCTGGCGCTTCATTACCGAAAATTGCGCTACGGCTGCACATTCCGCAAAATACCCCTTACGCAGGACAAATACGCAATTGTTGACCCGGAGGATTACAAGGAGCTTGCGAAATACCAATGGTATGCGAAGAGATGCGAAAGGAGATTTTATGCGGAGCGGTGGGGTAAGACCCGGCTACGCCGAGGCAAGCAAGGGAGCAGAATTAGAAGAGACATAAAGATGCACCAGGTAATAATGGGTACTGCGGAAGGTAAAGTCATCGACCATATCAACCATAACGGTCTTGATAACCGCAAGGCGAACCTTCGTTTTGCCACGACACAACAAAATACGTGGAATAAACGCAAACAAAAGGGCAATTACAGCTCACAATATAAAGGTGTTCACCTGGTAAAAAGCGAGAATAAGTGGCGGGCGGTGATAACATGCAACGGCAAGGTGATATACATCGGCCGTTTCGATGATGAGAAGGCAGCAGCGATGGCTTATGATACGAAGGCAAAGGAGCTGTTCGGAGAATATGCGTCGCTGAATTTGACAGAGGAATAGCGAATTAGAGGATTAGTGAATTAGTTAATCCCAATAAGAAAAGGATGGGACAAGTTAGGGAATTGGTTAATTAGTCTTGAGTCTTTGGTCTTAAGTCTAAACAACGTTCTATATTGACAAAAAGGCAAGGGCGGGTACAATAGAGCAGATTTGAGCCATTGAAATTTCTGGTGGGAGTAGCTCAGTTGGATAGAGCACCGGATTGTGGTTCCGGGGGTCGCGGGTTCAAATCCCGTCTCTCACCCTTTTTTCGTCCTTTCGACTATGCTCAGGACAAGCTTGCTTGCGTCGTGCGTATAACGTATTCAATCTGACGTGGCCTGAAAATCCAATCCGATGTAAATCACAGATTCACTTAGGACCTGGGTAGTCCGGATGTTCGAACCAAGTGGTGGTCTCGCCCACAATCTGGTCGGTGTACATTAAGTTGGTTGAATTTATAGTACCTTCACCATCCAGCACCTCAAGATTGAAGCTGTTTGCGGCAAAACCAAATCCAGGCGTATCCAACAGGCCGAAGGCAGAACCTTCATAGCTGCCGCCTTCACCGCTACCGGTGAGCCAGTCGCCACCGGCACTATTAACAGTGAATTGGTTGTTAATTGGGTCTCCAATAAAAGAGCCGTAACTATCGCGCTGCTCAAACTGGTTCTCAGCTGGGACGGTTACAGACTCAGCAGTCCCTTCGAATTCCTGGTGGAGTCCCAAGGCCCAGGTATCGGTAGCAGAACAAGCACCGGCTTCACCATAGACGAACAGGCCGTTGACCAAATCTCCCGCTGGTGAGAATTCCAGCAGGCCGACATTTGTTGCGGAAACGCCCTGGGTGGTAGTAAAGTTAGATGTCGTACCATCATTGGTCAGGGAAGCCTGTACCTGGAAGGTCGAAGATAAGTCAATCTCCGAGCCAAAGTACGTTCCTGTCAGCCAGGTCCATCCAGTCTCGCTGTTTATAATACCCTCAATCGACCCGGACGTGTGGCCTGAGCCGGCCATAGAGCATTCAGCGGTGGTGATGGAAGGATTGCCGCCACCAGGGTCTGTCAGCGTAGTAATAATCGAGAAACTCGGCCTGGTAACGTCGAAGCTGACGGTTACGTCAGGAGAAGGCGGCGTAGCCATCGTGGGACGACCGACCATTATAAACGCCAAAACGGCACAAATCGTTAAAATTATATTTCTGCTCACTTAGAACCTTCTCCTGTTCGAATTCATAGAATTCAAAAACATCTCACAATCTCAAGCGTTCGCCTACTTAATCGAGGTGCGTTAGTGAGCTTATCAGAGTATTTCACCGCTACTCTGTATTAAACTAACATTTTATTTCTTCAACCCTAAACGAATAGGTCATTCGGCCTACCAAGAACCGCCTATATATGCTTCGTAATGCTCTTTGGCATTTGCATTGAAGTCAATGTCGAAACCAACATTGTCAGTTCTTAAACTTGACCCGGCAGCATGGTATCTCTTGACGATTAGCTGATTATCCTCTACATCCAAGCTGGTTGAGAAGGTTCCTGTATCCTGAGCAAAGGCCACACCTAAGTTATCGCCTTTTGATGTGAAGTACGTGGTCCCATCAGCAATACCGACAACCTTGTAGTCCATTAGAGTGGCATTCTTTGTTAGACCCCAAACGTTGTAAGCACCTGCGCCGGATGCAGCGATTTCGCCGAATGCTCTGTAGGTCGTGGCAATTCCTGTCACGTCTCCCCAGTCTTCAGTGTTAGTTCGCATCTCCACGTATCCTGTTGTTGCGCCGCTTGACAGATTCAACTCTGCGTGGGCTGTCCCTCTTGTCCAGTCGAGTTCGGTCGTAACCCAGCCACCGCCTGAAACATTAATATTTGCTCCGGAGTTCTGTCTTCCTCTATTCTGCCAGGAGTCATCGATTGTTGCAGTGTAATTACCCGTCGTCTGGGTTGTGGCCAAGAACGGATGGTCGCTCACTTGTGTGTAGTCAGCAATATAGGTCATTCCACCGCCGAGGGCCGGATTTGGGCTGAAACCACTATAGACATTGAGTTGCTGATTTCCAATCTGCCTATCGCCACACCAATAGTTCTTCGTGGAAAAGTTTGTTGTTAAGTCACCGACTATCACATCATATGCTGTTAAGGTTGCTGATATCTGGTTCGTCGCCCCTGAGTAGACAGGAGTGACCGTGTGTTGTACATTCAACGTGCCTGAGCTCTGAGAAAAGTTGGTCTGGATGTATCCATCACCAAATGCTGTTGTCGCTACTGCGAAAACCAACAGACCTATTAAGCCCGACATAATAATTCTCTTGTTCATTTCTAAACGCCCTTTCACCCCCCCAACAAATTTCTTTGAATTCAAAGTTACTTAAAAACAATCAACTGTTCCCCCCCACGTACAAAAATTCATCTTGCTCTCGAAAATCTCCTTTTAATCCATAGGCATATCCTCCTCCATTAACTACTAACTACTATAGGTTATATTTCTTCACTTATCAGTTCATTTTCATCTGCCGGCTCATCTACATTTGCCAGCTTGTTCTCGTCTATGTGCTCATCTATCTGCTCACTCACCGCGTCTTTGGTTTCCATCTCATCGTTGTCTATCAGATTACTTCCGACCATCTGCTGCTCGTCACTTGCGGGTTCATCTACTACCTGCTCGGCTTGCTGAGCATCTACTTCCTGGCTTACCTGCTTATTTTCTTCGACCTCCTCTATTTTACTTATTGAATTCATCGATTCATCCGTTGCTCCAACGGGGCTTGCTTCGCTCAGGTCCGAAAGCTCAAGCTTCTCAGCGAGGTCTTTTGCAAGGTATTGAATCCTGCCTGCCCTGTAATGCAATCTTTTGGTGAGGTAATCCGGCTTTGTCTCCATAAGTTTTTGAAAAGCCTTGTAGAACAAGAAGTCCACAAGCTCAACCTGCACCTGCTGCTTAATCATCTCTTTGGCAGTGGTGTATTCAACGTTCAGGTATTCTTCCTCTCCACTAAATGAAACAATTCTGAAGCCCTCAGCTCCTACCTGCTGTGCGGTAACTCTGTTCTGGCCCATTACAGAAACAATAAGCTCACCGGTATAGGGGTCGGTTATCTCAAGACTGCCAGCTACGCTGGTCTGCACAACCTTTGCGGATATTCCGATGCCTGCAAAGGTAATACCTCCGGCGGTACTTTCCTCTCCAATAGTTACCTCAGTTAAGGAGCCGGTTATAAAAAATTCCGGAGGAATATTGTTACCCCAGATTTGTTTTTGTATTACGTCCGGCGGCAATGCTGTTAATTTTGTTAAAATATTCCCCTCACCCGTAACCTCAATAAGCAATTTTCTAATCTCGTTCCAATCATAAGGGTCTCTCAAAGCAACTCTAAGAGCCTTTGACCGCTGAGCGCTCCATAAGAAGTACTTGCGAGTTGCCAGCCCCATAACCGTACTCTGGTCTATTTGTCCGGCAGCGGCTCTTTCGAAAACACCACTCTCATTTGTTATTTTTCCACCAATAGCTACATACCACGGCCAAATGAAATTCACCTTTTGTTCCCGTTCCAGCTTGTTTTTGCCTTTAAAGACATATTCGGGGACTTGTATCTCATCAATGCAGGCCTGCTGAGTAGCCGGCTCAACCAAGGTTAAAGCCGGTTTGCCTGAAACCATTTGACTTGTGGTACAACCAACTACCGACAGAGAAAGCAAGACCATTATGCCAGTTAGTATTAAATAGCTCAGTACTTTTTTCATTATTTAACCCCCTAATTAATATCAACCTTAATCAAATTTAATAAGTGCTGTTGATTTCAACGTTAGCGATAGAATCGCCAGAATTAGAGACATCGACGTTATAGGTGTTAAAGGTGCCGGTGTTGTTGTTGGTCGAGAAGTCATAGTTGTATGTATACATTATTGTCGTGTATCTATCTGTGATTCCTATCTTTGCATCAATAGCCATCTGGTACTTCAGCTGAACAATCGTAGGATTGCCATTAGCACCACCTGCAATAAAAAATGCGCCGATGTGAACACCTCTATCGAGTGTTCCGGCCTGGGCGTGATTAGCTAATAACAACGATACGATTACAATTGTGAATACAACTAATAACCGCTTCATTTTATTTTCCCCTTTCTGTATCAAGTCTTGTAAAAAACTATTCCTTATTACTTTTGATTTTCTTCATGGCTATTTCTTACCTGAATTCTTTAAGCAAGGTGAAAGTAAAACAGCTTAGTTGCAGATGATAGTTACTTTCACTAAAACCCTCCCTGTCAGATGCGGCCACTACATATTATCTATCTTTACTATTTTACCTAATTTAACCACCTTATGTCAAGAGAATTCCGTTGATATCAAAGATTTTTGAGGCAAAATTACTTATATTTCAACCCGCATCCTGCTTTAAATATCCCATTAGAAAAAGGCATATAAAATTTACATCGCGATAACTATCACTTAAAGACCTGCGGGTGGTGTTCCCTCCTCAGGTCCTTTAATACAACGTTTTAAGATTATAATAAAGAACTTATAGGACGCTGTTTGAATTTGCCCAGATAACGTTAAACTGAGAGCTCGGAAAGTGAGGGGAATCAAATCGATACACACTAAATGCGTAGTATGCCCTGACAGGGATTTCAGCAGAACATCCTAATGTCCTATAACCTCGGACTATCAACGGTCTGATGACGTTGCGATTATAGCTTAGAAGGAGCAGGATTTAGCTTTTTTTAAGCTTGTCTATCATTTCCTGGACTTCTCCGGCGCCTTCATCGTAGAATTTTTCTTCGTCCGGTGCAAGGTGCTTTAAGAGCCGAAGGAATTCGCCGGCGTGAACCCGCTCTTCATCAGCAATATCAGTCAGGACGTCCTGAGCGAGCTTATCGTCGGTAGATTCGGCAAGCTGCATATAAAGCTGGACGGCCTCATACTCGGCGGCCACCATAAACCTTATGGCACGAGTCAGCTCCGGCTGAGTGAGCTTTCTTTCTCTTGCAAGACCGGAAAATGGTGTTCCAAATTCTGGCATAATAAAACTCCTTTTTCAAAATTTAGACCTATTGGTCAAGACACATAAAACTTGTAAACCCCGTTAGAAATAATTTTTCTAACGGGATAAATTTTACCGTCGCCCGGCCAAAAAAATCAAACAAATAATCTTCAAGCTTGTAAATATACATTATGGCGGTTATATTCTTATTAGCTGTTTGATTAAGAAATAAAGGGAGATACAGGAGATATAAAATGAGACCTAAACTTGTAGTTATTGGTGCAGCCGGCAGAATGGGCAAACGTATCGTTTCATTGGCTATAGAGTCCGGTCAGTTCAATATTGTCGGAGCAGTGGAAAGGCAGGACCATCCTGATATCGGCAAGGACGCGAGTCTTTTAGCGGCAGCGGAGCCAATAAATGTCGAGCTTCTCTCTATCTATCCATATCCATCTGATGCGGATGTAGCAATCGACTTCTCGATACCTGTAGCGGCGGTCAGAACTGTCGATTACTGTCTGGAAAATAATATTGCTCTGGTGTTGGGGACAACGGGTCTGAGCGATGAACAACATGAAAAAATCAAAACCGCCTCTAAAGAAATCCCCATTCTCTATGCAACTAATATGAGCGTGGCGATGAACGTTTTATTTAATACGGTCGGCAAAGTTGCCCGGCTGCTCGGCGAAGAATACGATATAGAGATAATCGAGCAGCACCACCGCTTCAAAAAAGACGCACCCAGCGGTACAGCTCTGACGTTAGCTGAAAAGATACACAGCGCAACCGGCAGGGATTGGCCCGGCTCTCTAACCTATGGCAGAAGCGGCAGGGACACTCTCAGACAGAAAGGTACCATTGGTATTCACGCCGTCCGGGCCGGCGATATCACCGGCATACATTCAGTAATTTTCAGCACATTAGGCGAGACGTTTACGCTCACCCACACCGCTCACAGCAGAGATACCTTTGCACGCGGGGCACTACAGGCGGCAAAATGGCTGGTCGGTAAAAACCCGGGATTGTATTCAATGGCCGATGTGCTGGGCCTTGCTTAATTGACCCGGCTACGGCTCGCTTCGCCGAGACGAGACACCAGCAGGTCAAAACCTGCGGTAAAACCCGCCAAAAGTACGGCGGACAGGCCGCAGACTAAATATCAACTGCTAATTCAACTTTGACAGGCTACTAATGTGGCCAGTCGATACCTTTGATGCCGTCAATAGTCAGGTTCGGGTTCGGCCAACCGTCCTGAGCAGGCCGAATATCTTCTGCGGCAATATAACGAACCTGTCCATCAACAAAGAGATAATTGCGGCTGCCTTGCCAGCACCACCAGCCACCAAATCCGTACCAGCCTTTTTCATCTACGCGCAAATGATTGCTGTTCCACTCCCCGATAATAATCTTTCCAGAAGGCCTGGCCACATCCATGCTTCGTTGTGGTATCGATAGTAGGAAAGGGCCGTTGCCACAAGTATAACTGGGGCTGTCCATATTCTCTATCTGCTCGGGACTATGATAGAAAGCCATCGAATAGGCGTAACTTGTGGATTCATATTTTTGCCTGGAGACAGGGTCTTCAGGACAAAATAAGACCGAAGGATTATTTACATCGATATTACCACCCAAATACGGCTCAACAAACGAACGCCAGCCGCGTCCCATCCATAGCCAGATATTGGGGTCTTCGGGGAAAACCGGGTCCTGTGCACAGGGATATGTATTATCGTGGCTATCCAAATATAGGCACATAGCTAAATCGATATGCTTGAGGTTGTGTGCACATACCAGGCGTTTTGCCATAGACCTTGCTTTTGAAAGAGACGGCACAAGTATGGAAAGCAAAAGAGAGACGATTGCTATGACAACGAGCAGCTCCACAATGGTAAACCCGCCCCACGTATGGCGGGTAAAGCCCGATTCAATTGATTTCCGATTTCTGATTTTCGATTTCCGATTTTTACAGATATGGGTCACAGTAATCTTCCCTTTTTTGCAAATGGTTTTAATTGGCGATATTAGAACTGTCTATCTGCTATTCTACCGTGACGCTTTTTGCGAGATTTCGAGGTTTGTCAACATCGTGGCCACGAAGTACTGCAGCGTGGTAAGCCAGAAGCTGCAGCGGCACAACCGTCAGCATTGGCTGCAGAAGCTCCGGAGCATCCGGGACGGCAATTAAATGGTCGGCGTGCTCTTTAATGTTCTCGTCGCCTTCGGTTGCAACAACGATTATTTTTCCTCCGCGAGCTTTGACCTCGGCGATATTACCCATAATTTTTTCATACTGCGGCCCGGCTGTGGCAATGAAAACCGCAGGCATGCCATCACTAATCAAAGCAATGGGGCCATGCTTCATCTCCGCAGCTGGCAGGCCCTCAGCGTGAATGTAGCTTATTTCCTTTAGTTTCAAGGCCCCTTCAAGGGCAACAGGATAATTAAAGCCCCTGCCCAAGAAAAGCCAATTGTTCCTGTCTATATTTGCCGATGCAATTTCTTTAATATGTTCGGACTGCTGGAGTATTTTACTAATCTTATCCGGTATTCTTGAAAGCTCATTGATGTACTTGTCCGCTTCGGCGCTACTTATATGTTTTCTTCTGCCTAATTCAATCGCCAGCATTGTCAGGACGGCAACCTGAGCAGTGAAGGCCTTCGTGCTGGCGACGCCAATTTCCGGCCCAACATGCAGATATATCCCTGCATCGGTAGCCCTTGCTATCGAAGAGCCGACGACGTTAACAATGCCCAGGACAGTTGCACCTCGTTCCTTTGCTTCTTCAACGGCTGCAAGAGTGTCAAGTGTCTCTCCTGATTGACTTATCGATATCACGACGGTACCTTCCCCAATGATTGGATTACGGTATCTAAATTCACTGGCGTATTCGGTCTCCGTTGGGATGCGTGCCAGTTTCTCAAACAAAAATTCCCCGACCAAACCGGCGTGAAACGCCGTCCCGCAGGCGGTTAAGATGAGTCGTTTGGTATGGGTTAAATCTCGCAGATACGAAGCTATACCTCCAAGTTTAATCCTATTATCCTGACGGTCGATTCTGCCACCCATGCAAGTGCTGAGTGCTTTTGGCTGTTCAAAAATCTCCTTGAGCATATGATGCTTGAATCCACCCAGCTCAATTTGCTCCAGAGAGAATTCAATCTGTTCCAGGTCTTTGGTGATGGTTACATTGTCAATAGTTTTGGTGTGAAATCCTTCCGGGGTAACGGTGACCATCTCATTGTCGGCGAGGTATATTACCTGAGTGGTGTGCTCGACGATTGCAGCGGCATCGGAGGCCAGTATGTATTCATCCTCACCGACACCTAAAATCAGAGGGCTGCCCTTTTTTGCGCCTATGAGTATATTTGGAAAATCCGAGCAGACGATAGCCAGGCCATAGGTGCCATGCAGCTCGCGAAGTGCTCGCTGAACCGCCCATTCGAATCTGTTTTGTCCGCCGAGCTTCATCTCTTCCTGGTCGGCTTTAGTACAAAAATAACCAATTAGATTTGCTATCACTTCCGTATCGGTCTCACTTGCAAAATCAGCTCCTTCATTTTGCAGCCAAGTCTTTAGCGTGGAATAGTTTTCGATAATGCCATTATGAACGACAGCAATTTTACCGGTGTAGTCCAGGTGTGGATGTGCATTGATGGTATTGGGCTGGCCGTGCGTCGCCCAGCGAGTATGGCCGATGCCAAATGTCTCAGCGGCATCAGGCGGGTCTAAAATCTCTTCCAGGGCACTAATTCTACCACCGGTTTTTTTGACTTTTATTGCGCCGCTACTAAGCAGCGCAAGACCAGCTGAATCGTAACCCCGATATTCCAGACGCTTCAATCCCTCTATAAGGATTGGCTGCGCCGCTTTTTTACCAAGATAGGCAACTATTCCACACATAGGTTCGGCTCTTCGACTGCGCTCAGGGCAGGCAAGCTCACTACAAGTTTTTTATTTACTATTTCCTGATTATTATTTACCATTTTATGTACAGTTGTGTTCGACTATTATCATCATAAATGATGAAGAGTCAAATAATAAAATATGATAGTTGTTATCGATTATAATGTTGGTAACGTTAAGAGCGTATGCAACGCATTTCGGCATATTGGTTGTGAGGTGCAACTTAGTAACAATCCCGCAGTAATCGAAAACTCAGCCGGTCTTGTTTTGCCTGGAGTTGCAGCTTTCGGCTATGCTGTCAGCGCTTTGGGTGGGCTTGCCGAGCGGGTAAAAGAGGTCGCTTTGGCAGGTAAGCCGCTTTTGGGTATTTGTGTCGGCTATCAGATGCTTTTCGACCAAAGCAGCGAATACGGCCGGCACAAAGGCCTCGGGCTGGTCGAAGGCAGCGTTGTTCCTATTCCAGCCGGCAGGGTAATACCACATATGGGCTGGAATCTGGTAGAACTGCCCGAAGGTATGAATTTATTTGCCGGACTAGGAAAAGAAAAACATTTTTATTTTGCACACTCTTTTTATGCCGATGTCGCTGACGGCCGGGCAAAAATCGCCTATACTGACTATGGCTTTGATATGCCGGCTTCCATCCAGAAGGCAAATATATACGGCACGCAATTTCATCCTGAAAAAAGTGGCAAAACAGGTTTGAAGGTTCTGCAGAACTTTGCTGAAATTTGCGAGCAGAATTAGCCACAGATTGCACGGATTATATAAAAGAAGAAATTTAAAAATTGGAAATCAGATAACCCTGGTGGCAAGGGATTGAAAATATGCTGACGAAAAGAATTATACCCTGTCTTGATGTTAAAGATAATCGCGTGGTTAAGGGCGTTCATTTTCTAAATCTTCGTGACGCAGGCGACCCCGTGGAACTCGGCGCAAGATACAGCGATGAAGGGGCCGATGAGCTCGTATTTCTGGATATCACCGCAACCATTCGATATCGAAAAACACTCGTTGAGCTCGTAGAAAAGGTCGCGGCAAATGTCTTCATTCCGTTCACCGTAGGAGGAGGGATACAAACAGTTGAGCAAATCGATGAGCTTCTGCGAAGCGGAGCTGAAAAGGTTTCGGTAAATACTGCTGCTGTTGAAAACCCTGATATCCTTACAGAAGCCGCCCAGCGATTCGGCAGTCAATGTGTCGTCCTTGCCATTGATGCGCGTCGAGCAAAAAAACAGGCGGACAAATGGCAGGTCTGTGTAAAAGCAGGAACAGAACCAACTGACATCGATGTTGTCGAATGGGCTGTCAAGGCCGAGAAGTTAGGTGCAGGAGAGATACTATTAACCAGTATGGACGCCGACGGCACACAGGCTGGCTATGATAACGAGCTGAATAAAGCTGTTACCGATGCAGTCAATATACCAGTAATCGCCTCCGGCGGGGCAGGAAAACTTGAACATCTATACGATGCAATCGTTGAGGGATGCGCAGATGCGGTGCTGATGGCATCAATCACACACTTTGGAAATTACACTATAAGACAAATGAAAGAATACCTCGCCAGCCGAGGAATTGCCGTCAATCTCTAAAGCTTGCCTTTCTTTGCCTGGTGCTCCAAATGGAGCCCCACGGGCCGAGCCCGTGGTACATCCATCGCTCTCGCCTTTGCGTAGCCGCTTCGGCGGAGCGAGGTCGGCGGAATCCGCCGAAGCATACCCTCCTACGCACAAGGCTTCGGAGGGTTATCCTTTTCGCATTCATCGTCCGACGCCAAAGTCCGGCTATGGACGACGGCGTCCACGGCTAAAAGCCGTGGTCTTCGCTCCGTCGCCATAGCTTTGGAGCGTCGGCGACTGCGAAGGCGGATAAAAAACCGGCTAACTGATTTAGAAAATATCCAAATACGTCTCGATTTCCCTGAAAAAAGCAATTCCTTCTTGAGTTAAAAGCGCACTGGCTATATAATCAGCCGAAATTCGGGAGAACCTGAAATGAAGAATAAAAAGTACTCTGCCGCAAGGCATGGCCAAGTCCATTACGCCTTTATAGCTTGTGCAATCATATTGGCTGGATGTGCCAAGCAGCAGCAATATGAGGTAGTCGAGCAAATATGCGTGCCGGATATGGATAAGGCAGTGGCAATGCAAGCAGCCGAAGATGTTCTGGTCAAAATGCACTTTACTATCGACAAAGCCGACCCTGATACTGGTTTTATGAGAACTAAACCACTGCCGGGTGCACAATTCTTCGAATTCTGGCGCAAGGACAACGTCGGCGACGAAACCGCAGCTTTAGCAAACCTGCACACTATTAGAAGGATTGTCGAATTAAATGTCAGCCGGGACGAAGAAAAACTGTGCATCGACTGCGATGTACAGGTATACAGATTATCCCTGCCGCAGCGCCAATCCACCAGCAGGGCGCACGCAGCTGGAATGTTTACAGACAGTTCTGATTCGAAACAGAGGCTTCAACTACGTTCTGACCGCGAAGTAGCTGCCACCTGGGTCAATCTGGGCCAGGATGAACAGCTTGCAACGAAAGTTCTAAAAAGAATCGAAAAACAAATCGTGTCCAAAACGGGCCACGAGTCACGAGCGACGGGGGACAAAAAGTGAAAGTATTAGTTTGCGGCGGTGCCGGATACATCGGCAGTAACATGACGGCAATGCTAACTGCCCAAGGCCATGAGCCGATTGTCTTTGATAATCTCAGCAAAGGCCATATGGCCGCAGTCGGCTCCGCTGAGTTTATCAAAGGTGATTTAGCTGATTACCAGTTACTCGTCAAGACACTACGCAAATATAACATCGAAGTGGTAATGCACTTTGCCGGCCTGATTGAAGTTGCTGAATCGGCACAAGCTCCTTTGAAGTACTATCAAAACAATGTCTCCAACACTCAGAACCTGCTTTCAGCAATGCAGGAGATGACGGTAGAGAAATTTGTTTTCAGCAGCAGTGCCGCGGTATACGGCGTACCCAGACAGGTGCCGATTACTGAGGATGCACCGAAAGAGCCAATCAATCCTTACGGCCAAACCAAGTTGGCTGTTGAAACGATGTGCCATTACCAGAATCAAACGGGCAAACTTCGGTATGCATCTCTGCGCTATTTCAATGCCGCCGGTGCCGGGAGCAACTGCACTCTCGGCGAGGACCATCGTCCTGAAACACATCTAATTCCGCGGGTTATCAAGACAGTAATGGGAAAACTTCCACATATCACTATCTATGGAACCGACTATCCCACGCCGGACGGCACCTGCATTCGGGACTATATTCACGTTGACGATTTGTGCAGGGCCCATCTGCTGGCACTGGATAAACTTGAACAAAGCAGCGAACTTATCTACAACATGGGCAACGGAAAGGGCTATTCTGTCAGAGAGGTTATTGATACAGTTAAAAAGGTCAGCGGCAAAGATTTTAAGGTGGTTGAATCAGGCCGTCGGCTTGGTGACCCACCAGTTTTGACGTCGGACGCAACAAAGGCAATGAAGGAGCTTGGCTGGAAAACCGAATTGCCGGAGCTCGAAAAAATAGTAGATACCGCCTGGAAATGGCACAACAAACACCCCTTTGGATATCTGGATTGAACTTGTCTGACGCTCGTACTTCGCAGAGTAGTAACAATCAAGATTTGAAAATCTTCGGAACAAAGCAATGAGTAAGCTTTTTGTCGGTATTGATTTAGGCGGAACGTTTATAAAGGTTGGCTGTTTCGATTCGCAGTTAAAAATTTTAGCCAAGATATCGGCGCCTACAGAGTCCGAGAAAGACGCCAATACTATAATAGAGAATATGGCCAAAGCAGCCGAGCGGTCCGTAGCCAAAGCCGGTTTTACTATGGCGGATGTGCCTGCAGTCGGCCTTGGCTGTCCAGGCCCGGCTAAATACAGCGAAGGAATCATCGAAGCTGCCACGAATTTCCCAACTTTCAGAAACATCGCTGTTCGCCAGATGCTCAGTGACAAATTAGGCGGAAAAACAATCGTTTTCGAGAACGATGCCAATGTTGCCTGCTTCGGTGAATTTGCCGCCGGTGCGGGAAAAGATGTTGAGGATATGGTATTTTTCACGCTGGGTACCGGCATTGGCGGCGGCATTATCAATAAAGGGAAACTACTGGCTGGGGCTGGTGATAATGCTGCTGAGCTTGGCCATATCATAATCTATCCCGAAGGCAGATTGTGCAATTGCGGCCAAAGGGGCTGCGTCGAAGCGTATGCCTCGGCGACAAATACCGCAAAAAGGGCTACCGAGGCCGTTGAAAAAGGTCAGCCTTCAAGTCTGAAAAAGGTCATCGACGAGAAAGGTGAAATCACCTGCAAGGATGTTTACGACCATCTAAAAGCCGGTGACAAATTAGCTAAACAGATAACCGACGAGACCGCCAAAGCCCTTGCGCTGGTTTGTATTAACATGTTGCACAGCACCGAGCCGGCCCGCATTGTTTTCGCAGGTGGTATGATTGCTGCTGGAGATGTTTTGTTGAACCGGATAAAGGATTATTTTAACGAGCACATCTGGGCCTTAAGGCAAGAGACTGTAGAAATTTGCTTTGCAACATTGAGCGAAGACGCCGGCATAATCGGCGCCGCCGCCCTTGCCAAACAGGCCATCGAAGAAAACAAGTAATGCCTTTCCTCTTTCAACCACTGTTTTGGCCACAGATTTCTCGAATACCTGGGGCACAAGTTAAATATAGATAAAAATCAACGAAATCGGTCCGGCTACGGCTCGGAGCGTCTTCGCCGAGACGAGTGTAAATCCGTGGTTAAGAAAACAAAAAAAGCGAAAAAAGACTGGAAAAAAAGTTTTATCTGACTACAATACCAAAAACCCAAGTTTTTATTAATAGATTGTAACATCGCTCCGTCGCCATAGCTTTGGAGCGTCGGCGACTTGTACTATGAGATTTATACTAATTGACAAAGTTGTTTCATTAGACAGCGGCAAACAGATAAAAACAGTCAAGAACGTTTCCCTGGCTGAGGAATATCTATCTGACCATTTTCCCACTTTTCCGGTACTACCGGGGGTATTGCTGCTGGAAGGATTGATTGAATCAGCATCCTGGCTGGTTCGAGAGACAGAGAATTTTGCCCATAGTATGATATTGCTTGAAGAGGCAAGAAATGTAAGATATAAAAGTTTTTTGTCGCCTGGCGCACAGATAGAATATACTGTTCAGGCCAAGACTATCGAAGAAAACATCAGTAGCTTTGTCGGCTTCGGTTTATCAGGCGACGAACGAATCGTCGAGGTAAAGTTTGGATTAAGGCACTTTAACCTCGCTGACGAAAATTCGGCTCTGGCAGATGTAGATGCCAAGGTCATTGAAAATATGAAAAAACGCTGGAAACTATTGCGGCATTAAAGAATAGCCACAGAGGAACACAAAGAAGTAATTACAAAAGAAAAAATTAAAACAAAGAGCGTAGAAAAAGATTATTACAAGATTAAAAGTACGAGAGGTAGAAATATGGCAATGAATCGGGATGAAGTATTCGGCAAGGTTCAGGAAGTCTTAGTCGATGCTTTAGGAGTAGACGACGATGAAGTTAGAACTGATTCGGCCTTAATGAGAGACCTTGGGGCCGAGAGCATCGACTTTTTGGACATAGTGTTTCGATTAGAGAAAGCGTTCGGAATAAAAATCCCGAGGGAAGAGTTATTCCCTGCTGAGAGTCTGATGAATAATTCTGGATTTATCAGCAACGGAAAACTGACCGAAACAGGGTTGAATGAGCTGAGGCAAAAAATACCGCATATTGACCTGTCAACATTTGAGAACGACCCTGATATCAATAAATTAGGTAATTTGTTTACTGTCGGCGCGATTGTAAATTACATCGAAGCCAAGCTAAACGCTGCTTAGTAGCACAGGGGGCTTTTGAAATATTAGCGGCAGGACTACTGACAAAGAGCCTGCCGCTAAATAATATAGGCAGGTCATCAGTTTTGGTGTGGGGCAAAAGGCGCCCCAGCGTAAAATGCGCTGGATTTGGATAGATAAATTTATCGAGTTCGAAAGCGGCAAGCGAGCTGTTACTATTAAGAATGTAACGCTTGCGGAAGAGCACCTGCACGACCATTTCCCGGGATTTCCTGTAATGCCGGAGTGCTTGATGATTGAGGCAATGGCCCAGACAGCAGGGATACTCGTTGGCGAGGCAAAAAAATTCCAGGAAAAGGTTATCCTTGCAAAGATAAAAAAAGCTGTCTTTTTCCACTATGTAAAGCCGGGCGATACCTTAAAGCTGGAAGCGGAAATCGAATCTATTACTCCGGAAGCGGCAAGTACAACCGGCAAGATTACAAGCTCGGATAAGCTAATAGCCGAGATTGATTTGATGTTCAGCCACATAGACCAGAATCTTGCCGGTAAAAAATTTCCCGAAGAAAACTTCGTGTTCACAGGCATGTTCGAATCACTCCTGCGAGATGTGCTTTTAGATAATGCCAATCCCAGCGAGTCAAAATCGGAGGAAAAGTAGTGAGTTCGGCTCGTGTAGTAATAACCGGCCTGGGTGCAATAAGTCCGCTCGGATTAAGCGTTGGCGATATGTGGGACGGCCTCTGCGCCGGCAGATGTGGGATAGATAAAATTACAGCATTCGACCCTGTGGGCTTTAGCTGCAAATTAGCCGGCCAAGTCCCGGAATACAAAATACAACAATACGTACCAAAGACACATCGCAAGGCCACCAAACTGATGTCCAGAGACATCGAACTGGCGGTCATTGCAGCACACGAAGCTCTGACCGACAGCGGGCTTATCACAAAAGGCATCGGTTCGACTGCGCTCACCACAGGCGACCCGGAAAACGTCAATAGCCTACTCCGCCGAAGCGGCTGCGAAGGCCGGGTCGACCCGGAGCGTGTGGCAATCAATCTCGGTGCCGGGCTAATCAGCTGTGATTTGGTTGAGTTAGCTCCTGCGGTAGCAGCAAGCATTACCGATGGTAAATTCGATATTCATAAGTGGGGCAAAGATGGCCTTGATATGGTAACGCCTTTATGGTTATTAAAATATCTGCCGAATATGCTTGCCTGCCATATAGGTATAATCCATGATATTCAAGGCCCCAGCAACTCTATCACCTGCGCCGAGGCCTCTGCACATCTGGCGATAGGCGAAGCATCGCAGATAATCGGCCGCGGCGGCAGTGACACTGCCCTTACCGGCGGCGCCGAAGCGAAGGTAAATCCTATTGTTATGATTCGCCAGTGTCTGCTTAAAAGAACTACTTGCGAAAATAACGACGACCCAACGTCGGCTTGCAGACCCTTCGATGCCGATGCAAAGGGTTCTGTTTTCGGTGAAGCAGCAGGAGTAATAATACTCGAAAACCTGCAAAACGCACAAAAACGAGGTGCAAAAATTTATGCCGAAGTAGCAGGTCTCGGCCACAGCAATAATATCAATCCAGCATACGAACATCTCGAACCAGACGGCAAAGGCATTCAGATAGCGATAGAAAAAGCGATGGCAGATGCACAAATCCAGCCGGAGGATTTGGACCTGATTATCCCTCACGGCACAGGGATAGCCGACGATGATTTGGCTGAAGCAACGGCAATCCAGACAGCTCTTGGTGATGCAGCGGCTAATATCCCTGTCTGGCCGACTAAAAGTATGCTGAGTAATACCGGCGCTGCTGCGGGGGCACTTGATGTTATTGCCGCGGTTTGCGCGATGACCAATGGGAAAATACCTGCTGCGAAAAACTGCGATAAAAAAGCTGACGGCTGTAATTTGAATATTAAAACTGAGCCGCGACAGGCAGAGATTCGTTATGCCCTGTGCTGCAGCTACACCTACGGCGGACAAACAGCCGCTGTCATACTGAAAAAGATTTGAGATTTAAGATTTGAAATTGATGAGATTGCTTTGCTTCGCCCTTCGGCAGGCTCAGGACTTCACTCGCAATGACAAGGGGTCGGAAGGAGAATGTTATGAGTAATCTACTATATCTCAAGGCGTCGCCGATGGGTGAGCTTTCATACTCAGAAGCTGTCGCGGAGGCATTTGTCGAATCATACAAACAAAGCCATCCAAACGACAAAATCAAAACGATAAACCTTTTCGAAAAGAAGCTTCCGGAGTTCGATTTCAAGGCGGCCAGTGCAAAATACAAAATAATGCACAATAAAGAACATTCTGCAGAGGACAAAAAGATATGGGGAGAAATAGTCTCCGTAATCGAAGAATTCAAATCTGCGGATAAATACGTTTTAGCGGTGCCGATGTGGAACTTCTCAATCCCCTACCGGTTGAAACAATACATAGATATTATCCTTCAGCCGGGCTACACTTTTACCGTCAATAAAGATGGCGGCTACGAAGGATTAGTAAAAAATAGGCCAATCTTTATCGCATACGCACGCGGCGGTGAATACAAACCTAGTTCCGGGGCGGAAGCATTCGATTTGCAAAAAAAATATCTCGAATTGATATTAGCATTTATCGGCTTTAGCGATATTCGCTCGCTCGTGGTTGAACCTACCCTCGCGGCCGGGCCTGAGGTGGCAAAACAAAAACGAGATGAAGCTACCGAAAAGGCCAAACAAATGGCAAAAGAGTTTTGATGATGGAAAAAATGACCGCTCCCTTACGGTCGCGGCTCTGTGAATTTTAACTGTGAATCAAATGATATGCCCGAACCAATTCGCCGATGCTCCAGGCCTGTGCGAAACAACCACGAGGCTTATGAGGGACATCACCATCAAATATCTCGCAGGCATTTCCGAGGCAGCCTTCGTCAGTCAGATGCTGCATCAGCGGTTCGATAAATTCAGCAGCCTTTTTCTTACTTTTTCGGCTTGAACCATTAACTTTCAAATAGCTTTCAACAAACGGCCCAATCAGAAACGGCCAAACTGTGCCCTGGTGATAGGCCTCATCACGCTGCTGCTGTGGGCCGGTGTATGTGCTTTTATAGCGACCGTCCTGAACGTTTAACGTGCGCAGGCCGAAAGGGGTCAGCAGCTCTTTTTGCACCACATCCACGACCGACTTTTGCTGCTGAGCCGACAAAGGAC